>JAEEGL012400269.1_pt1 | contig 165220 bp, 194 predicted proteins | sample 9134231 | NCBI WGS metagenome assembly JAEEGL01 (sample SAMN16246548, study PRJNA631951) | gut metagenome | biome: gut microbiome; feature: rumen; material: fiber-attached | host: Bos | place: Iran: Karaj | collected 2018-10 | reverse complement strand
GCTAAAGTCAAAAGCTTAGCATTACTTGCTTTGCAAGTTGGCTTCTTCGATGAAGCAGGAAACACTACAGGCGACTGTGTGTAGGAATATCCCGCATCTTTAGTGCGGGATAGTCTTCAATTATGGACTTATTGAAAGCTTGCCAAACGTTTTTATAGTCAAAGATAATGCGCTTGACTCCGTTCAATTTTGTTTTTGAAATAACTAGGTAATTTAGTCCTGAGCTTTTAACGCTTTTAACTGTATTTTCAAGTGCTTTTTTGCCATTCCATTCTTCATCGTATGGCACAACTATTGTGATGTCCAACATTTTATAGTTAGTAAATTTTTACTAATCACTTTTGAAGTCGTCATTTATATAATTTACGTAAAACGAAATCAAATAGGAGACAAACGAAATGGTTAAATTCTACTTCATCGACAATAACAACAAACTTCATACAAGAACTTCAAAAGCCAGCTCTTGCCGTTATGCTTACGAAAAAGTAAATGGCGATGAAAAGCTTGTCGTCCGCGACTATTTCACAAACAAAATAATTTCTAAGTTCAGTATTCCTTGGAATTGGCGTTTCTACAGAGTAGAAAACTAATCATAAATCTAAAGTTGGTTTATATAACTAACGACAACAAAAACGAGCATTAAAGAGCTCGAAAGGGGACAAAACATGAAAAGAGTACTTTCACTGGTATCAAACGGAATCGCTTCGGGCGAATCATCACGCGCAGTTATTGCACAGAGCGCTGGCATCTCACAGTTCAAACTTGACAAGATGCTTCAGGGAATCAACGAAGGCGAATCAAAAGACATCGACCTCGGCGCTGGCCTTGCAGTAAGAGTTTCTTGGGTTGAAGGCGGCTCGTCAAAGCCAAAAAAAGTCCGCGACCCAAACGCCCCAAAGAAAGAACGTGCAAAACGTGAGCCGAAACAGAAGAAAGAAAAGGAACGCCCTGCAGGCACAAAGTACATTGTCGAGCGCAATATGTTTGAGGAACAGAAAGAATTTGAAGACATCAACTTGGCGCTTTCTTACTTCGATGAAGGTAAAGACATCGACTCCGTAACTGAATCAACAATTTACGTTCAGAACCCTGGGCAGCCGGTTGAAGAACAAGACTCATGGAAGAGAGACGCTGCGGCTGTAGAAGTTGCTTAAGTAACAAAGCGGGTTAATAATAGCCCGTTAATATTAAAGGAATATCTTGGCGGTTTGCAAAAATCGCCAAAGATTATATACAAAGAAGGAGGATAAGTGTAATAATTGATTCGAGATTTTGATTTACTTGTAAAGATTAAGGAAGCAGAAAAAACTGGCGATAAAGCCGCTTACTCTAAGGCGGTAATGGAGTTGCAGAAGAAGTGGGAACACTTCATAAATAAAATGTACAACCTATACCGCGACAGAAGTCAGTTACTTGGACTTTCTCCCTCTTTTGAAGACTACAAAGCAGACGCCAACACCGCATTGATTAAAGCAATCAATAATGTTGACTTAAGTAAAATACCTGACCCCGACAAGTGGTGTTTTTATGCTCCGCTTTGGGGGTATTTGAAGCGTGAGATTTCAACTTCGATTGGAGGAAACTTTAAAGAAGCGAAGCACTCTGCTTTTTCGTTGGACGAGGCGATAGACGATGAAGGCGGCGCAGCAAAGGCGAATCTTGTCTCAACTTCACTCGACCCATATCAAGAATACGAGCGCAAGGAGTTCAAGGAAGCAATAGACGAAGCAATCAAAGAGTCGTTTATTGTTTTCTCAGGCACTCAAAAGAAAATTTATGGATTTTTAACTTCAAATGAAAAAGTCTCAAAGAAGAGACAGATGGAGTTGCTTAAGATAACTCCAGCAGAATACCGCAACAATCTTGCTCAAGTAAGATCAACCATAAAAGTGAATCTTGCACGAGCATGCAATAAGCGGCACATTCCACAAATTCATTATCAAGGGAGCTCATTCTAATGACAGAAGTACAGATAAAAGATGCTGGGATCAAAAACTGGGAAACCAATCTTGCACAGTTAAAAACTTGGACACAAGACCGCTGGGACGCCTGGGCGTCAATTCACCCCGATGAGCATGAAAGTGCGCTCGAAAAGCGTCAGTTGCTTTCGATGGACGGCGATAACGATGTTCCTTGCATTTTCGGAAACAGAGGCCACTGTGCATATTGTCAGAATTACAGCTGCGAAGAATGCCCGCTGTATGACTTGAAAGAGTCAGACAGAGAAAAAGGCATAGACTGCTGTTACGCATGGGAAAAAGTTTTCCAAAACTTTATAGAAAAGCCCTACACATTGGGTGCTGCTATTAAAGCGTTTGAAGACATGCTTAAGCACATTCAGGAAAAAGGCTGATGAAGTACGTTTACTGCAAATATTGTTGGAAAGGCTACGGCAAAGTTGGAGACAAGTGCCCGTTTTGCCGCAAAACGCTAAAATAGGTAGTTTCAACTGACTCTGTCTAATTTGTTATGAATTTACTGATTGGACAGAGAGTCTCAGTTACGCTTAAAAACGGCAAGAAAACTGAAGGCTATATAGACAGAAATAAAGCGGGCGAAAAAATCGTCCTTACAGAAACTTGTTGGATCCCATTCAAAGAATGCGAAAAAATCACTGCAAAAGGACGTTTAATAGAAATTGGAATTTCCAATGACTTTACGCAACTTTTTGCGCCTATCGACTTCAAAAAAGTAAAAAATGATAAAGACAAAGAAGACATCATAAACAGTTCTATTGAAGTTATCAAGCAGTCAAACGAAGACGCTAAAAACCAGACTGATGATGAGTTAAAGACCATTGCTCAAAATGCGCTTGATAATGTTAAAACATCAGACGAAATCAGAAAAGGTGAGACTACTGAAACAAAAGAGGCTCAAGAAAAAATTAAAGAATTTGAACTTGAAGATCAAGAAGAGCGCGATAATGCAATAAAGAACGCTGCAGAAATTCAAGAAAAAGTTCGCTTATATAAGTCAGAAAAAGACCGCTTAATTGCGGAAACAATACAGAAACAGACAAAGAAGGACGATATGACAAAAGAAGAGTTTGAGGAAAGCCGCAAAGAAAAATTTAACTCTATGCTTAAAGAAGCAGGATACTTCGATATAGAAAGCAATTTTGAGAAAATTGTCGAAAGTTTTCAGCTTGCTTCAAATAGAGGCTTTACATTGGAAGATATGTATGAGCACGTAGTTGCTTGCATAAAGCCTGATGAAAAATTGGTTGAGTCAGTAAAAGACATTGAGAATGGCGCCGACAGAGTAGTCGCACTTTGCGAAGCCTGTAAAAAAGATGTTTATAATAAAGTTCTTGTTGAGGCAAGTGCTTTACTTAAAACAACAGGAACAAAGCCAATCACAATGGTTGCAGGCGAAGTCGCTAATGAGCTAGTTCAGTCAGGCAATATTGACGGCGCACTGAAAAACCATGAAAGTGAGTTCTGGGCAGCTGCAAAGGCAAGAATGCTTAACTCTGCAGAAACTGACCGCTCAAATGAATTGAAAGAAAACGCTGAACTTAAAGAAGGCGCTGAAAATGACGCTGCAGACGTTTACCGCAAAGGATTTACTTTGACTCTGCTCCGCAAACTTAACGCCTTGAAACAGAACGTTCAGCAGTGGGCGTCAACATTGGCAAAATCATCATATGTTGGAAAGTTGCTTGATGGTGGAACATTGTCTCAAGTAGCTAATACAGGCAGAATTCCAAGCGGAATGTAAGGAATAAAAATGGCAGAATATAACGAGTTTGGAATAAAAATTCAGGAAGATTGTGTCTGCGCTGGAGACGCGCTTGCGCATTCTCCAGAAAATGTTGTGGCAACAATCGGCTATAAACCTAAAGGCTCTTTCTCAGACAAGAAAAAGATTAAAGGATTTGATGGCGAAGTTGCTGCAATGAGCGAAGATGTTCAAGACAAAATTTTGAATCAGATCAATGAGTCATTCCCTAAAGTCGGCTCATTGCAGACTGACTCACAGTCAGCAAGTCAATATGATAAAGACTTAATGAAAAGAAACAAAGAACGTTTCTGCAACATTGACCCAGATGTCCCGGAAGGCGAAACATACGGCACAATAGTCGACTGTGCTGGCAACATTATACACGATGGCGAGATCGGGCTGGCAATGTACGATGAGCTTTTCAAGTCTTTTACTAAAGAGCCGGAAGGAACGAAAAAGGCGAAAGAAAGTGTCAATGCAAAGTCTGAAATGAATGAGTCGACTATCGACTACAAGCAAGTTCTCCAAGAAGAATAAGAGTTAAGGCGCCCCGAAGGACGCCTTATTTTTTTAAGTATTTTCTAACTTATTGAAATGAAATTCAACAAGTTAGAATGGGAGGACGCTCTTTACGACTATATAAAGTCGATATATGACGGAAAAGTTGTCAGAAACGATTTGTCTGTCTTAAAAGACGATGTTCTCGAAATTTATATACCTGATAAAAAGATTGCAATACAGTTCTGTCCACTAGAGGACTATGGGTTTGATAGAAATGTTAAGATCCCGTTTCAAGACTTTGCAAAAAAATTTGAAAGCAAACGTATAAGGTGCCACGACTTAGGCATACGTCTAATAGGCTTCAGACAGACAGACCCGTACTGTAAGAACACTGAAATAATCAAGACATTCATAAAAGACTTGCTTTTACCAAAAAAGCGCATATATGCGCGTCAATGTGAAGTAAGAATAATTTCCAAAAAAGAAGCCCAGAAATTCATGAAAGAGAACCACTTATACGGCAGTCTATCAATGAAAGAAAAAAATGTATTGCCAGTGTCTCTGTTCTATAAAGATGAATTGGTTGCGTGCGCAATATTTCATCATCATGACGTTTATGAAAACATCTGTGCAAGACTTGCGTTTAAGGCAGGCTATCAAGTTGTTGGCGGCTTCGACAAAATTCTAAAACACTATGGACTTCAATGCATTCACCGCCGTACTTTATTATTTTTTGACGGGCCAAAAAATCTGAATCCATGCTTTTATCTTGACATACCAAAAGAGTTGAAGTTTAGAGAACGTAGAAAACTTAACAAAATGATTGACTATTGGTGGAAGCTTGGCTTATATCAAAGAGACCCACAAACTATTCAGTATTGCGCAGATGCGTTTGTAAAAGCAGGCGGACGTCTTATTATTGACCGTGGCTGTTATGTGTCAATATTCAACAAGCCACAAGACGTAAAGATTGAACTTACGAAAGGAACGCTTATATGACAGACATAAACGAACAAGTATCTCCAATGGTTAAGCAATATATGCAGGCGTTTGAGAAAATGTCTGAGCGCGTTATGAATGACCCAAACGAAATGGAAAGACTCCTCAATGCGCATCCAAAAGGCATGGCACAATATTCATTAGAGGACTTAGGGTTTGTCATTGGAAAAATTGAAGGTACAGCAGACGATGAGAAAATAAAGCAAGACATATTGGACTTACCTATCATAAAAGATCACATGATAGCCGACAAGTTTCAAGATGTGGAAAAATGCCGTGGCGCAAATTTCTTATTGATGTATCTCTCAAATTTGCAAGAAAAAAGAGAAGAGGAAACGCTTCAGAAACTTTATCTTGCAAACGGAGTTACATCGTTAAAAGACTTATTCTATAATGCCATGTTAAGCAATGAAATAATTTTCTTTTCGTTCCTTAAAGAGTTTGACGTTGAAAATGAGATAGAAATCCCAGACTTCAAAATGCTGGACCCAACTGCCTATAACAGTTTATTCAAAAAAGTCGCCACTCAGTTTCCAATCTGAAAGTCGACTCTCTTATGTTCAAGTCCAAGTTTGTAGACAATGTTGAGAAAAGACGGTAAATCTAAGATAGACTGCTTTAGCGCTTTATCAATGTCTTCTCTAATGTCTTGCTTTTTATAGTAAAACGGGAAGCTGTGGATTTGGCGTCCATCATCATCGATAAACTTTATAGTCAGAAAAATTTCATCGCCATCAACACGCTTAACTGAATCTATTTTCATAAAAATGCTTTCTCTTGTGAGTTTCCCTTATGCACGTTTTAATTTCATTAGAGTCTCCGTCACATATAACCGTGATGAGAGTATCTCCATATAATATAAACGTGAAATAGTCAGACTTACGCTTTTTGTTGTCTATTATGGAGAATGGTTTCTGTGTGTTACAGAACCTCTCCACATAGTTCTTAAGCATATCTGTCATCGGATATTCTGGGAAACGTTCATTGTACCTTTCGAAGAAATGGTCTGTAAAACTATACATTTTCCTGATATAACTTAAGCTGCTCCGTTACAAAGTCCTCTGATGAAATGTTCTTAACATTGATAGAGTTAATCATTCCCTGGAAATAAACAACTTTCAAAATTTTTGTCATTTCATCAAGGAATAATTTCTTTGAAATAACTGCCTCAGACTTTCTAAAGTTGATAAGCAGCTCTTCAATAATTTTCAAAGTGTCCTTCATGTCATCAGATTGTATGAACTTGTTGGGCATAATCTGATTGATTTCTTTGACTGTCTCCATAGTAATTTTGCCATTACTTTTTGACTTTACTCTGTCGAACAGCCCTTTTTCATATACAAGATAAAGCAAATTGTATAAGCTTTCTTTTTTAGTCTGATCTTTTTCTATTGCGTTTACAATAGCGTTAATTTGTTTGTCTTTGTAGATGTTTAATGCGCTCATTATAGTCCTCTTGTCTCCTTATTATATGCGGCAATTAAATCGTCAGCAAGATGAATTCCATTTTGAATTCCATACTCTCGCTCTTCAATTGGATAAAGTGTGTTTGTTGTAACGCCACCGACAACAGTCTGAACATCGGATGTAACATCAAAGACTGGCACAAGCTGAACATTCGACTTGTAATGTTCATTCAGTGGCATCTTTATCTCAGGAATTTTTATGCCCCACAAGTCTATACATTTACGGTTCTCACAAATGAGGTCTGTCAATGTCTGATCTTGCAAGGTTGCTTTTAAGATGTCAGGATCTATGCCAACCAAGTAATTGAAGTATATAGCACAGTCTGCCTCTGTACCAAGCGATTCCTTGCGAGATGCGCTCCATTCAGTGTCATAGTCGGTAGTTATTTTCTCAATGTCAAACTTAATGTGGAAAATACAGTTGTCATGCTGGAACGTCTTGCGGAGATTTTTATAGCCGTTGTCTTGCAGCTCAACTTCTTCTGTAACGCCCGCAATGTTGAGCCATTCGTCATTGTAAGCGCGGTCTTCTTTGTTCTTCTGTACCTCTGCAGAAATAAGTTCGTACTTTCCATCGATTGGCTTAAACGCCCAGCGGCCGCGGTACGGTACCCAAACGACTTCACGTAACAGTCCAGAATACTCCGTATAGAAGCCTTCCTTCATAGTCGAGTTGTTGTTATAGTCAGGCGTTACCTTAATGATAGTGCCTTCGCCGCCATAATAGTCCTTGGCTAGAATATAGTCGTCTTTTCCAATATTATTTCCAATGTTTGGAACGTAGTCAACCTTTACGAAAATGTACTTTACTTTGTCAGGTTCAAGCTCTTCGCCGTTAATCAGCGCCATTGATTTCATATACAATGTGTTCTGAACCTGTTTATAGTAAACGCGCATGTCTTCTTGAATGTTGTCAACTAAAATGTCTTTTGAGAACCCTGGCTGCATTTTTGTATATTCAATTACAATTGGCAGAATTCTCTCAAGCGCAGCACATTTCAGCATAGTGCCTTCTGCCTTGTTGAAACGGTTGTTGATGAAATAGCGGCGGTACTGATAAAGCACATGAAGATAAACTGTGAACCATTCATCAAATGACTCGTCTTCTATTATGCTGTGATACATTTCAACAGCTGACTGCACTTTGGTAAAGTCACTATATGATGTTGTGTTATGACTGCTGACAAAATGTCTTATCAAGTTTATAGAAGAGTCAACCAATGTACGGCGAGCATAAAGTTTGTTCATGAACTCCGCTTTTTTGCTTCCTGTGTCGGCGTCCACATATATGTCGCCGAAAATCTGTATTGCTTTATAGATCCAATAGTTGAATCGCTTATCAACCTTCGGGTTAGTCGGATTGACGTTTTGAGGCAATGTCTTACTAGCGTTAATTACTTCAGGGTCAACGCATTGTCTAAGAACTAAACGGATAGCGTCAAAGTTGATTAGCTTGAAAACTTCTGCTGTATTTTCCAGTCCCGCCTTGTATTTTAGCATATTTGCTAATAACAAGCGCACTGCATAATTTACAGAATACGCTTTGTAAATTCCGGTTGGCGCAGGCGGTTTATACGACTCAACTTCTTCAACGTCCAACTCCAATGGGCCGAATTCCGTAACTTCATACTGCTCAAAATGAGAGTTTGAATGGTAGATATTGTCTGCCTCAAAATCGAGCATAACCTTAAGACCGTTCAATGCGTTGTTAAGCGCAAGGTTAAGCTCAAATGGCACTTGCTCTTCAATAACTGCTGTTCTGTTTGGATAGTAGTAAGTCTTTTCGTCTTTAGTAATGTACTCGTTGGCTGCGACTTCATCAAAGCAGATTAGCTGCCTATACAGAATATCATCGTACTGTAAGTGAGACGACATGATTTCTTTGTTGTCATAAAAGACATCGCTTTCCACGTTGGAGTCTATGCCCTTAACGCATCCCAAAATGCCGGCGCCTTCAATGTAGAAGTCTGATGTTATGGACTCTGTCTCGCTAATCTGAATTGTCTTATGTAGATTATTCTTACTATAGTACATTGGATGCGCAAGCGCAGCAAACGATTCGTATGTGTTCTCAATGAAGCTTTTCAAATAGTTGTTGAAAGAGTCGGAGTCAAAAATGCTGTTGTTTCTAATGTCCAACTGATAAATCGGATTGTCCGCCATGTTTACTCTAATGAAAGTCTTATCCACCATCGCCTGCTGATTTACATCGTAAACCTGGTACGTTGCAAGACTTACATTGGTACGGAACAGCTGAATGAAGTTTCCGCTCTTTCCTTGGATAAATGTAAAGTTTAGCTCCGAGTCTCTAGAAGCGTCCGTATTGTACGGATTTTTACTGCGCTTTATCAGATTTTCAATAAAGTTATTCTGCACAAATTGGTTGTCGAATTCCAGAACATATGTCTCATACGCTCCAGTAACATGCGGGGCAGAATAGTCATAAACGGTTAGTCCGTTTGATGTTGTAGTAACAGCTTTCCACCATTGTGTCAGCTGTTCTGTACCGCCAATGTTGAGGCGGTATATTTTCCAGTTTGCGTTTTTGAGATATGACTTATAGTCAAGCCTTGTAAAATCACGCTTTACGTTATTCTCATAATAGGCGTCTTTATAGGAGAAAACTATTCCATTTTTAGTCTGTCCAATTGCGGTGTCCACACTGAAAATGTTGTTGTCTTTATCGTCTTTAAGGCCGAATCGTGGCGCGTTTTTCCAGAATGCGTTGCGTGCTTCAAAGTAGCCTTGTGGAGTATTCGGGTTGTAGAATTCGCCATGAGGGCCGCCATATAGACAAGGACTCCAAGTAGCGACTCCTGATGACACAGAATATTTATAGCTGACTTTCGCTGTATTTTCCGGGTACTGTATTATGTTGCCTTCCTCATCATACATAGGAAGTTCAGCGTTCCAACTATCTGAATGATAATCGTCTTGTTTGATTGGCTTAGTTGCAGTAGGAATTCTGCCGTTTGCCTCTTGCAGATAAGATGACGCAGACTTTCCGTCTTGCGCACTTACACCGCTATCATACATAGACTGTGCCGATAAGTTGCCGCTATTATTATAGCCGATACTTGGAGACGGGTGGTCAATGTCGTAGTCGCCCCATCTTGCTTCTTCATACGTGTTCCATCCGCGTATTGCTTTGTCTGCATATAAGAAGTCATAAGTATTGTTTACGTAAAAGTATAGACATCCTGGATTTTGCGGCGTTCCAGGGACGGTATACATAGGTTCGTATGACTCTGAAGACCCATTATTTTTTGAGTTAGCCTCATCAGGTATATAGTCATTCGCTGTATTGTAATGACGGCGTTTCATTGACTCCTGGCCTTCTTCAAGTGACGCTATTTCGCCTGAGTCCAACGCTTGACAGTAACCTAAATAGCCGATAGACTCGAGTAGTGGACGTTCCCATGCGTCTTTGTCTATATGAACTAACTGCCCTGATGTGTTTCCTAAGTTGCCGCCACCTAACATAGCATATGCAAGAGGTATGATACAGTCAGCATCAAGTATAAGTACGTGTGGGTCCATCTTTGTGCCCATGCCATTACCATCTTTCTTTACCCAAGATGCTATTTGTGAAAGAGGCCGAGGATTCCCGAGAGATGAAGTCTTGCAGATAACTTTAAGAGCACGCCCTTGGACTAACGGCAGATCAGGATACGTTTCGCCATTTGAGAATTTTCCACTTTTCTTTGAAGAAATAGCGCCGGCTGTAGACGCAAGGTCAAATGCGAGCGCATCGCCTGTTACTGGGTATTTTGTGCCGTCTATACGCGGATCTTCAAGCGGCCAATAACTGTCGCCTGATGAATAAACGCCATCACTTGTATACGCAACAGGAACTGGCTTAAGCCCTACCGCTCCAGAATTCGCCTGAAAGCCTTGAACATTTCCACTGAAAGATGAGTCAAACTCTTCTTTATGCGACTGATCTTCAGGGATAGTAACGGAATTTCCTGAATAGTTGTATTGTTCTACTGTGGCACTTGCTTGTTGTCCCATCTGTTGAGGCTTATACATACCATGACAAATATCGATAAACGCTTGAGAGAAAGCGTTTCCACCAATTTTCATCAAGTGAATTCCGCCAATCAATGGGAATGATGTATGCCAGAAACACAACTTGTATTCATCGCAGTAGTGCTGTTGTCCTGTGCCGCCACTGAAGCCTTTATCATTTATGTCAGGAATATTTTCGCCTGTATAGTCAGTCAGCCCACGATTTGCAGAAGCACCGCCCATCAAATCTCTTAAGCGTTTCAATGCGCGAAGTATAGCGTCCCACAATGACCAGTCTGTGTTTACATCCAGTATGTCGTAGCCAAAGCCAGGTTCTATGTAAAAAACTTGGAAGTAACGGAACGCTTCAATTCGCTTCCACTTTGAAAGACCAGCGCCTGCATAATCATCAAATCTGATTATGTTTTTCACAGTATGCGCATCATATTCTTTGTCTTTATATTTCCACTTAAAGTTGGTAAAGACTGGCGAACAGTGCTGCTGTTCAAGCATGTGGTAATATGGATAGTAGCTGTCAGCGACTTGATAGTCAAAGTTGTAGTACGGGCGCCAATATGAACTTAATGGGTACTTATAAGGTTCGAAGAATTCTTTCTGTTGGTCATTGTAAACCGATAGTGCAGCGTTTACGACTGCGTGTGTATATGTGAAACTTGTATCGGTAACGTCTGATAAAGTCTTATCAACCTTAAACAGAAGTGGACAATAGAACTGTCTTTCATATGTAGTGCCCGAATTGTCTTCAAAGCCGTCATAGCCTTCTTGCATGAAAATCGACAAGTCATATTCTGTCATGTATGTAGAAACGATGCCGGTAGTGTCCTCATAAAGTTTCTGCATAAGCATAATGTTGTCATTAACTTGCTTGAATGAGCCGCCGCGCCAAGTAGCGCCTGCTGATGTGCGCAATAGATTTTCTGGAGAGAATTCGCTTTCCGCATAGATCGACTTTCTTACATACGACTTATAGTCATTCCACCATTGAAGGTCAGTAGCAATGTCGTCATTGTCATTCTTATAAGGTCCGAACAGCATGTTGATGTAGCGTGTACGCCCTTCATTTATAGCGCCGTCATAGATGTAGTAACTGCGGAATGCAACGTCAAGATTAGCAGCTGTAGACAAGTTGCCAAATTCGTCAGTATAGCCTTCTATCTCATGATGAGAAGCATTGACGCCCTTGACTTCGCCCAAGCGGAATTTCATGTCATTGTCCATGTAAAGTCCCTTGTAAGCGTCACATAAGGCAAGCGGCCACATTGCAGCCATCTCATTCGGATCTATAATCGCCTCGTTCTCAAAGTGCATAAAATTTGCGCTCGGTTTCGCATATTTTACAGAACGGCTACGTGTTGCTGTCAATAGTTCTAGCCACGCGCGTAGGTCAGTTGTCGGCATCGAAAAGCCGTAGTTTTTTAGGATTTCTTGATATGAATTATTAAGTCCTATCGTATTGTTGATAGCACTGTCTAATGGGATGCTCAATTATTCCTCCAAGAATTTAGACGTTTTTACGGAATGTGAAAACTTTTTCATCGAATGATTTTGAGATATTATGTTTTGTCAGATAGGCGTTTGTTTCATCAGGGTACAAAGACAGTAATGATGTCATCTTAAATATAGTGTTGCAGTCATGGAGTTTTGCGTTGTCCGGCTTTTTCTCCGTCCAACAAACATCAAACCAATCATACGGCAACTTTACGACTCCGAGTATGGAAATCATCATGCGAACATAATCAAGTTTTGTTATTAAAGTTTTCTTATAGTCATCCATTTCAAAATTAGTAACGCTTTCTGTTAATCTATATTCATATTTTGGAGGATAAAAATTTGGCACAGTGGTCAATTTCAATGCGTCCGCATACTTTGAACGATATGTACGGACAAGATCATATTAAAAAGTACTTCTATAATTTAACAAAAAACAAAAAGCCGTTTCCAACAGCTATGCTGTTTCAAGGTCAGTTCGGTGGCGGCAAGACAACAACTGCAAAGATTGTCGCCCAAATGTTGGTTTGTAAAAACCCAAAAGAAAACGGTGATCCTTGCTGCGAATGTCCTGCGTGTAAAGACATCATAGATGAAACTTTCAGCAGGGACAACGTTTTGCAAATCGATGGCGGACAGGCAAGCAAAGACGAAGTTATCGACAAGATTACTGATTTCGTTTCAACTCCAGCTTGGTCAGGTGGTAACAAGGTTCTTATTCTTGAGGAAGTTCAGGAATTATCTGTTAAAGCAAAAAATTCTCTGCTTAAAACGCTTGAAAAGCCTGTAAAGGGAATTCATTATATAATGACTTCAATGGAAGATTTGAAAGCGTCAGGTTTGACTTCACGCTGTCAGGTATTCAAATTTCCTCCTGCAAACGTTCAAGCTCTTATGATGTTCCTTGCTGACACTATGGAGAAAGTTCCGTATAAAGACAGCAACCTATGGGACAGTGACGATATTCCTGCGGAATTTAAGATGGAAGGTTTGAAAGCAATCGCTGAATCCGCAAACGGCTCATACAGAATGGCAATGCAGATGCTTGAACAGTGTGTTGAAGCGGATATTTTCAAACCTGATGAGATACAGTCAAAGTTGGGAATTGTGTCGACCTCAACATTCTTGAATCTTTTGATGTCAATTATGAGCGGTACTCAGCCTCTCAACGTTTTCAACACACTGATTGAAGGCGACTATAACTCAAACTTCAATCTTATGTTTAAGGTAATTTCTGACGCTGAATGTTTCCGCGTTTTTGGAGTCGCTCCTGGGAATAACGAATTTTTCAATAAGCAAGCAAAAACATTGGCAGAACATCCCAACTTTTCATATGTCCGCAATGCGTTTTGTGAGTTTGCGCAAAATCATCAAGCATATCTCAAGAAAACTGAATATGTTGTATTTATGTCTGCGCTGTTTGATATGTGCTCAAGAAACAATCGTCCAACCGGCGTTACTGAACTCCCAAAACGTGCTGTAAGAAAACCACTTCAAGGATAAAATATGAATATAGCAATCGGTAAGCTTGGAAGAGCAATGTACTTCGACAGAGAGAAATGGTCAATCTATGCAGGTGACGACTCTCCAAAAATTATTTATTTTCAAATTGCAAAGTCGCATCCAAATGATAAGTTTTATATTATTGGAATGAGTGACTTTGCAGAATATAAAAAGAAAAACGCTCAAAAGATTTTTGGCAAAGAACAGATACCTGACAATATCATAGACATCGTCCCAGAAGTCCGTGAATTGGCAGGACCAAAAAGATGGAGAGAGTCAAGCGAAATCTTTTTAAGTTCAAACGCTCTCTTTCATGAAGAAGGCCATGACAGATGGCGTCTATTCGATGAGTGGTTTGATAAGACAGGACTAAAGTTCGATTTTGGACTATTTATGCAAGGACCTGATGGCGCGACCTCAGTCGGTGGAATGCATATTGTTTCAGAGAAGACTGGTAAAGAAAATTGGCCTATGCAGATGATGGCACTTTATGCTGGCCCGATAATTCAGAACTTAAATAAGCAGGGCTATCCGTGGTATATAATCAATGAAGACCCGCGGTATCTGCCTTCAAAGCATAAAGATATTTTTAACCAGGAAATTGCATATCTTTCACAAGTTAATGATGACTCTCACTATGCAATTTCTCGTCTTGATGGTTCTTATACAGCGCCTTTCAAGCGTCATGTCTGTAAATATGAATATGCAAAGATAGAACGTATGTTTATGGCAGACATGAAGAAAGTTGACTTTTCAAATCCTGACAACATAGTTGCTACTATCAAGAATCCGACAACAGGAAAACCTGAGCAGCGTACTTTCAAAAAGCATAATAAGTTTTTAATTGCTGCGAATGACGGCTACGACCGTTTGGGGTTTATCGAGAAATGGGTGTTAAACATTAAGCCAGATGAAATCATTTATGGTAAATGGGGTGATGAAGCAAAACAGAAACATCCTAACAACTTTATAGAAAAAGGCATAGTCGAAATGCAAGACACAATGTGGGAGACTATGTTTACTTTTGTCCCGTCATTTGACAAGAAGCATACCAACTTTGTTACACAGAAACCTTGGAAAATGATCTATTATGGCATTATTCCATTCTGGGATAAAAATATGTATGACACGGATAACTTGTTTGCAGAAATCCCAGACTACGTTAAAGTGTCAACTCCCGAAGAAATGTGGGAAAAAATTGATTATCTTTATGAAAATAGAGATGCTTATGTAAAGTTGCTTAATGAGTTTTACGCATTGCTTAAACCTGAATATTTCGACGGTAGATTTATTGATGAAGTGTTCAATTCTATCATAGAAAAATACCGTGTTTAGGATTTGTTTGCCTAGTCTAACTATTGCGGAATATAACGATGAGAAAGTTGACTAAAAAAGAATATGAAAACTTTTATGTCAATATGCGAGTATACATATTGGATAATGGAATTCAAAAAGAGACTACCAAAGAAGCATGGGAAAAAAGATTTGTTGAATTAAGCAAAGAGTACTTAAAGAAAACATTCGGAAAAATCAAATTTACTCAACTTCGTCATGGCATAAAAAAGCCTAGCAATAAAGATGCCAAAGAATGGGACTATACAGCATACGCTTGTAAAACAGGAAAACTGCCTGAGCTGTATTTTATCTGTATCATGGGGAGATTCTTTGAACTTTATGATGAGTCTTTAGTCGACTTCTATAAAGAAGGCATATATGTTCGGCCAAATTGGAACACAGTCAAATCAGAGTAAGAGGCAGCTTGTATGAAAAATGTAATTAAACGTGATGGTAACAAAGAAGCTTTTGATACCACAAAAATTATTAAAGTAATTAAGAAGGCAAATGCGGCAGTCGATAAAGATTGCCGCATTGATGATAAGAAAATCAACAAAGTTCTGGATTATGTTCTGAATAACTTGCCAGACCAAGAAGAAGGCGAAGTCGAAGTCATTCAAGACCTTGTAGAAAAAGGACTAATGAGCGAAAACTGTTTTGAGCAGGCAAAAGCGTTCATTCTTTGCAGAGACGAGAGAGCAAAAGCACGTTTTCAGAAACTTACTATCGTCAAAGAAATTCAAGAAAAGTTGCAGGCGTCTAACGTTCAGAATCAGAACGCCAATCTTGATGAACATTCGTTTGGTGGGCGTAAAGGTGAAGCTGATTCAGCGTTACTTAAACAGTTGGCGCTTGACTACTATATATCGCCAAAGTTTGCAAAAAATCACATAAACAACAGAGTCTACATTCACGATTTGGACTCTTATGTTATCGGAATGCACAACTGCTTGTCAGTCCCGATGGACGAGTTGCTTGCAAACGGTTTCAACACTAGACAGGTGTTTATCCGCCCTGCAGGTTCAGCAAACACGGCGTTACAGTTGATTGCGGTTCTTTTCCAGTTGCAGTCATTGCAGCAGTTCGGCGGGGTTGCAGCTACGCATATTGACTGGACTATGGTTCCGTATGTCCGTAAATCATTTATGAAGCATTACATCATTGCTTACATCAAAGACAATCCTGACTTTCAGCACATCAACTTGCCAGAACTAATGTTTGCAGACTACCGCGATGACGCTGGAATTTGGAGAAACAAACTTGAAGATTGGATAGACGAACACAAACAAGAATTCTTCGATAAGACTGGCCTCACAAAAGACGATTTCTATTTTGACAATAAAGCAAAGTTGGACTTTAGTCTTAGACAATCTGCTATCTTTGACACTATACAAGAAGTAAAGCAGGGCGTTGAAGGTTTGCTTCATAATCTTAACTCGTTACAGTCGCGCTCCGGAAATCAGTTGCCGTTCAGTTCTATCAATTATGGTACTTGCACTGAAGAAGAAGGACGCATTGTTACAAAAGCAATTTTGGCAGCGACTATCAAAGGCAACGGTAATGGACAGACAAGCATCTTCCCATGTCAGATTTTCCAGAAAAAGAAAGGCGTCAATGATAAAGGCAGTAAGAACTACGACCTCTATCAGATGGCTATTCGTTGTACTGCAAAGCGTATGTACCCAAATTATTTCAACTGTGACTGGAGTCAAGATCAAGGATATAATCCAAACGACCCACGTACTTTCCCATCCACAATGGGTTGCAGAACGGTATCAGCTTGGGACATCAACACTCCAGACGAGGCGCATAAGCATATGAAAGACGGCCGTGGAAATATCGCGCCCGCTACTATTATACTTCCTACGCTTGCAATGGAAGCAAAGAAAAAAGCAAAAGGCGATGACTCAAAAGTTGTGCCGTTGTTTATGGATATTCTGAAAGCAGCAATCATCGACTGCCGTGACGAATTGATTGAACGTTTCAATTGGATTTGCGCTCAAGACCCTAAGTCAGCACGTTTCATGTATGAAAACAAGACGTTCTTTTCTTATGGCGATGACTTTGAGAAAGAAGGCATTAGAGGCGCTCTTAAACATGGTACTTTGGCTATCGGGCAGATAGGCTTGTCTGAAACGTTGTATATCTTGATTGGTGAAGATCAGTGCACGCCAAAAGGAATGGGGCTTGCAAAGGAAATTGAGCAGATGTTCAAGACAATGTGCGGACAGTTTAAGCAAGACTATAAATTAAATTTTGGCGTATATTATAGTCCTGCGGAGAGCCTTTGTTTTACTGCAATGAAAAAGTTCCGCAAGAAGTATGGACTAATCGAAAACGTTTCAGCGCGTATGATTGACGGCAAACTTGAGCCTAAGGAGTATTTTACCAACTCCATTCATGTTCCTGTTTATAAGACTGTTTCTCCGTTTGAAAAAATCGACATTGAAAGTCAGTTGACCGGCTATTCATCTGCTGGGTGCATTACATATGTTGAGATTGGCGACAAAGCAGAAAACAACTTGACAGCACTTGAACAGATAGTCGACTATGCAATGGCGAAAGACGTTCCTTATTTTGCGCTAAACGTTTCATTATCAGATTGTACGCTTTGTGGGTATAACGGCTATGTTGGCCCAGATGAGCCTTGTCCTGTATGTGGCGCATCTCATGAGTATATTGCCGACTATGCTAGGGTTACAGGGTATCTGTCTACAACGGTAAGACATTTCAACTTAGGCAAACAGGCTGAAGTAAGAGACCGCTTTGTCAATGTAAACAAATTGGAAGATTGGAAAAAATGAATTTTGCTGGACTTATGAGTAATGATGTAGTCGACTCTGCAGAGGGGATGTGTGTTTCTTTATGGTTTGCAGGTTGTCCATTGCACTGTAGTGAAAATTGCCAAAACAAGAGATTGTGGGACCCAGACTCTGGAGAGAAAGTTCCAAATGACGAAATCGTCAGCAGAGTACTTGACGCATTAAACGCTAATGGTATACAGCGCAATTTGTCGATTTTGGGTGGAGAGCCGTTTGCGGATTATAATGTTGCAGACTGCGCTTACATACTTTCTAAAGTAAAAGAAAAACGCCCCGGAGTCAAAGTCTATCTTTGGACTGGCTATACCATAGAAGAATTGCTTGCAAAGAACACGTCAGACATTAAGACAATCTTAGGAAATGTTAATATTCTGATTGACGGGCCTTATAAAGAAGAACTGCGTGATACATCGCTTCTTTTAAGAGGCTCAAGCAATCAGCGTATAATTCGCTTAGACGAGGAAAACATTGAACACTACAGACGATAAAACATATGTGACTTATAATACCCCGCATACTGCTCCGACTGTTGGACAGCCAGTAAAGTCACAGCTTGCGGTAACGTATGACGCATGGCAGACGGCTGCGTGGCAGCAAGATACAGGCATATTAAAAATTCAAGAGCTTGAAAATAGACTACGAGATCTTGAAGAAAAGTGCCAGTTTCAAGAAGAGTTTATAAAGAAAGTAAACTCGCTTTATGAGTTGTTAGTAAATGACGATTAAGTGGGACAAAGACTTAAGACGTTCCAAAATGAAAGTCTGTGATGAATCGAATATTGAAGGTTTTCCAGACTTTATCGTTCTCAACTCATTAGAATCAGATGACTATATATATGTACTTGGCTTAAGTAAGAAAGCATGTGAACATATGTGTTCTTTTAAGACAGGCGGTATCGGCGCAAAATGGTGCATCGGCTGGCCATTAACAGATTACTTCTACTATACATTTAAGTTTATAGGCCACAACTATTTTGTCTTTAGACTTGCAAAGAAAAGATCAAAATTTTGTAAGCGTCTCTATTGCGTTGCTGCAAATTACACTGTAACATACTCACAGTTGAACAAAAAGACGACTACTGAAAAAGACGAAGAATTCGGCAAAATGTTGTGGGAATATCTGCAAAAGTTTGAAAAGTACTATTATGCAGATGCTCAAAATGACTTTAATCTTGACTCATCGAAATACCGCATAATTCATAATCAACTCCATTTTACAGCTGCTCTTTAAGAAGTTTCTAATCACGTACAAATCTTATGTTTATATAATTTATGTAAACGGAAATCAAACGAAAGGACAATAGAATGACAAAGAATGAAATAGCACATAAGGTACTTGCTCCTATCGAGCGCGCTGGCTTCAAAGCATACTTTGTCGGCGGCTGCGTAAGAGATGAACTGATGGGAAAAGAACCTCATGACTACGATATTTGTACAGACGCTACGCCTACGGAACTCCATCAGATATTCAGTAAGTTCAGCAACGTAAGTGAAAATTCTGAGCCGTTCGGCGTCACTATGCCGCTTATTGACGGTGAAGAGATCGAAATCGCAACATTACGCAAAGACATAACGAAGGGCAGACACCCAAAAATCGAATTTACCCGCTCACTTGAGGAAGACGCTCTTCGGAGAGACTTTACAGTCAATGCGCTTTATGAAGATCAGTACGGCGAAGTCTACGACTTTGTTGGAGGCGTTGACGACTGCAAACGCGGATTACTTCGTTTTGTCGGAGAACCTGAAGCGCGTCTTGCTGAAGATCCTCTTCGTGCTTTCCGTTTTGTACGTTTCCTTGCAAAAGGCTTTGCGCCTGCTTATACAGTCGATGAAATTGCAGCGCTTCCAAAACTTGACTTTAGTGAGGTAAGCAAAGAACGTCAGTTGAAAGAACTCCGTCAGATGCTTGCTGGTCCATACTTTATGGTTCACTTTGACTACTTCACAGCAATTGGAATAGACGAAGTAATCAGTTTGCGCGCTATCTTTGAAGATATGAAAACTTGTAAGCAGAGTCCGAAGTTTCACAGCGAAGGCGATGTATATGAACATACAAAGCTTGTTATGAAAGCGATGCTGGGACTTCTGAACGAGGACCTTGAACGTGGGCACGTTTTTACAGAAAACGACCGTTTCATACTTATGCTTGCTGCTATACTGCATGACGTAGGTAAAGCGCCAGCAGGACGTAAAAACGGCTGCAAGCCAGGCCGCGATTACCCTGATGTTCACGACCACGACATTGTCGGCGCGCCTATTGCTAGAGACTTTGCTCATGGTTTAGGACTGACCAACAAAGAGGTTAACTACATAGGCGAATTGACACGACTTCACATGAGAATGCATACGCTTGGGCAAATGACATCTGACTATAAAATATTGCGTATCACTTCACGTGAAGAGTTTCCAGGACTTGTCATGCTTGCTAAAGCCGATGAGATGGGCTGCGTTAAGACGGTTGAAGACGATTGGATTGGAATTCACGGCACGCTTCAATTGCCACGTGTTAAGCATTGCATTGAAATGGGCGCTATGCCAAAACAGATAATCACAGGCAACGACCTGACTTGTGCTGGCCTTGTTCCAGGACCTGACTTCAAACATCGTCTCGAAACAGCACATAAGTATCAGATAGATAAGAAAGAAACCCGAAAGGACGTTCTGCTTAAAGTTGCTTTGGGAACAACTTCTCCGAAGGTGGTGCTTAATGGACAGACCGTTTGATGTTGTGCTTGACACATTGATACGAATTGACCAAGATTATGCGGCGGCGTTCGCGCGCCGCTGCTCAAGGAGACCAAACGTTTCAAAACACTTTTTTCAAGATGGCTTCGTATACTCGTTAGGTATTATGCCAGACTCTAAAAAGGATGCAATAAAAGGATTTATCATCGTAGGTGATGAAATTTTTATTTGCAGAAAAGAAGGTGATGCTTGGTATCAGACAAGCGAAGGCGTAATGATTTAGAAAACCAATAAGGAGTAAATATGACAAAACTTGAAGTATTTAAAGAAATTGAAAACGCTGGAGGAATTCGCTGTTTATATAGAACTGTGTCTTCTATTGCACAAGAGTTGGGAACGTCAAATAGTAAAGTATCTGACGCTATTGTGCTTTACAATGACTTTGTGCTTGCTTCTCATTATAGTGACTACGTTAAAATAATGCCCTATCATCGCTATGTGCGTGAAGGCGTTGATGTTGTTTACTTAAGCCCTTATAGTTATAGCAAGTCGCATTCATTAGCGTTATCACTACCGATTGCTGAAGAAATCAAACAATTTGTTCTTCTCCTTAGAAAGGGTGGACAGTGGGCAACAATTGGCAAACAACTTGAACAAGTGTATTTCAACATTTGGAGTGAAGACTTGTCTCCTGCTGAAAAATTCGCACTTGAGCAGTTTGCTATTGATGTAAACACCAATTTTGGAAAGTTCTTACCGGTACAAGACTGGCCTGAAAATAAAAGTGACTGGAAAGAACCTGACCCGCGGTATGTACATGGAGGACTGTGTTGATTCCTTGGCAATTTCTTAAAATGTTTGCTGGATATGTGAACGGTTGGAAAACGGTCTTTGACTATAAGATTACAAGTATCGCCGTATATGCAACTTACAGTGACGGACGTCAAGAGAAGTATTCTTTTCCGCTAGACATAAAAGATGATATTGTTTATGTAACACATCAAGTGCTTGGCCGTCAGCAGTTGAGAGTTGCTAAAACCATTAATGTGAATGAAGAGTGCAACGAGTGGTTTTCTTGTAAAGAAGGTTACGGGCTAAGTACTTATCCAGAAACTCAGAAAAAGATTGCTGACATTTATATGAACGTTATAAGCGAAGATGCTTCCGGCGATGTGTTCTTTACATTTGAGCCTTCTATACAGTTGGACTCAATAGAGAAGCCAGGCGATTTTCTGCCCAATTTCACGCTTGGAGGTCTACTTTGACGGAAACAGAACTCTACAATGAGATAAAGAAAATTGGCGGACTTGATAAGATTTTCATTTCAAAGAAGCAGTTGAAAGAAGACCTACACGTTTCATCTCAACTGATTAACACCGCTTTAGACATTTATCGACATTGGGTTGTTGCTCGTGAAGGCTCAAAAGGATTCAAACATTTACAACATAAAAGAAAGTTTGAATATTTTCATGAGTTCATATATGCAATTGATGGCACAACAGATTTTATGTTTATGATAAAACCAGTTGCTGATGAGATAAAAGATATTGTCGCTTATATCGGCAAAGGCGGCAAATATGAAAAAGAGATAAAGTTGGCACAGAAGAATTTTTTTGACCTAGGCGACTATGTTCATACCCCTGAGCAAGCAAGCGCTATAGCAATATATATGCCAGTTGCGCAATTCTTTAATGACAACTTTGGAAACTTCTTGGAGGAAGTATAATGACAGAGATGCAAATTGAAGCAAAAAGAATTCTTGAGTATGCTGATGAAGTTGGCCACGAAGGCGTAGCGCTTGAGCGAATGGCAGAAAGCTTTCATAGAAAGTGGGGAATTCAATGGTGGAAAGTGGCGAGATAAGTAACTACGGGGCAGAGGAAGACTTTGAATACGAGAAGTTCTGCGCTTTAATGACTATTGACAATGACGCTTTTCTAAGTATGACAGGTCTCGATGTTTTCGATAATCCTATAAGTTATTTTTCAGACGAGATATTGAAAAAGTTTGAAGCACGTTACTTGCTTGAAGTGCTGAATAACGAAAGATAGAACTTCGGTTTAGAAAAATATGAAAGCGTTTCTAAGAATAGACTATCATTCAAATTTGCCGCATCGAGGACAAAATGACGTAAAAACTTGGATGGGCGAAGTTAGTCTAGAGAAAGACTTACACATCATCGAAAGATGCGGCTTATATAAGAGAGACGTGAATGACGAAGATATTCATGAGATGTATGTGCATGACGGACAAGGCTTTGCTTATGAATTCATTTTGCGTGATTTAGACGGGAACTGGAAACCGCTTAATGACAATTGGTGGGCTGGTAGTTTCTTTTATGGCGTTGATCCACAGAAGTTCCGTAAACTTTACTTACCGACTTTTCCTAAAAAGTATTGGAAAAAAGCCGCAATACAAAATATTTACTTTCAATTTATGTGAGGCAAAAATGAAGACAGAAAGAACTTTCTATTATGTAGATGCATTTGAAGGAAAACAGCGCGTATGTAAAGGCACAACAGAAAACAGAAAAGCCGCAGACAATGTGTATGAAGCGCTTTGCAAAAACGGCTATGACGCGCTTTTTCTTGAGATCAAGTCTAACTATTGTGAAACCAAAAAAGTTTACTAATTTATATTATGGTTGAATTGACGAAAGAAAAAATTGCATTTTTGAAGCAGTATTTAATGAACGTTCAAGCGTTGGAAAGCTTGCTGACTTAAGTAAATTAAAAAGTCTTGACTCAGGATTCGTTATCGGATTAGCTTTCAAATCCTTAAAAGGCGATAAAGACAAAAATGTAATTGACCGCTCTTTTAACTATTACGAATGGCCTACTGTATATAAGTCACTTGATAGTGCTATTACTTATGGCCGCAAGTACTATGACAAAGTTGAGACACTTGGGTGGCTATTTACGAAATGGGGCGAATCGCATCATGGAAGCTATGAAGACGATGACAGAAACTTATGTCGCTTTGAGACAGACACAGTTTCATTTGTTATCGACTTTGATAATAAGAAAATTATTTTCCCATGGGCTGAGTATGATTATGTCAATAACTGCATGAAGCAAATGGACTGGCCTGATGGTTTCTTAGATGGGAAGAGAAAAGAAGAAGTTGGAGAAAAAATTTTCGATGGTCGTTATGAAAAAATTAAAAAGTCGGAGAAAAAGCCCAACAACAACATAAAGTATTTTCGTCCTTCTTTCAGTATCTTTTAGCAGTTAATATACTTATAAGAGGTGTCCAATATATGACAGAAACTGAAATTCTCAACGAAATTAAAAACTTACCCGACGGCATACGCTCCGCCTATTACACTCCTGGCAGCATTGCAAAAATCCTTGGAACAAGTACACGGAATGTTGCTCAATTGTTTGAATGCTTTAGAATTTGTGTAATGCATAACGCCCTCGATAAACAGGTTTTCAGTCCGAAGGTACGTGCTGTAACAGTTGATAAAGATATTTGCTTCTTGTCGACTTCCGCTTCAGCACAGCACGCTTGCTTAGCGGTTTCTTGTCAGATAAAAGATGATCTTCTGAAATTATGGGATCTTGTCAAAAAGGGCGGGCAGTATGAGCATGAGATGCAGCATCTCCTTGTAGTTTACTGGCACCCTGAAGATATGTATCAAACTGATATAAATTTTGTAAATTACGTTCACGATAACTTTGGACTGTATTTGAGAGAATTCGGCTGCTATGAAGAGTTTCGAGAGGTGACTGAAGCAGAAGACTACCGCTTGAGGTGTGCTTTTTAATGAAAACCGCAGAAGAAGTAATGGGCAACTTTATGCAGATGATTGATATGCTAGGGAAATTCTCGTCTGTGCCACTACCGTTTTCACAAAAACTAATGGGATATACATATGACGCTGTAGCAATTATGGACTTCTTAAATGAACTTGATGAAGGCGCCTACTATTACGGGTTCTCTATACAAGTCAAATCAAACTCAATTGGGCCAGTTTATGGAGAAAAAATAATTAAACTTGGGACTGACGCTCAAGTAAGACTTAATAATGGCGATGCGTTTTTTGAGCGCTTTCACGACGGCAAAATTGTTGAAGCCATTACTTTAGATGACTGTGCTATTGGCAGCTTCTCCCCAAGTGAGTTTTACCCAGATAATGACAACGATTATGAAAAAAAATATTAAGAAATGGGTTGAGCATTACATATCAAAATACCACAAGATGCCGAATCTCACGTTAGCTGAAATGAAACAGTACATTTCGGAGTGCGGCGTTTTGTCAGTCCCAGAAGTGAAGCCGCCTGCTGCCTGTGGACATGCTGTCGTAAGAAAAGGAATCGCATACGGGATCCGTTTTGACTCACAATGGGAGTTGGCGTTCTACATCAAAAAGCACGACATTGACGGTGAGCACTGTGAAAGAAATTACACTGTAAAATTTCCGTATGTGTCAGCAGATGGAAAACAGAAAAATTTTATTCCAGACTTTAATTGCAGTGGCAACTTTTATGAGATTAAAGGACGCTGGCGGCCGGACGACTATTGTAAGCAAGCACAATGTCCAAACGTAACGTTCTTGGACGCGGAGTTGATGGCGCCCATCATTGCAGAAGTAAATAAGTTTAAGCCGAATTGGCGGAACGACTATACGCCTATCTAGTCATTAGTCTCTTCTTTGAAATGCCAATGATCTTCATCAGGCCAATAGCGCTTTATACGGCGGCGCAAGCGGCCAATCATATCATGCTTAAAAGTTTTTCGCTTTTTCCAAAATCTATCAATGCATTCTTTATGCGCGTCTCTAATTTTTAGAGAGTCTTCTTTAGTGACTTCAGACTTAGTAAATGACTGAGACCATTTACGTCTATTCATAAGTATGTCGGGAAATAGGTAGCAGTCATTGGCAAACGCCCAGTACTGCTGATTAAAAATGACGTCCTCACAGCGCTTTATCCCGACAGGGAAATATAAGTGATTGTCTTTAATAACGCTTGCTCGGTATGCTTTTGCCCACGCTACTAAAAAGTTGGGCGGCTCTTCATCAGTATAAACGCCTTTCTTAAGAACAGGAGTATTAAGCACTTCACGCATCCCAACGTTGCGGTAATTGAAAGCATAAAGATCATGCTTATAGTCAGTCTTCATCATTCTATAGTCAATGCGTTCCAAAGCGTTAGTGTCAAGATAGTCATCGGAGTCAAGAAAGACTACCCATTCGCCTAAAATCATATCAAACGCTGCATTACGTGCCGCACCGGGGCCGCTATTCCTACGAGTACGTATAAACATAAAACGGCGGTCTAATAGGAATTCTTTTATCACTTTAGCAGAGTCGTCCGTTGAACAGTCATCTACAATTATGCACTGCCAGTCAGTATATGTCTGCTGCTGAACGGAGTCCAAACATTTCTTAAGTAAGATAGCACAGTTGTAGTTTGGAACGATTATAGTAAACATTCATTATCCTATTGGGTTTAATAGACTCATACTGTCAAGGTTGCCACGGTCTGTTCCCATGATAGTAGTTGTGCCTTTCAACTTAAATCCTGCTGTTTCTATTGCAGCTGCAACTGCTGCGTCATCGCCATCAACTACACATTCAAAGAAATCGCCTTTAGGTCTAAACGCAACCGTTACGCCACGGCGCATACATTCGCGGACAACTTGACCAATCAACTTTTCTTCTTCAATAGTTGAAGAAAAAGTTGTATCGTTATACTTAAACGAAGTCAGCTTAAACAAAAATGAATGAGTGTCATTACGGTCAATTCTTAATGTATTCAACATAACAAATTAGTCGGAGTTCTAATCATTTGAAAGCACACTGTTTATATAATTTTCGTAAATGGAGGAGCATAATGAAAGAAGTCGCCGTTGCGTTCTTTGAAGCTTTATTGATTTTTGCATTTATTCTTTGCGTTATGCTTTGAGGTTTTATGCTAACACAAGAAGACGTTTTCCTTATAGGAATGTATCAAGAACAAGAAGAAACAATCCCAGACGACTTACTCAATAGACTTAGAGAATTTGTGGAGGAGCTTAATAAGAAACTTGTATATCCCATATACAAAGTCAATATTGATTTAAGTGTGCCGTTGTCTGTGCAAGTTGAGGTATGTGTTGTAGATGACAATGACTGCTTTGATGAAAGTCATTATGTAAGCATAGAACGCTTTGTAGAAGGCGATGTCGATATCCCAAAACACGTCAATAATCAAGTGCTTTTAGCTTATACGCTTATACCCTTTTTTGGATTTATACTTTCTTGGATAGGCTGGTATATTCGTTGCCATGAATGGCCGGTAGTCGCTGCAGCAAGTATATTGTATGTAGGAGGTCTTATTCTTGGACTTATTGACTACGAAAAGAAAAAGTTTGTAAAATTTGAGTTTGGCAGAAATATAATTTTTCTTGCTGGCGGCGCAATTTTAACATTGGTACTTTTTATATTCAAAAGTAATGGCTTTGTAGTCAAATAGGAGATATCTATGGAAAACATCAAACAGGCGCTTGAATGCGCCGGCTACGATTATGCAGTTGCTATCGCAACGGAAGCGGAGATCAAGGCGCAGGCTGCTTGTGGCCAGCTTGCAACTATTCTTGAAGCTCAGGAGTAGTCAACACAGCGGGCGGGGAGATTTTTTTTCCGCCCGCAAAGGAGGAGCAAACATATGCTTAACAAACGAACAGAAAGACATTTTGCAAACGGTTCAGTCTACTGTCTTGCTCTTGGTGATGGCAAACTTATCGAGGTTACAGACACTTATCTGCCGTACTACACAAAGAACGCTATCGGGCGTAAGCAAAACAAATTGGACAATTATGAATTGGGCGACAGAACAGAACGTTGGATGATTGGAGTGTCGTGTATGAGCGGCTGCCCAGTCGGCTGTAAATTTTGTGCAACAGGACAGATGAAAAGCAAATGGCGCTCCTGCACCGCGGAAGAAATTGTGGAGCAAGTTGAGTTTGTCCGCAATCTGCATCCTGAAATCGATACATCAAAATGCAAAGAGTTTAAGGTAAATATGACCCGCATGGGCGAGCCCGCATTGAACTGGGATAACGTCCACAAGGCGGCAGACATCTTGCGTGAGCGCTACCCGAACGTGCACGTGTACATATCGACAATCGGCATCAAAGGCACAGACTTTTCTTGGTTAAAAGACAACATTACTTTGCAGATTTCGCTTCATTCATTTGACGAAAAGCAGCGCGACTGGCTTATTCCGGTAACCAACAAAATGACTATTGAAGAACTCGGGCAGATCAGAACGGAGTCTAAGTTAAAGACTACTGTCAACTTGACTTTAGTCAATGAAAGCGACTTTGACATCAAGAAGCTTGAAAAGTACTTCGACCCAGCATACTTCTTTATTAAGTTGTCGCCTATCAACAAAAACGCTACTTCTGAACTCAACAATCTTGGCGATGGTGTGATTAAGGGGGTAAACTTAGTATGAGCGCAAAAGAAAGTATTTTTCGCTACCGTGTAATTACTAACCTCAACTGTAATATGAACGAAAGCACTGGGCCGAATGGCAACTGCTATTTTTGCTATCAGCCGTTCAAAGAGCCACTGCAACTGGACTTGCAGAAATGCAAAGAGACTATGGATAAAGTCGGCATGCTTAAGCGGGCAACTATCATGGGCGGAGAAGCAACATTGCGTAAAGACTTGCCGCAGTTTATTCAGCTGACAAGAGCGCACGTTTCTGAAGACGTCTGCCTGGTAACGAACGGAATTCTGCTTGATAGAAAAAGAATCCGGACGTATGCTTCGTCTGGCTTAACTGAAGTCGCTATCTCCGTTAGTTCATTAGAACAGTACTACCGCCGTAGAGACGCGGCTTTGCTTTGTAAGGAGTTTATTCCAAATACACGTATCAACATACCGAAGTGTAAAGAGTCTACCGGCGATAAGCTTGCTGAAATACTGAAAGTAATTTTGTCAGACAACTTTTATGCTATTGTCTGCGAAGATTTGATGGGCAGATACGGCGACTTTGATTTTCAGCAAAAGTTGGGAACAGTAAAAGTCAAAGATGACAACTGCAACTTCTATGACTATGTATGGCTCGACTCAAAAGGCAAAGCGCATCAGTTCGGCGTTTTCGGAAACTATACTGGGTATGACGCTACTGACATCATAATTTCGCCTGTTGGCAATTTCTGTAAATGGGAAGACTACTGTAAAAAGATTGGCAACTGCTCACTTTGTAAGTCTTACTCAAGTGCCGATAAGGAGAGTTTATGCTCCGCATAGACTACGGCTCAGGTTACAATCCGAAACCTGGGTATAAGACTTGCGACATTTCAGAGTCGCCAATGTTGGACTATGTCATTCGCAGCTACCATATCTTCAGCCGTGAAGGCGAACTTGAGTCTGAGACCGTTGATGCGTTTCACTGCCGTAATGTGCTGCATCACATTAAAGACCTAAAGATGGCGCTTGAACAGATTTCGCGCTATCTTAAGAAAGGCGGGACATTGGAAATCATAGAGCCGACTGAAAAAGCGTATAGCGCAAATTGGTTTTTAGACTGCTTTTGGTATAGATGGTATGACAATGGCAGACGCAATGTTTGGTTCTCCGATAGGTGGAGAGACTATGTGGCGGTTGCTAAAGAATGCGGCTTTGAAGTTACAAGTCATGAAGTCGAGGAGGAGAAAGATATATGGGTTTTGACGCGGACAAATTCTTAAAATTTTGTGTACACAAAACAATGAATGAAGACGACTGGATGTATTATGCTTTACTTTGTGAAGCAAAGAAAAATAGAACACTTTCTACTGAAGATGGTTGACTTTTCTCGCAACTCAATTATAAAGCCTTTGCTGATGCAGAAATGTACAGACAAAATGACGCGGAAGTAACAGTCACTGTAAAAGAAAATTAAAGCGCCCCTAAAACGGAGCGCTTGTTTTTAAGCTTCCAACGCTTGCTCTGCTAAGTTTTCGAGTTCGCCTTTAACAGGCCTTGACTCCATAACTTTTCCGTCTTCTGTTGTCATTGGGTCAACATTGTCTCCGTCAAGTTCCTCAGAGAAACCTAAAAGTTTCTGGTTTACAAACTCTTTCATTTCGGCATATTCAGCCGGATGCTCTTTCAGCCACTCTTGCAGCTTTGCTTTACCGTTCAACTTTACGTCATACTTTTCAGATGAAAGCCAAGCGCCGCCTTGTTTGAAAACTCCAAACTTAATCAAGAAATCTGCATATTCGTTATCGGAGTTGAAGCCTTGGTCAAAGTAGAAGTCCATCTCTGCGTCTCTGAATGGAACGCCGCCTTTGTTCTTGTAGTTGCGTACACGCATGTGAATACCGATAACTTCGCCATTCTTTTCAATGTTTTCGATTTTAGTAACACGGTTGCGAGTCGTTGCATAGAATGGAGGCGAATAACCACCGGTAACAGCAGGCAGATAACCGTAGCCCATCTGTGCTCTTTCCTGAGAGATCCAAATAAGCGGCACTTCGTACTTTGAAAGCAGTCCATTAAAATACCTTAAAATACGAGAGTTCATTAAAGCGTTTGTACCGAAATTTGCTTTACCAATTTCGTCTTCCATTTCTGTACGTGTTGGCGCCGTTGCATCAGAGTCGTAGACAATACAGCAGCAATACCCAGTACACAAAAGTTCTTTGGTAACAGTAAAAGCGTCTTCCATGTTTTCCGCATGAATCAACTGAAAATGGTCTGGGTCGCAATTCAGTCCAATCTTCGCGGCAAAGTCTGGGTCAAATGAATGCTCAAAGTCAATATAAATAACCATTGGGCGCTCAGGAAACTTTTTCTGTAGCTGACTTGCTATGTAAGTAGCCATAGATGACTTACCTGATGAATACGGGCCGTATAACTGATGAACACGGTCATACCCGAATCCCGAAAACAAGTAAGTCAATTGTGGTGAGTCAAACACAATTTTCTTTTTTTCTTGATTAGCGTTTGCGGCAGAAAATACGTTGCCGTACTTTTTGCCTAGTTTATCCATTGCGGAGTGGAACGCTTTCAATTTTTCATTCGCCATATCTGCTCCTAATAATAACTTCTTGTAATAAATAACGTCCCAAGTAAAATAAGAACTTTGAGTATGGGTACGTATGACAAGCACAAATATTCAAAAATATTAACGCAGTCAAATATTCTATTTGGATAACTTCATCTTTACCATATTCGTCAGCAATCCATTTCTTAAGCTTTTCAAGACATTTTGACTCAATGAAAGTGTTATGAATGTCTATTTCTACGCTTAAAATACCATTCTCTCTTGATGACTTAACTTTGAATAAATTGTTTTTAACCATTTCATGATTTACAATTAAAGAATGCATCATCTTTGCAAGGTCATAGTTGATGTCGCCAATATTATAGTCGTCGCCTTCAAAACCTTGTCTCCAGTCAAGCAAAGTAAAAGTATCTTTTTCTTTATCATATATGATATTCTCAAGATGAAAATCGCCGTGAACGTTTCGAGACATTTTTGCAAATTTTGAAACATTGTAAATGTTCTCAAAACCAAACTTATCAAGAAGAGGTAGCACAGGCGGACATACAAGGCCGTTGATGATTACTTCTTCATCAGGCTCTCCTGTCTGCTCCATAAACTTTTTGATTCGCTTAACAGTCTTTTCACAATAAAATTTCTTGTAAAAGTCTCGCTTATACTTATCGTCTACTTCAACAAGTTCTGCGTTTGAGATAAAACTGTCAAGCAACTTAACGAAAATATTTGGATTCAGGTTAGTCGACATTACGCGGCCTGGCGTCCATTTGTAATTATAAGTGTTTGCTGAATGCGCAACAACTTCAGGAACACGGATTCCAGCTTTTTGCTGCTTTTCATTAAGCATAACTTTTGCGCGCTCAACACGCTTTGCTATGAAATCTGTGTCAACATGAAACTTAACAACTTCGTCATCATGATTACGAATCCAAATTGCTTCGTCTGGCTTTTCAAGAATATTGAATGCGGAACGCTCAGCAAAGTCTTTCTTTGCCTTTTCAAAAATCGCGCGGTTGCCAGTGTCTATCCATGTTTCATGCCTTATTTCCTGAACATAAACATCTTTGAGAGCGTTTAAGCACCAGCTTTCTCCGGACGCAACAAAAGCATCAAAGTTGTCATCAGCGGCTTTCCAAAACGCTTTATAGTCTTTAATGAAGGAAACGCCAATATACGGAAGTCTGCGCTCTGTTGACTCTTTTGGCAAAAGTCTTACCATCTTCCATTTAAATTCATTGCCCACTTTCTGTATAGTTGCGCATCTATAGTCAAGATTTGGTCCTTCAACTGGGTCATCCGAAACAAAAATAGTGTTTTCTTGACAGTCAGGAAGTCTGTGACTCGGTAAAAATCCGTGGCTAGTAGGAAACAAATTTTCATCGTATAGAATAGTATCGCACGACCAAAACCAAAACGGTTTTTGAAGTAAGTCTCTTGCGCATGACAATGAATAGCCAAGGCCGCTGCCTTCGCCTTCGTACTTATCAACATTGACAAACTTAATGTTCCAGTCTGGGTAATATGCCTGAATTGCCTGTTTAAGCAAGTCGCCTTTGTAACCCAACAAGATTATGATCTCATCATCAGGGTTCCACCATCCGCCCAATATATAAGAAAAAATTGGGCGTACTCCAAGCGTACACATCGCTTTAGAATAGTTCTTTGTAAATTCTCCAAGGCGGGAACCAAGTCCCGCGCACGGCATAACTAACGTTCTTCCCATTAGTTGTTCTCCATTGATTTAAGTATTTTGCTAGCGTTATGGCGGATTAGTTCTTTTCTTGAAAGATTAGCAGTATCTTCTGTTTGATGAAATATTGTACTGTTCCCACATACGCACTTTATACATTTTGCAACACTTGCAAATTTCTTGTACATTTTTATACTTTCAAAATTAACGCCGCCATCTATGATGACGTTGTATTTTGAGGCGTTCTCATTAAGAATGTTAAGATTGTGGTAAACATGATTTGGGAATGACTTTGAGCCGAGCACGCCAGGACTTATGCCCATAAACAGAAAGTTCTTACGTGCCCTTACATTTTCGACCGCTTCATAAATTGGGAATAAATCAGTGAACACATTAGTGCCGAAGAAAATTTCCTTATCGTAATAGCCTCCAAAATCGTGAATCATTTGATAGACTCTCAACGGGTCAGTAACCGCCTCAACATGAAACGTAATTTCAGCAGATGATGGCGCGATTGCATTAATGTACTCGGTAGGCGTCTTTGTCATTAAGTGGCTGTCTATTTCGAAGTTCTGCCCATAACGCTTTTTAATCCATTGAATAAGTTCAGGACTTATGCCATAACGTGGAACAAATTGCCCGTCCATAAAGTCAGCATGCAGATAATGAAACTCATCAGGCAAATCAAGCAACGTGTCAAGGTCTGACTTAATATCGCTTAAATCGCAACAAATCAAAGAAGTAGAAAACTTCAACATATACCGCCTCACTCAATATTGGAATGGAACGCTTTACAGCCGTTTATGTCAATAAAACCCGCTCGTATAAGTTCCAATACAACTATATCAAAAAAGATTAACAACGACTGCTCTGTCAGTGTAGTCATTGGCTGAATAGAATTTATCTTGCTTGGGCCGTCTGCAGAATTCAAACCGCCATTACAGGTCTTGAATGTAACAATGTGGTCTGCATATTTGGCAAGTGTCGAATTTGGGTTTGCAGTGATAGCGACAATTTTTGCTTGACACTTAGCGGTCACTGTGTTAGCAATAGAAACTACAGTGCGTGTCTCGCCGCTATTGCTAACCAAAACTACGATGTCGTCTTTTGTGAATGGCGGAATATATGTATCGCCGAAAAAGTATGCAGGAATTCCTAAGTGATTTAAGCGCATTGCAAACGCTCGAATAGAAAGCCCCATACGGCCGGCGCCATAGCAAAGTACTTTTCGAGGCGGAAGACCGTTCTGAGTTCTTTTCAAACGCTCACTCAAAAGTATGTCTACAAACTTATTGACTTCGTCATCATTGAAAGAGTCAAGTACTTGAGAAATTTCCTTTAAGACTGCGTTTTTCTTTGCCATTGTATGTTCAGCAGTTTTCATTTTTCACCTCGAATGGATAGCCTTTTTCTTTCATTAAAGTATGTAAATCTTCTTTTAAGTAATATCGGATTATGTGAATCACAGCAGCAGCAACAGCACGATTACCGCCTTCTGCGTCTACACAAGCGTCTGCGGCGTCTTTCACGCATTGCAACGAATTCTTCGGACAAATACCTAAGAATACGCTTTGCAAGATAGGAATATCTTCAAACGAATCGCCCATATAAATTGTGTTGTTTAGGCCATAGTGGTCATGAATCCATTTAAGTCTTTCTTTTGACTTAACGTGCTTCAACTCAAATCCCATGTCTTCAATACGTTTTTGAGTTATTGACAACCCACGATGGTCAGCCGAAACAAAAACGATTTGTACTTTGTCGGAAATCAACTTGAGGGCATCCGCATCATCAGCGCCGAAACGCTTATATGCTTTGCCATTTTTGTCATAAAGAAAAGAGCCGTCTGTTAAGACTCCGTCACAGTCTAAAATAAATGTGTACTTATAATTGTTCATATGAAAATATTAACTGAATTTGACAAGTTCCTAGCACTTGATGAGTTCTAAATCACGAACGCTTTAGACTAACTAATATGCTTATATTTGAAAATATCTTTAATGACAGATACGACTTCAGCAACTTCTTGGGAAGTGACGGCTACCCAAATGATGACCTAATAGACCAGTGCTTGCGCGTTGTCGATTTCAATAATTATGAAGAAAACAATTATGACGAAATATTTGATAGGTCATATGAACGTTGTATGCAAAAACAAATAACGCATAAAGAAGCAATTTGTAAAGCGGCACGTAACGCTTTGCTTACTGTTATAGGCGAGCCAGACAACTTCCGCCCAATGGTTGAAGCATATATGTTATCAAATGGCCCGGATGACATTCAAGAAGCAATTAAGTTTGCAAATCTTCCTGAAAAGGAGTCAGACAATAGAACGCCTGACGAAAAGTGGGAAGATTACATTACTTCAAAAGATTAGTTTTACGGAATTATCTTCCCACCATGAGAAGATGTCAGACTAATCAAAAGTCAATGTTCTGTTTATATAATTTATGTATGTTTGATAATTATAGAGCTATAGTGCCTGAACAAGGCAAAGGTTTTGACATTGGAATTGTTGACACTGAAGTTGCTGAGTTATATTCACAATGTAGTTACCCGGTAAAGGTGGTTTCTATTGAAGAGGCCATTAAAATCGTAAAAAACGACTTACGTTTTTTCATTGCAACTTTTAATAACGATGAGAAAGAACTTATTGAATATTTGAAAAAAGAGATCCCAGAAAAGAATATACTAAACGGTACGGTTAATCGGTGACGCCATATTAGTAGCGCCGATTGACTTCAAACTGCCTTTTGTTGCAAATTCGCCCGATTTTTTCGGGTCATATCCACCAAAATATCTCTCACAAGCTAAATCAAGAATCCACGGTCTTGCTTTAACTAGCTTATTTAATTTTTGAAATCTTCTATCACGAATTATTCTTAACACGTCATTTTTTAAGCTCTCAGCGTTAGTTGCTTCTTTACCATTACTCAACCACATTTGTGTTGTACTATTTGCAAGTCCAGCTGAGCGTTTATCTCTTACGTTAAAATAGCCTGCAAAAATATTTACATCAGTAGCAAAATCATCTGTAATATCTTTTGGGCTTTCTATATCTTTACATAAGTTTTGTAAACTGTATGCAAATTCCAAACTTGTACTTTCACTTAAACGCTGGCCTAAAATGTATTCATAATTAAGAGTGTTTTCCTGAATACTTTGATTTTTCTGAATCGACTTTACAATATCTCGCCAGTCTGAACTTATCTGTTCAGATATTTGCGCAATATGTTTGGTTACATATATATTGCCGGACAAGCCGCCGGACCCTTGGTGTCTTGCTTCCCACTGCCCGTCTCCATGTGTGCCTCTAAACGGGTAAAGCGCAACTCCATGCTTATCTAAAACTTCATGAACGCCTTGCCAATAAAAACTTGGGTCATCTGAATAAAGTTTGACATCACAACTATTGATTACTGTCTGAATCATCTGCTGTTTCTTTTGGTCAGGCGCGCTTAAAAACTGTGTCCATTTTAAGCCACTTGCTTGCTCGGCAACTTGTATATTCTGAAATTGAATTACAACATGGTACTTATTAGGCTCCGAAGGGTAAATATTGTTGGGTACGGACTTGCCATCACCAAAAGTTGCGTTGACAGTATATAGAACAGTCAATGTGTTCGGGGTATTTTGCGCGCCTCTTAAAAAGCGTGAGAATCTACTTACAAGATTACCTTTAAGCTGAACAAACGCAAAAGTTACAGTATAGTAATAGTCATTGTCATAACGAGCGTTTAAGTGTTTTGCTGTTAAGTTTGATGTTGCTTTAGTACGCAACTCTGGTAATTTTATCTCTTTAAGAAGCATAACAATTTAGCAATTTCTTAAAGGGATTTCTTAATTTCTTAAAGGGATTTGGGAATTTCTTAAAGGGATGTTTTTACATAAATCGTTATAATATAAACAATTATGAAAATCTTAAATAATTTCTTAAAGGGTCTTAAAGGGCACTCAATTCGTTATAATAAAACAACTTAGACATGTTTTTACATTGTATCGTTTAAGAAATTCAAAAAACTTTTTTAATTTGAAGAAAAAAAATTTCAAAACAAAAAAGTTTTTGGAATTTTCTTAAAATCTTAAAGGGAACGTTGTAAGTCGTTATATTACAAGTAATTGCACTATTTAAGAACTATTTAAGACTATTTAAGATTTTCTAATCACTTGTAAAGGATGCGTTTATATAATTTTCGTAAAACGGGGAGAACAGCATATTGTTATGGGATTACATAGACGGGGTTAATTAACCTATGAATGAGACGGCGTTAACAGTAGAAGAAGCAATGCTTCTAAAAATATTTCATGAATATGGCATAGCTGAATGCGTTAAAAACCGCAACTTAAATTTTACTGATGACGAAATTTCATTATTCAAAAAAATTAGCAGAAAAGCAGATAAACATTTTTATTTTATAAGTTCTAGGATTCGAAAAGAAATAAGTTTAATGAATGAGTTTAAGACGAAAATGAACTCTAAAGAAACTTTTAAGGTTTCAGTTAATAACAAGGGGTTTGCTGCCGGGTTTTGGATATTTCCCAATTATTTTTTGACTTTGAATGAAAATGAATTGGAGTCACAACTTGCCCAAGAGGGATACTTGGAAGACTCAAGTACTTAAGAAATCGAGAGGAAAATAAATGTGCGAATTTAGCAGATATCATGAGTATGAATATATGCCGAGCGATACAAGAAAGGAGCATCCTTTTGTTGCGGCGCCTTATAGAGTTAAGTTCATTGATGTAATGATTTGTTCTTATGGAGTTACTTTATGTTCGCTCGCTATGGAGCGCGAAGTCTGTGCTTTAGAATGTAAAGAATCTTGTCCAAGATACAAAAAGTACCTAGAACATAATAGTCATAAGTTGCCTGTAGTTTGGAATCACGAAACAAGACAAATGGAATATGGTATAGCAATAGATTACAACAACTGGGATATGTAAGAACTAATCATTTTTATTAGATCAGTTTATATAATTTACGTAAATGGGGGACAATGAAAGTGAGAGAGGAATTAGAAAATGGCTAAAGAACGAGAAGGAATATTCGTAATTCAGTACAAAGATTATAACGGGTACAAGCCTTATGTGACGCCGAGCGGACTTGCAACACTTAATATAGACGATGCTGAATGGTTTGAAACAAGAACAAAAGCATACAAAACAATGCTTGGCTTAAATCTCGACAAGAAGTGCACTGTTGAGGAGGTAAAAGAATGACCAAAGAAGAAAAGAGTAAACTTAAGTACAGGATGAAACGTCTTGCTACAAAGTTTTGCAAAAGAAATTATGTTTATCAAAGTTTTGATAGCAGCGTAGGAAGGTTGGTCGAAAAATCATATTTCTCTGCTTATCTTTTATGCTTGCACGAAAACAAAAATAAAATAGCTGAACTTGAAAATGAAAAGCGCGCATTGCTCAGCACTATTCAAGAAAAGGATAAGGCAATATTAGAGATACAGCAACAGGTTAAGCAGTTGAGATGTTGTTTGAAATGTGAGCATTGGGACTATTACAAGTCTTTTTGTGAGAAGAATAATGACTATCACGGAGGTGGCGATTCCTGTGAACATTTTACTTTAAGGGTAAGAAAATGACTGAACAAATATATTGGATTGTAAAACTTACTAAACCTAATGGCGAAGTTGGCTATATGAATTTTAATCACGATGTTACAACTTCATTTAAGTATGTTGCTACTTTCTTAACAAAAGAACAAGCAATTTGCGATATTGCTAGACATACTAAAAATATAAGTAGAAATAGTACGCAAGTAAAATATTGGCTTAAAGATAAAGCAGAAATCAGTTATGTGCAACTTTCTATGATTGTAAAGGATTAAGGAGTTGAAGCTGTCAACCGCTAAAGACGGTTGACTTTTCTCGCAACTCAATTATAAACGTTTCAAACATCGGTGAGCATGATGCCGACAATCGTTTTATTATTGAAAGTGTCGAGCGGTGGATGTCAAAATGGCAAGAAGATCATGAAGGCTGCGTAATCATCGGTATTTGTTATGACGAGTCAATCAAGAAGTACAGCACTTATTACCCGATGGTTTATGAAGATGAAAACGGGGACCGCTTCTATACGCATATTGACGTTGAGTCACTTAAGGAATACATAGAGTTGGAGGAAAAAGAAAATGCTTGATTTGGACTGGTCTATATATTTTGTAAAACTTGAATTTTCTTCTGGTGAAATCAAATATATACAAGAATTTGCTGGAGTTTTTACAGATAACTTGAAATTCGCCAAAGTTTACAAAACTAGGCAAAATGCGCAAAAAATCTGCAATGTCTATAATAGAAATTGGTCTGATAGAAAAGCTTCTGTTGTTGAAGTAAAACTTTTTGAAGTAGAGGATTAAAGAATGAATAAGTTTGTTATAAAAAATGAACGGTCTGAATATTATTGCTCTAGCGGCGATTTCTCTTTTAGAAGAGACACATCAAATAGTAACATTGAACTTTTTGACGATGAAAAGCAAGCCAAAGATTACATGAAAGAACATCCTAGCTTCTTTAATGATAAAGAATGCGAAATTGTAGAAGTCGATGTTCATAGAGACTTTCATGAAAAACCAAAAGACTTCGAAGTCTCTCAAGCAAAGTTCAATACGCAAAATCGTCTATTGAAAGTCCGCGATCATTATGACGCCGTAACAACTCTTCTCAATGACCAAAGTCTTAATCATGACATTAATGCAATATCAGGAAGAATTGGTAGAGAGCTGGAAATAGCCGGAATGAACTTTACTAACGCTGAAGTTTATGAATACTCTGATGCTGTTGGAAAAAGGTCATTCCGTGACAAAGATGGCAATTGGCTTCCGGATAAAATGCTTGCAGATGACAACTTAGCGTTTAAGGCTCGTAGAGCTGCAGAGTTTTTTGCTACGATGGCTGATACTTTAGCCTTGTTGGATAAGTATGAAGATTGGGCGGTTGAGGAAAGACGAAAGAAAGAGGAGTAAACTTAAAATAATATGTTAGGAACGTATTGTTTACTAAAAAATTCATATTTTCATAAAAGCAACAATGAAGAAGTGCCTGCAACAAAACCTCAAATACAGCTTACTTGGAAAGGGCGTTCTTATTGTCAGTTGCCTTGGAATCAAAAACTTATAAAGAAGAGCAAAGCGAGATTGAGTAATGAGCAAGCAGATACCTAAAGATACAGTTCATATTTCAGCATGGCTAAAAGGTCCTTGTTACGAAGGAGAAGAATACTGCAATAGTTTTTCTCCAGATAACAAAGAATTTGTGGACCATTTTTGGAATGACCCATATACTTATTTGTGTATAGCGTTTGATGAAGAAGACAATGACATTGGAGATAATCAAGAAGAAACAGTAAAGCGTTAATTTAAATTGGAGGTATTCAATATATGAGAGATCTTGCTAGGGTGGTAACCCTTGAAAGTACATCCCCTATGTACGAGAAAACAAAAATCTGCGTCGGCCACTTTTCTGAAACCGCGTATGAAGTCATAGTCACAAAAGAAGGCGCAAACCCTGGCGCTCTTTATGCGTTCATTGAGGCAGACTCTATTTTGCCGGTTGCTCCAGCATGGGAGTTTTTGCGCAAACGCTGCTTTAGAGAAGACTTAAACGGATTTCTTATCAAGCCAATGAAAATGGGCGCAAAGGACTTCAATGGCGAAAAGGGCGAGCCAGTACGTTCTTGGGGTTTGGCTATTCCTATCGGAGAACTCCCGCTTAGTCAGGACGTTATCCGTAAGCTTAAACCAAACGATGACTTGACAGAAGCGCTTGGTATTTTGAAGTATGAGCCGATTGAAGACGCAAGTCCAAAGAAAGGCGGGGGTAAAAACGCTTATCCTAAATGGGTAAAGCTCTGTCTTCACAGTCCTCTTCTACGTTGGGTCGGGCGAATTTGGATGTCAGGTCATCAAAATACATGCGGCGGATTCCCGACAGAGGTTATCTCAAAATCGGACGAAACAACTATTCAGAACATGAAGTGGGCGCTTGAAAAGTTTGCAGAGAGCAATGTAATAATCACGCCTAAGTGGGAAGGTCAGTCAGCTTCAATTATTCCTGTTTTGTCTAAAAACAAAAAGAAAATCACCCATGTTTACCCTTGTTCTCGCAATAACGCTTATAAGCTGAAATGCAAAAACGACTTCTGGAACACTTTCAAGCGTTATGATGTTGGAAGCAAAATTAAGGACTTTTTCAAAAAGACTCGTATGGCGCTTGTCTTGCAAGCGGAACAAATTGGCCCTGGTATTCAGAACAACATATACTGTTTGCCGCAGACTGAATGGCGGATTTACACAATCAAAAACGCTATTACAGGCACGCAATTGAAGTATGACCAGGCGATTGCGGCTGCACGTGACTTGGGAGTTCCAATGGTTGGCATTTTGGCAATGGGAAAAATGAAAGACTTTTTCCCAGATGTTGAGACTGCTGTCAAGTGGGCAGAAAACAAGTACTGGACTTACAAAGACGGAAAATTCATAATGGACTACAAGCCAAAAGACGGGGAAACACTTTGGAAAGACTATTTTCAATGGGAAGGCGTTGTAGTCCGCACTGAAGACTATGACAAAGACAATGGAGTCGGCTGTTCGTTCAAGATAAAGAACCTAGAATATGCATCAGTCGGCCTGCCAAAAATTGCAGAAGCTTGCAGAAAGTTGCTTGCTGTAAAAGACTAAAAATTGCGGGCATAACGCCCGCTATATTTTTGAAGGGAAAAAAATGTCAAAAATTACAGATCTTGCCCACGATCTTGAGCACTACAAAAAAAGCATTTCAAACTGCCAATATTTTTGCGATATGCTGGAAGCACATAAAGACACTGACTGGAAATGGTTCCACGTTTGGCGTAATAAAAACACTGAAAAAGGTTCAGTTAATGTTGGCAACAATGGCGTTTATGCAGACTCAAGTTTCCCCGTTCAAGAACTTATAAAAATCAATCCGCCCCTAGAAGCCGCTTGGTTCAACTTTTGGGGCGAAATGACTAACGCATATAGTCTGCTTCGTGATAAGACGCTGCAAGATTTGCAGAACGCAGTTCAAGAAGAATAAAGGAGAATAATATGTCAGATCTTATAGACCGCGCTCATGAAATTGAAAATGTGAAAGAACTGATTGACGGTGCAAGACAAATGAAGTCTTTAATGAGAGAGGACTTGTATAATCAAGTGCCTAGAAGACGATTTCAATTTTGGAAAAAATATAAAGACAGCGAGCACATGATTGGCTTATATGATACTGACTCTTATGACTTCAAATTCAAACTAGGTGAACTTGCAAAAATTAATCCAGTCATTACAGAACATTGGAACGGTCTTTGGGACGCAGTAGTTCTAACTTTAGAAGCGAAAAAAGATGAGTTACTGCAATGTTTGGTTGACACCGTAAATGAGGAGGAGTGAATGAAAGAAATTCTTAAGAAAGTTTTGCTTTGGACTATTCCGTGTACTATAGGACAACTTAGTCAGATTGTCAAGCCAGAATCAGAAATGGGCTTTTTAGCCTTAATGGTAATTGTCTGCTTTTGCTGGATGGTTTTGTATGACTTCTTCAATAGAAAATAGAAAAGGGCGCAATTGCGCCCCCATTTTCTATATGCCAAACTTAAACTCTTTTTTCTGTTTAGTGTTGTCCAGCATAATTACTTGCTCGTCACTTGTACTTAACTTCCCTTCAAGAAACTCTTTAATCTGTGAATGCCAATCGTAAGCCGTCATTACAGGCACGTTCTGCCCAATCCAGTTCATTTTCTTTTCGGCGTCTGGCCATTCAAAGTCGTTAGGCATTCCCATAAAAGTAAGAAGCTCTCTCATGTTGTAGCCTCGTTCTTCATAAGCGTGTAGAAGACGTGTATAAGTCCGTCCGAAAATAGTGCATACTTTATGGTCATTGAAATAGCAAGGCGAATTGTCGAAATGATTAAGCCCCATATCATACTTTTTTCTTGCGTGACGTGTCTGTTTCTGTTGACTTTCAGTCATGAACTGACAGGCAAAATCTTCATCATTATTGTTTATGATTATGCCACTTACTGATGGAAGTTTTGTTTTCTCCCATTCTTTTCGATAATCGTACCCATACTTTGCAACCATATACTTTATCCAACCGTTATGCTCGAAATCTTTAATCCCAAGAACGTCTTGATAAGCTGCATCAGGCGTTATGCTGCTAAGGTAGTCTTTGATTGTGCCTTTGTATGAGTTGTCAACCTTATAAAAAATGACGTTTTTTCCTTTAGTAAAAATGACAAAAGTGCGAGTTCTCCATTGAACGTTATGATGATAGCAAGTATTCGTTTTTACATATGTTACGCTGTAACCATACTGTTTTGCCATTGCATCAAGTTTATCTCTTACGCCTTTCCCCGCGTTAGTAAATAGTCCAGGCGCGTTTTCAAAGATATAGCATTTTGGTTTGATAGTGCCTAATGTGAACTCCGTACAATTCAGCATATTATTATTCTGTTTGGCGTTGGCGCCTCTTGCGTTCTCTTTAGTCTTATCATTTACGGCGTTTGCGGTTGACAGGCCAGAACAGATTGGCACAGCAGACACAACGTCAATGTCATTAAAGTCAGGACTTGCATTGTTTTTGAATGTTTTTGAGTTTGAGTAGATGTCGCCTTCAAACTCATAATAAGGAATGTTTAATTTGCGTACATTATTCATATAATGCACATAAGCTGACGTGTTGGCAACTCCGTCATAATTTAAGATCATTGTAGGCGGGCAGCCAAACGCTTTTTCTGCGCCTACGCTCATCCCGCCTAGCAAAGGCTGAAGTGCTATCCATTTCAATTTCTTTTCCATAACAATTTAGGGCTAAATCATTAAAATGAATAGCTTAACTCAAGTGTTAGTTCAGAAACGCATCAACTATATATCCCTACATTTCCAAATCTTACTCTAATATCGCCGTCTTTTACTCCTACAATGTCAAGAGACTTTTTCCCGCCGTTAAGCAACTCATCCGCAACTTCAGCAATTATCTTATTTCCATCAGGATCAATCCCTACATAAGCCTGTCCAATACAAACTGTTTCATCTTCCCAAACGTCAATATTAGCAACGCTTCTTCTACGGTTGCCATATTTACGGACTCTTTTGATAAGATACTCATAAATCAAGTCTTCGACTTCGCCATGATACGCCTGCTCATCTGTTACTGTTGAGTATAAGTCAGGATTAATTATAAAGCGGCAAATTTTTCCGCTTACATTCGTGATAACAGCTACTTCATTATCATAGTCAACTATGCCAACAAAATAGCCGCCACCCGACTCTGCAAAACAATCTTCAATCTCAGAGAAATGTGTCATATCTCCTGTATGAATTTCTCGTGGCGAATACCAAGATTCTTGCAAAACTTTTCTATAGTCAATCATTGCTACCTCTTAAAAATGAAATATAATAGTTAGATATGTGAAAAAGAACGTTCAGTTTTCATTTTACATATCACTAACTAAATTACTATCGACGGCGCGCTGTTGCCGGAGATTCTACTATAAATCGTGATAAGCAATATATGCTTGTGGGAAATCATTTGCCCAACTTTTGACTGTCTTTTATATGACATTAGGGAAGGTAATAATTAAGCACGATTAAACAACTACTTAATAGGTGATTTAATTATGGCACTTAAAGAACAAATGCAGAATGCAAAGCAGAACGCTGCTATGCGTGAAGCTACTGCAAAAAAGCTTTATGCTAACGACAGAAAGTTCCGTATGGCAAAAGCTCTTGAGGCTTGGAAAACAGTTCCTGAGATTGGTGAAGGCCTCGACAAATACGATGAATCTACACAGGAAAATACAGCAATGTATCTTTCACAGCAGATGCATCACATGAAGAGAATGACGGAGACTGTTTTCTCACAGAACTTCCAGTCATTTAGCCCTAAACATCGTAAACACATTGGGGCATAACTCGAGTAATCGAGTATGAAAAAACCTATCTTTAACGGGAAACTCTTATCGAGCTCAACATAAGATAAGACAATCCGTTGCGAAGAAAACAAACATTAAAACCAAAAACATTATAAAGGCGCCCTTCGACAAGGCGCCTATATTTTTCTTAAGTGAACTAAATTTTCATAGGAGCAAGTTATGGTTGTGAAAGATCAAAAACGTGCTGACATTGTGCAAAAACTTTGCAAATTGCCAACATTATCTGAAGACGCCAAAACGTCATATGACGCTGTTTCTGACAGAAACCCAAATCCTACCGAAGAACTTATTCAACAAGACAATGCAGAAAACACGCAAAGTCAATGAAACTTTCTACCTTTCATTTTTAATCCTTGACGGCAATTACCGCAAATAAACTCATCAGCAGCTTGCATGGTAAAAGCTCTATAATGTTTCTCTTTATGGCATTTTGGGCATATGAATTTTATAAATTGATAAGGCGGCAACTTTAATAAGTCAGACCTCGATGTGATTGTTTTTTCAATATTTTGATAAAATTCAAGTTCTTTATCTTCAACTACATTAAAGTTATCTTTCAATGCGTAAGTATCATACCCACAATTATAAATATATTCCTCTTGAGCATCATCAACAATTGTTTTATTCCAAAAATAAAGTTTTTTAGGATTAGTCGTTTTTATAAAATTTTTATCAAGTCTTTTTTGAGTGAAGCGTCTATCAACATAAAGAATATCATCTTTTACAAAAGAGACATCATCAATGTTTAACGAGTCATTTATTATGTCTTTGACAATTTTTTTTGTTTTGTCTATAGTTGACTCTTGCCAGTCACTTTCTAAAATATGTACTAACGTTATTCCTGCATCATTACATATTTTTGTTTTTTCATATAAGTTATATGTATCGCCTTGATGCCAATGAAGTCCGTCAAATTCAAATCCCAACTTTAAGTCAGGCAAATAAATATCAATTTCTTTTGGCTTAATTATTTCACGAGAGTTCTTTAATACAGCTCTATCATATATACTTTTTATATATTCATATAAGTCATATTCTTTTCGTGATGTTAAGTCTTTATGACAAAACTTGCAATAAGGATGTTGAGTTATTTCTTTTCCTGAGTTTCGCTGATATTCATTCCAAACAAATGTTGAGTTACATAATTTACATTGAAGAGTGTAATTTTTCTCATTTTCTTTATCAAAGAAAGTCGATTGTATCACAAGATTTTTTGGTTCAAACTCATTTTTAATAAGCCATTCTTCTCGTTCTTTTGAAGCACGTTTTAACTTATTATATTCAGTACGTGTTGCGCCACGCTTTTTAAGTCCTTCAGGATTATTATTTACCTTTTTCATTATACATTGATGGCATAATAAGTTTTTACGTCTAAAAAATGTGATAAGTTTATTTTTTACGAGTTTTTTACATTCTGGGCATTCAAATTCAACATATGTAAGCCCCATGTTTTTTGCAGTTTGTTTCATTGCTGACAAGTCGCAACATATTTCATCTATTCTCATGAATAAATTAGATAACGGTTAGTAAAAAACTATCTTACCTTTTTTGTAGTCTATACTAAATAATTTGTAATTTGTTGGACATGTCGAGTCCTATAACATTTTACAAATGTTTGTTTTAACGCTCAACGACTATCGAAAGCATAACCCAATGTTGGTGAAGAAGCGAGTAGAGTACACTCAAGCGAGTGGAAATGGTAGGGTACCTTATTTGATGTTTTCAAGGTACGTGATATAGTCTGTTCTGTTAGGTGACTAACAGGCGAGGAATGAGCCCCTCCGGTTCAAAGTAGCGATTTGAATTGAACATTAAAGGAAAACATGTTGAGATTGGTACGCCTTAACCACTAAGACTAGGCAGTCTTTTTGAAGGGCCTTTTATTGGTAACAATAAAAGATAACCTTGTTAATTGCTGGAAACGCCCAACTGAAATAAGTGGCCAATCAGCAGCCAAGCCTGAGAAATCAGGAAGGTTCAACGACTATCCCGACAGGGAGTACGCTCAAGTGAGCGGAAATGCAAGGCTTCCCACAGGTTACTGGGAAGAAGATATAGTCTAATCTTTACAGGAATGTAAAGCAGCTTAAAAGCGGAATAAGAGTAACGACCTTATTTGAATACAAATGTTCAATGCCTAACTGCATAAGAAGCAAAGCGTTCACAGAGTTTGCTCTTGAAACAATGCGTGACAGCATGAAACTTGCTCGCCCAGTTTATAAGAAGCCTGCTTCTAAGACTGGTTCAAATATGGCTAACCGTAACACAAAGTTTACAGGTGATGCTGATGAAGATCCATGGCAGTTCAATGACACTGACCCAACAAACGACATCAACACAGACGGCTTCCGCCGCGCTCTTTATCAGACAACTGAAGACCGTTTCGTTCAGTCTTTGGCTAACGTAAAGAATGAAGGTGGCGTTTTCACATTCAAAGGCGAGAACTTTGGTGATAACGGCCAGTACTTCGTAGACGGTTATACAACTTTCTACTATGGCGATGAAACACATCCTGTTGCTATTCAGAACAAGAGAACACTCAAGTTCATGTATAACACAGAAGAATTCGGCGACAACGTAAAAGTTGAAGAAGAGAAAGATGCTGATGGCATTACAAAGTTCACTGTAACAGGCGTAACTGTTGACGGCGCTGATGTTTCTGACAAAGTTTCTGCTTTCGCTCGTTATGAAGATGAACAGGACATCGATGGCGATTACCTCGGTGAAGTTGACATCCGTTTCAGCGATTACTTCTTCTCACCAAAGAGAACAAGTATCGGTGTAACATGGTCTCAGCTTTCTGAAATCACATTGGACGTTGGTTTCGGCGTTTCTGCTGAAGAGTACCTTATCGACTATGCATCACAGGAAATCCGTGTAGCACTTGACTACCGTGCATTCAAGTTGGCTTATGCTAACGCTCGTACAAATCCTGCTGCATACCACGTTGAATTTGACGCTGCTTACAACACAACAAACGCTGTTCCAGGCAGCAACGGTACAAAAGAAGGCTACATTGAGAACGCTTTGACATTCAATACAGCAATTGAAAAATTGTCTGACACAATGTTGAACGACATCAACATCGGTGGCGTAAACACATTGATTTGCGGTCCTTCTGCTGGTACATACTTGACACTCAACCCTGCTTATTCTGCAAAGGGTAAGATGGTAACAAAAGGCTGCCACGTTTATGGTTCATTCGATAACTCATTGGTTATCAAAGTTCCATCAAGCATCATTCCTACAAACGAAATCTTGACAACATTCAAGAATCCTGAGCAGGAAAATGACGTTGGCGTTATCTTCGGTACTTTGGTTCCGTTCTATTCAACTGGCGTTATCCAGAGACGTAACTTCTATAAAGAAGCCGGTCTAAGCACATACGGTGACTGGAATGTCTTGAACAAGAAGTATCTTGGTATCATCCGCATCCTTAACTTGAAGGATGCAACTTCAAATTAGACAAAAATTAGCTAAAAAATAGCTAAGACGGTAAGGACCTTGAGGTTAAGAATACTTCAAGGTCCTTTCTAATTATATATGAAATGTATAATTTGTAACAAAGAAAGAAAACACAAACTTGTTGATGGCGTATGTCCGTACTGTAAGAGAAATCGACTTAAAATCGAAAAGTACGGCTCTTTAGAAAACTTCAAAAAACAAAAAGACTTGTCTATAATTGCAAAATATGGCTCATTAGAGAACTTTTACAAATTGAAGCAAGAATCAAAAAATAAGCGTTATATAGAACAATACGGTTCAGTTGAAGCAGGTAAAAAAGCAACAAAAAAGAAGAAAGAAGACACTTGTTTTAGTCATTTTGGAAAAAAGTATCTTATAGCTGATAAGCAATTTAGAGACGAACATCTTGTGCCTGTCTTGCAAAAAGAAGAAACAAAAGAAAAACGTAAAGCGACATCTTTGGAACGCTACGGAGATGAGTTTTATAATAATCGTGATAAATACAAAGAAACTTTAGAAAACAATCCTGAAATTACAGAAAAGCAAATAGCAAAGTCAAAATCAACAAAACTTGAGCGATATGGAAATGAGACTTATGTAAATCCAGAGAAAGCAAAAGAGACTAGTCTTAAGCGTTATGGCGTGACAAATTATAATCAAACAGAAGAAGGTAAAAAACGAAAAATAGACTGGTATAACAGCTTGTCTGATAAAGAGAAACTCGAGCTCAAAAGAAAAAGATCGTCAAAAAGATGGCTATATGATGGAATATATTTTGACTCTTTTTGGGAAGTAGAGTTTTATGTGTTTCATAAAGATCATGGCCATCATATCATATATGAGCCTTGTGCTCTTGAGTATAAAGTTGATGGAAAAATTCATCGTTACTATCCAGACTTTGAAGTCGATGGTAAGTTATTTGAGCTTAAGTCTGAACGTTTACTTAATGAAGATAAAACTGATTTAAAAGCTCCGCCAAAACAAGCAAGTATGCAAAATGTATATTCTGCAAAGTTTCAATGTATGAAAGATAATAATGTAACTTTGATTTCAAACGATGAAATAGTACCTTATGAAAAATACATAAAATATAAATACGGAAATTCTTTAAAGAAAACATGTAAAAATAAGGCCTAAGAAAACGGAGCCATTGTGCTCCGTTTTTTTTGGTTAATTTTGTAATATGAATAGTAGCTTCAAACAAAATAAAGTTCCAAAAGAAGTAATTGAAAAAGTTGACTGGTACATAGATAATCTTAATTCATTAGAACTTACAGATCCTATATTTATTACATCGAAAGGCAATAGAGAAAAAACATTATGCAGACAACTTGATAAGTTTTCATCGCCTGTATTTTTATTTATTGATGAAAATGAATTTGAGTCTTTTGGTTATGATAAACTTGAAAAGTCAGAGTCAGTTGAAATAATAAAGTTAAAGTCAGAACAATGCGCTTCTCTGCAGCAGAAACGAAAAGCAATGCAAGACTTTTCACGTTCAAAAGGCTTTAAGCGCTATTTTATGCTTGATGACGATATTTCATATACCAGCTATATAGCAAATATTGACAGAGAAGGCCAAACAAAAAATAAAATTCCTATAGATAAGTTATGCGCTATAATGCAGCATTATTTGAAAGATAAGGAATTTTCTGTCGCCGGCCCTACTATTATGTCTATTGTATGCGCAACTTGCTCTTCCCTTGAAGGGCATCAGACAAATAGATGTTTCTTTTACGTAAATGACGAATTTCTTCAAAAACATAATATTGGTTGGAACCCACGCTCTGACTTAATAGAGGATCTTGTTCTTGCGTATGACTGTCATCAAGCAGGCCTTATGCAAAGCTCTTTAAATTTCTTGTTGAAAGCCGCAACATATCCAAAATATGATGAGTTGTCTGACAGAAAAAAGCAGCTTATTATGAATACTTGGGCATATCTTAAAGGGTATTACAAGCCGCGTCTTATGAAGACATCTAATGACATTATTCAATTCTCACGCTGCAAAGGAGAGAACACTTTTGAGCAGACATATAAAGTGGTGGGCAATAGTTATGAGAAGTTGCTGAGCTATCTAAAAAATCAAAACAAACCTTTCTGGCAGCGTTAATTTTCTAATATGAAAATTCTTAGTATCAGTGACGTTCATGGCAGTTCAGTTCCATTGACTATTGCAAAAAAGCATATAGACGAAGTCGACAAGGCAATTTTTCAAGGCGACTATGTCGATTCTTTTGAATCAAAATGGCCGACTCAAAAAGAAGAACTTGAAAAGATTTTTGAGTTTAAGGAAAAGTACTCAAATAAAGTAGACCTTGTCTGGGGCAATCACGACCACTCATACATTTCAGACTCTCGGGTAAGCGGTCATCAGAATGCGAGTCACGTTGACATTCAGGAATTTTTCAAGAACAATTTGGATAAGTTCAATGTTGCTTATGTGTATGATAAATGGGTATTCACTCATGCCGGCTTGTCAAAACTTTGGATGGAATGTCCGATAGATGAATACTTGTTCGCGATGAAAGAAATGGGGAGATTGAATGAGAAGTGGGACCCGCCGGCAGCCGTAACTTTGGAGAATATCAATAAGCGCTTTCATAATGGCGAATGGAGCATATTCGACCATTTGTCAATGGAACCTTCAGGAAATTCTCCAATCGAAGGCCCGCTTTGGATAAGACCTAATTCTTTAATAACTTACGGAATGGAAGGCTACAACCAATGCGTTGGGCATACGGAATTCAGAGCGGACGCTTCTTTTGACATGAGAATTCTTCAATTGAACAACATTGTTAAAGAAGACCGCAAAAAAGACTTCACTCCGGAGCAGCTTGAGTTGAAGTATGTGTTCACAGACTCGCATGAGCGCAACATATATGCAGTGATAGACACAGAAACAAATGAAGTCAAAATGTTTAAGGAGGAAATATGACAGCAAATAAAGCTGATGATTTTCAGACAGCAATCGACCAGCCAAGTCATTACCAGGGAATTTTGATTAAAGGTAAAAACGGCGAAATGGTATTTGAGGCGATAGAAATCATTGACTCTGTTCTCGAACACTTAAAGCTGCCGCCTGCAGTAAGTCATGCTATTGGAGACGCCTTAAAGTACATATTGCGTTTGGGCAAAAAAGCAAGCGATAACGCTTCGACAGATAGTGACGAGAAAAAGACAGCACAGGATCTCGGTAAAGCTGGTTGGTATTGCAATCGAGCAAAAGAGCAAGTTTTAGCAAGATTTAAGAAATAATTTCCTGCTAACTGTTAATATATTGATAGAAAGTGCGATACATTCGCCTTTCAAAAATTTATGCGGTACTGCGCTGAAAATACAGTACAACAAAGGATAAGTGTTATGGAAAACCTTATTTTTGAACACCCTCTTATTAGTCCGTTTAGTGAGTTTGACAGACTTTTCGAAGTTATGTCTGATCCGAATTTCAAGCCGACCAACAAACAGAAAAGCTGTATCTGTTCAACTCAGTTCCCTCACAGCGACATCTATGAAGATGACGACAAAAACCTCAAAATCGAAGTCACTTTGCCAGGTTGGTCTGAAGATGAACTTAAGGCCGATTTCAAGAATGACTATTTCATTTTGAAAGGCAAAAAGGAACCCGCAAAAGAATCACGCAAGTGGATTCAGCGTGGCATTAAACAGACAACAGAGTTTGAAGTTCAGTTCTTTGTTGACCCAAGACGCTATGATGCAAATGGCGACAAAGTAAAGTTCTCCCTTGAAAAGGGAATTCTCAACATCACATTCCCGCGCAACGCTGCAATCATCGAAAACCAGCGCTACAGCTTCGGAAAACTCGTTGATGCAAAAAAGCCTCTGAAAGACGCGCTCGAAAAGGCAACCGCTGAAAAAGAAGAGACAAAAGACGCTGAATAATATCAAGCATTTTTAACTCCGGAAGGCGCCCACAACTTGGGCGCCTTTGTTAATTTTAAATCAGAATTTATTTAAGGAGCTCATATATACGATATGACAAAAATTACTTTTACTAAAGAGCAATTCAAGTCTCTACAAGCAAATGAAGCACTTTGTGCAGACATCACAAAAGATGAAAGAATTAACTGCTACTTTGTAGTAGCAAACAACAAGATTTCAGTTTACCACTACGGTAGCGGAGTCGTTCTCTGTTCTGATATTGATGTCAAGGAGGTTACCGAAGACAACTTCTTTGTTGTTCCAATTGACCGCTTTATGCTTAATCTTGCAAAAGTTTTTGAAAGCGCAGATGAAGCGTCTGTCGAAGTCGACAAAGACAATAATATGTTTACTTTCAGAGGCAAAAAGTCTCTTTTCACTTTGAAAGGTTTTAAGACAGTAGACGCCCAAGAAATGGGAGAAATCAAAAACGCTTATGCAGTAAAAACATCTGAACCTGTTGGCAGTATCAACATTAACGTTACTTCTCAGCTTTTGAAGTTCTGTAGTCTTATTTCAAAATACATGGCACTTACCACTGACTGTAACGCTGTTACAATCGGAAAGACTTGTCTTAAATATCTTGACCGCATGATTATTGCCAACAAGAAAGCCACCGGAATTTCTGAATCTGACGTTGATGTCTACATTGTTAAAAACTTATTCTCTCTTATGGAGAAAATTCACAAAACAACGGGCGATTATAAACTTACTGTTACACAGGACTCAAAAACAGTGTTCTTTGATGTAGGCGTCATCAAAGGCGCTATCGCACAGAATAACATTTCTATTGTTATGCCGACAGATGAAGAACTTGCTGAGGCGCTGCCTGACGATAACAACATTACAAAATTATCAGTCAACCGCGCTGATCTTATTGACACTTTCAAATCATTTGAAGGAATTTTTGACGGCTCACGCAAAATGTCGAAAACATATGTCAAGTCAACAAAAGAAATGCTTGACAGTGGAGAACTTATGTTTACATTTGCTGACGCCTTCACAAAAGCAGAGTCAAAGCTGCCTGTTACTTTGATTTCAACTAACGCCCCAGAAGCCGACTTTATCATATCTCTTGCTTCTCTTGTAGACGCTGCTGATATCATCGGAGACGCTGAAACATTAAACATTGACTTCAGCGCAATCCCAATCGGAGAGCCTCATGGTTCAGGCATTAAAGTTGCTGACGCTGAAAGCACAGTTTATATTATGAAGTTCTTTGAATAAGTTCTTTAAGACGTTGGCCGAAAGGTCAGCGTCTTTTAGATTTCATGTCCATAAATTTTTTTGCAAAACGCTTTATATTTATCATCGTTTTTCCACTCAAACTCTGACAATGAACCAAGGCGTTGAACCAAACAATAGTTTGTGTTTTCTTCATAAGGGAGATCTTTCCATGTTGCATTTGCGTGCTGAAGACGTCTTCTAAAGTCAGAGTCTTCTCCACGGCGTCTATTGCTGAACCAAATATTATTGTCTATTAAGAACTTTTTCTTACACATAAATGAATATGCTGGCCCATAAGGACGGTTCTTTGAACGTTTCTTCCAGCGGTCAACATTGTAAATTATGCGTTCTGTTCTTATCACATCAAAGTTGCCTTTATTTGCCCACATATATGCAAGTCTGCCTGGCTCATAAAAATCGTCCGAGTCTAAAAATGCAATATAGTCGCCTTTTGCGGCTTTTATGCCTTCATTGCGCGCTGGGCCTGCCCCAATGTTTTTCTTCAATTGAACAACTTTAATAGTATCGCTTATCTTCTTGACAGTCTCTACTGTATTGTCCGTCGAACAATCGTCTACAACTATTATCTCAAAATCTTTGAATGTTTGTTTAAGTAATGACGCCAATCCTATATGCACTGTTTTTGCGCTGTTGTATGTAGGTACTATTACGGAAATCATATTAGTTAGTCAACTAATTTTTATGATTTGGTTCTCAATTATTTGTCCTACCTATAATAACGAAGCATATATAGAACAGACTTGCAAGGCTGTTAAAGAACAGACTTTTAAAGATTTCGAGTTTGTCCTCGTGAACGACTATTCAACTGACAAGACTGCTGAAATAGCGAAAGACTATTTCAAAGACGACCCACGTTTTAAGCTTATCAACAATGAACGGAACCTTGGCGTGGCAAAATCACGCAATGTGGGAGTTGATAACGCGGAAGGACGCTTTATAGTTTTCCTCGACCATGATGACATGCTTGCACAGACTTGTCTTGAAGAACTTTATAAATGTGTACGCAATAAGCCCGACTTCAATGTGTATTCCCTTTGGCACAACAAAGTCTCGACTGATGGGCTTCATACTTGGATGCACCGCGCGCCGCCTGAACAAAATCATCTCTACGGAATTGTTGGCAATGCTGCGCCTCAATTCTATTTTGTTTGGAACAAAATTTTTAGACGCGAGTTTCTTAACAAGTATAGCATACGCTTTGTAGAAGTTGAAGGCGACACATATGAAGAAGACTATATGTTTGTCTATGCTGTCAATATGTTTACGGCATACACATACATCGAATCAGTAAAGCCGCTTTACTTCCACAGAGTTCACGAAAATGAACTTGGCTGGACACGTACTGACAATGAAAGGCGCGCTTTCTGCTGGAGAGAGTTCTTAAAGTACATTGAACAGTTGAAAGAAAATAACCCGGACGACTATCGTCCTATCGGCTATAAAGAAGCAATAGGTCATGCTCATGAGGAGTTGGTAAAATGCGGTTATCAGTCTTAGTTGCTGCTTACAATAGCGAAAGAACAATAAGCGAATGCCTTACTTCTATTCAAGACTCCGTTATGACAGACTTTGAATGTTTGATTGCTGACGACGGCTCAACTGACAAAACGGCTGCTATCATAGACGAGTTTGCTGCAAAAGATTCTCGCTTCAAAGTCTTTCATAAAAAGAACGAAGGCGTCGGCGCTACTAGGGAGTTTTTGCTTCAGAAAGCACAAGGCGACTATGTTACTTTTGTCGACTCTGATGATATGATTCACCCTATGTACTATGAATACGCTTTCAACTTTTTTACTGATGATATAGACATAGTCAATATCAATTATTTAAGATTTGGGTTTGACATCAACAAAAGCTATATAAAAGGTTCTATTCCTGAAGGCGTCTACACATCGTATGCTGACATGGTAAAGTACCACATTTTAATATTTCTTTGGGATAAGATATTCAAAAAAGAAGTCATAAAAGACATTCATTTTAGAAACGTCAAATTCGATGAAGACCAAATGTTCTTACATGAACTATACGCATTGCATAGACCAAAAATAAGAGTTATCAGTGATTTACTTTACTATAAAAGAGTTTTTGATAGTTCAGTTCAGCTGTCTAAAGCGCCTCGAAACAAAGAAGACATTCGAGCTGTTTGGATAGCGTATATGGGAGTAAGAGAAGTAGTTCAGCGCGAAAAGTTGGATGACAAATATATTCAGTGGTTTGTAGATAGATTCGGACGCGCAATCATTTAAATCTCAAGCATAATGTTAATTTCTATTTATGGAAATAGAGTTAAAAAAATTTACTGAAGAAGAAATTGACAGAGAATATAAGAAATGGGAAGGGGACTTCGACAAAAAACCGCCTACAGAGTTGCTCCTTCTCGATCTTCAGAAAAAGTATTTGATGACAAGAGATCATAAGTATTGGGTTGCAATATTGCGAGAATATTACCCGTACCTAAAATCAATGATCTTAAAAAGAAATCGTGGCGGCACATGGAAAGATGATGACGTAATGGCAAGTAAAGCCGCGTTTGGCGCTCTAAAATTTATGAAGCAGTACCTCACGCGCCCCGATTTTATAGTCGGAACATCTTTCGCTGGAATGTCGAATTGGATAGCGTTTGAAGCGTTAAAGTCCACAGACGGCATATCGATGACCGACATATCGCTCAATCAAATCATTGCAGATAGCGACTCTGGTAAAGAGCTGCAAGATATGCAAGATATGCTAGGCATAAAGCCGCTGACCAATTACGAACAGCCTGACGACTTTATCGCAAACACCACTATAAACGACTATATCGATGAAATAGTTGATTCTATAAATGAAGGTGGGTTTTCTTCAAAAATAAAATTTATCGTTCATTTATATCTGCTGCTTAACATACGCGGGCCAAAGAACAGACATAGCATACCAATGTTCTTAAATGTATATGCGCAAGATTATAAGACAAGACAGATATGTGAAAGTGCTTTATTGGAGTTGTATAAGAAGTTTCAGGTAAAGACCGCCTGTTAATTTATTTTCGTTATGGCAAGTAAGAATTATTCAGCATCACGCTTGAAATGTTTTGAAGGATGTAAACTAAACTACAAATACAAATATGTTGACGGTTGGAAAGCGTTAGGCCTTCCAGGTAACGTTCTTTCAGAAAAGGGCCTCGCACTGCATGAAACGTTTGAACATTATCATACAGGCATGACAGATGAGGCTGCTATTCAGCTTCTTGAGCAGAACAAAAAAGTGCATCCAGTTGACGAGGAACAGTATCCTGTTACAGAAGGGCTAAAACGTTTCTTTATATTCTGGGACAAGTTTGTAAAACCGTATGAGCAGCAGGGTTACAAAATAGAAAAAGAAACTTGGATAAAAGCACAAATTGAAGGCGAGCCGTTTATCGGAGCTATCGACTTATTGCTTGACCATGGAGATTCTATAATCATTTGCGATTACAAGACAGCAAGTTCAATCAGCACATCAGGCTACCGCTCACAACTTTTGCTTTACGCATATATGATTGGCTTGAACCGTGGATGGGACTGCAAGCAGATAGCAGAAAGAGTAAAGTTGTATGTTTTCTTTCCTCTTGGTAAAGTCACTGCAAAAAGTGCTGACACTTTCGAGAAGCAAGCGCTGAACTGTATCCGTCAGATAGAGTTTAATGCAATGGACGTAGATGAAAACGCGGAACACTTTATAAGTGACGTAAAAGAAATCAAGTCAAAGATTTGGGGCAACGTTTCCACAAATGACGCTCAAGTGGCATATCATTGTAATTGGTGCGACTATGCAGGTTCAGTTCCAAATAGTGAAGGTTTCAAAGGCTGCCCGCTTTCTTATGCGCAAGGCTACAGACAGTTGCGCAAAGTCAAGTTTGAGAGAGATGACTAATGGTTAAAGTTACTTTTAAGTGTTCAGGCGGACATACATTTTCAAAACAATATCAAGCAGGTAAAGTGCCTAGTACGGAAAAGTGCCCCGAATGTGGCGCCGATTCAGTGCGCTGTTTCAGCAATGTAGAAGTCAGGTCAGTTACTACCGAAGAAACAAGAGACGCCACTGATCTTATACTTTATGGCAATTTACCTAGTGGGAAAGCAAAGCAGGTATACTGATGTCAAGATTAGACGAGTTAAACGCTGAACAGGCGCCGATTGAAGATTACGTTTTTATAAAAAAGATTCAAAACGGCTATCCAATGAGCGTTCATTATCAGCAAGGCAAAATCAAAACGCCTTGGTCAGAAGAGCTAAACTTACCTAAGAAACTTCAAGATAGAAAGTTTAATGGGTATGTTTACGGTTTTTGGGATAATAAAGAACATAAGTTTTTTGCGGTGGCGTCAGTGAATGATAATGCAAAAAAGAATTGGGAAACAAGAATGTGCGACTTGTTGTGGCTCCAAAATAACAAGTTTATTGTTCCTACATACGACTTCAATAAAGAAGTTGCCTTAATCTTTGGTAAAGAAGATCAGTTTTCAAAAGTTCCCAATAAAATATCATTTTGGCCAGAAAAAGCGGACGACATATCTCAACTTTTCTAATCATTTGAGAAGCCTTCATTTATATAATTTTCGTAAACGAAAAACTTGGAGGACAATAAATGAAGAAACTTGCAATTCTTATATCACTTCTTATTTGTAGTTTTACTGCTGCTGAATCATTCAATGGGCTTAGTCTTGAAACTTTGAACAAAGATCTTCCACAGGAAGCAACTTATTCTGATTGGGAATCAATGTGCTGGTCATACAACATCGATCCTGACTACCATGAATACATTCGCTTTATGGAATTATATAGCGGCCGCTGTGATTTTGACAGTCCTGAGTACAATGACAGCGTAGAACATGCGCTTGCGCTTTTTGACTAATCATTTATCTGCTCGACTTTTATATAATTGACGTAACGAAAACAAAAGGGAGTTAAAATTATGAAACAGTTTAGAATGAGTTATCGTAATCATATCTGTGGTTGGTTTCGTGAATGCGGTTGTCTGTTTTTCGCTTACAATGTAAAAAGCGGTGACTATTTGCAGTACGATAGCCGCGCACTTACAGGTCTCAAAAAACTGTTCAAAGAAAAAGTAGACAAAGAAGAAGGTCCTAAAATTAAAGGACAGAGATACGAAACAAAACAGTGGAGTTGTTAATGAACGAATTGGAACAGCGCGTGCTTGAAGCACAGGACGCATATTATAACGGCGAGCCGATTATGTCGGACGCAGAATTCGACAAATTATGGGACGAGTTGAAACGTAAGTTCCCAGACAGTGAGTTGCTTACTAAAGTAGGCGCTGACCATTCAGACGGCTTTCAGAAAGCGCAGCACTTAATGCTTATGGGTTCGCAAAACAAAGCGAACACTGCTTATGAAATGGACAAGTTCTTCAAGAAAGGCCAGTCTTACGTAGCGTCACTTAAGTTGGACGGCATATCGATTGAACTTCAGTATCAGAACGGCCGCTTCGTAAAAGGCGTTACTCGTGGAGATGGCGAAATCGGAGACGACATTACTGATAACGTCAAAAAAATGAAATTCGTTCCGATGAAAATTGACAAGAACTTCACAGGCGCAATACGTGGTGAAATTCTTCTGTTCAAATCAGATAAAGAAAAGTTTTTCCCTGAAGCAAAAAATTGCCGCAATCAAGCGTCTGGCCTTGCAAAACGCAAAGATGGTAAAGGTTGCGAACATTTGTCGGTACTTTGTTACGATGCGTTAAGTTTTGACGAAAACCGCGAGTGGAGTACTGAAACTATGATTTGCAACTATCTGTTAGGAAACGGTTTCAAAGTTTCTCCGTTCGTTGAACGCGCTGACTGGGACGGAGACATAGCCGTTTCGTACATTCATGATACTTGGTCAGACTTGGGTAGATTTGATTTTGATATTGATGGTATCGTTTTCAAACAGAATCAAGTAGACTGGAACGATAAGAAAAATTCATATCGTCCTGCCACACAGATTGCGCTGAAGCCTGCAAGAGATGAAGCTACTTCAAAAATTACAGGCATTGAATGGCGAATGACTAACGGAACTTTGACTCCAGTTGTTCAGATCAGTCCTGTTGAGTTGAATGGCACAACTGTTGTTCAAGCAAACTGCTATAACGCAAAACAGCTTGAGGCGTTGGACATTGAAGTTGGGGACACTGTTACTGTAGTAAAAGCAGGGCTAATCATTCCGAAAATCGTTGAAAATGTTTCAAAAAGCAAAAGGGTTAAGGATTATTAAGAATAAGGAAAAAATGCAAAAACTTGACATACTTCCTGTGCCTAAGTATCAAATACATTACGGCAGCTTAACACAGCAATCACGTGCCGAACTTAAGGTTTGGGTATCATCAAATATCAGCCGACTACTCGATCTTGCCGGTGCTAAACGTACTACGGCCGCTGCGGAGGGACTCGAGCAGCTCACAAAAAAGCTTACTGATGTTTTGATACAAGTAGGATACAGTGAGGGTTATGACAGCGCATCTTTTGATGCAGCTGAAAGTGACTTTTAAGGAGTGGACAAATGACGGAGAAACAGACAGAAGATGCTTTAGAAGTAATCAAAAAGGATGAGTTCCGCCGATGGAATAGTGATAGTTCATATTCAGAATTCTATTTGGCAGCGTTTATCCCGACAGAGGTGGCAAAGCGCAAAGGGTGTGACATAAGACACTATAATCACTTGGACGGTAATCTCCCTATTGATAAGCGCACTATAAAAACAGACACAATAGTAATTCCTTATAAAAACTATCTTGGTAAGTACTCTACAAATGAGCCTACCGCATATAGCTCTTATGAGAGTGCGGTTAAAAAACTTGAGATGTGGCGCAGAAACCCTTGTCCTAATGAGTATTACAGAGACAGTTATTTTGGGTTACTTTTGGAGCCTGAAACAGAATTCAAAGTTGTTGAAATAAAAGTAAAGAAATACGAACATTATGAGCATGTGATCTGTTAGGAGGGAAGTATGCTTAAGTTAAATGTTGGTGTCAGCAATGAAGATCAGCGCCTTGACTATGAAGTTTTGAAATGTGAAATTGCCCGCAAGTACGGAGTCGACTATATCTCGGTTATTTCAGTTTACAAAGACTATATCAAACAGTTGTGGGACTCGATAAAGCGTTGGCATGAAGCAAACAAAAATGATGCGCCGACGTTGTGCAGCGTCCCTCTTTATGAAAGCTGCATATTTGATGAGCCGCTGATGGACACATTTAAGCGTCACTATGAGTACGGCGTCCGTGCTTTCACTATTCACATTACTTCAAGAGAGTTATTTGAACGAGCGCTTAGCGCTGGCTTTATAATCAACTCACGTGGCGGCCAGTTCTTGTGGGACATTTTTACTCAAGGGAAGGAAAATCCAATTCTTGAGCGCTTGGATGAAATTATCGACTTCTGCAGTGAGCACAACTGTGAACTTATGCTTGGAACTTCACTTCGTCCCGGCGCTGTTGAGAAAAATATGACACTGTTTAAGGCTGCTACAATTCAAGAACTCTATGACGCTAAAAAGATTTGGCAGTATGTCGTGAAAAAGGGCGTTACTTGTCAAGTTGAGTGTCTTGGGCACGTTCATTACAATGAACTTGAAACATACAAGTCTATTTTTGGTGAAACTCCGCTTTGCGTAATGGGGCCGCTGCTTACTGACTCTGTAAATGGGTTTGACGACATCAACGCAATTATCGGCTATGCTTATGCAAGCCAAAAATTGAATATTGCTACAATATGTATGCTGTCAAGAAAAGAACACATAAGTTTGCCCGATGTTGAAGATGTTGAAGATGAGTGTCAGAAATGGCGCGTTGCGCAGCACGTTGTCGGACTTACGCAGAACGACCCATTAAGTATTTATGAAGAGTCAAAAGTACTAAAAGCAAGAGCAAATCAACGTACACAATGTAGTGCCCACGTTAATATTTTTGGGAAAATAAATATGCCTGAAAAATGTAACATGTGCGGTACTAAGTGTCCGCTTATTAGAATGCAGGAGGCAAACAGTGCAGAAAATAACAGATCAAAATGATTGGTATTGGAAGGACCCTAGCGCACGTGCTTATGGCGCGGAGCCTACATGGAAAAACAGTAAAATTTCATATGTTTCACTGGAGATTGTGCCAAAAAAGGGTTTGTCATCACTTCCTGTAAAAGTTGAACGTTCAGAGATTGCCCGCGTTATGAGTCAGATTGATATTGACACATCTTGCTATAGACTTTGTTATGGGAAGCGGCCTTACTTTTTCGGAAATCAAGGTTATCAGTCCCCGTATAAAGACTATGTATGCAATAGGGTTGAAGTTAATGTAAACTTCATTCTTGGAGAAAACTATCGAAACGACAAAGAGCCAGAAGATCTTATCGAAGTAACCTTAATAAAAGACGCTTTACAGCAGATGCTTGACGCACATTTTTCTGATTGGGAAGTAAAAGTTTCAGGATTTTACTACTACGAAGCAACTTATAATCCGCGCGTTCTAAAGAAATGCTTAAAGCATGACTTAGATTCTCATGTACTTGACATAGACACAGAAGTTGTTTATGCAAAAGACAATGTAATCAAATGTGCGATAATCAGAAAAATCGAATGGGACGCCGCTGCTGATGACGTTAAGTATACTCTGTCTAACGGAGATGTAACATACTTCAATCAGAACCCTATTTCTTCATATAAATTCAAAAAAGCGAGAGCGGAAGTAACAGACAAAGGCGAGGACGAAGATGAGTAAAGATAATAACGTAAACAATGGCGGCGGTGGAATTTCATTTTTTGGGCTTCTACAAGCTGCATTTATCATTATGAAAGTAGCAAACATTATTGACTGGTCATGGCCCAAAGTTCTGATTCCGACATGGATTGTACTTGGAATATTTGTGCTAATCATTCTTGTATGCGTTATTGCTGCATATGTTACATGGCTGCGTGATAGATGAGAAAAATTCTTATAATTATCGGCGCCATTGAGTTTGCTATTCTGTATCCGCCGTTTTGGCTTACTTATCATATAGTTGACGCCTATTTTATTAGAAAAGGCGTCAAGAACGGTGATAAGTCTATTAAAGATAGGCGTCATAAATTGCGCTGGACAATACGTTGGATAATGAGAGGTATTCTACATTGAAAAATATTGCTGTAATTGGCCCGTCATATGGCGGGAAATCGAAGTTTACAAAGTTGTTTGAGCAGTATGATTGGAACATACTCCCTATTTTGGGCACGAGCTTGATGAACTAGACTGCACAAAGTTTTTCTACGACCGAGAATATGACAGAGTACAAGTCGATAAATGAAAATAAAAAGTGGCTTGTTATAGGTGATCTGCACCTAACAAGCTGCCATCAAACAAAAAGTGAGCGCGCCTGGGTAAGGCGCCTTAAGCGTATAGTAAGCACAAAAGAAATAGATTCGATAATTATTTTAGGCGATCTTTATGATAGACATCAAAATAAAGAAATAGTACAAAAAGAGCATCCTTCCCTATTTACTTGGCTTAAGACACAAGACGCTATATATGTTACTGGAAATAATGACAAAGGCGATTATGACAAAGTAGTTATTGAAAGCAGCCAAGAAGGCGTCTGGCCTATTGTTTTAATACATGGGCATCAGTTCTTTTTATGTTACAAGTTTGATTTTTTATGGAAATGGCTTGCTCGCTTATCACGTAAAAAGCCGAAATATAATTTAAACTTTTCAATGCGTATGTTTAAGTGGGCAGAAAAGAATAAGACAAAATTGATTTTAGCACATACTCACATTGCTGATGAACAATGTCATTATTATAACTGTGGTTCTTTCGCTGAGCAATCTTGCTATATAATTATATCTAAAAACAACTTTATAAGGTTGTATGAAAGGACTTAACAATGGACTATTTGAAAATTCTGAACGAAGACAAAGAGTAGATGAAAGAGATGTATACGGACTATGACGCTGCTTGCGAAAGGGCAGAGAATATGTTTAGAAGTCTTGAGAAAAAGTACGGCAAGTCTATTGCGTATGACGCTTTCAAGAACATTGTTAGCACTGAAAACTAACATTTCCTGCTAACTGTTAATATCTCATAAAACCGAGCGAAAGCTCAACAAAATAAATCGTCCGAAAGGACAACAGGAGAAAAACATGGGATCAGTTTCCAAAGAACTTTTTGAAAAGTTCGCACAAACAACACAGGAAGAGCTTAATCAGAACAACAATTCTGGCTCTTATGCTTTTGAAGGCGAAGACATTAAATGGACTTCGCCTGACCGTGGCAAGAAAAAGTCATGGAAAGTTTACCGTCTTATCGGTAACCCGCCTGCAACGATTATTCCAAACTCCAATCCTCAACCTGAAGATCCAGTTGAAATCATGTATGCTGAAGTCAAAGATGACAACGGTAAAATGATGAAACTCCGTCTGCCTGTATCTGATGGCACTGCAAACACTCAGCATCTCATTCATCGCATTGTGGCTCGTGTTATGGAGAAGGAATATATTGAGCCAAAAACTCCGGGCGGAAAAAAGGACAAGTTTTTTCCAGTTAAAGCAAAATACCCCGACATTTTCGAGATGGTTTCAAAATCTGGCTGGGCGCCTACTGATAACAAGTATCAGTTTGCTAGCGACTGGGGCGGAAAGCGCGTCACTATTTTCAACTGTATCGACCGCGACATGATGGACTGGCATCGTCAGAACAAGCATACTGTTTTGCTTGCAAAGAACATTGGCGTTTCAACTTTGTCTGACGGTTCTGAAGTTGAATGGCCAGCAACAGGCGTTCCATCGTTCGGATTTCTTTCAAAACTGCTTGACCTTGTTAAGACTTACAACAGCAAGGGAAAAGGCAACGGTTGGGAAGGCTTCGACATTGGCATGTACCGCACAGGCACAACCGAACAGCCGAACATTATCTACAATGTTTCTGCGTTCAAAGCAAAAGACTTTCTCGATGAAATCGAAGGCAAGATTGACATCAACAAGATTTCTATTGCTGACGACTTGACTGACGAAGAAAAGTCTTGGGAACGCTACGATTTGCAGAAATTGTTTGCTCCGACTTCTTACTCAAAAATCTTGAAAAGAATGGGCAAACAGATCAAGCGTGTAGACGCCGCGCTTAACACAAACTTCTACGATGAACTCAAACAGTACGCTGACAAAGAAGCTGCTGAATGGAAAGCAAAGAAGGAAGCTGATGTTGCGGTGGCGGTTGACGGCCCAAAAGCTGAAGTTCAGAGCGAAATCTTGCAGGAACCTACAGCAACGCCTCTTACTCCAGAGCCTCCAAAAGCAGAGACGCCTGTAAGCGAAATTCCAGTACGCAGAACGGCTGCTGCAACAAACTCTGAAGTCGACACATCTTTGCTTAAAGGCTGGGAGTTTTTGACTGACGAAGAAAAGTCAAAAATTGTCAGAACTGAAAAAGACGCTGACGGCAAGTTGAAGAACATTGTTTATGCACCTGACGTTGGCGCGCTTTCAATGTGTGAGTGCGGAATTCCAGTACCTTACATAATGTCCAGCTGTCCTGCATGCGGCTGCAAGTTTGAAGACTAACTAAAAGTTCCGTTTAACGATTAGCGTCATATTGAATTTCAGTATGGCGCTAATTTTGTATGACACTTAAAGAGTTGGTAAACCTCGGCGTTTCTTTCAAAAAGGAACATACACAAAAGTACAAAATTATGGCGGAAGCGATAGACATTGTTTTGCGTGAGTTCAACAAGCGTAAGTCGCGGCCACATTGGTCAGAAGACGATTTGATTTCTTCTATTGCAGAAGAGTACATCGAAAGTTTATCTGTGCCAATACCTGAATCATATCCTGAGCTAATCACAATACAGAATTATCAGTTGAAAGCGTTCAATCAATGCGTTATTAAATATATGTCTATTCATGCGATTCAAGACTTAATCGAGCATTTGGTTGAAGGCAACTCAAAAAATGAGGTACGCGCTATTTTAAGACAGTCATACCGCAACATCAAACTTGATGATTTTGAGGCAGCATGGACTTTGTTATTCCCTTCAACTAATTAATCTATTGGAGAAAATTAATGTTTATATTCAGAGAGTCTAAAAACAGAAAACTTTCATTACTTGAAAGTGTTATGAGCATAGAGCACGACTTATTGGAACCCGAAGTTGTAGAGCAAGCAAAAGAATATATGAAAAATGTCGACTTTGACACTTGGCTTGCAGATCTCAAAGAGGGCTACAATAAAGTCGCTGTTGCAGCGTTTATGCTTAAAGCAGAACCTGCTATTTGGAAAGTCTTTTGGAGAAACTATATCGGTTCCAACGGAAAAGCAGCGCATTCCAGAATTACAAGTGGCGAATACACAGAGTTTTTAACTACTGTTTATTTGAACCTTATAGAACCAAATGAAAACAAGTCTGGGGATTCTGACAAAAACGCAAATCCATTCCTATCATTCAAGCCTGATAAAGTAAGCAGTGACGCTGACAAAATTGCAGCGCTTATTGGTTGGGTTCAGCTGTACATGAGAAACTGGGCAATTCAGCTCAACTATAAGGCAAATCGTGTTTCAGGCGATAACGAAATATCATGGGATGAGCGTGTTGAGAATTTAGGCGATGCCGCTTTTAATGATCCTGATTCTGATAAGTCCGAAGTTGAAGAAGATTTTGAAAAACAAGAAGAAGATGCTGAAGACGATGCAATGGATAAGTTGATGGAACTTGCTGGAGACCCTCGTTTGAATACCCCTCTTGCACCAAGAAAAAATCCAGACCTTAACTTGCGTGGTTTGCTGGCGCTGATTATTAAACAGCCTGAGTTGTTAAGTCAAAAAAGAAAGCTTGCAAAAGCGTTTGGCGTTTCAATAAATGCAATGGCGCTTAGACAGCCAAATCCTAATAAAGGATGCTTCTTGCAGAAACTTGAACTTGTACTAAAAGACTATGAAATCGGACCGTTCGAGTTGAACACAATAATCAACGCGGATGATAAAGACGCTGTTCTAGACATTCTTCGTGCTAGATAGTTGCAGTTCGCCGACAAGTTTTTTAAGTTCATCAAATGACTTTATCTGTCTGAAAAATACATAACGAATAACGTCTTGGTTAATCAACTTATCAACCAGGGCGTTATTTTCATAATCATGCGCGCCTAAGTCTTCAACTAAAGTTTTTAGTTGCTGTTTGAATTCTTTATAGAACTGCATAGGATTTTTCTTATCAACTTCAGCGCGTAAAATTTTTTTACTTGTTATGAACAGTTCTACTGTCTTTTTATCATATTCAATGTTGTCATATAAAATCATAGAAATTTAGGGTTATTGTCTAATTTTTAGGTATATATTATGGCGAAAAAATTACAAGAAAATACATACGTTTCTACAGAGCCAGCAAAGTCGAAAATTATAAAAAATACTTTTGTAAATAGACTTAACGCTTTATTTGGCTTTGCAGTTTCAAACCCTTTACAGCGCAAACAATCAAAAAACGCAATAGAAAAACAGTTTGGACTAAAATTTGTTAAAGTCGACCTTGACAACCAAGCATACCGCATTCATAACGCTGCACTTGGCCAGGTATATGACTCCACAATGTTTTCTGCACATGTTGAAAAATATTTCAACGCTTATTTGAATGAAACACAATGCTCTTATGACGACATTATCGACAGACAGAAACGCATTGATGAACTTACATATCTTTACAACAATGACGTTATGTGTTCTCGTGTTGCGCACTTAACCGCAGATGAAGCGACTCAAAGAGACGTTCAAGACCGTATCTTATCTATCGACTCGCCAAACACAAACTTTACTAACCGCGTTTATGAACTGCTTGCACAATGGGGCGTTAATGACCAGACAAGAATTTGGCAAGCATGCTTTGAACTTGAACTCTACGGCGAATCATTTTGGGCGCATAAAGTTACACAGCGTGGTATCGAATTTATTAAGCCTATCAAAGTTCAGGAAGTTGTTGAGCGCCTTGAGTTCGACCCATTGAGAATGGCCGACTACATTTCGCATTTGAACGGCAACGGATTTTTGCAGAAAAACCGTTCAGAAAAATTGAAACGTCTTGTCGATCTTTTGCAGTCAGAAGACGCTTTTGATGCAGCTGACAACCTTGCTGACTTGTTTGACACAAAACTTTTAGGATATGAACTGAAAGACGACATAATCGTTCCACCATGGACTATTACCCATTTCCGTTTCAATGGCAACAACTCATGCTTTGCGCCGTACGGCTTTCCGCCGCTGTTGAACTGTTTGGCTCCGTTCCATCAGTTGTGGACTACAATGGCGCTTCAGGGATTAGCACGTTCAATGGCGTTCCCTTTAACGCTTTACAAAGTAAAGACAACAGAGGGCTTAAAGGCAACTCAGGCAATGGCTCTTGTCGATGAAGTACGTTCAGAGTATGAAAATATTGGTGTCAGTCCCGTTTCAGTTGGAAATGAAGTTTACACGTTAAACTCAAAAATGTGGATTGCAGAAGGACTGCTTTCGGTTGAAGTTGTCGACTCAAAGGTTGATTTTGACTTTGTTGAAGATATTGAGCTATATCAAGACCGTGTTGCTATTGCATCAGGCGTTCCGAAAGCATATTTGGACCAAGAATATGGCGGATTTGGAAACAGCGCTATTTCATTGATGGAGCAGTACAAGCCGTTTGCTCGCCACGTTTATTCTATCCAGAGTGCGTTCTTGCAAGGACTAGGCGAGCTTATCCGCCTTCATTTTGCCATTACCGGTGAGTTTGATTACAACACGCCGTTCGTTCTATCGATGAGATTCCCTGCTGAGGAAATGTCTTCCGACAAAGAAGAGCGACGTACAGCGTCTATTGAGCTGAGCAACTCTATCGTGGAACTTATTCATAGCGTTCTTGGCATTAGTGAAGATGAGCCGTTGCCTCAAGACATCATTCTCGACATACTAAATAAGTACTCATTCCTTGACCCAACCGACACAGAGCGCTGGCTACGTCTTTCTAAAATTGCAGCAGTCAACTCTGAAGACGACTCAGACGGAGATAGTGGCGATGGCAGCGGAGACGATATTGACTTTGATCTTGGCGGCGGGGATGATATGGGCGGAGACATGGATCTTGGTGAAGGCGGCGATGACGTTGGCGAAGAAGTATCAGAAAGCAATATGGCGGCGAGAGCAAAGAGAGCAAAGCTTCTTGCTGAACATAAAGCATATGTCAAAGAGGCAAAGAAAAAACGCTTGACAGAAATCAGAAAGCGTTGGAAAGAATCTCGTGATGACATATTTATCCGCTTCTGCGAACAGAACCACTTCACTGAATGGCAGAACAAAAATAATGGAAGTCATTACGTCTTTGTCAACAAAATAGACACAAATAATAATCCACTTTTCAGAGAAACTTTGAAAATATTTGAAAGTGACAAAAATGACAGAAAATTGCAGGAAAAGACTTTGACTGATATAGTTAACGAGCCAGAAAGTATCCCGACTGTTGAAAACAAGATAAAAGAAGCACTTGAGGAGTTTGACGATGAATAATCTGATTATAGACATTCATGGAACAAGACGTGACATTTTGGAAAGCATTGGGCGCGACTTTGATGCTGATATTGAGCGCCTAGAAGAGTCTACTAAAATAGACTCTGTTATTCACGATAAAATAAATGAAGGCTATGATGGATTTATTATTGTAACAAAAGACACAGACAAGGCACAAAAATATTTTGAGAAAAAGTTTTCAAATATCGATATTGCAGTTTGCAGTCCTGATGGAAAAATGAGTTTAAGAGAAGTGGGAGTAGTGCCAACGCAGACGGCACAAACCACGGCTGCAGCAGTAGCAAACACTGCGCAAGCAGCCACGCAGCAGACAGCCGCACAAAAGCCAGTAAAAAATCAGCAACCCGTAAATCAGCCAAATAATAAATATGATTATTACATTAATTTTAATCCTGCTTCGTTAAAAGAGGTTGACTTAAAAAGCATAATAGAGATATTAGATAATATAGGAAAAGACCAAAGAGAACAAATAAGAGTGCATGTTTATTATAACTACCCACAAGCCCCTTTCAAATTTGAATCATTAATAGCGCTTCTTGAAAGAGTGTATAAGTTTAACGCTTCAAAAATAAAACAAAAATACAAGAACTTAATAATAAAACATAACAATGGTTACATGAATAAGTGCCAACCTGCAGGTTATAAAGCGCCTGAAAAAGTGTATGACACAATAACAGTTGTTAATGAAGAAATTAAAAAGTTAGGCGATGAGTTGACGCCTTCTGAAGACTCCAACAAAATACTACAGAAAAAAGATGTTGTCTTAAATGTTCAGCACTATCTTTGTATTTACAATGACTGTTTGAAAAACAAAGTTTCGCCTGATAATGAAAATAGCCCTGGCAGAGGACTTGACATTAACTGGCTTAACGAGGCTGAAGCACGTCTTCAAAAAGTTGAAGATATTGCTCGTGACCTTGGTTTAGGCGGCGCAATCGACACTTTTAACGATAATGTTCTTGATACAAAAGCTTTAGGTAAATTTGTTAAGGACGCTGGGCATCTTTTAGGTGGAGATAAAAATCCTAAGAACTCAAATGAGAAGAAGTCAAATATAAAAAATATCAAAAATGATAAAATTAAGTGGCACTATACAAAGCATGCTAAAGACCTTTATATGTGTCTTTATAAGACAACCCAACTTTAAATTAACGTTTCATAATCCTGTCTAATTTGACAGGATTATTTTTATGTTTACAAGTGACTCAGAATTCTCTCTAAACAAAGACATTCAGCTTACTAACGAAGTTGCTCCACAAGATTACTTCGATATGCTTAACTCTGCCATGCAGAACGATATGTGGCAGTGGTTCTTAGGCTACTTAAAAAACGTTACAGATGTTGACTGGGACCCAGACCCTATAAAGTCATTCTATAAGAAAATGAACGGCGCATATTCAAAGCGCTATGGACCTCAGCCAAAGCCTTTCTTTGATCTCCAAGGGAATGAACAGCAGACAAAGCCTGTTTTCCATTCTATGGAGATAAATGGCGCTTGGTTACCGGAACAAGACCTTTTTCTTCATGAAATTTACCGCTATTTAGACAACATATATCCTGACCACCCAGATTACCGTTTCTTACTGACTAACAACGAAGTAAACGATAAGGTAGTTCAAGCCGGGCATATTGTCGACTATACCCCGGACACGTCATACTTCGAGTACATTACTAAAGCAATGATGCTTAACGCAACTGATGATGATGTTTTGCGTGAGTCAATCAAAATGAAAATCCGCAATTTGCTTTATAATGCAGGACGCCGCAAACTTTACGGCTCTCGCATGGGAATCCGTGCCTTTGGTGGCGATGTTCTAGAGCATACTTCTATCTTCCCAGTCGGAACAGCGATAACATTGAAGAGTACGATGGAGCACTGCAACAATGTTCTCAACAAGGAAATCGACTACTACAATCCAAACTTTACAAAAAAGTTTAAGCTTATCGACTGGAATCAAGACTTGTCGATTTACAAACGTCCGGAGTTTGTAAAGTTTGCAACAAACACAACTTCACTTCCAGGTTGGTGTTCATACATTATAGAAACGCCTGCACTTTTTGAGTCAGAGCTTTTCATTGATGACTTGACTAACAAGATGAGAGTATACAGAGGCGACTTCGAGGCAGAGCCGTTCGGTGAGCCGCTTCGCAGACCTGAAGACTATTACACAGACATTTATGAACAGAAATGGACAGGCTACTATGTAAATTACCACCGCGTAAATAAGCCGACTACTCCGATGTATTCGACATGCTACGCGCTAACCATAAACCAAGAAATCATTGACTCGTTGACCGATGTAAACAGAGAACGTCTATTGCAGATATATACCGCTAAAGTGCTGCCAAAACAGGAAAACGACATGGGCGGCGCTCTGGCATGGAACAACTTCTTCTATTCGATATTCGAGGACGATGTGCCAAAAGTTCTCACTCCTATTAAGTTGGGACGCTTTGTCTTCACACAAGGACAGGTATTCTTACAGCCAAAGTACATGCTTAACGGCTATCAGTCGACTGTTCCTTCATTCGACAAAGATGGCAACATCGACAGAAAAGACTACACGCCATTCTGGGACAGCGATATTCCGATTAAACAGGATCAGTTCTTTATGCTTCGCTATCCTTGGAGAACTACTACAGATAAGATGGCAGCCTATGCTTTCAATGACTTCAACAAGGGACACATACAGTTCGCTAATATTCAGAAGTATGAACAGTCGATTCCAAAGTTTGACCCAAAAGCGCTTTATATTGCAATTTTGAAGACAACTAAGAATGAACGTGTTGCGCTGCTCGGCTATGCAGATGGAGAACTTACACAGCATGGCTTGAACACAGAGTGCCGTTCATTCCGTTTCGACATTGTGTCTATTCCGGACACAACAAAGTTGAAAGTAAATGATGATACAGACATTTTACATTTGATGTGGCCAGAACTTGAGGCGTTACAGAATGACGCGCTTCATGAAAGAGAGCCAAGCGTTAAGGCACAGCTTGAAGAGAAAGTTGCAAAGATCCGCGCTGACATCGAAAACAGAAGTAAGTTGCTGGACGGTGAAGACGACTGGACGCTTCAAGTTTCACAAACTGATTTGCTGTATCTTTATAAGATGAAAGGACTGTTCATTGAGCCAGTTGAACTTGACAAGAAACGTTGCTTTATAGAGTTCCTCGACATGGGTACTATTTCCGTTCTTCCTGTTATGACATACAACTATTGGGAGTTCATTCCAAAGTTCATTCATCATTTCGAGAAAGACGATGACAGTAAGACAATCAAATGGAACACTTTTACCAACAGCATTGATGGCAGCAAAATAGATTTCCCATACTGCGACTTGTCTGCATACCGCGCGCGCCGTACTGACTACAACACACCGGCGCCTGGCTATATTACAGATAACGCAAATGATTTGCTTATCGACTTGGGCAATCATACAGAGTTGCGTACTATCCCATATGTTCAGCATGAATTTGTCGGCGTTACTGATGTGGAAGTAAATGACGGAGATGAGGATAGAATCATCAGAGTCAAAGATGAGACCTCTTTGAAGATGATGAAAACATTCTCTATCGGCGACATCATATCGGGACCTGGCATTGCGCCCGACACATACATTGAAGAACTGTATGCCGACTCCATTGTGGTAAGCGAAAAAATCCGTGAAAGTGGACAGTATACATTCTACGTTGAATGTAAATTTGATGTTATTCCGCATTCTATGGACGGCGACTTCATATCATACAAACAAGACCAGTATGAGATGGGCAACTATAACAACCGTTCTGTTTGGGGCCCTTACGGCGGCGTCTGGCCTTCACCTAACTGGCCGCGTACTGCGGAGAATAGTTACCTTAACGGCTTGCTCGACTTTACGTTCTTTGACATAAACAATAAGTTTAACGCTTTCGAAGATGTTCTTCATTATCTCTACAAAGGCTACTTTGAAAAATGGAACCGCCCACAGGACGGCATCATTTCGGCAGCACATATTAAGTATGAAGGCGACTTGTTTGTTGAGTACAACATTAAACAGCTGCTTCACATGCCGAATCGCCTCGGAGTTGATGAGACACTTTGTAATGTGGAAGTTTTGGACTATCTCGACCGTAACACACCTAACTTCTCAAAGGCGAGCGACAAGACCAACATTGGTACGCAGCTGCTGATAAATACCGACACATCGGGCGTCTATACATTGTTGGACGGAGAAGAGTATACGGACCCTTCTATTAAGTTGAAAGCACAGACATACAACTGGAAACCTGACACTATTCCGTACTATGCAGGAATCGGCGTTGGTGGCAATCAGTCGATGTTCAATACTTTTGTTCATATGCTTTCGTCAGTGTATGACGTTGCTGTTTATGATGGCAACTATGAAGACTTCTATGAAAAGTATAAGCTCGCTAAGGAAGACGGACTGCTTCTTACAAGACGCCATACATATCAAGGCAACTTCACTTTCGATGACCTTGGCTTTGACTACTATGACAGTCTTGATAAGCCAAAGTACGAAGTTGAACTTTGTGAGTACGACATAAACCACAAGTTTACACCAGCTGACTCAACTAACGCGCTATACAGCTGCATTCAAGCAAACTTTATTAAGCGTTCATTCGACAATCTAAAGCTGCCAACAAAGTTGAATCTTAATGATAAGTCATTCTTTGAAAACAACCTAATCAAAGAAAACCACGATGTTCCGGCGTTCATCAACTATCTCGATGAAAACCTTGTTCATCACTATTGCGGCGACATTATTCTTGGTAACGGTCCGGATGGGCACGTCAATTATCCGCCAATTTACGATGTAAAAGATGACACGCTACTATATGAAGAAGGCGACTATTTCGTCATTACCGAGAGCTCAATAGTAAATTGCGCTGCGCCTGATAAGTACAATTTCTTCGGGTTGGAACAGTACGAAACAAAAGCGCCATCATTGCTTGTTCTTGCAAGAGACGTTGAGGATGATACGCTTTATTGGAAATACTGCGAATTCCAGTTTGACGGTACTTGGGGGTTCTTGACAGACAACATCTCAAATGTTCCGCTTAATGAAGGCAGCACAAATACTGTTTGGGATCAGTTCAACAATGTGTTGGACTCTGAGGCAAACTGGCTAAAGACTATCGAAAAATACCACAAAAATGTTGACCTTGCTTCAATGCTGCTTTATAAGCATCTGGCCTCAAATCTTATGTTGTCAAGTCAAGCACAGGACCTTTACTTCAGATTTACACAGACAGACTTCTTCGAAAACACTAAGACAATCAATCGTCTTGATGAGAAAGACGACTATAAAGTACCTGAAGAGTTCGGTTTCTTGATGCACGACCCTGCAAAGTCAACTGACCCAGAGCATGGATGGGATATTACGGATGTTGACCATAAAATCTTCACTTTCCTTTATACAGGAAATGACACAGAAGACTTGGAAGAGCGCGACTCAGGATATGGACTTGACGATTGGGCAAAGCCCGGTGACTTGATCTGTCTCTATATGTATAAAGCAAAAGAGAACAGGGTAGCAAATCATCACTTCTACAATTATGAAAACACAACAGAAAATATTGAGTATGATGAACTTGGTCATTTTGTTGACTTCACAATGTACCAAGATGTTCCTACACAATGGCGCTGTTCATTGTTTGTAATTCCTTACAATCATGCTATTGCATTTGGAATCCCACTTGATATTCCTGAAGGCGTTCTTGATGGCGAAAGAACAAATATTCAGCACAATGAGCGTTATTCTCCATATGTTCTTAAAGACAATTTCTTCTCAAAAATCAAGCTGCCTCATAGAATTATAGCTAAAGGCTCGGACGTTCTCAAATACATTTTGGACCCGAAGTTCACAGCGACAGGACATTACTTAATTGATGGCATGCCTTCTGAAGAAGAACTCGAGTTCTACGTTTCATCAAATGGGATTAAGTACAACGATAAGTTGGACTGTTTTGTAACTAAGTCAAAAGCGGTTGCAGATGGCGTTGAGCGCGAGTTCATTATAAAGTTTAACGAGACAAAATATTTTAAGAATTTGCTTCGTTTCAACTGTTCATATTCTACGGCCAAAATCGTGGAAGACGGAGAACTTAAACAGTACGGCGCAATCAGACAGCTAGCAAACGATGATTTCCCATTGGATAAAATGTCTTCTGAGGACATTCTCGTAAACGTTGAAGAAATCTTCAAACGGTCTGACTACAATAACGCTTTTGAAAGCGTTCTGTTTACATCAGATGAGTCTATCTCAACAAGCGTTTATGGCATAGACAAAAATAAGCGCACTGTTCTTACAGCAGACCGCCGCGTTTCTAAAACGCCTGACTCAAATAACGCTATATTCAGCACATTCATTACGAATCTGTTGCCTAAAGAAACAGTCTTTAAAGTAAATGAAAAAACTGGATATACCAACTTCAATAATGTTGAAGAGTACATGCCAGCGATTTCATATTCGAAGATTAGCAGTCCTGTTAATGGCGGCGACTTCCATGAAAAGACTCCAGACATCGACATTGAAAACCAAGTTATAACATACTTCAAAAACGCCGTTGTTCTTAAAGGTACCATCTCAGCAGACGCGCCAAATCTTGTTAAGTTGGTTGGTGATTCTGTAAACGCAACTTCTTCTATCAGCAAAGGCGACAAGATTCTTGAAATTTGCGTTAAGCCTGCATTAGGAAAGCCTGACACTATTGACATTCCACTAGAAACAGGCGAAGTTGTTGTACAGTCAAGAATCTCCGAAAAAGACGACATTCTGGCGGTTACTAGCTTAGACAGACTGTTCTACGTTAAAGCGACCGCTACTGGCGATAACGACATCAGAGAAGTTGAGCATAATGTAAACTTTGACAGTTACTATCTCGTAAGCGTTGCAACAAATCCAACTGACAATAACATATATCTTACATTTGCGTTAGGCGATGAAGACGGGGCAGAGCATACTGCTGCATATCGTCTCGACCTTGAACACAATAAGTTGATTAAGCACAATTTTGCTGACCCAGACTATGAACAGAACACTTCTCCTTATGTCAACCAAGACGGCGACATCATTAAGACAGAAGACTTGCAGCAGACATTCGTTAGAAACGGAAGCGCGCTAGAGTTTAAGAACGTTGAGCGTGAGTATGAGGGCGCCAACAAGTTTGTGTCATTCAAAGACAAAAGCTTTGGATTCATAATCAATAATGATAAAGTTCAGATTTGGAGTAAAAAGCCAAAATATAAGTACAATACACAGTCTGCTGATTATGATAAAATCGGCTATACTAAAAAGTCTTATTTCACTTATGCTGAACTACCAACAAGTGAAGACAACTTTAGAAAACTACTTAAAACTAGTGATGACGCTAAAGAGCTGTTTGAGAAGACAGCCGCTGAAATCACAAAACAGTATAAAAAGCTGCGTGCTGACTATGTAAAGTACTACTACGACTCATCTGCAACAGACGTCCGCGCCGACGGCAGATCATTCTACGGTACATTCATTAAAACTCTTGAGAGCGGCAACACGATTATTCACAATGAGGGCGTCATAACTGACCAGTCTTACATAAGTGAAGACTTTGCATCAATTGCGTTCACAGAAAACGGACCAAAAACAGTTGGATTCGGCATACTTGATGATGAACCGTTCGACCAAAAAATTCTTAATGATAACGGCACTTGCACTATCGTTGGAAAGAATACACAGTTCTGTGAAATCGTTCTTGGTAAGTTGAGACGTACAACTACAACTGCGAAGTTCTGGAAACCGATTGATGAAGACTGGTACTATGTATATGATTCAGGAAAGCGTGAGCTTAGTAAAACAGCCGTTTGGATTTGGGAAAAAGACAGCCGCAAATATATGACAACTATCGACTTGTCTGACATTGACAACTATCTCAACAAAGTTGAAGTTGAAGACATAACGGATTGGAAGTCAGAAGAAACAGAAAATGGACTTATAATCAACTCATTTACAAAGAAACTGCACTTGCGCAAAGGAAAGGGCGTTTGCCGCTCTTGTATGGAACTTGACTATGATGAAAATAACGCTAACGCTCAATATCATCAAGACAAACTCGTTTGCATTGATGGCAGCTATTTCCCAAACACTTGGAATAATGAAAAAATCAACAAGTACCGCGCATATTCAAGTATGTTTATCTGGCTGCACAACTTGCCAAGCGGTTACGTTGCAAGAGAAAATGGAAACGCTATTCTACCGTATGCTCAATGGATTGACGGCAATGGCGGAGAAACTGAGTCTTACGTAAATGGTAAGTTCATAAAAATAAAGAAACTTCATCACGCTGTCATCGGTTCAGAAAAGATGTCTGATGAAGACTGGTACTATTACGCATTAAAGTACGTTCTTGGCTATAAAAGCAACAACCTGATTTTTACTGACTCAATAGTCGACATTATATATGCAAAAGAACGAGTAATTTTCTTATGCTATGATGGCAGAGCGTTCAGTATTGACTACAATGACTGTTACTCAAGAAAAGACTTTGAAAACCCAGACAACTGGACCAACATTCCGCTTCCAACTTGTTCTGTCGAGACAACTTTGGCAAAACCGGCGTTTGGAACAGTTCATAGGATTTACGATGTAAATGGTAAAGCAGCGGAGATCGAAACATTCAATTCAAAGTTCAAGCGTATTGCTGTTTTTGATAATGTCTTCCTCTATAATGACAACATTGCGCTGTCAGGTTGGAAACTTTCAGGAAGAGATATTGTAAGTTACATCGGAGCGAAAGACTTCATATCGGACGACCAAATCGAACAGATCATTGATGACAAGCCGATAACATTAAACAATACAACATATGAAAGTTTGGACGACTTTGCCGACCTTATGGCGTTGGACGGCTCATACCCGAAAGCGACTATGCCTTACATTATAAAATCAAATGACGGCGGCGTGAACTTTAGTCCAGTTGCGGTTGACACTTCTGATGTTGATGTTGAGGGCAACACATTTGAAGGCGCAAACTTCAAAGCGTCAGGCGGATGTATCGCAAATGAACTTTCATTCTACGTTGTCAACAAAACAAGCGCAAATGACGCTTCACTCCATAAGCACGATTTGTTGGTTATAAATGGCAGCAGTTCAGATCAGCCAGTATGCTACGTAACTATTCAGACCACGGACGCTTCATTCGTTGACTTCAAGACAAGCCTTGTAAGTGTATTCACAAAAGGCGAAGATCAGATTCACTGTTGTAAAGCACTTTCATCAAGATGCGAAATATCGGAGTACTTCAAGACAGGCGACCGTACTGAACATGAAGGGCTTTACAATAAGATTAATCTCATTAAGAAAGTTACTTGTATCTCACAAGACAACGCTGTGTATGAAGTCTTTGATGACGCCATCGTTGTCCAGAACACATTGTTTAGCTCGTTACCACAGAAACAGTTAAGCGTATTGATTTCAGTTCTGCCTCAAAACATTCAAGTACAGATTCCTACTTCACTGTTGACAGAGGACGACATAAATGACTTCTCTGAAGATGGAAGACTGCCAATCAAACAGAATGAAATCGTCTACGGCGAATTATATGCCGACCGCGCTTACATACAGAACGAATGGCTAGCACGACTTGACTTTTCACGCTCATTGATTCGTGGTACATACCCGCTAAAACAGGAAGACATTACTAAGTACCCATCATCTTACTATGATAAAGCGCCGCGTATTGCAGGCACTATACATGACGCTTTTGATGACTTATATACTGGCACATACGAGAACAACCCGACACGCGGACAGTTCTACTCTTACGGCATCGACATTAGACAGATGGACCCAAGCAAGGCGCTGACTGTTGAACCTAATCCAATAGAAAACCGCGGCGGAGCGAAAGTTCTGCTCACGGACGAAACTGGCGAAAAACTTATTAAGATCGATAACGGCGAGTACGTTGCGGACTACTACTACGATGTAATCGCTGAAAACAGATTAGTCGCTTGTCCTAAACCAACATTGTCTATTCCTGACTACGCAAAGTTAAGCTATCAGGACAACATTGACCGTGACTTAACAAACAAACTTAACGGCAATCATATCTGTGAAATGTGCCCGAATGATGACTTGCCTTACATGGTTCTTGATAAGAGTTTGGAAATTGACCTTGATGCGTTCGGTTTTACAGAGTCATTGATAGACGACTTCATCGACTATCTGAAACTGTTAGGACTTGACCCAAATCAATGTATCAACAAGCATGATTTGGAGAACCCAAAATACAGATACTGCATAAAAGACGGACTGATTTACGACCGCTTGCTACAGGTATGGCCGATTAACGTTGTAAAAATCTATGAGATGACATTGGCGATTTTCTACGACTACCGCAAGGGTTCAAGCGTCATTTATAACGCTTTGCCTGTTCTTCAAGGCAATAACGTTCTCGCGCCTAACGGCAAGAACATTGTTGGATTCGGCTTTAATAAGCAGGGTTACGGCGGCTATGCTGGAAATCACGACTGGGCGGAACTTCCTTGGCAAATCGATAAGAACGCCTTTGAGCCGTTCTATGCTCTCAACAGCGCGGGACAGCCGATTAAGCTTTTCAATACGGATGGCACGCCTTATGAGTCAAGCAATGCAGACAGATTGTATGATATTGATGATGAGAATATCGTTTATGCGGAAGACTGCAAAGTTGACTCACATGACATCATAGATAATGACACTGGATTTACATATCATCTCTACCTTGAAGCAAAGCCTTCAAATGTAAAGTGTAAATGTGCGGAGAAAACGCTATTCCATAAAAAGAACACAGCACGTCATTGCATTGGACAGGTAATTTTCTATGATGAACGTGGTATGCTTCCTAAAGAGTACTATACTGTCAACTTCAACATTGACCCTAAAAACGCAACACAATGGGATAAGACAAAGTTTGACTACGACTATGACACCGGCTTTGTTTATGCAGACACTACAGAGAGTACTGTATCATCAAAGAACACTATCACATTGGAATGCGCCTCAACTTTTGAAGACGTCATTTACTGTTCTGTTGAACTTGACTCTTACGAACGGGAAACACTTCCAGTGTATGATCCTGAAGTTCTGTATTCATTCGAGAATGAGTCAGATGAATCAGGCGGACAGATTACTATCAAAGTACCAAACGACTTGAAAGTTCTTCCGCAGATATCATATGAAGGACGTACATTCCGTTATGATGAGTATACCGATGTATCGCCTCGCTACCCATATACTTATACTATCAACGATAAGGTAACGCATATCTGTATCATTGATGATAAGCCGCTGTCATACTACCTTGCAGAACCTGCAAGCGAATGGATTGGCATCGAACATTTCGACTTCGAAGATAGAAAAGGCCGCCCAACTTACATAGTTCAGTGGGGGCAAGGCACAAAAGTTCTTACAGAAGACGGACGTTCCGTAACTGGTATTTTCGGCTGTTCATTTATCAGAATGCCAAAATACAGATCATTTAAGGACTTACTTGACAATGAAGGACAGGAAATCGTTGTACGTGAAATCAGCGGCGGACGTATCGCAGACCCAACAAGCGCGCCATTAGGACGCTTAATCGAGGTAAGCAAAGATAGAAAGATGGCCGTCTTCGAGGACACTATCCACAGCGACTACGTCAATGATGGACGCGTCTACGCATTAAGACTTACATTCTTATCAGTCAACGACATACAGTTGACAAGTGCGCAGATGAACGATGACGCTTACTTCATGGAAGTTCCGAACCACATGATTGATAAGTATTCGCCAAATCGTGTTTATGATGAAACATACGGTTATCCTCAGCCGCCTATTGAGTTTGAAGGCGTGGGCAAAAATCTTGAAAACACAAGATGGTACAATGGACTGTTCTACTATAATGGCGGTGGAACAAAAATATTGAAGACAGACAAGCGTGGACATATGATTGTGCTTTCTATTGACAATGGACAAGTGCTTGAGACGCCGCTCGAAAAAGGGCAGCGCTATTCAGAGTACAACGTGTTCTATTCTCCGTCTCCAGTGCATAAGACTTGCTATGATTGGTATAAGAACGGCTTCTACGTTATGGGCGCTAATCAGAACCCATTCTGGCAGATTTTCAAGTTGCACAGTATCTTTAACCCATTACGTAAAACATACGATGTCATTTATGACACAGTCGAAATGTATAAGATTGGCGACATCATGAGGTACGCAAGAGTTGAAGACGAGAAACAGTACGCTAAACTGCATGTTGTAAACCAAATCAACTTGGTAAACAAACAGAACTACACAAGTAATGAAATCATCAATTATGCAAAAGGCATCGTGAACTTGGCGGTTGAACGTTACGGATCTTGGTACGCATGGCATGATGTGGTAACTAACTACGGCATTGCAGGCAAGGTAAACTTCAATGAGTTTACAACTAAAATTGATGCGACATTGTTGGCAAAATATTCAACTTGTACAAGTGAAAACTTTGCAAACTTGCTTGACACAGAGGCTGGCATCGTACAAATTTCAGAGTTTGGGCTTTTCGATAAAGACCACAACTTGATAATGTATTCGACATTCCCGCCGATTGAGTACCGTTCTGATAAACATCACTTATCAGTTGTAAGCTTTATAAATCTAGAGCACAACTACAAACTGTAAAAATAATCCTTTTTAGGGCGGGTGCAAACCCGCCCTTTTTTGTTAATATTCTAATATGAAGAAAGAATATTCAGATGCGGCAAACGCATTGATGTATAACTCATGGGAGTTGCGGCTGCCTTTTGGACTGCAAGCAATGGGTACACAGTACGGAATTTACGACCACGGAAAATGTATCTGTCCTTTTTGCTTTAAAGAAGTTATGTATGACGAAAAAGGATTTCCTACATGCTGTAAAACTTATACCAATTATAAGTCACAGATTGAAGAACTTGTCAAAAAGCAAAAAGAGTTGGACGCCAAAATGGTGGAAATAAACGAAAGTATCCGCCAAGAAACAAATAAAGGAATAGCAAAATATTCATTGGAAGTTGCAAAAAACTACAAGGAATGCTTTGAAGAAATAATAAAAAAATTGGAGAATACATGATTGCTAAAACAATAAAGTTTGGGCACGAAGCGCGTCAGAAAATGCTTGAAGGCGTGGACATTCTAGAAAAGGCTGTCATCACAACTTTAGGGCCGCGCGGAAAATGTGTCTTGATTAATGATGGCGGACTTGTGCCACTGATTACCAAAGACGGAGTTACAGTTGCAAAGAAAGTAGACTTGTCGGACCCTTTTCAAGAAGCAGGTGTGGAAATCATACGTGATGTTGCTAACCGTACAAACAGCACTGCAGGTGACGGAACAACTACCGCTACGCTGCTTTCATCAGAGTTGGTTAAAGCAGGTTTTAATCTTGTAAAGTTGGACATTGACCCAACAGACATACGCAATGGTATGATGAGAGCAAAAGACGATGTTATTGAAGAACTTGAGAAGATGAAGAAAACGATTTCTTCAGAAGACGAAATCTTTAATGTCGCTCGTATATCTGCTAATAATGACTCCGAAATTGCGGAGCACATAAAAGAGGCGTTTGCTGGTATTGGAGATGGCGGCATAGTAAACATTCTTACGGCAAACAACCGTTTCGGAAAGTCATCAGTTGATTTCTCCGAAGGATTCCAGTTTGATGACAAAGGATATACCTCATCTATTGAAGCAAATCAAGAGGACAACTCTTGTGTGTTTGAGAAGCCGTACATTTTAGTTGCAGAACAGCTGCCAAACGATTTTGCAGATCTCGCAGCGTTACTGCAAATCTGTAAAAATCAGAATAAGGCGCTGGTCATTATCGCTTCTGAATTCAAGGAAAAAATTCATACGGAGATTTTACAGTCTGTTAAAAATGGAAATGACATCGTAACTATTCTTGCCCCTGGTATGAACCGCGACACAATTGCCGACAACTTGACAGACGTTGCCGCCGCTACAGGCGCTACTGTTCTTGGCCGTAAAGGTTTGGACATCAACACGTTCATTCCACAAAAGCATCTTGGGACCTGTGATATGATTACCGTACGTCCAAAGAAAACGATAATCAGCGGTGGCGGCGCAAGTCCCGAAGCAATAGATAAGCACGTTGAAGAACTGAAAAAGGCACTTAACAAACAGTTCACTGATGACGCTATATCAGAGTTAACGGCTGAACAGTTGAAGACACGTATTGCACGTCTTACAGGCGGCGTTGCAAATATCCGCGTCGGCGCATTAACAAAAGTTGAGTTGGAAGAAAAACTTGCTCGTTATGAAGACGCCGTAAACGCAGTACGCGCTGCAATTAGTGACGGCATTATTCCTGGCGGCGGAACCGCATTGTTGAAGGTTTCTTATAAACTGTACAATGAACTTGATAAGAAAAAGTTTGATGTTGACGCTGAAAAGAAAGGCTATAAAGCAGTTCTTGATACGATTCAAAAACCAGCGAAGTTCATTATAGCGTCTACCCAAGAACGTAACGTTGAGATTACACTTGAAAAAGTTGGGAATGACAAAGACCCTGCAAGTGGATTTAACGCAAAAACAGAAAAGTTCTGTAAAGATCTTTTCGCTGAAGGCGTCATTGACCCAATTAAGGTTACAAAAACTGCGTTGGGATATGCTGTCTCTTCTGCAAGTACGTTCATAACAACAGAATGCGTCATTACTGATGAACAGCGCAACTACGGCTTATCTCCGAATGATGAGCCAATGATGGACGAGTTTTAAATTAATCAAGCGCTTATACTAACTAAAATATGGAGTATAAGCGCTTACCATTCCAACAATATTTTATTGACTTACCTAAAGGCACAAAACTTTCTCAAAAGCTGACATCCAATAAGCCTTGCGATAAAAGCATAGTCTATACGCATATCAAATCAAAAAGTCATTTATTTGGACCATTTTATCTCAATATCTCATGTGAATATAGTATCAGATATTTGACGGACCGTAATGTTATTCAGATAAACTTTGAAGAAACAAACGGATTCGCCGACTGGATAATCAACGCGCTTATTAAAGAAGAATATTACGGAACATTTCAAATCGAAAAATTCGGCGACATCAACTTAAAGGCAAGCAAAGGGTGGCTAGATACTTGGCTTGCAATGAAATATGAAGTCAGACGCTGTTTCAAAGAAGAACTTAACAGATATCCTGACGCTTATGTTGAAATTATTGGTTGGTCGTTAGCCAGCGCTGTTGCTTGCTACTGTGCGCAAGACTTGAACTGGAATTTTGGCGTTAAGCCATATCTTTACACTTACGGTTCAGTTCTTTGCTGGTATAGTGACGAAAAAGACAAATGCCAAGCATATTTACAGTCATGCTGTGCAGATGTTTTCAACTTTGGATTTTACAATGATGTTACATCTTATCTACCTTGCTTTCCAAATTTCTTTACGACTAATCCAATTAAGTTGGGAAAATTTAATCCGTTCCAACTTTTTCTATTTTTGAAATGGCACTTTACATATTGGAAGGACGACATCTATGGATGATTTAAACAACTATGTTGATAACCCTCTTGACTTGTGCAAGATGATTATAGAAGAAAAACAAAATGAATATGGCGATGCTTGGCAGGACCATTGCTCCAAAGAAGAAATCGAAACGCTTGAGCGATATTGGGGGAAGTTGAACTTCCCCCAATTGGGGGAAGTTCTTAAAACGGAACGCATTCCAAAATGGCAAAAGCACAAGAGAAATTGTTTTGGAGTTTGACAACCCGCAGGATAAGTTCCGTATGGCAAATAATATTAAGCGGCAGTTTGCTGCTGATGAAGAAAAAGGATTTAATGGCATGAGCGTTGGAGAAACAGACACTGGCTGGCCTGTTACTATACAGGAATCAACAAAGTTGAGTGAAGCCAAAAACATAATTGCATATCTTACACGTAAAGGATTTTACAATTATCTTAATGAAGATATTATTTTTATAAACGATAGATTGGTTAAGCCGCTTGATGTGATTCTGTGCTTGGATGAAAGAGGCGCTAAACCTGACCAAATTGTCAATGTTTTGAAAAGATATATTACTGCCTCAAAACAAAAGCTTGAACAAGAAGGCGATAAAGATAAAAATAAATGGGAACTTCTACAGATGGACCTTGCGTTAAGAGCGTTGATAGAAGAAAGTTATAAACTTAACTACAACTATATTCTAAACGAAAACGCAACTACTATAGATGTTGAAACATTTGCTGGCACTATTGACTCAAACAATGATACTGCTATTAGAACTTTCGTTTGTTGGGTTGAGGACGGGCCGCATTGGGACGAAGAATTGCCAATCGCAAGATGGCAGGAAATATTGGACGACTTCAAATATGAATATCCAAGAATCAAATTTTAAGAGGTAAAAAATGGAAGAAAAGAATCTTAACACAAGACTTGACTACGGCAGAATCTTGAATGAAAATTGGTCGAACATCATGAAAGTTGGCGACTTGAAAGCAAGTCTTGCAAACTACCCTGATGACAAAGAAATTGCTATCACTATCATTGGCGGTCTTTCAGGCACAAGACTTGGCGCATCGCACATTTCAAAAGTGAGAGACGACAAAACATATAATCTTTTATGGATTGAAGGAATGGACGGAAGATAATGGCAGACTATACATACAAAGCAAAAGTTGGACAGCGCTGGCTTCGTGGCAACTCATTGGTTGACACAGAAAAAGATGCTGACACTTTTAATTCAAAGATAGAACCTACTCAACGTGTTAGTCAAATGAAAAAAGATGGCAAGATCTCAAAAGGCGCAAATGTTGAAATCGTAAAAGAAAATGACAAAATAGATTATGCGAATATTTTGAATGAAGAAAGAAACATTAAATATGTTATTAAAGGCATATTTGAGTGTAACGGAGTCGAAAAGACTTTTTACTACAATAAGACCCTTGATAACTGGACAAAGCATTTGGTAAATCCTGACCCAACACAGTTGGGAAACGCAACACAGTTTAAGGACGCGCCAAAAGATGAAACTATTGAAGCCGCTTTAGACGCTGCCGTTAATAGAAACCGTTGTGCGGTACGTTTTGAAGATCCCGCCTACGAGTTGGTCGACATCATTATTCTTGAACTGTTGAAGACAAGACGTGGCTTCTCTAGAGTAAGTCAAAAATCTTGGCCAAACGGAAAGCGTGAAAGTTTGTCAGAAAGCGCATTATTGAACTATGCAGCTATTCTACAAGAAACAAAAAGTATGACTCAGGACTTGTACGACTTTGTGGTAGATAACTGGATCTATGACGATGAGCTGCAGGAAGCGAATAACAGCGCGGAACTTGCAGACATCATCAAGAGCAGAATAGAGTCAGGTTGGGGGCCTGAGGTTACGGACCGCATTATAGGAAAAGTTGCTGGATTTTTGTGGGAAGACTATTTCTAAGTAGAAAATTAAAATGAAAGAATCATTTGGCCACAACAAAATTTCTTTTAATGATTTTGTCCGCGAAAAGAATCTTGGGCCGGAAACAGAAAAGATTTTCAAACAGTTTTTACAAGATAAGTGCAGGTGCGCTGACTGTGATGAGATTAATGAAGCAACTTTGTATAGAGCTTATGACAACTTTAGACAGTATATCGCTACCCACAACTTCTTCTATCCTGATAACAAGATAAACTTCGAAGAATCGTTTGACAACAAAGTTGCAATAGTTATAAAAGAAGAATATATAACTGACTTTGTTGAGAAGTGTAGTGAAACTTGGAACGGCTTAAAAAAAGACGGCTATGATGTTGGTGTAAAAGAACCCAATTGGTTGGCTATACCAGCTGTACCTGGCATTTTTAGTGAATACTTTTATTGCAAGTTTATAATAAACCCAGACACAAAAACTGTTAAGTATATCATTAAAGTCGATAGACATAATGAAGTTGTACTTAATGAAAGCATAGAAGACTTTGATTCGAAATTTCATCGTTCTTATCAGTTCGCAAAAGACAAACATGATGCAACTGGCGCTATACTCAAATTCAGCGGAGCGCCGTATATTGTCCACCCAGATGGGGTTGCAAAAATTGTGGACGCTTACGGCGGAGATGACGACCAGGTAAAAATTGCTGTTTTGCACGACACAATAGAAGACACTGACACAAACTTTGACGAAATTGAAGATCTTTTTGGAGAAGAAGTTGCAACTGGAGTTGAGATGCTCTCAAATGACAAGGACGAAATTGATAAAATGGGTAAAGAAACCTATATGTCAAAAAAGCTCTTAAATCTTCCTGAGAAGTATTTGTTCATCAAACTTGCTGACATAATGTATAATATATTAGATCATCCAAAAGAGTCACAGCTTGAAAGAATGATTAACAACTTAATTGCACTTTCACGAAACAGACGTCTTAGCAAAAAGTGTAATGAAATTTTAGACGCTTGTTTAGAAGCCGCGGCTTTTCAAGTAAATTGATTATAGGAGAACTTATAATGGACTATGAAAAGATTTTAACAGAAGACCTTGAAAGTGGAATCAGTAAAGATCATATAGCAGAGACAACATTAAAAGAACGCAGCATGTCAGATCTTCGCAAGTATGACTGGCAAGTTACAGACGAGATACAAGACATCTTGGAAGACGGACTGTATAATGGCATTCATGTAAGCACACTTAAGCGCTGTTTCGAGGACGCTTTGAAGGACGCTTTGGAGAACTTTCGCCGCTGGGACGACTTATAAGATCCCACGGAATATTTTTATCATGCAATATCTTACTGCTGTTCACATCGCAAACGTGGACAGCTTTTTTATTTTCTGGGTCGAATAGCAGATACTCACCATCACGATTCAGAAAATACAAGTTGTCTTTCATCTGAACTACACGGTACATTTTTGAGCCGATTTGAAACTGATGAAGCCAAGGCGACCTATTTTTAGACTTCATCTCATTGATCTCGTCCATGAGAGCAGTCATATCGTGAGGAGTCATTACAGTTTTTTCTTTTGCCATAATGTAATATTAACTAAGGAGTAGACATGAAACAAAGCAAAACTTTTGAATGGAACTTTAACCTTGATGAAGCAAAAGGGCAAGGGTTCGTACTTGTTATCGGAAAAAACTCTGATGGAACACGCGGAATCTGCTATGCAACTTTAGACCCAATTAAAAACGTTTGGATTGAAGGAGAGGAGCCATTCAGACCGGTAAACGAAATCGGTTTTGAAGTCAAGGCTTGGGTTCACGATTCGGACTTGGCGATTGACATTTCTTAAATAGTCTTAAATAGTTCTTAAATAGCATAAATCGTTATGAGCAAACAAAATATGATAGTGCCCTTTAAGATTTTAAGAAATTTCCAAAAACTTTTTTGTTTTGAAATTTTTTCTTCAAAATTAAAAAAGTTTTTTGAATTTCTTAAACGATACAATGTAAAAACATGTCTAAGTTGTTTTATTATAACGAATTGAGTGCCCTTTAAGACCCTTTAAGAAATTATTTAAGAAAAACTTAAATGTATATATTATAACGATTTATGTAAAAATGTCCCTTTAAGAAATTCCCAAATCCCTTTAAGAAATTAAGAAAACCCTTTAAGAAAGTTGCTGTTAATTTTTATTCGTGTTTTTAGTAGAAGATGTAATAAAAGGTAAATATGCGATATCTATAAAAAGCGACTGTTTTCAAGATTGCGTTGAGATTCTTAAAAACAACTATGCTTTATTTGACGGCTCAACTAAACTTTGGCTTATGCCTATTACACAAATGGACGACTTCAAAGTTGACGCTAGTTCAATAGACGAAAAAATAGAGATTTCGGTATTGGCACAGCAAGCGCTTGATGAATATATGTCGTCTATATCGGAATTAAAGTTTGCGCAAACTCGCCGCCCGATAGACTTAACATTATTGAGTTATAAGCCGCTTGAAGGAAAAGGCGCATATCGAGATTTTCAATTATTGGATTTAAAGCGTGCACTTCATCAGAATAGATTTCTGTTTTTCTGGGAGATGGGCCTTGGAAAGTCATACGTAACAGCTGCTCTTTTAACATTATTAAAAAAGTATGATAATGTTCAGAAAGCGCTTATATTTTCCTCACGAATTGGCACGTATAACCTAGAAGCGGAAATTATAAAGTTTTCAAAAAATATAGATCCGAAAAGAATAAAAGTTCTATCTTCAGCAAAAGACTGTGGCAGAGACTTATATATTTTCGATAGTAATGATTATGACTATTACATAATGTCTTATGACGTTTTTAAGAAAATATCAGACGCTTACTATTGCAGAGAACGCAGGGTAAAGTCGCCCAGTTCAAATTACCGTCAAAGTTGTATGCCAATCAAGGAATGGTTTGGCGATTCAAAGACAGCAATATTTTTAGACGAATGTCATTTACTTTGTCATAGTCAAAGCCGCCGCTCACAGATCATGCTACAGAACATTGACGTGTTTGAGTACCGCTATCTGTTTACAGGAACATTAGCAGACAAATATGAAAAACTTTATATGCCTTCAAGACTTCTTGATAAGCGTCTTGTAACTGGCTACAACTATACTGACTGGCTTACAAACTATGCAAAGCTGGGAACACATTTTTCAAAGTACGCAATAGCAGAATGGAATCAGAATAAGATTATTGCACTGAATAAAGATTTGATAAATAGGTATGGCTCAAGACGTCTTATGAAAGAATGCCTTGACTTACCGCCTGACTACGAAAAGACGCTTTCTATTGATATGTCGCCCGAACAGCGCGCAATTTACGAAGCGTTTTCTAATGAAGGAATGGCGTTCATAAAAGACAAGTCTGCTAACGTATATGAATTCAAACGTAATGCACTTAATATGTTTCAGTTCTTTCAAATCGCAATCGACAATCCGTCTCGCTTAAAAGATTCCGAAGCGTATGAACGATTTACTCCAGATTTACAGAATAAGATAGCCAAGTTCTCGTATAAGCGCAGCTTTTACAAACTTCAACTTATTGATAATATTGTATATGAGCATGTTGACGATAAAGATGAAAAAGGCATTTTATGGTATGTTCATCCGATGACGGCCGAACAGTTGAAAGAATACTATGCAAAGTACAATCCAACAATGATTACGGCAGACTTAAAAGATGAAGAGCGATTTAAGACAATTGAGAGGTTCAAAAAAGACAGTTCCTCAAAATTGCTTATCGCATCTATTTATCTATTAAACGCTTCGGTTACATTGACAGAGTGCAAATGGCAAGTATATGTTGAGAACACATATGACTATACGGTATATGCGCAGTCAAGAGGGCGTATATTCCGTCCAGGTCAGACATCAGAGACGTTTACTTACTTCGTTCTGTATAACGAGTCTTTAGACTGCTTGCAGAAGCGCAATCTTGACTCAAAAGGCGCATTGTTGGGTTCATTGCTTAACAAAGAGTTTATTGAGCAGTCAGAATGGCGCGAATTATTCAATATGAACATTGGAGGTTTTTAATGAAAAAGTTGATTGAAAGTCTTATGAATTCCCTTTTTAAGGGCGCTGTACTTATGATGACATGCTATTTTGTTTCAGAGTTTGGCATAAGAGCCTTCTTACTTTTCTGTTTATTTTCTATTATATACTTTGCAAGCGCGTATGTGGAAAACTTTTTTGGAAAGAAAGAAGCAATAAAAGCAGAGTCAAATCAAGCACGTCAAATTTTTATTAAGTCGCTATTGACGTCTTTGATTGACGGTTTGTCTGACATCTGTCATAATGTTGAGTACGTTGAAAACGGAGAAGAGAACTATTCGATTACGTTTAGACTTAATGATGAAAGTGACAAGCGTATAGCAATTCAGCGAGTCGTAATGCCGGACAAAGGGCATTACACAAGTGAAGACATGGTAAGACTTATTCAAGAAAACTTGAATATTGCGAAAAATACAATCGGTTTAGATTAAGGAGAATGTATGATAAAAATTTCAAAAGTATATGGCGGATATCCAATGACAGGACCGGCGCAAGGCGCTAAGTCAGTGTTCATTGAGTTTGAGTCATGTGAAGGACAGCTGCCTGAAGGAACTGCACAGTCAACGCCTGAGCAGGTATATGCAAAGACTATGCTTGACGGCTTGATTACTAAAGTAGACAAAGCAAATTTGGTAGAAGTTTGGAGCAAAGAGTGCTTGATGGGAACGACTCATATCGTTTCAATTGGCGAAGAAATTGCCGCTCCTGAGAACATTGGCATAATGAACGAGTTCTATTACCTTATCGGTAAATTGGCTGTAACAATGCAGAAAGACGTAGGTTTGCAGAAAATGCGCCCTCCTTATCTTGTATATATGGGTAAGCCGAAGTACTATACAGGAAGACATACGTTCTTTGAAAATTTCCAGGTTCTTTCTATTGAGTACCCAGTTGACGTTACAGAAGAAAACATTACGGAGAAAGTTCCGCCACTTGCCGCAGTTGAAGTAAACAACCATCTGTTCTCACAGGCGTTCTTCAAAATTTCTGAAGCAAGTCAGTTTGACATTATTGATTTGTATGTCAAACACCAGATGCTTGAACTGCCGCCTATCCGTATTTTCGTTTACGACTGCGCAACATTCGAAAGCGAATCTGAAAAAATTGCAAAGGAATGCTATAAACGTGGTCTGCGCTATTTCAGCGCCCCGAAAGATTCTTTTGATGCAACTGCCTTATACAAAGAAGTTTAATTAAAAACGGACGCCTTGCGGCGTCTGTTAATTTAACGTATATACATCTTCTTCGTAGTGAGAAGATATCTTATCAGTTCAGAGGACAAATTTCTAATGAACATTTACGTTACAACTATTTCACCAATTACAAGAACAGTCACAAAAAACGGAAAGTCTAAACAAGTAGACATTTCATTTTGTGGATGTAGTTCTCCAGTAGCAAAGTCGACTAAAGCAGTTGGCGCAAAGTGGGTTCAGGTCAGCATTAAAGATGACGACATGGACTTTGAAAGAATTGAAAGCAAAATTTGGGAAGCCGCAAACTCAACAGTAAAGAATCCAAATCAGCCGCTGATTCTCTGTATTCAGGCAAACAAGTATTATGAAGAGACAGTCTTGAATCCGTCAGATGACTCTCATGCGCCTATCATTGACTTTATAGAACACAACTTCAGCAGACGTTAAATTTATCGGAGGTTACCACTTTGTGGCCATACAAAAACGAAGTGGAGTTTTCTGCCTTAATTGCAAAAGATGTCTGCACTGAAATTTTTAATCAAGTGTCTCCATTTTTGCATACTGACTCCGATTTGGATTCCTTATTTGTAGAAGATTCCAACCACGTTGAGACTCTTGTTTCAATGCTGTATCAGCAAGCTATTGACTCTATTCCGACTCATCAAGAGACGACTAAGTACGGGACTATAGACGTTCCTGACTATAAGCCGCCAAAGTTTAACTATAAACGGTTTGAGAATGACGTGATAAGAGAGTCATTACTTAGGATGCTTCGTACAAAGCAAGTGAATGAGTTGAATGAACGTTTGGAAGAAGTTGGCAAACAGTACAGCCCTGACGGCTTAAGATGGTTGAAAGCTTGTAAGAAACTTTTCTATAATATCAAGCCAAGCAAAAACTCGATTTATTATTTGCAGTCTTTTGCTTTGCAAGTAAAAAATCAGATATTGAAACGCCCTTACAGTAACAGCAACATTATGCTTATGCTGTTATCACAGTCTGATGCAGGATATGCGCTTGGAGGTTGTGGTAAGTCGTTTTTAGTAAACAAGATTCACGACTGGATTATAGAAACTTTCGGCCCGTTGGCAGTTGGCGAAGCGTCAGAGTTGCCTTCACAGTATACGACTTTTGACTCGTACAGCAAAAACTTATTTATGATTATTTCTGACCCACAAGTTCAAGGGCGTTTTGACTATGATGTGTCAGCACTGAATAACATCATTGATAAGTCGCAGTATACACGTAATGAAAAGTATGTTAAGAACGAGACATTAACTTCAATGGCAAACCTGATAGTTACGACCAACTATTCATTTTCAGGACGTAATCAAAGACGTATCGGCGAAGTTCATTTTTGGCCTGTGAATATCAACTCGCTGATTGAGCAGAAAAGTGAAGACGTTAAGTACGTTTTGCCAACATCTGATTTTGCGCAATACATACAAGAATTTTTCTTCAATGTTCCTGATGAGTTGATTTTTGATAAAGACTGGGAAGCAAGTTCAACCGCGTCATATTTTGCATCTGACACAATTGCAAAGTTTAACATGCTGTTTTCAGAAAAAGACTTAGATGACAATGGGTTTGTCGGAATATCGCCGTTTGTTACGGAACAGGAAGTGTCTCCGTCTGTAGTTGCAGAACTTCTCAGAAGAATGGACCCCGATTTCAAGTGGACAGCACGCAATGTGTTTGAGCAGATTTTCTGTCGTGTAGACGGTAAAATCCGTTTTGAGTGCTGCAACACAAACAACAAGCCGCAATATAGAAAATACAAGATCCGTCCAATTGTGACTGACGCCCCGGAGTCGACACTTGGAATGTCGATGCTTGAGCAAACAGCAAAGTGGTGGTCAGACATCATATGCACTTACACTCCGCCAACGCCACCTAAGAAAGAAAGTAAAGAGGAGGAAAACGTGAATGCCAACATTGACTTAGCAGAACTTCGGCTGCCTGCTTTTAAATCACGTTTTGATAAGCAGCCTCATTTTGACAAAGGTGAGTACGAGTTTTTTGTAACTTGTCCTTACACACAAGAAACTATCGAGAATGCGTTAGCAGAAGGCAATGCTGCTGTATCAAGAGGCCGTGACTGTATGGAGCCTCTTGGGTTCGTTTTTGAGTCTGATGATATGCCGATTGAAGATCAGAAAGAACAAGCAGCAAAATTGGTTGCCGCGTTCCCGAATGAAATTTTAGGCGTGGTTCATTCAGGTGGGAAGTCACTGCATATAACTGCTATTCTTGAAGACGAGTACTCAAAGCGCGAGAAAGACATTATGCGCAAGTACTTCAAAGATCTATGGGCATATGTCGGAACATACCTCGGTCTTGACGTAACAAAGATGGATGCAGCTTGTGCAAACATTGGGCGCCTTACGCGCTACCCGAACGGCAAGCGAGAAAATGGAGCAAGTCAGCAAGCAGTATATTGGAACAATGACGCTCGTCTTAAGTTGGATATTCACAAATGGTGCAGCAACAATATGTGGCGAATGCTTGTTGAGACAATGAATGTTCCGACGTTTGACAATTCAAAAGATACAAGAGACGATTACACCAAGTTGATGGCTTGTAAGAACTGTTCTGACTCACTAAAGCTGTTACAGGAAGTCGCCGAAGGGAATTTTCCTAAGGGCGCCAACTATTATGCAGCGTTCTGTGCGGGTAAGGGAATTCAGTTGAGCAAAGAGTTTATGCTTGGGTTGGCAGAAAATGTCCACAAAGCGCATCCGTCAAACATTTCGAATCCAAGACGTACTATTGAAGAAATTTATAGCAGGAACTAAAGATGCGTAGTCTGGCCCACTTACGGGCCATTTTTGTTTTAGTAGAAATTCTGAAATTAGTCATACGTTACACAATAAGGATTCGTAATTGAGACGCTTTCTCTAAAACTTTTTATAACTGGCTTTATGCCACTTGGCAGTCCATTTGGGTATAATTCGTGATTAACTCTATCGTCATACCAATGACTTTCCATTTTTTGAATCGCAATTTTAATCTTTGCGCTGACTGATGTTTTGTAATAGTCTTCTAATCTTGTCCAGTCGTCCACTTCAAAATCAAATCGTAATCCGCCTGCTCTTATATGCTTATAATAAACTTCAATAGTTTCAAGCGGGGCGCCAAGAATGCCACTTAAACATATTCTGATAGTCCAGTCATTGTCAAACTTTGCTGTTATTTTGTATATGTTATATTTGAAGTCAGGCCAGCGTTTCAATGTTTCTTTGTAAACGTCAATGTTTTCTGTGTAACCGCTTAAAATCGACTTAATATAGTCAAGCATCTCTTCTTGTATTTCAGCATCAGTCTTTTTGCTATCTGATGATTCTTTCCAAAGCGCTGACTTTTTCCAAAGCGAACACATAGGATAATGTCTAATTGCTCCAGATGGCAATTGAGTTTTCGCCATCATCATTTCTTGGTTTTTATTTCAATATATTTTCATTACTTTCAAAGGCTTATCTTTCAATATATTTCCTGCTTTACAGATATAAACAGTATCGCCTTCTTCTATGTTAGATGTTGATTCTGTCAAAATATGTCTATAGTCTATCATATCAAAATTAGTAACTAATCATTTCATATATCTTAATGTATATAATTTACGTAAAAACGGAGGACAAACATGGTTTATTTGGTTGACGATGACGCTCGTAAGTTTGAGTTCTGGAGCGGAGCAAAAGAAACAATAGAAACAATCCGCGAATATGACGAAGTCCATGATTCAGACCTTGAAGATCAGCTTTACGATTACCTTGATGAAGTATTCAGTGATGAAAGCAATCCTGCTTCGGACACAAAAGTAAATGACGCGGTATGGTTTGACGTTCCAGAGATGGACCCGTGGAAAGCAGCCTTTGTTCAATAGGAGAAGCTAATGAGCCGCTCACGCAATCAACATCACAAGTCGTATGACTGGCCAAAGAATGAAGCGCAGAAGTGGGGCAACAGAATCCGCCGAAGCTACGGCAGAATGTTAATCTCAGAATATGAGAAGACTAAAGACGTCGAAGCGGTCGATTTGCCTGACCAAATTGACAAAGACACTGGCAAGGGCGATCCTTGGAAATGGGATTAGGTTTTCTAAATTATTACTATGGGGCTAAATTGGAATCGATTGGCGCCTGAGTATCAAGCGTATCACGCACATAAGTTACTGTACTTCAAAAGCAGCGCAATGAACGGCGAGACAAATTCATATGCTTTGGCAGCGTGAGTTGCTATAGCATCCTGAGACTACGTGAGTTCAGGCGGTTCACAGTGAGATGAAAGTGGTAACTGTCGAATTGTCGCTACTACTTTATAAGACAAGGCGAAAGTTTTGAGAGGCGTTTTCTTCAACCTTGTACGAAAATTTATTGAAAAGAAATCAGGCGTTAATCCTGCAAGCCGTAAGTTGACTTAAGCGTGTAAAGAAGTACGACTGTGAAAAGACGAGCAAGACTCGGGTTCGACACCCGATAGCTCCAGAAAGGAGATAAACAAAAAAGGGGGCAAAAATTGAAAGAAAGCGACAAAATAGAGATATTTGTAAACTACGGCAGGTCCTATACAAGTTTTATCGGTCACTTGGTATCGTATGGCGATAGCGAAGTGGTAATTAAGATAGAAGTGGACGGAGGGATCGTCAAGAACGAACGGACTATCATCTTTAATCGCCGCTACGTAATTTCGATTACAATCTTGGAGGACTAAATGAATATCGACAACTTTGAAACTTGGTTCGGCGTTAAGCAAGTATGTGATGATAAGTTTAAGACGCTTGTCGCTGAACATCCTGAATTAAAGACTTATTTCGAAGAAGCATTCAATGAACGATTCCGCGGCATAGAAGAGCGTGAGTCAAGTCCTGACTATGAAGATCTTAGGAAAGAAAATGAGAGTCTTGAAGAAGAAGTCGAGCGACTCAGAGACGCTCTTGACGATATTCAGTCGACTATTGATTGCTTATAAGGAGTAGAATATGAACGATATAGAAGACATTAGAAGAGAGCCACATTTCAGTGGCGAGCTTGAGTATATGACAACTTTCAAAGAAGCGTCAAGACGTTCATTGAATCGTGTTTTCCACAATCTTGAAAACTTTTCATATATTATGGTTTCATCAGACAGAGGCGATTTAACGCATGAACAGAACTTAAAACGTTTTGCAAAGTTGAAGAAAATCGTAAAAGACGCTGGCTACAGTTATATTCCTGTCAAAGGCGGCTATCTTGAAAATTTGCCTGACGACTCTGATGACGACTATGTAGAAGTTATGGAAAATGGCGCAGCTGTAAAAAAGCGTCAAGCATATGAAAACTCATTGATTGTCTTCCCATTTAACGGTGGAAAAGACGCTAAGTCAGATGAAGAACTTTTTGACTTTGGCCTTGACTTGATTCAGTACGACCCAGTTCAGCAGGACAAAGACGGCAATTTTATCGGTGACCCTGCAGATGTGGAAAGTTTTGGTCAGGATTCGTTCCTTTACAAAGACGCTTCAACTCCAGCCACTTACTACGGTAAAGACGGAAATGAAATGTTTTCAGTTGGCAACAACTATATTCTCAATGATGCGTTTGCTGATTACTTTACTCAGCTTGCTCGCTCAAGCGGTAAAAAAGATATGGATAAATTCACTTTCACTGAGGCGTTTATCCCATCTTGGCATCTTTCCATTAATGAACATCATCACAGAAGACTTTTAGGCGAATTACTTTAAGGAGAAAATATGGGTAAGCAGTTACTTGAAGAGTTTAAGACTGAGATTGATTCATTCAAAACAGAAAAAATTAAAGCGTTTGTAATGAAGTTGCTTGAAAGATGCAGCGATATGAACGCTACTGAGCCTGCAAGCTCAACTGGCAAGTATCATCCTGTTTCTGACTTGGGCTATCGTGGTTTAGTCCGCCACTCAAAAATGGTTGCAAGACTGACAGAAATTATGTGCCGCTCAATTCCGTTGTATGACAATGATCTCGACCATGACATTATAATGGCAGCGGCACTCGTCCATGACATGGGAAAGTTTGACGAAAAATTTGGTAAGCACTCATGCAGTGGGCATCCGCTGTATCTTTACGACATTATTGAAGAACTGAATACAGACAAAGACCCAGACATTCACAGACTTGCTACTGATGTTGCGACTCACATGTCAAGATGGAACGATATTTCAAAGTATCCTCTTGAAAGAAGCAATGGCGAGACCGCTACTAAATTGCCATTGCCTGAAAGCGTTGAACAGTACATCATAGTGTTTGCTGATTTGGTTTCGGCAAACGCAACTTTGCCGGAATATATGCAGGAATTGAAAGAAGAAGCAATAAAAGCAATTGTTGGCCGCTAAAACTTAAATTTGCTGTTAATATTGCAAACGTTGCGTTAAGGTTACAAACTTTGCGCTAACTATTAAACAACTAAACTATCTAATTGGTTACACTTAAGACAGTAATAAGTCTTAAAATATATAAGGAGATTTCATAGAACTATGAAAAAGCTTTTTAGCTCTTTGCTCATTGCTCTTATAGCAATGGTAATGGTAACTGCACAGACAGTTACTGTTTCAAACGAGTTGCTTACTGAGCCAATGGTTACAGTTGGCGGCGACTCTTATGCCAACGGGGTGTATTGGGGATATAAAAATGGCATCTCTTTGAGAGATGAAGTTGTTGGTGAAGGCATCACTTCTGATGGCCGCGCTCGTGTTAAGGGAAGAGTACGTTTTGATTTGCAAGGAACAGATCCTACAATTACTTCTTCTTTACTTACACTAAAACCACGTACTTCATGGGGCTCTTTCGTAGATGCACTTGATGGTAATCGTTCTGCAGTTGCTGCTATTCTTAAACCAACAGACTATATTGAAATTGGTTTGGGTAACTTGCATGACGTAGGTTACGCTTTCTCTGTAGGAAGCAATCCTTCTGCTTGCGCTTGGACAGACCCAATTACTACAAGATGGAACGTTATCCCTGGACTTGCAGGACAGTGGCAGAACGCTAACGAATTGGTTTCTGATGGTATTTATGTTGCGTTTACTGGAGTTGATAATTTGAAAATCGGTGTTGGACTTCGTTCAGCCGATGGAAACTTTGAAACAATGATTAAAAAAGGCGTATTCAAGGGGCCCGCTGCTGCAGTTACTTATACACATGAAAAGTTTGATGTAGGCGCAAAAGTTGCGGCTGACTTTGGTGGAATTAATTCTAATAACGAAACAGACAAAGCTTACAGACAGTATCAGGCTTATGCAGCATTCGCTTACAAGGGTCTGCAGGAAGCAAAAGTTGGAACTACATTACATGCGGGCGCAGGCGTATATACAAACAACGCTTCTACTCTTTTGAGTAAGAAAAAGACAACAACATTCTTACTTGACGTAGGTTCTGATTTTAACTTCCGTAATGGTATTTCTGATTCATTGAACGTTTCAGTTGGTTATGGAAAGATTGATGGCGTAAACAGAAAAACACTGCCATTTGCTATTAAGAACACACTTGCTTATACAGTACAGGATGCAAAGTTTGCAGTTGAAACAGTTTATGCTCAGACATCATTCGATAAGAGAACAAAGGACCTTAAGACAAACGAATCATTTAACGGATATGTTAACGCAACCAATCTTAACTACGACAGTTTGATTGCTGTTAACCCAAGTTTCCAGTTGACACAGGGAGCGCATACTTTCAAAGTAGGTGTAAACACTGCAGTATACAACGATTTGATTGCACATGAGAAAACTGGCTCAGAATGGAGTTGGACCGGTGTTAAGGGAGTACGCGCTGACGTATCGTTCCCTATTTCATGGAAATACAACTTTCTGTAATCTGATTTAGCTGCAACGGGGAACCATTTTTGGTTCCCCGTTTTTTTTTGACTAATTTGAAAATCAGATACAGAGGCAAAAATGGATAAGATAGAATCTAATGAGCCGCTTTTTAATGTTTACTTTTCAACAGACACAGAAGAGAGCGGCAACCCAGAATACACAAAGCAGACACTAGAGCAGTGCGAGAAAATTTGTAAAGACGTTTACAGTCAGTTTACAGAAGGCAACTTCAATCCATGGGGCTGGGGTGCACTTGACCCGGATGAAGATCATCTTGACGTTATGTGCTATTGCTGTAACGGACTTACAGATGATGAATTCGGCATGCTAACATATGGGCCGGACGCTGGTAAGTTTAGGGACTATCCACGTGAAGCTGTAATGCGTAAACGCGAAGCACTTGAGCACATTACAAAATCGCCACTTCAAGAGTCAAGCGGAGTATATGACGTTTATTTTGTAGTATATAACGCCCCAAAACTTCTTGATGGGTATCTTGCTGAAAAAGTGTCATTGGAAGAAGGGAAAGCGCTTTGCGAAAAGTTTATGAATCGCTTTGAAGGTGGCGAGTTCGACCCATGGTATGAGTACGACTTGAGCGGCGGCCCTGGTGAAAGTTGTGATCTTAATCCCGATGACGATGAGCTAGCTGTAGTCTGCATGGGTGATGATGACACTGATGAATATGGCATAACCACTTTCGGCCCACAAGCTTGGCAGTTTGTTAAGAACCCGATGGGTTGGGACGAATATAAAGAATGGTGGAAGAGTCAAAAGAAAAAGTAATGAGATAAGTTTACTTAAGCAATCAGAATTTAACGCCGGTGATGAGCCGGCGTTAATTTTTATATATGGCGTATAACCGCATACAGGTAGACACATGGATATTTCTCAACTTCATGCGAGAATTTTGTGTAAAAGCGAAAATTCTTACAGTTGAAGAACTTGAAAAGTTGAATGACTTTTTATTGAATCCTCCTCGAAACAGGTATTACCGCTTTCACTTTGGCAGAATTACGGGGGGTAGAACTTGACCTTTCAAAGTATTCTTTAACGCTTTATATGACAGATGGCGTTGATTACTTTCGTGTTATCATATGGATGAATTCTGATATGATTTTCATGTTTAGCGGAGAATTGAGTACAAGATATACTTTTAAGTATCGGCTATCAGATAACAACGATTCAGGACTTCTTGAAGACCCAATCTGTCAATGGCAGATTATCAAGTCAGACCTAGAACTAGAACAACTTTCGAAGGTAGCGAAGATATGATTTATACGTCTTATTTTGCACAACTAAAGAAAATCGGAAACGCAGACGGGTACGCTGTTTCTATTGCAAAGTGGAACCCAAAATGGTATACAGGCGATTCTTGCGTTTGGTTTCAGCCAAGTGCATCGTTGCTTATGCATTATAAAGAAGGGACAGTTAATGAAGAAGAATATAGAAAACAGTTCCTTGATAGCTTATCAAGCATTGACCCCGCTCCGATTATTGATGATTTGAAAGACAGGGCAGGCGGCCGTGACATATACTTACTTTGTTATGAAAAGCCAAGCGATTTCTGTCATCGTCATATCGTTGCAGAATGGCTTAAAGAACATGGAGTCGATTGTGAGGAAAAAATATGGTAAGAGTAGAAATTTACATCAACAAAGACTTGCAGTATGTGACTAATATGGAAAAAGAGCAAGTAAGCAAGTTCATTGCAATGAGAACAAGTCAGTTAGGCGAAAAGTACCCTATTGAGTCCATTGAAGTGAAAACCAAAAATTTCTAATCATTCCCCCAAGTTAAGTGTATATAATTTACGTAACGAAACTTAGAGGATAGTGCATGGGATTCAGAACGGTTCATCTTCCTGAAACTTGGATTGGCGTTACCGATGATATGGCACGCATTTTTCAAAAAGAATTTGAAAAAGGCAAAAAGACTTTGGAAGAAACTTTGAAAGACGGCTATGAAGTTAAGCAAATTACAACGGTAGTATATTGCGAAGCGTTGTGGACAACATATCTTCTTACAAAATAGGGGGAAACACTATGGTATTGTATAAGGTTATTTGGGATGAAGAGTACAACGGAGGTAGTCATGATGAAGTTCTGACAGACCCAATTACAAAAGATGCAGCTCTGAATTTTGTAAATGAATGGGCAGAGCGCCGTGTATTGAAAGCGTTCCCTACAATTTCAAAAGAAGATGAGCTGTTTGATAAGATGGTTGCTGTTAAAAAAGAGGAACTATCACTTCAAACTATTGAAGTCACTGGCCTCTATAAAGTCGAATTGAAAGTTGACAGAATTCTTATGAACGCTTTTCGCAACGCCGCTGATAACCTCAAAGACTCAGCAAATGAAGCACTTGCAAATAATTTTGGTAACGCAGCTTATTGTAAAAAAGAAATCCAAAGTGCAGAAACATTGTTTGCCGCAATGAAGCGCGCAAATGAAAACGGCCTGACAAAAATCACTCTTGTTTTTGAGAGGGAGGACTAATTATGGCAGATTACAAGTTTATTGCTGATGAAAAAGAAATGGAGTGGTTTTTCACTCATGTATTAGACAATCTTGACGGCGACCCATATCATTCATATCTGATGTGCATCGCAACTCGTGCTAAAAAACTTACCGAAGAAGAGCGCAAATATTATGGCATATCAGGTAGCGATGGCGTTATGATGAGAGAGGAAATCATCAAGCCGCGCGGAAAAGACAAGGTTTGGTCTTTCCCATTTTTCAAGCAGCATATTGTACGTTATGAATGCCACGATGAAGGCATGCTTACAAAGACTGGTCTTCCATACCCACAGAAATCACTTTCTGTAATGATATATGCAGAGCCGACAGATGAGCGCAAGGTGGGAAACTTCATTTTGAATTACGGGCTTCAGATACAGAAGGAGTTGTCTGACGCCGCAATCAAAGGAAGTCAAGAAGGCATAAATGTACAGATGGAAAAACTTGCGAACATAGGCAATAAACTGAAATCATGCCATGCTGAAAACACTGATAAGCGTTTTGTACATTTTGACTTTGACGTCCGTAAAGATCTTGCTGATGAAGAAATCGCCTTCACAGAAGCCGCAGATGTAATACGTGGCGCAATAAACAACTTTTTTGGTAAAGGAAGCGCGTTCATAATCCGAACAAAAGGCGGTTTCCACGTACTTGTTAAGACAAGTGCTCTTTCAAAAGGCGCCGCTTACTTATGCGACTTAAGTCAAGATGAGCGCAATGCAATGTTTGGCAGTGATGTTAAGCGCATAGGTAAAAATCCAATTCTTGCGTTTATATCTATCGTAGAGAACAATTATTCTTATACATTTGAGGACGAAGACAAAGTGAAAGAACAGAAGTTCGTTCCTCTTCCGGGATCTTTGATGTATGATAGTTTTGTTCCGTATATCACAAACAAAGAGGACTTTGAATGAAAGTATTTATTTCGCAGCCGATGAAAGACAAGACAAATGAGCAGATTGAAGCAGAACGTAGACTTGCTATACAGTCAGCAAAAGAAAAGTTTGGCGATGATGTTGAAATTGTCGATTCTTTCTTTAAGGATGCGCCGCATGAAGCAAAACCGCTTTGGTTCTTGGGCAAAAGTTTTGAGATGCTTTCAACTGCTGACGCTGCTATTTTTTGCACAGGTTGGCGCGATGCGCGTGGTTGCCAAATGGAGAAAGCCGCTTGTGATAACTATGACATATGCGCTTATGATTTCACTTTCGACTCGGATGTGAAAGTCGGAAAGTTGAAAAAGCTTGACTAAATTTTTAAGGCGGAGATAATGAGTTCTAAACGGCAGAAATGGACAGGACATTACAAGTCAGATGGCGCAAAACAGCGCGCAGAGTTTCTCGATAAGAAAGTTCGTTATCTCCGCAAAATTACATTGCTTTACAACAATACTTTTGTGTTCAGAAGAGAGCAGACAGTTAAAGTGCCTCTTGAGAAGCCCATTTTTTATGGACTTCGTTACCGTTGTGTTCTAAAAGACAATTATGCGGACCGTTTTCCTGGAATGAAAGAAGCAGTTGATGCAAGTGGAATGTGGATTTTGTTTTCGGGAAATGAGCCGCGTGTATGCAATCTCAAAAGCAAGAACTTTACATATGACGCGCCAACATCTACTATAAATGGACATAAATGTTGGGAAAATTCTTGGTTCTTTTACCCAAATAAATGGTACCGCAAAGGCAACTTGAGACTTATACCAATTTGCGAGTCTGAATATGAAAAGTTGTCTCCTGAAGCACAAGCATATTTTGTGCCTCGCCGTGAGTCTTATGACTTGCGTGGATATCCCGTTATCAGCTATTATTGCACTGTTCCTGAGCGGTATACTAAAAACATCTGCGAGAAAATGTACACAATCAATAAAGTCATCGATGACAGTAACAGACGCTCTACTCATGATTGGGTCTGCAATCATACAAACGACTGTGCTGATCTTTATTGGTATTGGGGACAGAACAATCCGCGCTCTGGTTGGGACAGAACGTGGCACAGACAATGCCGCCGGAAAGAAAGATATAGCGCTAAAGAAGTACTTAAGCAAGGAATAAAGGAATACTATGATTTTAGGGCTGACTCCGCTGAAGAATGGTAGCGTAGTTCAGGACGGGCCTTTGATGGGCGTTCTTGACAAATGCGTTTTCACTCCAGTAAAAGACTTTGCAGTTGTCGACATCGGTAAAGAGCGGTTCATTCCAATCAACAGCGAGTCATTTACTATGATCTCCGCTATAGCCAAACAGTTTGGCGCTGACGCTATAGTCGGCTGTTTTGGCATGACAATTGATGAACAGAATAACGTATCGCTTTGGCGCTAACTATTCTATTGAAACTTAAGCAAGTAAAGAGTTCACACAGAAGAAGTGGCGTTAAAGTCGTTTGGGAACAAATCAACGGTATGGATATTGTTTATATCGCTGACCAGGAAGGCGGCCGTCATCTGCTGCGCTCTTTTATACCAAGTCCATTTTCAAAGACTCAGTCAATTATTCAGTCCCACGCTCGAAAATACTATCGAGCGCTTACTGAGATTTCTTATCACGAGCAAGACAATTTTGATTCTATTGTGGTTTTTCCTGACGGGTCATATCAAAAGCTAGCCTAGGACAGTGCGCTGAACTGAGACAAGCCCGCATTCTCCAACGTAATATGCCCACTTAACTGCTATCGCTCGAGTGTCTTCTATTTCAATTGCAGTAACGCAACGTGGGAAAACGCCGCAGCCGTCATTAAAGTAATTTTTCTGATTTAGAATTACAGTATGCGAATGTCCGACAATTGTGATAAAGTCATCTGAACTAAAGTCGGCAATCATTTTGCTATTGTCGGTAAATGAACCCAGTTCGCCGGTCTGCTCTTTTGCGCAAATCTTCTCAAGACGCGCCCAAACATTGAAGATAAGAAAGTTCATCAATCTATTAAAGTAAACATATTTTGGATTGTTCTGATGTCCATGCAATATGCGGTAGCACTTACTTGCTTTAGTCACTTCAGCATAGTCATATACTTTTATTCCCGGCAAAAATGGGGCACGTTCTTTTGTGTAAGAAAATGGGCGCGTCTCTAAGTCTTTTTCTTTAATAGCGTCATCATGATTCCCACGGTTATAGATTAAGCGTCCTTCTTCGTGGAGACGTTCAAATTGCCACATAATGTCTTCGTGGCACTTTTTAATGTCTTCTAAGCTGCACTCCGCAATATCGAAAATGTCGCCATTAAGAATAACCAAATAGTTATTGACGTAATAGTAGTCAAGCGCAGTAAATAAAAACAAGTTGTTATGCAGAGAGTTATCAGTCGGCCCGCCATTGCCTAAGTGTAAGTCGCTCAGCACAACTATATTTTTATATTCATTTTTTATAGAAATTTTCTTTGCTTTTTTGTAGAATTTTTTTACAAGTTTGTTCATATAAATTTAGTACTTTTCTAATCATAATTTAAAACGCTGTTTATATAATTTACGTAACGAGGAACGAAAACAAAACAGTTTGAAGTTCGGGCAAACAAAAACCGCAGTGAACGCTGCAAAGGAAAAACAAATGAAAAACTTTACTTTGGTTCTTATCAACGAAGACGGATCTTACTCAAATGACGTAAGTCGCAAAACAGCGTCTGTTGAACTTGGTAAGTCACAGTATGCCTTGGACAAGCTTATTGCTTCTGTTAAAGAAGGTTCGTTTAAGTTCAACTTTGACTACACACGCAAACAGCTGATGGTTATCAGCTACAATAAGGAGGACATTGACATTCAGCCTGCACAGGCAGTCAATCTGTAACTTACGTTACAAGCCCCCTTTACCGGGGGCGCTTTTGATGGATACTCCAAATGGCTAGGAAGCAGGTCTGCAAAACCTGTTATTGAGGGTTCGAATCCCTCATCCATCTTTAGAAAAAGGAATAAATTATGCCGATTCCAAATACCGCTCCGCTTTACATTATAAAATATATCGAAACATATTACATTGATGGAGTTAAGTTCGCAGACTCTCGACGTTTATATTATCTTTGTAAAAAACAAGCTCACGAGCAATACGAAGAACTTAAAGCGGTAGCAAATTCGGGAAACGGACAAATAGCTGAGCTTGAATTTTTTACAGAACTTGTCTTTACTGGAGACTTTGATATAAACGAAGTATTCGAAGAAAAGTGATAAAGTTTCATATTGCTGTTAATCTTGCAATATGGAACCAAAACTAATATTTATTTTAGAAAATCTATTAAAGAACTCATTTAGAGAGAATGAGTACAAAAAACTCACTATTGAGCAAGCAAAAGATATTTGCAGCTGCGAAATCGGTGGATTCATTGAAAGAAACAAAAATTCGCCCGATGGATTAGTTGCAAGTAAGTTACTCGCCAAGATCAAGAAATCCAAAACCGTAGTCGACATTCTTATGTTAATCTCTGAAAAATACTTTTCATTGCAAGGGATGGACGCTTAAATAACAGAAAAAGATTTTGAAAAATTTCTTTTCAGGAAATTAAAGATCTTCATGATAAAGGTTCTTTAAAGTTTCTTGAAAGATACGAAAATAGATTAAAGACTTATGAAAATAAGCAAGGAGGCAACCCTCTATGACTATTATTCTAGAGGGGCTTTAGCTCGACCGCTGTGGAAAGTCGACACAAGTCCAAAAACTTACCGACTATTTCTTAAGACAAGGTATACCTGTTACCGCTGGCCACGCTCAAAAAATTCCAGGAAAAAGCAAAGAGGAAGTCAGACGTCTATCTGAAGTCTATTATGGCAACTTAATCGCCAATCTTGAAACACAGCCAAATGAAGTAAAGATTTGGGACAGGGCGCATCTCGGCGAAGCCGTTTACTCGCCACTTTACCGCAACTATTCTGGAGACTATGTTTTTGATTATGAAGCAATGCATGCTATGATGGGCGGCGCTTTCAAAGACGTTTATCTATTTTTCATTTATGACTATATCGGAAACGTAATCAAGCGAGATGACGGTCTGGGATTTTCGTCAAAAGAAGACGACATTCAGCATGAACTCGACTTGTTTCAGCGCGCTTTTACTTTAAGTAAGATACCCAACAAACTTATGATAAACATAGGCGATATAGGCGATGAGCAAAAAGTCTTTGAGTTAATATTAAAATTTATCGGAGAAAAAGAATGAACTATCTTGCAGAAACGTTTCACCCATATTATAAGCAACTTAATGAACTTGTTCAGAGTAAGGAGTTCCTTGAAGACAAGGGAGGTTCAAAGTATGTAGAGTTGATAGCGCCGTCTATTATTTTTAGTCTTGAAAAGGCGGAAGACGGCTTTATAGACTTTGAGAATAGAAAGTCGCCACGAAAGTATGTTGAAAAAGAAAAAGAATGGTACTTATCTGAAGAACTGAAAATCGACAAGGTTTCTGATGTTGAGATTTGGAATAAAGTTTGTGATGAAAACAAAGAAATAAACAGCAATTATGGGTATCTTGTTTTTGGCAAAGGCAACTTCAGTCAGTATGCTCACGTCTATCATACTTTATGGCAGCACAGTGACACAAGACAAGCGATTATAATTTATACCCGCCCATCGATTCATCTTGAACATAATGATATGGGCAGCAGCGACTTTATCTGCACCAACTTTCAGCAGTTTTTTATCAGAAACAACAAGTTGCATTGTGTAACATCAATGCGCTCGAATGACTGTATTTTTGGAACGTTTAATGACATTCCTTGGTTTGTATACGTTGCAAAAAGAATGTATAATGACCTTAAACAAATCGTAAAGTACAATAATCTTGAACTTGGAGAAATGGTATTTATACCAAACAGCTTTCATTGTTATGAGCGTCATTTCAATCTATTGGAAAAAATTGCAAATGAAAAGTAGAGGCTAATTTGATATGAAACTTGAAGAAGCAGAAAAAATTCTTAAAGGGTATAAATATTTTCCTCAGGCCAACTTTTACTTTGAGTCTCAGGCACGAATGCCAATTGCAGAGTATGTTGAGTACTATAAAGTTAGTTCATTGAAGGAGTACTTAATTCCGAATTGGAAACAAGGCATGGACAACTTATATGAAGATTTCGAAGGCGCAGCGCGCCGTAAGAAGTTTCATTGGGCAGCCGCTGTATCTGGCCGCTATGGCGCAGACGCTGCAAAAGAAGCAAAGTTGACAGCAGTGCTTGACGGAGATGACGGATGGCACGATGAATAGTTGGTTACTTAAGACAGCGCCTCGGACAAGAGGCGTACCGATAGAAAATCGTGAGCTGTTTTTTAACAGTTCACAGCACAAGCTTTTTATCTACTATAACGGTTATGTTCCAATCTCAGCAAAAGTAGACGATTTCAACATTGTAGAAAACGCAAACGATGAGATCGCTTTGAACAAAGACGTCTATGTTAAGGAAACTGTCTGTAACATTACAATCTCAAATCGCTGTATCGTAGTGACAGGTACAGCGAATAGCATAATCATTTTTACAGAGTATAATAAAGACAACAACATTCACTTTGGGGGATTAATTTCCTTTTCTTGTGACAACTCCAAAGAACTTTATGAAATGGACTTTGTCAACACAGGCTCTTATATGCTCCGCGGCTGTTCATCAAATGACGAAAAAGCCAAATTTGTCCAAGTAACTTGGGGCGGCCGAAACTTTTTAGGACTGCTAATCAACTCTAATGAAGTGCACAACATACACATACACGGTTTCGGGCCTCTTTATGAGGAACCCAACTATTATGAAAATTATATCAAAAATGGAAATTTTACAGTAAAAGAGATTTAATATGAACAAAGTATTAATAGCGGCAACTAGTGATGGGAATGAAGGTCAAGCATTTTTGGCAATACCTAATCGTTCTTTGCTTTTCAACAAAGATCATAAACTTCTTTTCATAAAGTATGACGACAAGCTGTGGCCGATAAGCCCGGCAGTCGATAATGACAACATCGTCTTCAATGGCGCTATGGAAATTGCATTGGCCGAACATATTCATGCGGAGACAATGACAATCAAGCCGACTGAAGAAGGGCCAACATATCACGACAACATTGTCTTTCAACATAAAACGCCTGAACGTAAGTTCATCTGTATCTGTAAAGTAAACACTACGCCCAGCTGTATAGCTGGCATAATGTATGAGCCGGGAAAAGAGTTTACATCATCTGTTCATTTTGCTGTTGCCAATAATGTTTCCCGCACTCTTGCAGGCGCCGCGAATGACCAACGCTGTAAATGGGTTACAGCTCGCTACATTCCGACAGGCGAGTACTATGTCGGCTTGCGTTACTATAATGACGAGGAAGTCGACATTCATTTTAGCGGATTTGATCTCCGCGCTCCAGGCAATCTCCCGCCTGACCCGTATGTTGACGCTGACTTTGATGATTGGGAAGAGTTGGTAGATGACAGCGATGGCAAAGGGCAGCGCATTGTTTGGAATAATCCGAACGCTTATGTATGGCACTTTGATGAAATTCCGTTTGGCGTTGTCTATAATAGCGGCGACGACTATGCGGTTATTCCAAAGCATTCAGAAGTCGACTTTGGACACGGTTTGGAAACAGATCCTGACTACCGCTACTCAACTACTATATATCCAAAAACTATTATCAAAGAAGACAAAGGCTACTTAAAGCAAGAGCGCGCCGGCGTTTTCTTTGACCTATACAACACAAGACAGGACTCTATTCTCGAAATCATGATTGATGCGGGAAGCAACGTTACAGTACGCAATGAAGACGGAAGCGCCGTTACTCAAATTTCTACCGTTATGCGAGACGGCATAGAGTACATGCGATACGGCCCACTTAGTATGTATACCCATTACAAGTTGGATATTAGAAACGCCAACTGTAAACTTTACAAACTTGCGCTGATTTGGGACGACATACCAATGAATCAAGACGGTTGGCCGCGTATGACTCGCACTTGGGAGTTTGACAGCGTGCCTTCTTGGTGGGAAAGCGGCTATCATTGGAACTTTCATTATGGGCTGACTTGTATCAATCATGAAGTTGCTTATCACAGTGACGCCGCAAGTCAGACTGTTAACACTGGAGTTGTTGACCAAGGCTCAGGTGAAGGCGGCTATTTATACCCAAACTCAACTGACTGGAACAATAAAGGCTTTGTTTGCGTTCACATGGAAGAAAATGACGAGCGTTCTATGATTGGTTATAAGTTAAAAGTCGAACACCCGCAAACTCAAATCCAAATTCAGTTTGTCACTGACGTTCATGGGCGTTACCGTGAGTTGGAGATTATCGACTCCGATGGCAACTCAATAACAGGCAAAGTTGCATCGCGCTATCATTATACACACTATTCTTGGGAAGACAGCTTATCTAATATGCGCACATTGACAGCGACACTTGACCGCGGCACTTACTTCATCGTTCAGCATGGCCCAGTACGTATATACCGTATAAACTTGAACCGGGCGGCGCGCACTCGCATTATGGGCAACAACATTGGCTATTCTATATATGACGCTGTCGGCGTTATGGATGCGCTGCCTGACACTGGAGAGGAAGGAGACCCACATTATGTAACTTTGACAGACCTCGCGCTGTCAAGATCCGACCTTGAAAAAATTGCCGCTATACTTCGTAACTCTGACCGTCAGATCATGCTTGACTTATCGCAGTGTATCGTTAAGGAAGACGCGGAAGACTTATCTGGAATATTCTGGAAATGTACTTCGCTACGTGGCATTAAGCTGCCGCAGAAAGTTAAGAAATTGGGCGTAAACACGTTTGTTGGCTGTATCTTCATGAACACATTAATACTGAATGACGAAATTGAAGAAATCTCCGGTTCATCTATTGACTACGTTTTTGCAGGTACTCAGTTGCGTACTCTTGTGCTTCCAAAAGCACTACAGAAATTGAGATGGAACGGCCTTGCAAACTGTGGCATCCGAAACATCATTATTCCGCCAAATAACTTCAATCACATGTATGATTACTATGAATACGGTTCTTTGGCAAATATGCTTGACTATGTCCGTATTTACATGACTCAGGAAGAGTGGGACGCTCGCCGTCAAGTTGATGGTCATGACTGGAACTTCTGGGAATATGAACATGAGAACTGGTTTGGCACTGGTGGTGGCAATGGTCCTTCTTGCGAGAGAGACAACCGCATGGGCGCGCATATGACTATTTATGACGACCTTGAAGAGCTACTCAAACAGTTGAAATTCAAAGAATTTTAGAGACGTCTGTTTTTTGCTATTCCTATTCTAATTATTAAACTTAGAATAGGAGATTAATAGATATATGGCAAGATCTACTTGGCGTTTTAACTTTATTGAAGAGAACGCATCTTTCTCGATAAGTACCGCCGATAACGACATACTGGGCTATGTTACAGTACGTGCTCCGAAAGGAGATAAAGAACCATACTTCTTCCCTGCTGGAAATGCAGAAGCTATAAAGCAGATGATTGGCTATCCAACCTGTCACTGGTCTGACATTGCTGAAGCAATTTCATTCAATGAAGAATTTGGCTTGTACATTTCTGCGCCTGCTGGTAACTCCGCTGAATACCCATCATATTACGGTGGACAGTATATCACAAAATTTGGAGTTTACCCATTTTATAAAGTTACTGATAAAGAAAATCCAAACTTTGAAGTTGCTGTACGCCCTGGAAAAGAAAAGTCACTTTTTAACACTGTTTCAAGTGTATCAACTCTCGCTATCGCTTCTTTGACAGAACCTAATACACAAGGCGCAATCATTATTTCTGGGATTCCTTCAAAAGTATTTGCCAAAATGCAGTACATTGACTTGGACTTCTGGGGTAACAAGCGTGGCGCAAAGAAAGGCACTTACCGTTATGTTCTTAAAAAGAACATCAATGAATTGCGTGTTTTGGTTAACGGCGCTGAAATGGATATCTCTGTTGGTACCATCACTAAGGTTGCTGCAACTAATACATACACAATCATCATAGGTAATGGCGAAAATACAAGAGTAATGACAAAAGTTCCGTACATTGACTTTACAGAACTTATTCCTTATTCAACGGACGACCTTAATGTTCCTGAAGTTGTTGACAACATCAAACAGTCTTTGATTAAAGGCACTTATGACAACAATACTCCAGAAGACGAATTGGATGACACAGCTTTTGTTGGTATTAACGCAAGAATTAACATGGTTGTTGACGTTAAGTCTTTCACAAAAGCATACATTTCTCAGGTTTCTCCAACTGAAGAGCCGACTGACGTTACTATTTCAAGCATTGGTTATGATAAGTGGTTGTATGACCAGTCATTAACAGCAGTCTGTGAACTTAACCGCGACTTGAATGAATACGATTTCGAGAAATACTGCGATAATGATGACGGACTTGTGCTTGTCTACAATAGCACAACAACCGGCCCTGCAAACGGTATCTACCAATACAAAGCAGTTGACGGCTTTGACGCAGACGGCAACGAAATTACCACAATGAAGTGGGTTGACGTAACAAACGATTTCCGCACTCAGACAATCTATGCAAGACGCAAAGTTGTTGGTGAGCTTGGCGTTGAGTTCCCATTGTTCTATGTCGACTTTGACGGAACAATTGTAAACATGGACTCTGAATCAGACATTCCTGAATACAGACCTAAAGCAAACATCAACTTCAACACTATCGACTTGAGCTGTGCTGAAGAAGGCATTTCAGGTGGCGCTTGGCATGGTTCATTGCAGGAAGGCGCTGTTGATGAATACGGAGCAAACATTTTCTTCCCAGACATTTTCCCTGCTGGAGAGTCAATGTCGTTTATTGAACTTCATGTCGTAGACACATTCGATGATTGTCTTGACACAAACGGTTTCTTTACAGCAACTCGTATCATTGACAAAATTGGCCCTGGCGAAACTTCTGTTAAGTCAAAAGTAAAGGGACAGCGTTACATTACAAGTATTGTAAACAAGAATATCAATGAAGGCACAGTCGGTAAGACATACCGCAAAGAGTTCTACGATGCAATCAACTCTGGTATTCAGCAGTTCAAAGAGCCAAAATATGACGAAGTTCACGTTATGTTTGAATGTACTGGACAGGAAGAGTTTAAGAGCGCTCTTGCTGGCTGCCGTGCTGCACATCAGTTCTGTACAATCATTTCTCCGAAAGTAATCACAGAAGCTGAAGCGGCAAATCCAAAGATCATGGTTGTTTCTGGCCGTAAACGTGGTACTGCACAGTACGTTGGCGAATTCCAAGCAAAGTGCCCATATACTGGTAAAAAATATTGGACATTCCCAATTGGTGACGTTGCCCGTATGTTGGCAAACATCATAAAGAAAAAGTATGGTGGCGTTAATCCAATGTGGGAAAACAGTGATGATATGGGTGGACAGCTGTACCGTTCATTCTTGAAAGCACGTTTTGATTTTGGCGACACTGCTACAAGAATTATGGATGAGAAAGGCGTAAACCCAATCGTTCTTGACAAGCACGATGGTTTGATGATATTGTCTGGCCGCACAACAGAACTTGACTCTGGCGACTGGTCATACCTTGGACATACCATGGCGTTTGACCTTTGCGAAAGAGAAATCCGTGATAAGGTAATGAAGCCACAGATTGGTAAAGCAATTGATGACTATCATTTTGACCTTGCTGAACGCCGTATTCAGCCAGTCTTGAACAAACGTACTTCAGGTACTAGAGCAATTTGGAATAGCACAGCGTATCAAATCCGCGAAGCAAACACAAATGCAACAAAGAACCAAAGAACATTTGTTATCAAAGTCCGCGTTAAAGTAAACGTTTTCGCAGAATTTGTTACTTTGATCTTCACAAACGTAGATCAGGAAACTTCTGTAGAAGAGTTCTAAACTTAACGCAATGAGAAAAACGCAAGGTTTGTTCCTTGCGTTTTTTTTTACTTTTCAGAAACACTTATCTAATTTACATAAGGGATTTACCTGTATTTGCCTATCAATTAAAAGCAGAGATCTATTATCAAAGGACATAACAAATGACATTTTTACAGCATGTAAAAGAATGTACAAAAGCAAATGGCGGCAAGCCATTGACAAGAGCTCAGCTTCTTAGACTTCGTGAAGCCTATGAAGAAGAGAAGAAAACTGCTATGAAGGAAAGCGCTCCTGAGAAAACAGCGAAAGAAAGTGAGCCTGAGAATACTTCTGCAAGTGCGTCTGAAAAAACTGTGAAAGAAAACGCTCGCGCTCGCAGCACTGGCTTTGCGACAATTCTTAAAGAGGCGTCTGCTTACAAGAAAGAGACAACCGGCTCAGCTGTTTTGACTCGTGAAGAAATCGGCCGCTTGAGAGATGCATGGGCACTTTCAGAAAGCTCACGTAAGAGAATTCATGAAGCAAAACAGTGCATCATTCGTGGACGCCGAGCGCTTCGTGAAGACGACATGCAAGGCGCTGTTGATGCGACACAGCAGGCAGTTGACACAATGGGACAGGTTGACCCAAATGTTGTAAACGTTGACCCACAGATTCAGGCTTCTATCCAGGCGGTTCTTGATGCGACAAACCAACTTGCACAGCAGACAGGTTTGGCACAGGGCGATGACCTTGGACAGCAGGCTGATGGCGCGGTTCCTCCAGTTGAAGGACAGCCTGCAGATCCTAACGCTCAGGCAGCAGCGCCTGCTCCTGCTCCAACAGATCCAAACGCAATGGTTGAAGCTGCTCGTCAGCGCATGGCGAACGCTCTCAATGAGAAGAAAGTTGGTAACGGTCAGATTGGCAATCCTTCAGAGAAAGAGCTTGCAAACGGTAAAGACGGCGGCAATGGCGCGTCTGTTGCAAACGTTTGGAAGCCAACGCCAATCAAATACAGCAAGACTGGTTCATTAAATGAAAAGTCTGAAGTAATGATTGACAACGCTCTTAATGAAGAAAAATTGAACTTTAAAGAACTTTTGAAGAACGGTTTCTTCGGCTAATACATTGCGGGCGTATTTGCCCGCAATTTGAAAGGGAATAAAATGGACGAAAAAGATAAGTTAAAAGAAGGTTGGGGACAGCAACTTTTCTTTGCAGACATAGTTGACGAGCAGAACGTTGACAGTGATGAAGCAATTGCTCAGGAGCCGGATAACTCCATTCCTGTAGAAGAGCTTGCAGAGTCTGCTGTTAAAGACACTTACAAAGAAAAGATGCTTGAATCAATGTCTCATAACGCTGCTGCTGTTGCTGCAATCAATGAAGGTGGATTCACTACAGTTTCTGACGCTGCTGCTGCATACGAATGGGCAACTGAAAATTTGGACTACGATGGTCAGTTGAATCAGTTTAAGAAACAGTTCAGTGATAAAGTCCACAAGTTGGCAAGAGGCGAAAACTTAGGCGGCAGCGGAAGTTCAAAAGAACCTGCAGCGCCTGCAAGAAACACTTCAACTATTGAAGACATTGAAGCGTCTGATGTTTCTGAAGAATTCAAAATGCTTGCTAGCCGTATCAGTCAAGCGTCTGCTGAAAATGGCGGATCTATTGCTGAAGTTGTTAAGCGTAAGTTTGACAAAATTGAAGCAGAAACACGTCAGATTCTTAGAGGCCGTTCTGCAAAGAAATTCCTCTTGGTTTGTGGTGACGCCGGTATCGGTAAGACGTTCTCTGTAAAGTCAGTTGTTAAGAAATTCCTTAATAAAGAAGTTGTCGACTTCAGACCGGCTGCATCCCCAGGTTCTTATTCATATAACCGCGGACAAGTTGGTTCGTCTCCGTCAGCAGTTGCTGCGTTCTTCTATGTTCACCGCAATGACAACCTAATCATTTTGGATGACTGTGACGGCGTTCTCGAAGCAACAAAGCGCAGCCAAGACATTGCCAACATTATGAAAGCGTTGTTGGACTCTGACCCAGTTGTTACTCCAAACGGCCGCATCGGCAACCGCGCTTCATTCGCTCCTGCTGTAATCAATCTTGCCAACAAGATTATCGGCGGCGCTCAGGAAGAAGAAGGCGACCTTGATGATCCATTGTTTGAGAAAACAGGCGTTTGGATTTCTATCGATAAAGACCGTCTTCTTAATGAAGGCGTTTTTGACATGGGATTTGGTGCTCGCCACTTTGAAGAAAAAGTTGACGACTCAGTACGTGAGTTCTGGTGCGGAAAAGAAACAGTACGCCGTTTCGATGAAGCCGCAAACGCTTCAAGAAACATTCCCAACAAAACTGCCAGTCTGTTGCGTAAGTTTAAGGAAGCGGACGCTTTCATAGATGAGCCTGATGACGGACAAGGAATCAAGAATGGCGGTTTCTGGTTTACAGCGCCAATCATCTTCATATCTAACATGAAGCGCGAAGACATTGCCGAAGCGGTTACATCACGCTGTAACGTTTCTCAGATTTGTTTGACAAGTAAAGAGTTCCTTTGCCGTGCTGAACAGATTCTTGACAAAATGCAGCTTGCAAAAGGCTCGACATTCTCCGCAGAAGAAATCGAATTTGGTAAGCGTCAAGTTCATGGCGCTTTGAAACTTGCTATTGAAGCAGCCGACAAAAACATGTCTATTGTTCCTGGCGAGCCTGCGCCTCGTATTGCAATCCAGTTACAGTTCAGACTTTACAATGACCTTTTTGGTACATATGAGTTTGAAGTTGATAAGTGGCTTGACGAGCATGGCAACCCAATGGAAGCACTCAAAGAACAGATTGCAAAGTTTGAAAAGACTAATCCAAAACTTGCCGACAAGTTGAAGAGTATCAGCTCTCCGCAAGAAGCAGTTGCTTGGTTTATTCAGCCAGACTTCTTGCGCTATGACGTTATTCCATATTTGGAAAACAGACCACTCTAACTTAGAGAACGGGCGTTTCGGCGCCCGTTTTTTGTCTTTACATCTGCAGACTAACTAATATCATGGCTGAAGAATTATTCAAAAGCAAATATTATGACACAATAAATCATAAATTTGTAGACCCTCACAAATCTTGTATGTGCGCGCTCGAAGACGTTTTTTCGCTTCTTCTTTTTGAACACGATCTTAAAAGATTTATTTATTCAGCACCCGACATTGCGTTCCGCCGCCGAATTGAGTTATTGGACACAGAGCAAGCAGAAGAACAGTTACAGTACAGTGCTGAAACATTACAGCTGCCATTCGCTTCATACTATAGAACAGGCGACCCGCAAGAAGACGACCGCCCAGCTACAAAAAACATTGCAATGGCGGTTATCGGTTCTTATGTTGAGTCAATAAGTCAGCGCATACGTTTTGTCTCTACTAAAACAGACTATCAAATGATCTTATACTTTAATAGTATGGAAGACACCCGCAAGGCGCATCAGTTGCTGTTCTGGGAAGGGTTTCCCGACCATGAATTGAAATCATATGTTTTAGTACGCTTTGGAAAATCGATGTTAAAGCTGCCTGTTTTTTTCAAGATAAAGAACATAGACACTAATCCGTCATACAATGAGAAAGACTGGCTTGAAAAGATGCGTATTTTCCCAGTCAAAGTCGACATGGAAGTACGCTCATTCCAACTGCTCATAAACAACATTAAAGGCGCTTATCCGCTGCCTATACGTTTTGCAAATCACGGCTCTTTGGTAGACGCTGCCTATGATGACAACATTTACTATACAGAAAAAGTTCTTTTAGACTTCCTTGCAGAAAAATGGGATGTAAACACAAATCCAATGCAAGTGGTACGTGAAGAGGAAGTCGATCTAAACATAAAAGCCGCGTGGAAAAATCTAACTCCGACAGAAGAAGAATATTACCGTACATTGTCGGAAGTCCCGTCTGAATGGTCAGTTGGATTGTTGGAAGGGTACTTCAATCCGTCAAAGTTGGTTAATTTAAATAAATACAAATACAATGATGCGAAGACAGTCATAAAGGACACTGGCGAGGTTGTCGCTTGGATAGATTTTTCTATACGTCCTGCTGATGTTTCGCTATTCAACTATTTGGAAGTTTTATGTCCTGGACATGAGCCGATATATGTCCGCGACTGTAAAGCAAAATATTTTACAATTGATAAGTTGTATCAGAATTCGACATACGACTTAAAGATTATTGCGTACACAACAACAGGCGAAAGCAAACTGTATTCATATAGTTTTACCACAAAACAGAATGAAACAAATCTTGCGCCAAAAGAAACACAAATAAATGTTGAAGATAAAAAAGACGCCAAAATTCCAGGACTTCTCGGAATGGAATGGTAATAAGGAGTAAGCAGTGGCTACAATTTCACAAAATGAAATTCAAGAAATTATTGAGGCGACTGAAAAAGAGTCAAATATCCCAGTCGGCTACATTTCAATGGAACTTTCGACACGTGGGAAGCTCGGCGCCCCAGCAGTTTTTCATATTAGAAATCTGTCAACCGAAGAAGTCATGCAGATGTCATTAGTTGATGATGAAGACTTTCCAGAAAAGACGCTCGAAATTCTTCGAAGTCTAATCTATGAAGAGAACGTTGACCCAGCAACATGGCACGAAGCCGAAGTAATTGAAGCGTTAGTGCGTCTTTATAAAGAATACTATTCGCCAATTCTTAAAGAACAGAAATTTACCCCAGATGACACTGACTGGGAATATCTCGAACAGAAATACGGCAAAAACTCAGAGCGCTTTATGGAACTCAAGCGCGATATTGAGAACGGAAACTGGGACCCACATTTCAACATCGATCTTAATGCGATAAGCTACTACGAGATAAAAGACGACTTCAAGGCTAATATTGCGTATAAGTCGAAAGACGGTTCTTTGACTTGTGTCTACACATACCCACGTTATGGCGATGTTGTTAAAGTCAAAAAGTACATTGAAACAAAGTTTAAGAACAAAGACAAACAATTTGAGTCGCTCGCTAAGATTTACCGTTTCAGAAAAGAGGCCGAAGAGAAAGTTCTTAAAGGACAGAATATCAACCTTAACGGTATCGGACAGATCACCAAGGAAGATGAAAAGAAGCTTCACGAGTACGATCTTGAGAAAACACGCTGGATAGTCACTGCAATGCGTGCTATCCAAATCATCGAAATTGACGGCAAAGACGTTAGCGAGCTGCCGTTCGATAAGAGAATGGCGTTGGTTCAAGACCCACGCTTTGACTATGCTTCTTTCAAAAAAATCGCTGAAATGTACGCAAAACTTCCAGTAGGCATCAAGAAGGAAATCTCCGTTGACGACCCAATCATGATGCAAAGGAGAGACGGTTACGTCTATAGCTTTCGAGTTTATGACGTGCTTTCGGCCTTTAGAGATCAGGACACTGATGATGATTCTTACAACTTTGTCTAGGCATACAAGCAACAGCTGGAATGACCTGATAAAGTTGCCAATGCACCTAGTGCTTGGCCTGTTTAACACATTGAAGGCGCAATTTGACGAAGAAAAGAAACAGCAAGAAAAGGCAGAAAAGGAAAAGACTTCTTCTATGCCTAGAATGCCATCAAGCATAAGTCTACCGTCAAGCGGCAACATTAAAGTGCCTTCTATGCCGAGGTTCTAATGCAAGCGTATAGAATAAACGCATCAAACGACTCTATGCGCTTGTGGCAAGACCTTCACCTGAAGTACAGATTTTTAATCTGTCCTTGTAAGGTAAAATGCGAAGTCATATTAGACTCCGATATAGATCCTAAAAAAGCGATTTGTGAGTTGTTGGATTTTCCCAAACAGTACACAGTCGTCTACAAGAAAGACTTATATAAGTCAAGGGAAGTTGATGATGAGCGAAGAAATGAAACACAGCGCAGGAATTCTAATAAAGACAAAAAGCGGTAACTATCTTATGTGCCACTGTACAGGGAAACCTAAAGGCGCATATCATACGTATGACATTCCTAAAGGCCAGATAGAGAGCGGCGAAGATCCTAAAGAAACAGCAGTCCGCGAACTTAAAGAAGAAACGGGTATTGACTGGACAAATGATAAAGAACATAAAGACGCGCTTATTGACCTTGGAGTTCATCAGTACATTAAAAACGTCAAAGACCTTCATCTGTTCACTATCACAGTAGAAGACGATGAGATCGATGTAACAAAATTAAAATGCACTTCATTCTTTATCGCACATTTCGGCGCTGTCGAAAAAGAACTTCCTGAAATGAACGGCTTTATCCTCTCAAATGACACCAATTTTTTCTACGTCCCACTAATGCACATTATTGAAAAGTTGTCATTATAGTAATGTTACGGGCGGCAAACGCCCGTTAATTTTATTATATGAAGTTTACATTAGATTCCCGCTCTAAAGAGCTGTTAAATGACATAGCCGCGCTTTATGGCGTAAAACCTGAGATTGTGAAATCGATTTGGGAGTTTACTATTTTTTCTTGGCTGTTAAAGTACAAGGACAGTACGTCAAAAGTAGTCACTTGTCCCATTCCGTTTTTTGGTTCTATCGGGTTGAAGTACAAAGGCGACTCTATTGATGATAAGAACAACTTAACAGCCGACATTGACTGTTTTGTTTCTATCAATGATGACTTTAAGAAATTGATCTATAACGTTATGAATGACGATTATAGCGACTTATCATCATACGTCAAGACCGCATACATTGACAAGCTTATTGAGGACAACAAATGAAAAAATGGATTCACGGCGCGGTCCCAGCGCTACTCATTCACTGCTCTATTGGCACTGTTTATTGCTGGAGCATTTTCAGCAAGGAAATTGCTGACTATATTGGATTTTCTAAAAGTGCGGTTGAATGGGCGTTTAGTTTAGCTATTTTCTTTTTAGGAATGAGCGCCGCGTTTTTCGGACGCCTTGTTGAGCGTAACATCAAAATATCGTCTGGCATATCAGCACTGACGTTTTCACTTGGCTTACTGGGTACAAGCGCTTTTATCTATTATGGCGGCTTGCATCCTCATAGTTTGATCTCTCTTATCGGCATATATCTCTCATACGGCGTTGTTATGGGCATAGGCTTAGGCACTGGCTATATATCGCCTGTCAAGACCCTTATGCTTTGGTTCAAACAGAACAAAGGATTGGCGACTGGCCTTGCGGTTGCCGGGTTCGGACTTGCTAAAATGATTGCCTCTCCAATGATGCAGTATTTTATGACAAGAATGCCACTCTACAAAATGTTTGCCGTTCTTTCGATAATTTATCTTGTGCTAATGATTGCTGGTCATGTCTTGCTGAAAAAGCCGGAGATGATACATGAGGCAGCCGTTACAAAGACAGCGCCTCTATCTGAACGGCTCAAGCCATTGGGATCATACATTGCGATATGGTTTTTCTTTTACATCAATATTGCTTGCGGTCTTATGATTATATCTCAAGAAAAGTTGCTTTGTGCCACCGTTGGTTGGGAAAATTACATCGGCATAGTTGCAGTGGCAGCAGCAGTCTTCAATGCAGGCGGCCGCGTTATTTGCGCAAAATATACGGACTCATTGAAGTACAAAGAGACAGTCTTCTATGTAATATTTATAGTTGAAATGGGCGTCTGCGCACTAGCGTCTGTTTTGATAGGCAAGTTTAACATACCGATAATGATGTTAATTTTGATTTTAACTATCAACTTTGGTTATGGCGCTGGCTTCTCATGCATTCCAATAATTTTGGAAGATAAATATGGAATGAACAGTATTTCTACAATTCATGGCTTGACATTGTCTGCTTGGGCAGTTGCAGGCTTAACAGGCAATCAAGTTTCTAATCTCTTGATAAAGAGTTGCGGACCTGTGCAGTTAATTGCACTTACTGCGGGAATGTATATGATTGCGTTATATTTACTTAAACAAGCATACGGAGTAAAGAATGATTAAAATTACGGAGCGAGATGTAACGATAGAGGACTTTCTCAGGGGAAAGAGTCTTGTTGACAAAAACGGAAAGAAAGCTAAAGGAAATCCCTTCATAGGGTGGAGAACAGTTTCAAAAGTTGTGAACTTCAGCCTTATTTTTGGCGCGTCCGCTCTTTCATTTATGGGTACACTTAAGAAGTCTGGCTTTACTGAAAAAGAATGTGATGAATATATTACGCTTACAAACAACACAAAAGAACTTCAAGAGTTGATTGCAACAGAACAGGCCAAAGGCTCAAAAGGAATGAGTCCTCTTATGTGTAAGTATCTTATATGTGCAACTAATATGCGAAACGCTTTCTTTGCAAAATATAAAGGATTACAGCAGCGCATTGAGCGTACTCACGACTTTGCATATAAGCATGGTTACGTTCTTACACATTTTGGCCCCGCACGTCATTTGCCTGAAATGCTTTATATGAAATATGCAGAAGATCCAAAAACAGGTAAAATGAAATGTATTGGTGGCGACAGAAAAATGTTTTCACTTCTGTTCAATCATCTAAAAAATAACGCCTGCAACACGACTGTTCAGACGATGGAAGCAAGAATTGTTTTTGCAACATGGGCGCATATCTATAAGTACATCAAGTTATGGCATCTTAAGTCATATATTTGGAACTCGACTCACGACTCGTTTGATGCGTGTGTTCACAAAGATGAACTTGAGTTGTTTCCATCATTAATTAACGCTTGTGGTTCTTGGAGACGTGAGCCGTTCAAAGGAATACCAATGCGCTTTGAGTCGGAGATATCGGACATCAAAGACGAGAACCTTGATGAACAGTACTACAAGCACGGCGTTGAAGTGGAGAACGTTCCTATTGAAGAAGCGTTGAAGCATTACAATGAAAAGCATGGAACTAACTGGAAATTCAGTGGCTGTTCATACTAAATTTTTAAGGAGCATATATGGCATCAAGACAGAAAACAAAAGATGCACAGCAAGACGTTGCTATCAAAAACAATGCTGATGCAGTAAAGATTATTGCAAAGAATGAAGAGGAACAGTCGAAAGCGATTGAGTCTGAACAGCGTAAAAACAACGAGCAAGACAAGGCCATTCAAAAGAACAAAGATTTGAATGACGTACAGACAGTCAACATCGCAAGGATTGCTGAACAGATTAAGAAAGTTGAAAAAGACGCTGAAGACAGCCGCACAAAACAGCAGTCGAAAGACAAAGAGCAAGACGATGAAATCGAGATGGTTGATTCATTGGCGCGCTTGAGAAACAATCAGCTGAGAAAAGAAATGAACATCAAGTTCAGCATTGCGATTATTCTTGCACTGGGAGCACTTGCTCTTATACTTTTCTAACAAAACAGGCCGCTATTCAAGCGGCCTTTGTTAATTTTACATTATGATTATAACAGAACAATGGACAAAAGGACATAGGCGATATTATAGAGGCGAACGCCCTGGAGAACCTCAGCTATTTAAGGAATTTTATGTAACTACTCATTCTTCTTATGCGTTTTATTATGCAAAAAAGTATGGTAAGATTACAGAATACCGTCTTAAAGAAAACGCAAACATTTTTAATATGAAATGTAAGACCGATGAAGGCAACTTAAGAAAGTATATTGAAGACCCTAAGAATAATGTCCCTTATTTTTGGATTGGCCTTATAAGTGACTTAAAAGATAATGACTGGTCAGGAAAACTTGGTGGCGATTCTGGTAGACAAGATTTTATCAACATAATTAAAGATCTTGGCTATGATGGATACTTTAATTATGAATATGACGAAGTGTTAATTAATCATCTTTGGGAAGCAGAATATTTTGATGTAAATTTTGCTCATAAAAGTCAGCCAGGAATAGCGTTTTTTAACAGGGACGCTTTAGTAGAAGTTGAATCTTGGTCAGGTAAAAAGTTGATAAACTCAGACTTCTATCGAGAGCTTCATCAAAAAGAGCTTAAAGCAATTTTTGAACATACCTGGAATATAATCGATGATCCTGATAAGTTAATGCGCACACCTCCGAAACTTGCAAAAGGCTTCATTACAATGCCAACAACTGATGATGTTATTAACGCGATGTTACATGAAATTGACTATGGCGAAGAAAAAATAGAACAGCAAAAAGAAAAAGAGATAGAAAAGCGAAAAGCAATCATAGAGACCATGATTTCACGTCAAAAGTACGATAAAAGTATAAAAGAGAAGTTTACTGAAGAAGACTACAAATCAGAAGAGCTATTTCGTAAAAGAATGCGGCAAATAACGCATTACAAAGAAGAGGCGTTTACAGAAGAGCAAATTCAAAAGTTGAGGAAAAAGTTTGGCTGCTAGAGAAGGAAGCGATAATCCTGAATGGATAAAATGTAAAAAGATAGTTGATATGCGAGATCACAATATGTGCCGCTGCTGCAAAATTCTAACTCCGGGCGAAATGATGGCTTTTAGAAAGTCACGCCCTGGACCTCGTGGCGAGTTACAGCATGCGCATAGAGAGCCGGTATCTTTGCATCCAGATAAAGCATACGACCCAATGAATGTCGCGTTACTATGTCCCGAGCATCATCGGCGCATAGATACGTTTCACGACCCAGTAAATGGCAAGCATATATCTGCGTCAGAGCATGAACGGTGGTGGGGCCGCATTATGGAAGGTATAGAATACTTTGATTATGACGCTGCCAAAGCGTTAATTTAATTGATATGGAAGAACTTAAAGTACGCAAAGTTGCAAAACGATTTGAAGCGTCCCCTGGTGAAAATGAAGCGGTTGCTATTACAGAAGCAGCGCCTCAAGTTGAGAAACCGATTATAGACAAGCCTGCAGAAAATGTGGAAGCAAATTATCAGCTGCCGCCTCAGGTAAAAACTTATAAGTCGAAAATCGATGAAGAGTTTCAGGTTGCAGAACAGAAATTGGTAACATATGTTTCACGTCAGTTGGAACTTATGGAGAACAACTTAATGTTCAACGGTGAAAAACAGCCGTCATTATATGATCTTGACAAAGCGTTATGTTCTTACGAACATGTTCTTATGTCACTTAATGAATTGTATAACGCGGCGCGTTGGGAGGTTAAAAAAGCAGAAGAAGCGTATGACGAATGGTACGCTATTGTGTTTATTGACACTCGCAATGAGTTGAATCCAAAGAATGAGCCGAAAGCAAAATGGTTTTCAGAAAAAGAAATCGGTTATGTGGTAAGAGACCGTTACCGTGAAGAACACGCAAAATTCCGCGCTGCTATTACGCTTGCGGAGCAGAAACGTTCTTTTATGGAGCGGCTTGTTGAAGGGTGGGAAAAGTATCAGTGGATTTTATCTACCTTGTCTAAAAACAGCATAGCTGAATATGATATAGCATCAAAAAATTTGGATAGACAGGTGGAATAATGTCAAGTAAAGTACGCAAAATATCACAAGAACTTCGAAAGAAAAAGAACGCTGAAGTAGGCAACCCTATTGCCGACAAAATTCATGTCATTGGGCGCTGCCGCTGTGGGCAGCCGCTGTTTCATTTCAAGTCAGTTAGAAAAGACACCGTTTTTAATGTCTATTGTAACGGCTGCAAGTCGATTAGCGATATTCGCTTCCCAAAACCTGGTGACGAATTTCTAATTAAAAAAGACATGAAACCAATTGATTTGGTTGCTGATGTTCAAGGCGTTTTTGAAAACAAAGACGACTTTTATAAATATGCAGAAACTGCTCCTAAAAGCAAATATGCAACATCAGAACATGGTGATTTAATGTCGAATGACAGCGTATCTGACCAGATTGAAAGAGCAGCGCAGAGGATGACAAATGGATAATACAGAAAACAAAGAAACAAATGTAACACTTGATGGACAGACCGTAAATATGCAGCAGATTCAGGAAGCTGAAGAAAGCTGTGGTAAAAACGAGCGCATTAAGGAAGTTAAACCGGGCGAGTACCGTAAACAGAAAAGAATGTACAGCTAATGAGTTACAGCAATATTTTAGTAGACGTCTTTAATGCTTATCACAAATACAAAGCGGTAACGAATTCGGATGATATGTTCGATACTTGCCGCAGAGTGGTAGACGCTGTAAACTCTTACAAACAGCGTCTTGATGAGAACGGCGACATATTCTTACTATTTGACCCAATACCTAAAAGTGATTTAGGTGAGTCAAAGGTTTTCAGACTTACTTACCGTTCTCAGATTTACAAAGACTATAAAGCAAATCGTAAATACGATACGCAAGATTTAAAAGCGATTTCATTTTTACGTTCTTACTTTAAGTTCAGAGGCGAACATATCAAAACAGTCATAAGCAATATGTATGAGGCCGATGACTATGTTGAGTCACTTATTGCAAAATTGCCAAAAAGAATCGCGCTTATATCGACTGACTATGACTGGGCTCGCTACATATCAGACGGCGTTGACCTGATAAACGATGGATTTGATAGTCCGTTTAATGTTCAAGCGTTTATCGAAAAGTTTGGCTTCAAGCCATCAGTTGCAAGTCTGACTATCTACAAAGCTGTCTTCGGAGACGCATCAGACAACATACAAAAACTTTCAACATTGAAGAAAGTTTTCTATTATGGCGATATAGAAAAGTCTTGTATCGATATGCTGAATTCATTGAATGACGAAAAGTTGGAAGATATCTTACATCAGATCTTGTCTTATAACGTCTCTGACTATATGACAAGTGATAAAGTAACGCCAATTGAAAAATTCTCGTTTATATTAAATTCTGCAGAGTATAAGACTAAGTCTCCGATACCTACTGAAGTGTTCCGTACCAACATTCAGCTTATTAGGTGTATATGTAAAGACGCTTGGAAGTATGTCCATTACTGCAATGAAAACAGCGCAATAAATAAAGCGTTGGACGCTTCGGTTGGAATCGGGATAGTCAAAAAGAAAATTGTTTTTGGTGGAATCAGAATTTGACAAGTTACTATTTTGGCGATGTTCATTTAAGTGCATTGAACCCCTACAATATTCTCGCTGGAGAAAACTTTTTGAAGTGGTTTGATGCACAAACATTTGACAAAGATTCTTACGCATTTTTTGCGGGCGACATTACGGAGCGAGACATAAATCCAGGAGTTGTAATTGCACAACTGATTAGACTTTTAATGATTTGTCATGAAAAGTTTAAGTACACTTTTATAGTGCTTGGTAATCATGATGTCAAGTTATATAAAGGGTTAGTGCAGAACTCTTTAATGTTTGCGAAGAACATTTTTGATAATATTATAGTCATTGACGACTTGACAGAAGTGAGTGATGGCATTGGCCCGAAAGTTCTTTGTATGCCACATCGCTATAACGAAGATTTTATAAAGCGTTATAACGACTATCTCAAAGTGCATGCTGACGAAGAATGGGACGCTATTGTGGGACACTTTTATGTGACAGAAAGTTTCTCAGGAGACTATGTAGACATTTCGAAAGTCAAAGCAAAAGTCAAAGCAATTGGGCATGTGCATACAAGAATAGCGCCTGAATATCTGGGATCGCTTTGGCCAAATTCATCATCTGAAGACTTTACCCCATACCCACGTGCTATACGCTGTTTGAAAGACGGGGTAGTTTCTGAAATACAGCTGCCTAAGTTCTTGCAATTTGTGAAAGTAGACTTCGGCGAAGAACTCCCACAAACAGAAACGCCGAATGCTGTTTACATTATAAACAACGCATCTTTGGAGGACGCCAAACAAAAGTATGGCCAAGATAAGTTCATTAAGGTGGGTAAGCTGAAAGCGCAAGAAACTGCTACTGTATCGTCTCTTGAAAATGTAAGTACATCAGAAAAGTCTAATCTAGACTATTTTAATGACATGATTACAGAGTTAAAATTACAGCCTTCAAGAAGCGCATATAAAGCAATTATGACTTTATTGTCTAAATAGATTATGGAAAACTTAACAAGTAACAATCAGCCGATTCAACACGATACCCAAGTTGCAGACGCTATTGACGTAAATAAAGAACAAATAGTCTTTAAGGGCGGCAACTTAGCACAATGCTTTTCATTGCCTCAAACATTAGACGCTAAAATTCAAAAGTTACAATATACGCTGCTTCCGCTTGTAGAAGCAGCGCTTATAGAGCTGCTTGAGTCGTCTACAATGTACACAAGAGAAAACGCTCAAGTGTCATTAAGTCTTATTGGCGATTTCCAAATTGAACTTTTTGCTTACCTCACATATAAGGTTCCACGTTTCATTGGTTTGGACGTAGACCCAAATGATATTGCAACTGATGCAAAGTATATCTTAAACCGTATAAATGTTGACCCTGCTATGAAGATTACTGAATGTAAGATTGACTGCACAGCGGGAACCGTAACTATTGGGTGTACGATTTAAACTTTGCTAAATAGTATATAGTAAGATAAGGAGAATTCTTTATAAATGGATATAAGCAAGTTTTATAAGTCATTGGACGCTGCAAGAAAAGATATAGAAAAAGTTGCTACCGACTTGAGACGAGTCGAGAAGGAAGCTTCTTTTGTAGACGGCATTATTGCTGAAAAAATTCCAGTAAACATTGCGGCGATTCGCGAAACGCTTGAGCACATTGTCTCAGACGATGGAACAGGCACAATGAACGGTGTAATGAACATTTTGCTTGGAGTTTCGGGCGCTGACCTTTTGAGTGACGACATTAAGATGGAGCGCGAAAAGTCAGGTGGTGGGAAACCTGCTGCGCCTGCTATCGATACGACCCCGCATACAGAGAACGGCGCTCAGTCAAGCATCTTAGGTGAGAAACGTTCTTTGAAAGACTTCTACAAAAACCCAATGAAAGAAAGCGCGTCTCTTGCGTTTGGGCCAACATTGAATTATGCTGAACTTTTGGACAATCCGTACCTTTCAGGTGGCGACCCACATTCTTATGAAAGCGACTTTGCAAGCAACGTTGACGACTTCGGTTTTGGCGCTATGGACAGAGGACTCGCAAACGACCCTACAGCTGAATACTCTGATGATGCAGTTCAGTTCAATGGCGACTTTGATGATTTCGCAAATGACCTCGATCCTAATGGAATGTCTTTCGAAGATATCCGCAACAAATATGAAGAGCCTGCAGAAGAGTTTGTCGGTGGCGAAGAAGTTACCGACTTGAACGGTGGCGCTATCCCTTCTAACACTTCGCCTGCCGACATTGAAGACAATATTGAAATGCCCCCGCTTGACACAGTGCCTACTGATGACGGTCTTGCTCCAATTCCTGATGAGTTTGGCAACGAAACAGTACCTGCCGCTCCGGCTGCTGCCCCAATGAACACTGGTTTTGGCGGCATGCCTGACCCTCTTGGCGCAAGTGCTCCAGAAAATGCCTTTGCTCCGATGGATGATATGTACGCTTAAGAAAAAGATATTTAAGTGAGCAAGTATGGGACGATTTAAATCGTCCCATTTTTTTTTCTAATCATCTATTCTTTTCTTATTTATATAATTTACGTAAAGGAGAATCAAAATGGAGTTTGTTGTAATTAAATCAGACAGAGACGCTTCAAAATATGGCTTCAATTCAAAAGTTTCACTTTCACAACATCATCACGACTTTTCGCCTACTGAAGTTGACTGCTTTTTAAGAACATTGAATAACGCTCTTGACCGCAACAGATTCTGGGCTACAGTTCTTGGCTACAAACGCAACAGACGAAGTTTTGTTGTATACTTTGACAAGAAAGTTGATAACGGCGCTCGTGAGTGCGCGCATTGGATTATTGATACCGCTTATGCAATGTCACTTGAATGCAAGAGCAAGAATATCACATCAAGTGATGTTGACGCTTTTGAAGAAATTGTCAAAAAATATAAGACAACATTCTAATCATTAGATCGGCATGCTGTTTATATAATTTGAAGAAACAGTTATAGGCATATAGAAGGCAGTAAATGAAACAGAAATTTAAATCATTAACACATAACGGGCCGCTATTCCCGAAAGAATATGAGCGCAAAACTTTCAAGAAATCAACTATGCTATTGAAGTCGCTGTCGCCACTTGCTGAAGAGATGCTTTGGAACTGGGCGGCCAAACGAGATACTGATTATGTTAAAGACACTGTATTTCAGCGCAACTTCTGGAGTTGTTTGAAACCTGAACTTGACAAACAGTACCAATCATTGAATTTTCCTGCTGACTTCAAGAAAGAAATTGACATAATGTTCGACCTGAATGAAGAGTTGAAACAGGCGAAGAAAGACCGTTCAAAAGCTGAAAAAGACAAGGAAAAGAAAGAAAAGGAAGCACTTAAGAAAGAATACGCTTTCGCATACCTTGATGGCAAAAAGCAGCCGCTTGGTGGGTATCTTATTGAGCCGCCTGGAATAATCTTCACGCGCGGCGATTCGCCTATCCGTGGTTTGTGGAAATACCGCACTGTTCCGGAGGATGTTACCATCAACAGTTCTGACAAGAACGTGCCTTGCCCAATTGAAGGACACAAGTGGGGCAAAGTGGAGTTCAACCCTGCTGCATTTCAGACCTGCTCATACTTTGTCAACGTGGGTAACGTTACAAAGCGCTATAAAAGAATCCTGTTTGGCGCAACTTCAAAGGTTAAGGTTGGCGCAGATCAGAAAAAGTTTGATAAGGCAGTAAAACTTGTCAAGAACTGGGACAAAGTCGAAAAATACATTGCAAAGGGACTGAAATCAAAAGATCCGCTGACACGTCAAAACGCTGCAATTGCGTGGCTTATTCAGTACAGCGGAATCCGTATAGGACATGACCACAACGAGTTGGAAGCTCAGACAGTTGGAGCTTCTACGCTTTTATGTAGAAATGTTGAGTTGATATGAAATACAAATATACAGAACTAGTGCTTTTCAAAGACGGGCGAGTTTCCGTAAAAGAAAAGCGTGTTTGTGTAAAACCTACACATTTCTATATTAAGATTTATTGGGCACAGCGGCCGGATAGTTGGTTTTATGCCCCAAAAGAGTATCTTAATCCTGGCGCTTTTGAAATAAATATTTGCAATTTTCACCTTCATAATAGGTACTTGAAATATATTTCGGAGGTTGATTTAGCGTTTGCTTCATTGGAGCCACTAAAATGAAACTTGAGTACATTGAACTTATCGTTTTCAAAAGCGGGGTTACTACACTCATGACGAAAATATATGACGTTGACGGCATACGCAACGGTCACGTTTATCTTAGTGATAAGGAAGGCGATAGGATTTGGATTGCAGAAGAACAAGTAGACAGCGGACCTGAGTCGGCGAATATTATGTTGAGCCGCGGCAAAATACCTCTTGAGAGAGTTGACTGTTGCTTAGCCGACATAAAGAAAGTTGAGTGAGTTTGGAGGCGATACTTTGAAACATATTAAAGTAGAAGAGCTTGTTGTTTGGGGAGATGATAGTCAAGAATTCTCAGAAGGAGAACTTGAAGTTATTTCTTCAGCACATTATTTCGTCCCAGAAGGCCAAATACTTGTGAAATTTGTGCATAACTCACGCAGCATAAATGTAGGCAAGGTATCGTCACTCGATAAGCAATGTTTGGACACATTGACGATTCCTAATCATAGGCATACTTTGTTTAAGTACACCCATGATGAACTGCCAAAAACTATTGTATGGAGTTTTATTACAACATGAATTCATTTATGAACAAAGAGCTGCTTTATACAGAGTTGATTGTACGAAAAGATTCAAGCACAAAACTGCTCTCTGAAAGATATGAAATTTACGGCAGCGTAGGCAACTACATAGAGGCGTGGACGACTAAGGGCATTCGTGTTCGATATAGTCCTGACTATTTTTATGGAAAAGAAATCAAGTGCAAAGATAGCAACTTTTATTATGCTTTTTCAGAAGACAAAGTTGAGTATATTCTTGCTCAAATACAAATTGTGAATAAATATAAATAAGGAGTAACTATGAGTTGGGACAAAACATTTATAGAAATTGCAAAACTGATTGCAGAACATAGTACTTGTGTACGTAAGCAAGTAGGCGCGTTAATTGTCAAAGATAAGCGCATTGTATCAACAGGCTACAACGGAGTGCCTTCTGGATTAAAGCATTGTAACAAGTTTTTTACAGCAGACAGTTTGAAAGAGCCAGATTTTTACAGTAAACATGGCAACTTTTCTAAAAAGTTTGAACTTCATGCTGAACAGAACGCGATACTTTTTGCTGGAAAAGTTTATACTTCGTGTGAAGGCGCTACACTTTACACCACATTATCGCCTTGCTCTGACTGCTGTAAACTTATTGCCGGCGCCGGAATTAAGCGAGTCGTTTACTGTGAAGAATATGACAGAGATACAGCAGGAATTGACTTACTTAAGCAACTGGGTATAGAAGTCATTCAAGTTGCGGACTAATTTTTACGGAGAAAAAGTTATGAATTCAAAAAAGTTGCTTACAATACTTTGTAGCGTTACTATCATCTTTGTGGGATTTTTTGCGCTGATTTGTTTGGCAGATACTAAGCCGGTGCAGATAAACATACAAGACTCTTATGTTGTCATCGAAGAAACCACAAATGAAGTCTATGTAAAGCCATTGCCTAGCGTACTGATACTTAAGCAAGCAAAAGTCAATATGTCTGATGAACATTGCGCAACATTATCAGATGATATAGTTACTAAAGCAAGAAAGTACGAAGTTCCAGAGTATATTGCTTTTGCACTTGTCAACACTGAAAGTGACTTTAACTACAAAGCACATCAGAAAGCAACCAACTGTGTCGGACTTTGTCAAGTATCAGAAATTTGTTTACAAGAATATAACAAAATAACAAACAGTAAGTGGACGTTAGATCAGGTACATTATAACCAGCAGCTGAACTTGGAAGTTGGGTTTTGGTACTTCAATAGACTGCTGACTGTTTACGGGGTAAAGTATTCGATATATGATTATGATGATGCTTATATTGCGTATAATGTTGGGCCGGTAAATTATAGCAAGTACAAGCAAGCATACAATAGTCATAAAACGCCTGAAGGTAAAGTGTATAACGCAAAGAAACGTTGGGTATCTAAAAAGACTGCCTGGCAAAATTACTTACTGTAACTAATCATTTGAGAAGCCTTCATTTATATAATTTTCGTAAAACAAATGGAGGCTAAACTTAATGAGAAACGAATTTACAATCGAAGCAACTGCTGAAGCGTTTGATGTATTGTCAAAGAAACTGTATTCAAATCCTAAGCTTGCAGTTGTCCGTGAACTTTCAACAAATGCAAATGACGCCAATATTGAAGCCGGCGCTTCAAAATCTATAGAACTTCACGTACCTAAAAGCGATGAGCCTTGGTTCGCAGTACGTGACTACGGAAACGGCCTTTCACCTGAAGAAGTCAACCTGATCTATACTTCGTTCTTTGCCACAACAAAAAACGCTAACGCTGCAGTTACTGGCGCCTTCGGTTTGGGAAGCAAGTCTCCGTTTGCAATCACAAACAAGTTCAAGGTAGTTTCACACTACAATGGCAAAGACTACGTTTACAATATGGAGAAAGTGAACAGAATTCCTACTTGTGAACTTGTAAGCGAGTCGCCTTCTACAGAAGAGAGCGGCTTATACGTTGAAGTCCCTGTTGAAGAAAACTCATGCTACGATTGGCAGAAAACAATACACGACTTTTTTGTGAGCACAAAGTACTTGCCTTCATTCAGCACTGAAGAGATTTTCGGCGACTTCGAAGCTTATATCCATGCAAGAGAGTTTTTCACAAATCCATCAATTGAGTTTGACTCACCGTACGAAAGACGCGGAATTCATGTCAATGTTGCAGGCGTTGGGTTTTTGAGAATCGACAGAAGTGAATCTGAAATCGGAAATCGCTTGTGGAACGAATGCCAAAAACTTGGCATCACTGGAATCAACCTTATTGCAGAGAAAAACGATGTAACAATCACGCCGTCTCGTGAGGAACTTCACTTTGACGATAAGACAAACAATTGGCTTGACAAGGCGTTTTACGCTCAGCTTGCTGAATACTTCAGCAATATTACAGTTGACAATATCGAATTGAATCAGTACTTGCAGTTGAAGAAAGTCGATCTTACAAAGTTTGGCGCTGTTAATGACGTAATATATGAAGTAAGCAAGCACATTGATAATGTTAACGCAAATGTAATTTACTTGTCGAAAGATTGTCGACTTGCATCTGGCTACCGTGCGTTTAGTTCTGCCGTGCTTCCGCGTACTGTTATTCCTTGTTACGTTGTAGATTCTTCTGGATTGAACGGGCAGAACTCGAAAGCGGTACAGAACTTGTTAATCAACAGAGGCGAAACATCATCGCTTAACCCAAAAGCGATTTCGTACCTCAAAAGCACGCTTGACTTCAATGCAGACGCCGCGTTCTTTGTAGCAACGATGAAACCTATCAAGACAAGAAAGTTCTTGAAGCAATTCGGCTTTAACCCGATTTTTGTTGACGTAAACGCTTTCTTCAAGAAAGCGGAGAAGAAAGCAAAAGTTGATAGAAGCTTACTTGACAAGTTCATCACCAGAGCATGCGCATGCTTGGAAGATGGTACATTGCACGACCCACGCTATGTCAACAGAGCCAAGGAATATGAATTGTTCGTTACAAAAAGTGACCGAATTAGTTATGACACTGAATGTCAGATCAAGATCTATGCTGCCATCACAGGAAAGAACATTATTGTTCGTCCGAATTGGAACAAAGACTGTCCTGAATATGCAAAAGTTTGGAACAGCTGTTACAAAGAGTTTTGCGCAAGCGAAAAGTTTAAGGAAGCACAGAAACTTGCAGACGCTGGCAATAATATGCGTAGCAACCTTGGTTTGAATTTGAAATATTACGCTAAAGATGGTGAACTTGAGAGTATCTTCCGTCAGCATGCTTTAGTTGCAAATGTCCCGGAAGTTAAGCATTGGCTTGATGACTGCGACTTTATTAGACAGAATCAAGCTGCCTACGATAAAATTAGGTATATACTTTATTCTTCAATAAAAGCAAGCGATACTATCGTAGGAGACAAGTTCCCGATGTTAAAACTGTCGCCAAGCATTGAAAAAACTGATGATATTGAAATTATCGCACAGTACATCGAAAGTTGCTTGCTTAAGTAAGTAAGAGTTGCGCAAGAAATTGCGCAACTTTTTCTAATCATTCATTATTCATGCTTTTATATAATTTACGTAACGAAAACAATGGAGGTGCCACAATGGCAAACAATAAGATCGGGCAGATTATAAACGATGCAATCACTGTTTCAAGATACAGCGGTATTCCTGTTTTGTTCATGGGAAACCCTGGAGTTGGTAAGACAACTCACGTCCGCGCTTGGGCAGACGCTAACGGATATGAACTTGAAGTTCTCATCGGCTCAAGAAACACCCCTGAAGAAATCATGGGTTACCAAGTAAATAATGGTGGCAAATCACTTGAACATTTGAACCCGGGTTGGTGGAACCGCGTAATGAAAAACGCAGACGAAGGAAAGAAAACGCTTATTTTCGTTGATGAACTTTCTGTTTGTCCTGAAGTCGTTCAAGGTTCGTTGCTTTCGTTGATCTGTGACCGTGAAAACAGTGAAGGCGAAAAACTTCCTGAAGGAACTTTGATTGTCGCTGCTGCAAACTATGCTGGCAACCTTCCTTCAATGATGAACATTATCAGCCCAACCGTTAACCGTTTCGCAATCGTAAACGTATTGGACGGAATGAACAACTTGGAAATCTTGGAAGAGTTCCTTACAGATCAGCCTGCTGTAAAACAGCACGAATATGCTGAACTTGCTGAGGAAAAACTTGAAGAAATCAAATCTGATGTGCTTGTTTTCTTTAAGAACTTGCTGACAACTTACTCTGACCGTGACTCAAGTCGTGGCTGGCTCGACTTCCACAATCCTGACCTCGGTAATGTTTATCAGGACAGCGTCGGCTCGCTTTACAACTTGATGACGCCGCGTTCATGCTCGTACTTGCAGCGACTTATTACAACTTGTGTTGCAACAAAAATTACTGAAAAGCAGGTAGTCGCTGACCTTGCAAACGGCCTTATCGGTGGCGGAACAAACAACTTCAACGATGACAAGCAGGGTGAAAAGTTCCGCAAAACGGTTGCAAACTCTGTTCAGTCGCTTATCGGCAAGCACGTTAAGTCAGCAAACGCTTCTGTAAAGAAAGACTTTGAATCAACAAAGTTGAGCGACCAAATTCACGAATTCATGATGAACCGTGAGTCTGCTGAGGACCTTACAGGAAGCTTATCAAGCGGCGTTAAGGAGATATACGATAACGCTAAAGCAAAGTATGGTAACGTAATCGAAGTTGCACAGAAACTCGAAAACGTCAATCAACTTGAAGCTGCTGCTTATTGTGCTGATATCGAAGCGTTGCAAGAACTCATTCAGTTTCTCGTCAGCAATGATGAGAAATATGCTGAAGTTGAAAATCTTGTAAAGATTCATCAGGACAACTACTACTTGTACTGCAACCTTATCGGCACAAACTGCGACTTGAAGGATATGAAAGGCATTTACGGAGTTTACACTCCAAAAATGGTAAACAAAATCGTGGTTCTGAAACTTAAGTCAAGTGCACGTCAACCTGCAGGTTTCTACAAGGCGGGAGTTCGTATCAGTGGAAAACAGTGGCTGGCTTTCAAAATGGGTGAAGACGAATCAGCACTCAAGGTAAGTCTTGCAAACTCAATCTTCAAAGACGATATTGAATGCACAATAAATCCGAAAATCGTTGCTTAAGTAAAGTAAGTAAGTAAAAAGGGTTGCGCAAGAAATTGCGCAACTCATTTTTTTTTCTAATCATTTCAAAAACGTTAGTTTATATAATTAATGTAACGAGGTGAAGTATGGCAGTTAAGACTAATCCGAAAATGACAAAGTTTCCTTCAAAATGGGACGAAGTAAAGAACAGAATCAATCAGCTTGTTTATCAGACAACTTACTTCGATGAGAGCAAAGAAACAAGTTATACACTTATTCGCAACGGACTTTGTGGTGAAATCTATCGTCTGTTTGTTAACTGCGGAAATCCTGAACTTACTGCTTTTATGGAAGCTCACGAAATTGGTCACGTTATTTTCGGGCATACAAAAAATAACGAAATCAAAAGTGCCATCAACAAGATAAAAGTTAAGGCAGCATATCAAAAAGTCAAAAAATATTTTGAAGACGCTGACGCTTTTTATGCTTACTTTCAGAGAATGATTTATAATATCGTTCTTGATATGGAAGTTAACGGCAAACTCTTCACTGAAGAGGAACAACTCTTCAGAGAGCGAGAAAAAGCAAAACTTTTTGAATTTGAACAGCAAGACCCTTGGGGTTGTTGGGCGCCTGCTTACGGCTTTCCGAACGGACTTGATGCTGCTACTTACTTGAACTTGATTCTTCAAAACCCAGAAAAGTTTATCAACGATTTGCAAAACAATATGGGCGATGGCGAAGGGCAGGTCGACCAACACGGGCAGCAAGGCGACGGCGACGGTGAAGGTGAAGATCAGGACGGAGACGAACAGTCACAAGGCGGAGGAAGCGGTAGTTCAAAGAATCAAAAAAGCAGTGAAAATCAAAAAGGCAAATCAAAGCCGCGCAAATTCACTAAAGAAGAACTTGAAAAACTCAAGCAACTTATCGAAAGTGAAGACGCTGAGGAAGCACGTAAGGAAGAAGAAGCACGTATGGAGCGCGAACAGCGCGCAACAAATCGTAAATACGGGAATGAAGGCACAGGTTCAAACAAAGTTGAAATTCAGTCAGCCTCTTCTTCAAAAGACCTTGAAAAAATGCTTCTGAATATGCTTACTCGTGCTCAGGTTCAGAAAAAGCGCAACATGATGTACTACTACAATCGCCGCAAGTTTGGCACAAACATGCTGATACCTAAGACGACTCAAGAAACTTATTATGAGCGTCCGAAAATGTATATCTTGGTTGATGTGTCTGGCTCAATAAGTGAGCAAACATTGAATAAGTTTGCAGGACTTTTCAAGAGCTTAAGCAAAAAACTTAACCGCGGTTGCCGCTTCATTACTTGGGACACTTCATTGCAAGGCGACTACGACATCAACAACATGCCGAAACACTTGAACGCCGGCGGTGGAACTGATATGGCAGGCGGCCTTGAATACATCTACAGAACATGGAGTCCTTCAGGGCGTGATGCTGTAATCATGGTAAGTGACTATTGCGATAATCTTGAGCGTTGGACTGACTTAATAGACAGAACAGGAATGAAAAATCTTCATGGCGTAATGTGGGTAAATCGTTACGATGAAGACAACTATTACCTGGAGAACAATGAACGCTTGCTTAAGCAAATCGAAACTGTAAAGTTCAGTTTGGAAAGTTTCAACTGATAGAAACGCTAATTTACTACGAGGCGAAATGCCTCGTAGGAGCGTTTCTTAAATGCAGTTATATCAAAATCAAACACTTCTGATTAACGTATCAACTGGAAAAATAAATTCTTCTCAACGTAATAACGAATATGTGCATAGAAACAGTAGCGGACAAATTGACGTTTCTGCTTCTACAATGTGCAACTTCACTTCATTAGTTATGGCTGCTGAGTATAACGGTTGGACACTTCCAACAGGAAAATTTACTCAGCCAGAAGACAATTTTGCTGACTTCACTATGAACTCTGTTGACGTTGATTTGTTCTACAAAACAAAGATGCCGTCATTATATGCTGACTATAAGGCAGAGAAAAAAGACAGCAAAGGGCGCCCTGCTTACAACACTCCAAACGAAGTGCATGCTGTGCTCGCTTATGCTTTCAACTTATGGGTTGGCTGTACCAACGCCGACACTTTCAAAACTAACGTAAAGTTGGACGAGATACTTGAACACTTACTACAAAACAGAGCGCTTGTACTATCAGGAATTTTCAATGGACTTGGTCATATAGTTACTCTTGTCGGATGTGAATTTGATGTTAAGTCCCCTGAGGCTTTCAATGTTGAGTCTGCTCTAAAGTTCATTAAAGAAAATAATCTTCGTCCAACAAACTGGGTCATCGATGACCCGTACGGAAATTACCATAACGGCTATACTCCGGGGCAGTCAGGAAACGATATAAAAGTTTCGCATAAAGACTTCATTCAAATGATTAAGCCTTGCGGAGATAATCTTGCGAAATGGGCGCATATAATACAGAACGGAGCAGCGGTAATCTAAAATGAAAGACTTACTTACTTTACTATTTGAGCATAATGCGTTTTTTCCAGTCTTAGGACTTGCCGCGTTAATTATCTTCTTCTTAATCAATGCAATCAGAAAAAGCAATATAGGCTCAAATATTGATGAAATTTCTATTCTTGGAAATAAATTTTCATTCAAAGGCAAAAAAGATAAAGACGCGCCGAAAAAAGAGGTAATCGACTCAGTTGAAAATACTTCAAAAGAAATTGATAAAAAGATTTACTATACCATTATACATACGATTATAAATCAGACAATCAATGAGGCTGCTGAGCGAGCAGAGATAAAAGACAGATATGTGACAAAAGAAAAAGCTTTTATCAAAGATCAGCTTGCTTTAGTAATCAATCAAATCGTCTTAGATTATTATAAAGTTGTTGACAAAGATAAGGACCCAGACGTTAACCTCTTTCAAAAATCATTTGAAGCTGATATGAAACGTACAATCATGGATAAGGTTGACGTACATATTTCTCAAAACTTAAACGCTAAAAATGATGACGAGATAAAATCTGCAGTTGATGAAATCTGTTCTTTTGCAAAAAGTGCGATGAGCGTTTTCTTAATGAAATACAATATTGCTCATAAAGAAGAGGCAAAAGAAATCTTTGAAAGTCATTTAACTGACATCAACTCCATTATAAAAACTTCACTTGAAATGATTAAAGCGTCACAAAAAGAACAGCGCAAAGTTCTAGACGCTCGCAAAGAACTTTTCAATAAAGAAGTTGACAGATATATTGAGATGGCGGGTTTAACAGATTCAGAGGATTGGTGGCCAGATGAACTTAATAGCTAACAACATTGTATACGGCTTAATGATGATTCTCTTCTGTACTATTCTGTTTACTAGCATTAGAATTTTGCAGATCCGTATAAAGCGTCCATTTATATTTTCCGGCGTTTTTGTTGCAGACTATCTTGCATTTACCTGCTTCATCTGGGGAATGAACTTAATTTTTGGAATTCTTGAAGCAAAGAACTTTTATATTACAACTTCATTGTCTCTGTCATTCATAATCATGCAGGCGTTTGCTGACATAAATCTTGTACTGCTCGCGCTGCGTACAGTAAACATTCCAAAAACATCGTTTAGAATATTCAATTTAATAATTTTTACATTAGGACATTTTGCTTGCATATTCATTCCAGTGTTCTTACCTTACAAAACAGAAATGTTTTCAATGCCAGTAAGTCAAGCAATAAATCTTGAAGAAAAAGCTAGTGTGTCAATCATTCATATACTGTTTTCTTTGAATGTACTAAACGAGAAATACTCTTTCTTTAACACTGTAACTTTACTTACGTATTTTACATTTTACATTATCTTGTATATTATAATGGTAGTTTATGTAAAAGACACTAAGCCAGACATCCGTCTTGGGCTATTTTACAATATAACACAAGTTATAACATTAAATGTTATGATTAAGTGTTTTGGGATGATTCCGCTTACGTATTCAAGTGAAGTACTAATGATGGTTCTTTGGCTGTTGTATGTAGTTATTACGTTGAACTGCTGCAAAGCACTTTACTTATACACTAAAAAAGGATACTTGTTCTTCACGAGGTAATATATGCTTTATTTTTCAGTCATAGTTGGAATTATCGTTTTAATTCAAGCAGTACTTTCATTATCGTCTTATATAAGAACAGGCATAAATGAATTCATATTTATGTTTCTTTCAGAACTTGTTCAGGTTTTCGCATTATCGTTTATTATAAAAGCGTTGACTTTGGGATTTGTAGATATTTCATATAAGAGTATTGTTTTTTATTGCAACTTGTGTACAGTCTATTTCTATTTCAAAGCGTGCTTACATGTAGGATCTCGTAATGTAACATTCAATAAAGGAACTACTAAAAATGTTATTTACTGTACTTTCACTTCCATGCTTTACGTTTTCTTGCCTTGCTTTGAGGTAATGAGAGTTGGTATTAAAGACGCTGACATTACAGCAAATGTTGTTAGTTCGTGGTTTCTTGAGGGATTTTACGTTTTATGTCCGGTTGAAATGAACTATCTTTGGGCATTTTTAGCGTTCCAAATCGGACTGCACGTTACATCACTTGTAATATCCATGTTAAATACATCAAAGATGCACGACTTGCTGACATACTTTGGACAATTTTTCGGACTTGTTGTTCAAATAATTTTATTTACAAACTTTGGCGGACTTGCTAGTAAAGTAATCCCTGTTTTATACGTTTTGCTTTGTTTCACTGCTATATTAGGCAATTTTTATGAATACTATCGTGAGAACTATTCTCTAACATTTTTAGTCGACATGTTGAGACTTTATAAGAAAGATAAAATATCAAAGTCACAAGTGAAGTCAGCGGCGTACTCATATGCAATGAAAACTAAAAGTTACAGACTCATTGAAAAATTATTCCAACTGTTTAGAGTAAATGATATTGAACTTGATTTCAAGGACTTCCCATACTAATTTGTTATGAACTACGAATATGTACTTGGATTAAAGCGTCATTACCGTGAAGAAATCGATGACGATGAAATGCTTGGCTATGACGATGATGATTTTGTTGGCGTTGATGATGACGCTGACTTTGGACTTGAGCGCTCGTTTGGAACTGGCGTTAGAAAAGACGGCACGGAGTATGAATATCCAATAGTAAATGATACATTATATTGGGACGAAGATGATGAGGATTTACTTCGTGACCGATATGACACAGGCACTTATTCAGTGTCAGACGCAGAAAATGAATATCTTGACATGCTTGATAGTGACGCTAGCATTAGAGATTTTAAGAAAAAAGGCTGGGATTTTTCAGACATTAAAGACGACATAAATCGTGCAAAAACTGGAGAGTTGGATCTTTACACTAATGAACAAAGAAACACATTGTCTGGAGATGAAAGAGAAGCATCAAGTTTGGGGTTCTCCAACTCAAAACTAAAACTCGGCAATCGTGATACCCGCGACTTTTATGGCGATGCGTCTGGACCTGAAATAGTCGATTAATTGTAGTTTTCTTTCAACTTTTTAAGGCTTTTCAATTCGTAAAGATACTTATCCGCAACTTTTAAGGCGTCTTCTACAGACGTCTCAACTTTTACGTAAGTAAACCCTATTGAAACAGTAGACTTATATCCTTTGCCGCAATAATATCTTTCAAGGTCCCTATTGACTTTATCCATAAACAGCGATGTGTTTCTATTCTTATTCAAGATCAAAATAAACTCATCGCCGCCATAACGAGCAATTGCTTCATCTTGATACAATAGTCTTTTTATAAGTTTAGAATTCGCTTTAAGAACTTCATCTCCAACATGATGCCCGTATGTATCGTTTATCTGCTTGAACTTATCACAGTCGATAATCCCAATAATACAGTCTTTTATTGGTTCGTGATTCTGAATCCAAAGTCTATTGTATGTATCGCATAATGGGTCTTTATTGATGTAGCTTTTTAGGCGGATTTCTGACACATATAGATGATAATACGCTATAAACATTGCAAGTGAAAATACAACGCCTAAAACATATCCAAAAACGCCAGCTACTATGCAGCGCGGACCTAGTTGTGAAATCTGAAGTGTTGGGTCATACCCAAGCGACCCAGGGTGGCGTGATAAGACTATAAACATATATGAAAATGCTGTTGCTGTTGATATTCCGATTAGATGACCTAAAATATTAAATAGGCATGGGCCCATTGAAAGTCCAAGCGCTACATAGTATAATATAACGCCCTCAGCGGACGGCAGCTTTCCGGCTTCAGCATCCCAAACAGCGATAAACATAATTCCTAAACCGCAAATCGCGTTAATGACTAATGCGCTGTACTTCAAAACATAAGGATACTTTTTACTCAATAAATGTGCAGTAATCATAGCAATCAACGGAGCAGCACGTAAGGCATAAAGTTCATAGTGGCCAGGGTCAGTAAAGAGTTCTTTTATGAAATATAACACATTTCCAATAACCAAAACAAGCATACAAGCATAAATAAAAGTGATAAATTTCTGAAAAACGTCATTACGGTGATTATAATAGTTTTTTATCTTTTCTGCAAACAAAAAGAAAGTGTTTTTCATAGTACAAATTAGCCTTGAAAAGTATCAAACGTTAGTTAATCTATTCGTATGCTAAACAAAGAAGTTAAAGATCAGTTACAGAATATTAGTCTCCAACTTTACCATATTGACCTAAGTATAAAAAGATTGTGTGATGCAATCGAACAGAAAAATAAAGCAGACAATGAAACACGAGACTTTTTAATGCAGACAAGAGGCGGGAATCCAGTTTCTTCGTTGAAAGAAACAGCGACAGAACTTACTAATCTTACAAACTTGATGAACGGGGTTCTAAACGGAAAGAAAAGAAAATGACATTGCAATTGACTAACTATTGCTATGTCTCCAGATGAAACTAAACAGTATATTAAGAACCATATCAAAAATGTCCGCAAAGATATGCGTGAACTCGCTGGTATAATTGTCAGCAGAGCGGATGAGCATGACGCTTCTAAACTCGAAGATCCCGAATTATCTGGCTATATTCAGATGGACCAAGAACCAAGATATCCATACGGCTCAAAAGAGTACAAAGAAAAAATGCAAAGATATTCTTGGCTTTTCAAACAACACTGGAAAATGAATAGGCACCACCCGGAATTCTTTAAAGATATTGGTGGGTTTGAGTCTCAAGCAAACTTAGTTGACGTTATCGAGATGCTTTGTGACTGGCTATCTTACAAGAATAATCTGACTTATTTAGACGCCACAAAATTGGTTGCACAGCAGTGCAAACGTTTTCATTTTTCAGAAACAATGGAAAATCTTTTGATGAATACATTAAGAGACTACTTTGTTGAACTTGGTGGACTTAAAGACGCCAAACAAAAATCAGATAATGAATTTTATCAAAAAAATGATTTAAGCGGCTATACGCCTGTAATGGACATAAAAGCATGAATAACAAAGAACAAGAGTTTTTCGAAGAATATATGAAGTGGTGGGGAATCTATAGAAACATCTGCAAAACGGAGTACGACTTCAATGAAAAGATGTTCGCAAAAAGAGAAGAACTTATCAAGAAGTACTACCACTGTTAATCTTACTATATGGAAATAGTAACTTCAGATTTACATCTAGGACACGCCAACATTATAAGATTCTGTAACCGCCCATTTGAAGATCTTGATGATATGCACGAAAGCATTATGCAAACGTATGACTCAATGCCAGATACTCCCGACACAGTAGTTTGGAACCTTGGAGATGTTTGGTTTGGAAAAAATTTCCGTAATACGACTTTTGATGTTCTACGTGAAGACGTTAAGCGTATGCGCGGAAAACATCGTAGACTAAAACATGTTTTGGGAAATCACGATTCTCAGATATTAAAATATATGCCAGTCGCCTCAAAGGGATTTAACAGTGTAAAATTCTTCTTTGAGGCGGTCGGCTTCGATGACGTTTATGACCACCCAGTTTTAGTGGACAACCGTTTCATTTTAAGTCATGAGCCGGTGCCTCTAAGCTTAGACTCAAATTTTCGCAATATTCATGGGCATACACATGATAAGTCAGTTGATAGACTTTATTTTGTGCAAAACGGTGAAGGTCCAATTGTAGACCCCAACTTTTATGCCAACGCTTGTTGGGACGCTAATAGTATGTTTATCTTTTATGATCTTAACTCTCTGAAAGAACGACTAACTCAATATGACAGAGAAAAGAGCATACATACAGCTGGCCCCGTTTTGTGACCCGAACAAGATAGTCCAACTTAAAGGACTAAAATTTGATTCTGTTATACAAAAGCCGTTCTACTCAAAAGACTATGTCAAAGCAGTGGACTTTTCATTTATTATGGACGTCAATAAGCTGCTTGACACGTCAGAAAAAAATTTTCATGTAATCACATTCTTTCTTTTTCCGTCAACACAAATGATTAATCTTGTGCTTGATACGCTGTATAATCATCAATGTAAAATTTATTTTCTATTTCCGAATAAAGTAAACAAACATTATGAGGGAGTCGACCTTAAGATGTTTGAAAAATACGCGGCTTATTATGACCTATATTCGTTGAAAATATTAAGCAACTATAAAGACATTGCATACAATGAATTCGGCGCTTTAAGAGACGCTTTCTTCGTAGCGCGTCAGTCTGCAATGCACAATCTTTTTCTTTTCATGGCGTCTTACCGCGACACGTTCAACTATATTGAAGTCGACATCGAAGATCTATCTACATACGTTAAAAACAACAAACGCGCTAAAAAACTTTTCTCTAAATAGTCCCTTTAAGACCCTTTAAGACTTCTTAAAGGGAAATGTACTTATATAGTAACGATTTGTAAGATTCTTAAAGGGTCTTAAAGGGTTCTTAAAGGGCACTCAAATAGTTATAACATATTGACTTAGACTCCAAATTTTCATGTCCCTTTAAGAAATTCAAAAAACTTTTTTAATTTGAAAAGATTTTTGCAAAAATAAAAAAGTTTAGTTGATTTTCTTAAAATCTTAAAGGGACACTTACAATTTGTTCCACCACAACGATTTGCGCTATTTAAGAACTATTTAAGACTATTTAAGAAAACTATTTGTGAACTTCTGTTAATATATTTTGCAAATCAAATACAAAGGAATTTGAAATGATAATGATAAAGAAAAGATACCCAGTTAAATGTATCATCAAACAATTGCGGAAAGATCACTTTCTTACAGAAGAACAGCTTAAAAAGCAAATTATGAATGGCACTTATGAAATTGCCTCAAGTGATTTTGAGTACGCAAAAGATGTTCTTACAGCTGAAGAGTTTGTAAGGGACTTCATCAAAGACAATGGCACAAAGGCGTTTATCAGCGAGCGTTTACGTGACGGCTACATCGGAAAAGAAATCAATGAAAATGGAAAGGTAAGCATTCAGGCTGAACGTGGCAAGCCGTTCGGAACAGTCGTTGCGATACCTACGTCGGACCCAGACAACCCAATCGCGCTTGGTTTCTCATATATGAGCCCTTATGAGCGTTTGCGTGGAATTTCTTATCCAGTTCTTGGGCAGGCTATCGCATTGAAACGCGCTATTGCTGCACGTGATGAGCAGCCAGTAAGAACCGATACTGGTGTACGTCCAAAATCAAAAGATCAGACTGAACATTTTACAAAAAGAGCGTTGGCATATTTCTATCCAGACATCTATTCATACAGCCGCGGTCAGGAAGGCAAAAAAGTTGTTTATGATGGTTGGGAAGAAATTCACGAAAGAATCAAGATTGTCGAAAAGATGAAACACAAAAAGTAAAGTTAAAAATGTAATAAAGCGAGGTTGATAGCGCCTCGCTTTTTTAGTCATTTCCTGTCTAATTTTCTAATAAGGATAATTTAATGGCAAATGACGTTTCTATAAATATGTGGAAGCAGCGCTTCCAACCTACACCAAACAAACCTGCAGTTGTTACAATTTCATTTTTTGACGCTTTCTTTTATGAAGATGAGAAAACTCATGAGATCAAACCTCGCTTTGACACTACAGGACAAGGCAAACACCATGGTTTGAGACTACCTCACGATATTATCTGTTTTCCTGCAAAGATATACAACACAACAGGCAACTTAATCGTAACGAAAGAAAACATTGGCAAATGGTGTGACTTCGGATTTGACGTTGCAACTCCAACATATGATTTCCACGCAGTACGCAAGTTCTTTCCACGCCAGACTATGGTCCCTTGTCAGAACATGAAGAACTGGCAAGTGTTCGATGAGCGTAAGACAGCTGAAAATGGCAATCATTTGATTTCACGTTCAAAGAAAGGCACATACATTTTTGACAAAGACGCTGTATTGCAGTACCCGACAAACAGAGAGTTCTTCAAGCATTCGATTATACAGCAAGATAAGAACACAACTTATGATTTGTATGACACAACCAACTCTCTTGACGGAGAAAATAACGGCTATTTTGCTTTTCTAAACAAAAAGGTTAAGGCGCTTTCCGTAACAGTTGAAAACGTTAAGAATGTAGACATTATTCTCCAAGAAGAAGACGAGGTTATGCTATTGCACATGCTTTCGCAAGGCAGCAATAAGCCTTATCTCACTTTGACTTTCGGCCATACATCAAATATGTATGAGCTTTTCTATAAGACTTTTGAATTCGACATCAAAGCCAACTATCAGACGTTCTTCAAAGAACTGGTTGATGTGGTTCCTGCTGATGAAGAGTTACAGTACATATTAAAGCACAACTATTTTTTACTTCGTGCCTCATTCTTTGCTGACTATGTAAACCCAATCGACTTCAATCAGTCATTAAACCAAGACGCATCTGTTACTCACTCAAATTTGATGACAAAGCGCTTGACTGCCGACTTTAACCGTTATGACAATTCAATAGAATTTAAGCGCGAAAGAAAAGATGATGAGCGCATGACTGAAGTCGATACTCGCATCCAGAATGATGAAGTTGAGCGTACACGTGCTTATATACCACAGACAACTCCGACTGTTGACCTTGCGTCTAAGGAGTTTTACAAGAAAATTACCAAAGACGTTCCGACAACGAGCGACAACTACTATGAAACGGATAATCGCTATCAGCTTGACAATGTAACAGAAAACCCACGCATTGGACTCGCACAGGAATTCTATCAAAAATTGGTAGACGTTGGTGATGATCCTGACTCTGAGTTGGGCGCACTTCGCACTGACCCAATTGACCGTCATTCTGCAGAATATTTCAACTTGCGTGAAAACAGTTCATTAACTGAAGAAGACGTTAAAGAAATCAACTGTCTCAACCCACCTGGATATTTTGATACAGAAGCGCGCAGACATGCATCATACTACCCAGAACATTATGAACGTATTCCAATGCTTGTCCCTAAAGAAGGCAACATCTTTACAGACGGCCGTATCTTTGGCGTAACAATCGATGAAATTTGGACAGCAATTAAAAAGTGTATGATGGGCCGCCGTTCAGACAATGACCCAACAGTAAATGAAAAATTAGAAGATCAGATTGTTCCTTATGGTTCAGCTGACACAAACAACAACCCTGATGATTCACGTATCTGGGAAAGTACAGACAACAACATCAAGTTTACATACAACGATAAAGACACAAAATGGGGCGACCCAATCTCAATGATGATTTCTCCTTATGAAGATAAGGAAGGAAATCCAAGAGAGAAGCTTCTTATCGACTTGTTTGTTGACAATAACGACTCAATCCGTTACCGTATTTACGAAGCAATTCAGCAGTTGGACTCTGAGGTCACTCACTTTGACCCAGACATAAACGAAGAAAATGGAACTAACGCTCGTTCAATCGAGAACTTCCGCCCTTGGACTGAAAACCACAACCGTCACCCTGTAAGATCGTTCTATGCAGACATGATCCCACAGAGAACGCCGATTACACAGACTGAAACAAGAGATGATTGTAAAGTTGCTAATGAATGGGCGCCTCGTAAAGTTGCGTGGTCATTACGTGAATTGGAAGCCGGCTATCTTGGAAATAAGTACAATCTTTTAGCGTTGGCACGTTACCTAAAAGAAAACTTTGCAATAACTGGACACCTCGGAAAAGTTTTTGCACAGCGCCAGCCATTACAGCGCGTTGAGTATACAGAAGCCGAAGACAAGAAGCGCGTTGATAGAGTAAACAAAGACCAGTTCAGCGCTGGCTCACTGTATCAGCTGCACAAAGACTATAACTACATCGTTGACGACCCAAACACTTATTTTGACATTAACCGTGAAAACGAAACGGTCAATAAGACAATGGGTGAAATTGACAAAGACCGTTACTCACAGCGTGAATGGGATAAACAAGCAGGCCGTGGCGCAATGTTTGATGACGGCAATTATGACTATTCAAGCACAGATCCGCGTGGCGCATTATTTCAGTCAATGAATCACCGCTATAACCACGACATGTACGGAGATGGCTTGAAGTTCGGCGCAGTAAATGGCTACGATGTATCGGAAGTCTACTTAGCTGCTGACGGTACTTGGCGTTACATTTATGAACATCCACGAGTACCTATTCTTCATACAAAATATTAAAAACGACTAACTTATAAAGGTAAATGATAGATGAATAAGCAAACTAGTCAATATGAAAATTTACAGTCTGGCTTGACATATGTTGGTGACAGAACAAAGCAGTTCCGCTATGTTGATGACGAGAATTGGCAGCATTGGTTGCAGCAATGCCCAGAATATAAATGTGCTGTTCCTATTAAGCGTGGACAGCCAGTTTCTATTTATACACTACAGTTGATGAGACAGGATCTTGTTACTGTCAAACTTCAGAATCAGCAAGACATGGCTTTACAGATGCAGGAAAACCGTGACGAAGTTACGGAATTTTACCGCACTAAAGATCTTACTGAAGAAGAGTTGAATGCTATCATCAATGATGATGACGCTTATGTAATCCCGACAGATATCCGCAAACACGACAAAGTTGTTGGTATTGCGCTTGAGTACGGCGACATTGGCGACACAATTCATATTCAGACAACAGGAACATTCAAGTACCATCTCCCTGGCAGTAAATGGGCCGGACAAGACATCAATCCCGACTATGCTGATAAAGAGTACTATCCAAACTTCACATTCAAAGACGCCGTAGGTTTTCCTGTATTCGTCCGTGCCACTGATGATAAAGGCAACCCAACGGTAGGCGAGATTGCGTATGAAGCAGACGAGACATTTACAGCGTTTGATACTGTAATTCATTTGGGCTACATTACAGACGCCCCAGTTGAGGGAACTGACCAGAATGAAATTTGGGTTGAGTTGCAGTTGAATGGTGACGTCCGTGGACCTATTGACCATACACAAGAATGGGCGCCGTTTGGCGAGCCTGCAATGATCCCAAGTGAAAACCAGATTAAAGTTTATGCGCTTGGCTGTGAAGACAATGAGAAGTTTCAGTTTAAGATAAACTTCCATCATATTTTCCGCAATGTTAGCAACAATGAAAATGTCTTTCTTGCTTTACAGCGTATGGACGGCAACACGGTGTTCATCATACCAAAAGGAAGTATTTTCCGTCCAGAGAATTTTCAAGATCTATCTGATGTTGCGTTCTACAGAGTTGCAGAACTATACGCTCGATTAGGCTGCCACAAACATTGCGACATTATACAGTATGACGCTGACGCCTCGTCTATCGAAGAAAAAGTTAAGAATCTTCAGAACGCATTGAATGAAGCATTCGGCAAGATCGTTACAACATACAAATATGCTTATGCTGACGAACAGATTTATGAAGCGAAACCATCAAAACTGATTTTCTCTGAAGTCATATTGACCGACCATTCTGCTTCGTTTATCGCAACAGCAGACGATTTTGGCGGCTACTATACATTATATGTATCGTCAAAGTTTAAGGAAGGACTCTTCATGGGGTCTGACAACATCAAGAATGGTGCTGTTTACAATCGTGGGCGTGCTGTTCTTGCTGACAACCGTATTGGAAAGCGCCGCAACGTTTTAGGCGTTTACTTCTCACATCACTATAATAGACAATATAAATGTTTGGAATATGCTTTGTTTATGAACAAAGGCTTGTTCATTGTTCAGGAAAATGTAGATCAGTATGCGCCATATCTCCCACAGGAAGGCGGCTCATATCTTGAACCTGGAACAAAGTATTACCTTGGACAGCACGGCAACCTCACAACATCGCCTGGCAACTTTTATGACAGCGTTATAGAAATCGGTACTGCACGTACAACAAAACGCTTGTTGGTAGACATTGAAGTCGGCCACCTTAACCGCGGCGACATGCCTGTAGGCTACATCAAGCCTTCCGCTTGCAATAACGCAGAATATGGCTTCTTGCTTATGGATGGCAAGACAAAGTATGAAAAAGCAAAATATGATGAGTTGCTGGTAAGATTACACGGATGGTACGCAGAAGAAGACTTAACGCCCCCTGATGGCGACCCTGAGTGCTTTATCATTCCTGCAATGATTATGCCGAATAACGACCAAAATGATAAGAACACTTATTATTGCGAAATAAAGTATTTGGCAACAGGCATTTATAAAGAAATTCCGTATGAACCGTTCAAACGTAAGTTTGGTACGCTGCCGACACTTGAAGAGTTGCGTGTTAAAGTAGACAGCCGCAACCTTGTTTGGGAAAATGACAGAATCAACATTGATGATTGGATTCCCGACATTGACGTTACCGACCTCGTAACTTACGGCCCAGCAGAAGAAAATATCCGTCCTGCTGATCTTGAACAGTTCGACATTAAATTCTATGTTGACTTCAACAAAGACAAGCTCCAGGGGCCATACGACTGGGTTGAAGTTCCAATGGGTATCTTTAACTACAATAACGCAGCCTCTTACGGATTCCGTTGGGAGTTCATTAAAGATCAGACAACCTGTGCTCCATACGACCGTTACTTACTGCACATGAATTGTGCTGGCGGCAAAGGGCCCGCGCTTGTAACTAAAGGCAATCAGCCTCCACGTGAGTTGTTTGGCTGTCCATATAAAGTTTGGATTCGCAGACATGAGTACCGCGCTCGTCAGTTTGACATCGACAATTTGCTCCGCACTCGTTTTGCTCCATATAATGTTATTCTTGACAACGAGACTAACCCAGTTACAGGACACGCTGTAATTGAGTACATCGGCGACCACGTGGACACAAAAGAACTTCATGTTCACCCGAATGATGAGACAGCGCTTGATGTAGATCAGAACGGCATCAACCTTAAAGGCATTACAACTTTTTATGGGCCAGATGGCGCGTCATTCAAAGTTGATGATGGCGTTCCTCACAACTATTTGGATTTCGATAATGACGGTACATATTACAATAAAAACCGCGCAATCAGAAATTCACTTATGTACATTGAAAACGCGGAATTCCGTCTGCCTGAGAACTGGACTGAAGATAACGCTCGTCCGTCAACTATTGTTCCGTACATGTGGTTGAAGAACCACGAAAACAAGAAAATGACTAAAGACCAGAACACAACTGTTCATGGCATAGTCAATGGAACAGACGGCAACATCAATGCGTCTGCATTGCAAGGCGTTCACATTGAAACATTAAAAGGCGACAAATATGTACAAGCCGCTAAAGATCATATTTCTATTCCGTACGTCAACGCTCGCAAAGAACTTGTTTGGCCAGTAAATGGCATTAAGTCATACAAAGTTCATAAGACACTCGATGAAAGACAAGCTGACCTTGGCGGTATTCTTGGAAAGAACGAAATCATTGAAGATGTATCGTCAGAGAATGAAACAGCGATTTATAAGATCCAAATCGGTAACGCCGCCATCAAATTGGAGTCAGAGCCATACAAGTACAAGAAACATCAAATTGCAGGCTCTTCTACTGAAGACTCATCTGATGACGTATTTGAAGAACAGAGATATCTCGAAAATCAAGTAACAACATTGACTGTTCTTGCAGGCGATGGCTTTGGTACTGTTAAAGCAAAAGCGTTCAATGTAGCGTCTCGTATTATTTACAAGAAATTGACTGCAGAAAATATCCGTGAGTTTACATCATTCACAAACGCAGATCTTCTTGAACAGCACGGACAAGTTGCTTGGAAGTTTGATGATAAGCGCGTAAACCTTGGTTCCGCAATGCAGGCAATTTACGAAATGCCGCTTGCTTTGTTCCACTACAACAATGAACCTGATGATTACAAGAACTATCTTGGTATCATCATTGAGCGTATTCACCAAGTAAAGAGCGACCCAATAAATAAAGAACGTTGGATCTTTGATAAGACACTTACTGATTTGAACTCTAAAGCGCAGACACAGAACCGTCTTGAAGATTACAACTACAATAAATTTACATACACAAAGAAAGAAGTTGAGTCAATTCACAACTACCTTGATTTGATTACCGACAACACGGAAGATACATTCCAGATAATGTCGACTGTTGGCGTTTTGCTTAACGCTGCAAAAGAAACCCAAGAGCGTTTGCTCAAACTTGAAGAATCTACCTTTGGTGGCGATGCGCCGACAATTCCGGGCGAAGTTGAGCACTTCCGCGGATTAGCGCCAGACATTACACAGAATCCGACTATTCTAGGTTTGAACCGTTTGGTAAGAGCACTTTGCCGTGAGACGTTCTATGACGCTAACCCATACGCTAAGCAAATCTTAAAGCGTTCAGATCGTGACGAACATCAGACACTTTCTCGTATCGACCGTATGGACGGACAGATTAATGGACATTATGCTATTGACCATGACATCGGAAAAGTTAAGGAACATATGCTTCGTGAAGAATGGGGCTACAAGTTCCCAGACCGTGAATTGGGCGTTATCTACCCAGAGAAAGATCCAAATGACGATGACTTCGACTGGCATACAGGCAACATTAATCCTGAAGTTACTATTCCAAACTATATTGCGCAGCCTCAGACAGAAGACCGCAACTTTGACGGTTTGAATGACGCAGTCAACCGTATCATAATGAAGTTGGGCGCGTTGACTGTAAGCATTAACGGCCGTGACAACATAAACGCTAACCCAGTTCGTCTTGACACAATCCGCGACAACATCACGGCACTTATCAAAGAAGTTTATTTCAAAGACTATAAAGATTACGTCAACGCAGATGGACGTAATGAGTTCTGGGACCGCGAGCGCTGTAAGGTCTCACGTATTGACGAGATCACTGAAGAGTTGTATAAATACGCTCTCCGTGGACGCGGCCTTGATGCAGAAGCTTATTTGAGCAAAATTCCAAGCAATAAGTACCGCGGCACGCCAATTGTTCCTACAGACGAGACATTCATTGAAGCACAGGTCCCGCAGACTGACACTGATGAGTACAAGACACGTGCTTCTATTATCGACATTATTCTTGACACTATCGGCACTGACTCAGTAATCAGACGTAAGTTCGAAGACGTCATTGATGCAGAAAAGCGTGTTACTGACACTGATAGAACATACCCGACAGAATTCTCCGAATTCCGTGGCAATAAAGTTGCGTTTGACACAAGAGTTAAAGACGCTCGCAACCGTATCAATGACACTATCTTGAATCGTTTGTTCTCTCTTGAAACCGTTCTTGACAAAGTTGTTTACAAGTTGTCAATGAATGACAAGATGGAAGATTCTAAGCCACGCTTCCAGGACGATGCAGCATCTCACTTACAGACTGATCTCCACCATCCAACAAAATGGACATACCGTTCAGTCGAGCACTTCCTTGCGCTACTTTCTGAATGGTCAGGCATTTCATATGATGGCGAGAACTGGTATTATCTCGACAGAGATGGCAAGAAACAGATATTTGATTACACTGTAACAGGATGGGAATGCCCAGAAATTTGGCATGACAACGAAGTCAAATCATCAGGAAAGTTCATAACGCCAAACGTCTCTTCAACTATTGCTGCTCGTATTCAGCGTATCGAAGAAGAAATGTTGCGTTTGACAATGGAAAATCAAGCGATGAAAAAAGCGCTTGACGAGTACTATTGGATGGCAAAAAAGAATATTGAACATCCACAAGATGACGGACATTTCAAAGACTACAATGTTCATAACGATGTAATCGACCTTTTGAAGACAGTCTATGGTCATAACGAAGACGTTGATGTTGAGCAGCATCAAGACAACAAGTTCGAGCACCGCCTTGATGATCCGAACGGTTGGTATGGCGGCCAGTTCACAAATGGACAGGGCTGTCATAACGCGGTTGAAGAACTTTACAAAGCTGTTTACACTGTTCCTGAATCGGTTGAAGAAAACTCATTAGATGGCGAGCGCCACTTTGACCTGACATCACAGCGCGAAGTCCGTGATTCTTACCTCAAGAATGAAAGAGCAAAATGTTATAGAGAACATGGCTACGTCCCTGCTGAAGTTGACTATATCGCTCGTTCTGACCACAAATATCATTCAGACCGTTCATTCTCTTCAAGATTTGACGTTTTGGAAGACGCTATCCGTGTATTGCGCAAAGTTGTTGGTACAGAATATTTCAAAGAAAACAAATGGAACGGTATTCTCAATTTTTCTAAAGACACGATGAACGACTTTGGCACCATTAATGGAACCGACTTCGGCCGTGCTATTGAAAATAATCATTTTGTTAATAGAAAAGAACAGAATAACACTGTTTTCGGAATGCTTGCTGACGTTTACGCAATACTTCGTAGTTTGCAGTATATGAATGGTGATGAAGTTACTAATGACAACTTCTACAACAATCAAAATGGCGGCGGCAGCGGAAACGGTTCATTTTACAACAATTGATTGAAGGCAGACTAAATAATATGCAAGAAAAACCTTTTCCACAGCACAATATATTTGATGACAAGTTGGTAACGAAGGAAGGACTCCGCAAAGTCCTTTCCCAATTTGCAAAAGATACACAGGAGTGTCTAAAAGAGACGTGGTCCACAATTTTAGTTGTGGAACTCAACAATCTTTTATACCCACAACTATTCAAGTTGAGATGCCTTCATTTAGACAGACTAGGTAAAGCCGCGTTTGAGATAACTAAAGATGACTTCCCATCTTCTGACAAAACTCACAAGTTGGGAAAAGCTCTCAATAAAGTTGAGGTATCAATAAATGAAAAGAACTGGGAACGACTTTCCGCCGATGAGTCAATTCATATCGACTTTGGTCCTAATACTTCTTATAAGGTTAGTAATGGCGATGTTTTCTATGTAAAGTATACATATACTGACCTTACTTGTTCATTTGCGTTTGGCGATGAAGCAATAGATCAGGATTCATACTCGAGACATGACTGTAAACTTGGAGACGTTTTGGAAATCTCCGAAATGTTCCCATACAATGAAATCGATAATGACAGTTCAGGACGTTCTGTATTATATGACTACGTTCTATTTAAGGACGGAGTCGAAATTAAAAGACTAAAATATTTTGAGACAATTGTCATTAGAGAGCATTTTTTAGGCAGTCATTACGTTTTGAAGAAAACACAAATGCGTAAAGTTTTGGACGTTTACAATGATCTTGACAAAGCAAAAAGTACGTTTATCATTCCTATTAAGCGTGGCAATGACAATAATGACGAGCACTTTACTGCAAAGAACACGCCTGTTCAAGACATTCTTGACATATTGCAGAGCCGTTTCAACATTACAAATATCTTTCATAACGCTGACTGGGATTGCAGAGTAACGGACAGTCGTGAAAGAACAGAAATTGTTTTCACAAGAAAGGTTTATAAATATAATGTTGTCTACGAAACAAGCCACTTAGGCGGACTAACAGAAAAGCCAAAGTCGTTTGAAATTAACAACTTCGATAGAAACTTTGTTCATGCACTTGACGGCGACGATGCTGAAGTTTACAGAGCGTGGGCAGCGCTATATCTTTCAATGCGCTATCCAAATTTGTATTCTGTTACTAATAAGCATTACGAAGACTCAAATCATACATACTATTTCCGTTATGAGTTCTATGAGTCTCGTGCTCAATATTACGGCATCAAAAAAGCTGCGGCGTTCGCAGCAGCGCGTACATTGTTCTTTGAAGCGTTCAACTATCAAGGCGCACTTTCAGAGATAAATGTTTTACTTCGTGACTTTGACGAAGCGAAAGAAGACGCTGAAGTTCTGACATTCAAAGAAGGCATGGAGCATTACATGGAAGCAATCAATAAGATACATGCTTTCATCAGAAATAAGCAGTTTGACCAAGCGGCCGAATATGCTCAAAACTATCAGGACACTTACTCAAGTGAGGGATTTGACCCTAAAGACGTTATGGGCCAATACATTACTAATATTGAAAAATATCTTGAAGATCAGCAGACAGTTGCAGACGCCGCCAACTCTGGAGACGTTCTTCGTGCTATCGAGTTGGCAAACGCACATAACGCAAGTTATCCTGACTACAACCAGTACTTCTTACATGAACTTGAAAGATTCAACTTATTTATCGAATATCAAAGCGCTGTTTTACAGTATATCGAAGATTTCAAGATAGTAGAAGCTGAAGCAAAGATTGCTGAATATTTTGTTCCGAACCACCACTCACTTGGCCCTGACTATGGAAATTGGTTTGCCAATAAGATTAATGAAGTAGAAACTTTCCTTCTTGCAATGAACACATTGACTGACCTGCATGGAAAGCGTAAGTTTGAAGAAGAGCGCGACTATATTAACGCTTATGTTGCTGCCCGCAAGCCAGACTATATTGACAAGAATATCCCACGTGAAGAAAAGCGTTGGATACTAGACAAACAGATAATTCTTAACGACTATTTTGAGTTGTGTGAAACAGTAAAACAGAAGTTGAATTCTGCAAATCAGCCGAATGACGCTAGAGACGCGCTTTCATTAGTACAAGAGAATAATGGTAAGTACCCAGACATTTTCTTCAAAGAATTCATGTTTATCGGATGTCCAATCTCAAGATGGTGTGAGACTATCGATATTGCTAACGAAAAGATTGCAGAGAATGACTTGGACGGCGCACTTACTGAGTTGCGTTCATTCAATGACAGACAGGTTTATACCGGCTATGAAGACTACGACTTTGACTACAGCAACTATATTAGCGACTGTATCGACAATTTGCTTGAGTTCATCGAGGTATATAACGATGCAAAGAATGATGTGGATAGCACATGGGGTTCGGGCAATACAGACACAACACGCATAATGAGTTATCTAAACGAAACAAGCACAAACCCTAAAAAGCGCGACTTTAACAGCTTGTTGAAAAAACTTTATTGGAAAGCACAAGTCAATAAGTTCTTCTTTGCGCCTGCTATCGGAGAACTGTCAGAGTTTGAAAAAATTAAGCGCGCTGGAACTCTAAATGACGTTCAGAGACTAGCAATTGAAGCTTACAGAAAACTTCATTCAGAAGAAATGAGAGTTGGCGATTTCATGACATTCGACTCTTTGGCGTTTGACCTTCTTGAAGACGGAACCGAGATGCCGTTCAATAATAACGAAGAAAATGATGGATTGATTTTTAGTTTGTTTAAGGTTGCGTATAATGTATAGAGACTGGCAGTCAAGACTAGCAGAAAAACATGAAATTCTCAAAAGAAAGCTGCTCGACAATAGTAAAGAAATTGCCGGCAGCCCAACTGACTGTATTCATATCACATTAAAGAAAGACAAAGAAGGCGACACAATATCACATGTTGTAGAAAAAGCAGACGTAGTATCAGTAATATTTCCGCCACTTGTCGATGTGCCTATCCGTAAAGTCAAATCGGAATTTTCCAATGTTTATCAGATAACATCTTTAGTAAACGCTGCCGATGACAATGATAAGTTTATTTTGGAAATACCGTATGGACAGAATGTTGATATGGATGATCTAATTATTAGAGTTTTTATTGATCCTTCAACTCAAAGACCAACTATATTGGCACTTCAAGTGATTGAGACGCTAGGAACGTTTGGGATTGAGATGCTGTTATCAATAAAATATAATACAACTATTTATGCAGACCCTCTTCCTGAAAAGTTGTTGAATACGATAACTCAAATGGCAGAGAGACGTCTAAAGATAAAATTTTAGGAGATAATATGATTAAGAATCATAGTATTGTTCTTGACGACGATGGCAATCTTCTTCCAAAAGAATATGAAGATATTCTTTCTGTATATGCTGACGATGACAGCTTAAGTTATATGTCAGCAGAAGAGTTCTTGAAAGAGTATGATGACGAGCCAGAAATTTACGGAGACATTATAGACGCTTACTGTGTAGCTTATGATAAGCCTGATGAATTGCACGTGATATACCCATCAGCTCTTATCGTTAAAGCGAGAAACTTTGATGCAGAGGAAGTAAAAATCCACAATACATCGCCACAGTCTTCTCTTAACTGTAAAATTTTAGGAGACGGCTACGTTATATTCTATAACTGTGACGGCCCAGATGAAAGAGAATTTTTGACTCTTTGTGAGTCAATTAAGGAGAATAAAATGAATAAATTAGATGAACGTGTTTTTACCGACCGTGATTTTGACAACCGTGTAAAGACAAAAGCAAAACCTGGTGAAATTTGGTCTGCTGTTCAGAATCTTCAGGATATGTTTGAAAACGCAAAGAAAGAAGGCGACAGACGTATGAAAGAAAATCTTGTTTCTTTCAACAACCGCCGCATTGACTCTTTCCAGGAAACAGGCTTGAAGAACATTTCTGATGCTGACCTCAAGGCAGAATACCGCCGCCGTTTTGGTGAGTCTGAAGAGTCGAAAAAAAAACAGTTAATTAAAGAGTCAGTCTCAAGTAACACTTGGGAGCAATTTGATGATGAGGCTGAGCCGTATGCTTATTATAACGAGTCTCATAATTGTATAATTGCAAATAAAGACAAATTTGATAACGCTGAAGAAGCCAAGCAATATGTTGAAAGCGTACTTAATGACATAGGCGCTCGAGTAGGCATTGAGTATGCCCCAGATGATGGTGACCCAGAAGTTGAGTATGTTTTCCATATTGCTGGAGAAGGTAATGCTTTATATGACGGTCTTTTGAAGTTTGTCAACGATAACTGGAACGACTTCTTTAAAGAAGAAGATACTGAATTTGAAGACGGCGTTGAAGGACTCCATGATGATTATCTTAGAGTTGAAATATACGATGGTTGGATTTCAGTGTATCTCGGTCATACGGGCGAAGAACTGTTTGGCGGTTACCCAGAAGAGATTAAGGAGTTCGGACCTGAAGGTTTCGCAAAATACCTAGCTACACGGCTTTAATCAAAAAACGCCCTCTTAAAGGGCGTTTTTTTTGCTACTGTTCTTTTTTAGTAAACTTTTCTTTCACCCATTTCAAGAGTGCTTCAAAGCAGAACTTTAGATACAGTAGTCGGTCTTTCCATGCTTTGTTCATAAAAAGTTAGACTATTCATTGAGCAAAACTGACGGGCGGATAACCTTAAAAGAAGACAAGTCAACTTTTCTTTTTGAAATGTGATGTGATAGCGCATCAACTTCAGCGTCTGCCATAGAGTGATACGGACCAAAGAACTGATTACTTTTTTCAAGAAAATACGAATTCTGACTTAGAACTATTTTCATACAAAGTTAATCTAATTTGAAATTAAAACTTGGAGAATATAATGAGTGACAAAACTTCTATTGATTACAGAAAAGTGTTAGATGAAAGATTTTCTGACGGTGAAGCAGCTGTTTACGCAGCAGAAAAGCAAGAAGACTGGAGACATGTAGAAATTACAGATCAGTTAGTTGACGCCGTAGAAGAGTGCTGTGACCCTGGAACAATTAAAAGAATTAAGATGTTCAAACAGCAGTATGGACAATATCCTGCTGTTACAATTTCAGGCGGAAAGCTTAATTTTCAAAAAACTATCAATCGCCGTCAAGTGAAGTTAAGATACTCTGACTCTGATAGTGCAAGTGATGAGCCAGACAACTTATCAAATGACTTTATTGAATTCAGAAAAGCCGTCAGACGAAGATTTAATAAGATACCTGAAAGTGAACTTAAAATTGTAAAAACAAGAAGCGACATTTCAAGATTGATGAAGCGCATTAAGCGAGAGTTTGATTTAATGGACACGACTGAGCGTATTGCTATAGGAACGATAGTAGGCGCTACGCTTCTTGTAGGTGGCATTGTGGTTGCCGTAGTTGCGTCATATAACGACTGTTTGGAAGAAGCAAGAACGATTCTTGAAGCGTCAAATGACTTCAGCCAGATAGACAACTATGGAAAGTCTGTAGGATGTCACGCCACAATATCTTACTATAATGGCGCATCGCATGCTACGTTAGTGCCGAATAAGTCGACTAAAGCCGCCGCAGAAGAGTTCACTCAGCGCCTTATAAAAGTACTTAAAAAGAAAAATAACGGTTATGTTGATGATGAAACTATTTCAAAATCAGAGCTTTTAGACGCTTGTGAAGTAGTACTTGATAAAGTAACTGCAAACGATAGTCATACTCGTATAAGCGTTGTAGACACTTCACGTGGAAAAGTGACTCTTAAAATTGTAACTAATGCAAAAAGCGATACAAACTCAAAAACAGCATATGTCGACATATCATTAAGAGCGTTTGCAAACTATTCCAACATTCCGGGCGTTACATTCTCTTGGGGAGAAAATTATAAGTTGGACTATAGAAAAATTCTCTTTTCATAACAAGTAATAGAGCTTAACAGGAGGGTCTTCAACAGACCCTCTTGTTAATTTAACGCTATGGCATTTTTTGGAATTTCTTCAAACTCACGCCCTGGTAAAGTCATAATCGATGATATGTACGTTTATGACAGAGTAAAAGATACAGGCGACTATTACATTTTTCTTGTAGAGGGAAAGCTTGACGCATTGACAGAAAAACGTCTTGTTCAAGATATTGAAGCGGCTGGCTATACATCATATGTAATTTTGAGTGCAATGAACGGCGAGTATAACGCCGATGATATCTCAGGTTCTAAAACGGAGTTTTCATTAAAGAACAAGTCACGTTGGAACCGTTACATCAATTACAAAGGCAAACACGTCCGCGCTATTATGGCGTTCGGCGACTCTCTACTTCAAATAAACAAATCTGATGACTGCTTGACAAACGACTTTATGGCAGAATTTGTCCGTTCATACTACTACATCGGCCACGGTTTTATCGGCAACTACGACTGTCATATATTCCCAGTTCATTCGTTAAGCATGATCTACCATCATCCAAAAGAGGACCTGACTAAAGTAGATTTGAATTATCTAACACAGTGGTTCCGCGAGCAGCTTACTCGTATGTTGAAGCCGAGTTATTGGACGCCCGATCTATCTCCAGCAAAAGTGCATAAGTTGACGACTCGCGAGGAAGTAGAAAAATTACTTGATAAGCATGAAGGCGATGAGTACTGTTCATTCGACCTTGAAACAACAGGCTTGTCATGGAGGCATGATGACATTGTATGTCTCACAATATGTTGGGACATTAATGACGGGTACTTTATTCCTTGGGAACTTATCAAGCGGCTAGTTGGCGTTGAAAGATTAGCAAAGCACTTCCGCTCAGTAAAGCATCTTATAGGCTGCAATCCAAAATTCGATATTAAGTTCTTGTGGCAGAACGGTCTTCCTCGTGATATATTGCCAACTGACGACACTATGCTGCTTTGTCATGCTATTCACTCTGACCGTTCAAAAGGCTTGAAACCTAGTGCATTTTACTTTACTTATTTCGGCGGGTATGAAGAGCCGCTTAAGACGTTCCGTAAACAGACAGGCATCGACAACTATGGAGAAATCCCAAGTAACATTTTGGATCAGTACGCAACTTTGGACGTCATTGTCGCATTGCGCGTCTACTTTGAAGCATATAAACTGCTTGATGAGTTGGAAACTAAAGTTATAAAAGATGACGACTATGACCAACTATTTGATGACGAAGGCAACCGCGACAAGTGGACGATAAAGCGTTGGTATGAGCAGATGATGATGGGTATATACCCTGCTATCTGTGAGGCAGAATACATTGGCGTAAGAATAGACATCAAAGTTCTCGATAAGAATCGACAGATGATGATTGAAGAGTTGAAGAAAGCACGTGAAGCATGTGCTAAAGTTTTCAACACTGACCCACTGTTTGACTGGTTCTCTACACAAAAGCTTGCAAAGCTGCTTCAAGACAACGGCTACCCACAAGTTGGCGAAACGTTCAAAACAGATGATGAAGCAATGATTGAGTGGAAGCGTCTCAACTTGAAAGGCGTTAGCGAATTGGAAAATCTTCGTGCTATTTGGTCTTGCTTAAATACTTTCATGGGACTCAACTCCGAATATAGAAAGCAAGCACAAGTTAAGGATAAAGATCCAACAAAGAAAACAGGCTGGCTTGAATACCTTGACTACCATGAGGAAGACAACTCATGGCGAATGCATCAGCTGTACAACATAATGGGCGTTGTTTCATTCCGTTGTTCTTCAACAAATCCAAATATGCAGAACATCCCAACAAGAGGCAAGTGGGCGCCTGTAGTAAAACGCTGCTTTACGACTCCGACATGTCCGTTCTTTGAGATTGACGATGACAAAGGAAATCATTGGACGTTGAAGTATGATGATAAAGTGGAGACACAGCGCGGCATAGTCAGAGCAGATGAATTGGTAGAAACAGACGAAATCATACGTAAAGTCGCCGTTAGAAAGTCAGTGTAACTAATTTGTTATGCTTAACTATGAATACATACTAAACGAAGACTTTGTAATGAACAAGCCACGTGAAATGAATATACGAGGCTATCATCCAAACGAATATACAAGTGATGTGGTTAGACAGGTTGCTCACGGTGTTAAGCAAAGTACTAAAGACCCTTTATTGCGCCGCCTGTCAATGAATTCGATAGCTGACTATATCATTAAGAATGGCATATTTGATGAGGACGATACAATAGTCCCCGCGCCACAGCATACTGGCCACGCTGAGTATACTTTAGACATTGCCAAGCAAATCGCTGCAAAAACAGGCTGCAATGTATGCGACTGTCTATCATGCGTTCCACGTGAGACATTGTATGACATGAAGAAAAAAGGCATGCCTATTGAAGACACAATGGCGCGTAAAAAGATTAGGATTCCTGGTAAGCGCATTTGGTTTCTTGACAACATCATAGCGTCTGGCCATACATTCAAAAAAGCAAAGGAACTTATTCCGAACTTAATCCCACTGCCTTATGCTATTTCTCGGTTTGCCAACATAAGACAAGATGGCGAAGGCTATGACGTTGACTATGAAGAAAATCGTTCATACGAGTAAAAATTTTTAGAAAAAGTTCTATCTTTACTAATCATTTTGAAATCCGCTGTTTATATAAATAACGTAAACAACAACAAAGAGTTGGAGTTAAACAACGATATTTGAAATGGTTAGGGAAGGTAAAACAATTGGCTGTTCTGCTAAATGGATAAGCCTGCAGTTAAAGCCCACAGTGGAGAGCTGCAGAATACGAGTTCGAATCTCGTACAGTCAACTCACAAAAAACGGTTAATCTCTGTAAGCTTGATTGCCTTTCCCCTGCTATACTAGTTCTGAGGGGTTTTAGCTTGGCTTGCAAATCTCATAAGGGAGTATAACGGAGGATTTCTTTCGGGGAAATCGATGTACGCTGGCATAAGCCAGAAATATGAGGTTCGACTCCTCAACTTATGAATCAGCGAAATAAATAGCCTGCGGTTCAGGTGACCTCGCACGGTGAAGCACGGTCAACAAGTTCGACACTTGTCAGTTAGGTGTAAATTGTTGGATCAGTGAAGCTTACAAGGCTGGAGTAACTGCAAGGTTCAAGTCCTTGTTACACCTAAAGGTTGGCAGCCAAACCTTTAAGGCTCCATTCAATTTGTATTTTGTATGACCACGGCAGTGGACAAACATATAAAAGAAACAGTTGTAATAAAAAGCTGAGTGTGGCAAGATGGTGGAAGAGATGAAGCTATCAACCCGGTGTGGCACTACCACGAAGCGAATAGTAGCGCGAAGGCCAAGTGACGAAGATGCAACTGAATGAACTTGAGGCGCGGAGTTCTAAAACCCCACCATAGGTATGGAATGAAAACCCGTCAATCTGACGATAGGAAAGATCAGAGCTCGGGAGAGCAGTAGGGAAGAAGAAACAAGACACAATGGAAGTCATGAGCCGGAGTTCTTGTGAAAGTCCAAAAAACTTGGTCCACCACGGCATGAACATGGTTATGCTGCGAGTTCGATTCTCGCCTTGCCGAATTTCAGAATCAACCATCATTGGTTTTCGGACCCTCGAACGATGGTGAGGATACTGTGGCAACCGCAAGACCTCTATTGGTTAGCAATGGTAGCGATGTGTATATCGTGTAGATCCAGTCTTACTCAGTCAAGTAAGTTAAAAAGCAATTGTGTCGGGCTTTGGAACCTTGGCACAATGGCCATTTGAGACAGAGTTGTTTAGAATACGTCTGATATAGATGAGTACATCTCAGCTGAAAAACTTTATGACTATTTTATACTATTGTGTCCTGAGTAGTGGCTAGCAGACGGCCCACGAAAATGACGTGCTGTATGAAAGGTTTCAGCCTTTTACACTGTCGATTCAGTGCATACAGTAAACAATGGCGAGAATGTTATTCTCCTTGTTTGTTCGTTTTACTGGAGCGCGTGGGAAACTATGGCCCTTAGTGAAGTCCGACTCTTCACCGCGCTAAACTTACAGTTTTAAGTTACTTGCTAACTAACTGTTAATATACTAATACGAGTTTTGAAAATGGCAAAGACTATTACGACATTACAAAATCACGATTATTCTCATTTGTATGCTCTCAACGCAACAATGATTAATGACGTGATCTTTGCTGGAGAACCTAAACCGTAGACAGGCATACTTTATTAGTTTGAAGTAAGCCTGTTCCGTAAAGAACAGGCTTTTTTATTGAGCAAATAGCAGGAATAGCTCAGAACGCCCTAAGAGCGCTCCTACGATAAGGGAGAGCGCGGCGCAGTTGGCGAAGCGCCTTCCTGGTTATATATTTTGGTCCCGTAGGCAAACGGTTACGCCGCGACCCTTTCAAGGTTGAAATCCGGGTTCGACCCCCGGCGGGACTGTCTCGGGCTGATGACGGAACAGGTAGACGTGCCTTCCTCAAAAGTAGGTACCGAAAGGTGTGTGGGTTCGAGTCCCACTTGGCCCATAAGACGGCCTGTAGCCCAACTGGCAGAGGCATCTGGTTTAAGCCCAGTTCAGTGTGAGTTCGAATCTCACTAGGCCGAAAATATTTGTTATAAGCTTGCTGCAAAGAGGCTTGACAAGCTCGTAATCGTATGCAAGACGCTTAAGAAACGTCCCAGAGATTTACGTGAGAACGAAAAAACTTGCAGCAAGGATGTGGGAATACATTGTAGTCGAATGTATACACTCAGGTAAGCAATCGTTCGTAGACCGTAACTATGTTGCAATGTGAGAAGTTGCGTAAAAAGAACCTGTTTGAAAAGCGTATCTCTTCAGGCAGCCCCAAGGGTAACTGG
>JAEEGL013910210.1_pt1 | contig 165561 bp, 176 predicted proteins | sample 9134231 | NCBI WGS metagenome assembly JAEEGL01 (sample SAMN16246548, study PRJNA631951) | gut metagenome | biome: gut microbiome; feature: rumen; material: fiber-attached | host: Bos | place: Iran: Karaj | collected 2018-10 | reverse complement strand
CGCCAATGATTATACTGATATATCGGCTCGCCGTCACTTGCCGTTCCAACGAATATTCCGTTGTTAAATATGAAATCCCCTATATAGTAGAACAAGTCTTCGGGAGGAAATATGCCACGGTCGTACCAGCGGTTCTTATATCCGTCCGAAGCGTACTTGGCGATTACCCTGCGCATCCACTTGTCCTGCTCCGCCATCGGCATTGCCTTTATGCGCTTCGCAAAGTTCTTCTTCACCCTTTCCGCACGGGCTATCTTCTCCGATTCCCTTTCGAGTGCCTCCTGCCCTTCGGGGCTGTCCATCCACTTCCTGATTCTTTCGTAATCGCACACTTCGCTCATCGTCTTTCCTCCGTATCTTCAATTACACCAACCTCCGTCAACTTGCGCAAAGCATCCTGCGCCAGATAAAGCCCAGTACGGACATCGCACATAGCAATACGCACAAGTTTCATCTGGTGGTCATAGTCTGCTGGGTTGCCCTCCTGACGACACCATATAGCCCCGCCGTAGTCATTGAGCATATTGCGTATGCTCTCCAAGTCCTGTGCAATTCTTCTGTTCGTTATTCCTTCCATTGCTATTCATCCCTGCTTGTGAATTTATGCGGTTTCGGAGTTTCAACCAATGTGGCTTCAACTCCCATTACTGGATTGCCTCCCCGCTCCAACTTGCACACATCCGAAGCATACGGATAGTATTCATTGCCCGAAATAAGGTCTTCCACGCGCCACTTGCCCTCGATTTCCTCTTCCTCTTCAACACCATAGCCCTTTACGACCCTGCCAGCGTGGAGAGTGAATCCTCCTTTGCTTGCGTGCCATACCTTGAACAGCACTATGTCCCCCTTTCGGAGTATCTCGCTGTTCCAGCCAATAATCGATAATATCTGTTTATTCATAATCGTCTATTTTTCAATAAGTCGCTTTACAACATCGCCGACCTTTTCCTCTATGCTCCTGCGGAGTATTCTATCGGCTTTCTTTTCAATCTCCCAATCATCAATGAAATGCTCAATGTTCGACTTGAACCGCTCAATCTCGGTATTGAGCTTCTTGGTAATCTCTTCGAACCTTTCGTTCAGCACCTTTTCGATTATTTCATTGACTGCGGTATTCAGAATCCTCGCATACCTGTCGCGAAGCATGAGTTCATCACCGCGCTGCTCGAAAATCTCCTTCGTTATAATTCGAGCCGTATCTTCGTCAAGCTCCCTATCGTTATTAAAGAGCATATTTCTGGCAAGCTGCTTGGCAGCCTGTGCCACAGCCTTCTCCTTTATCTTGACAACGCATTCGTCGTCCTTCAGTAATTCCTTGATTGCATCCTTGTCCTTGAGTATCAGAACAAGCTTGTTCATTGTGCCGTTACCTTCCATTTTGTTCGTTTTTTTAAATTATTCTCTTTAACCATAATATATTGAAAGTTTTATGATTATTCATAAAAAAAAGGCGGTCTGCCTTTGGGAGAGGTGAACCGCCGCGATACAATAAAATTAAAATTGAAATATAAGTAGCACAATATTTTATGAAACATCCGTTTTCTCCGCCACCATGCCATTGGCAAATCTGGCGAAGCCACGGTCACGAAGCCAATTCTGCAAGCGATGGACTTCCGAGCATTCGTAGGCGGGCATACCGCACTGGTCAAATACCCTTACCTTTCCATCTGCGGTAAGCTGGAACTCATATCCGCAGAGTTCGCTCCACCACATCGCAACGACTTCAACACCGTCATTCCCTTCCGAATAGACGCTCTCGGTTATCCTTTCCCAGAAGTTGGCATCCATGAACTTCTCGTCTATCGGCAATGCCGAAACTGTATCAGCCCAAGCCCATGCCATGATGGTTTCTCTCCTGTGATAGCCTATCTTCTTGCGGTGTACGGCATCCACCCTTACTACGCCGGCATCGGCAACAACCACAAGGTCATCCAACTGTATCTGTCCAAGCACACCCTTCGTTTTCATAAGCTGTCCTTCCTTTCAATTACGGTTGCAATGGTCATGCTTTCTATACGGGGAACCACAAGCATATTGACGCAGTCCTTCTCCACATCATATTCAGCCGATAAGATATCCGCACCGCCGTACTTCACTTCAATTACATTTCCATCCATTCCGAATAGTATTATTCAACACACAATATATTGAAATTATAAGCATAATTTAAAAAAACTTGCGGAGAATTTTGGAGTTCCCCGCAAGCCGACATATAAAAAACAAAACAAAAGAAAGTCAAATTCCAATTATTTATACTTCCTTTCCCGAAAGCATAAGGTAGAAGTCACGCACGGACATCTCCTTCACTTCGCCCGTCACCTTATTGCGGACTTTGACAAGGCTTTCTCCGCAGACACATTTACCGATATTGGACTGACCCATGTAGAACACAAGGCACTTCTTATCGTAGCCCCCGCCAAGCAGCTTATCAACATACGAATAGCCGCTATGTATCTTCTCATATTTCAGCTGATTGTGCGAAGCGGCATCAAAGAAATCAAGACCGCCATCGTCATCGAATGATATGCTGTTTACCGTGGCTATGCGACCGGTTATATCATTTATGACGCTTTCCACATTCTCGTAGTTAACTTCGGCGAGCTTCGATATCTCAACGCTCTTTACCAAATCCGTCTGGAGCTGACGCCAGCGCACCCACGACTGAACCGTCTTCTCCATCCACTCCCCATCGTACTCGTTTATATTTATTGAGTATATGGCGGTAATTATTTCACGAGGCATATCCAAGTCATATTCCGAAAGCAAGGCGCACAGCTGCGCGGAACTCGGTATATTCTTGTACTTCTCGTAGAATGAATTAACTATCTCCATCAGCGAATCCAAGTCCTTGTTCCTGAAAAAGCCCTTCTTGACATACTTGTAGTATTCAGGCTTATCAAGGATATACTTGAATAGAATCTGCTCGTTGTTACTAATATTATCATTCATTTTTTGAAAAACTTTTTATCTTGACTATATACTCTTCATCTTCGGCAAACGACCTGAGCTTATCGAAGTACTGCTCCTTCGTGGGCTTTATTCCTCCGAATACGAAACGCTCCCATAAATACATGTCTATTACGCACAGCTTCCAATTGGCGTACATGCCGTAGCCGTTATACGAGCCGCATTGCGTGGTTGGTCGTTTGGACACACGCTTCATGTTCATAAGATTATTCGTGGCTGCGTATATGCTCTTCGGATTGCTTCCGACACCCGTTTCCTGCCTGAACTGCGCCATTGTAATATCGGGATACCACATTCCGATTTGCAGCGCAAAGTCAGCCACGCTATCCTTATCGGGTATCTCGCTGAACGGACACTGCATAAGCTCGCCTATCAGCGCATTAAGATTATGGTTATGCTCGAGCTCATTGAACGCATCAACGGCTTCACGAAGCTCCGCGACCTCATCGCGAAGCGAATCCCTTTCATACGAAATGGCAGCCATCTCCTTCTGCTCCGAGAGCCGAAGAGCAATGGATACGCCAGCGGTGGCACACATGATAATTACCCCCATCAGCACAAGAAGTGCAACGGCGAACCGCTTTGATATGACGCAGACCTTGTCGTATGTCTCGCCATTTAATACTACATACTTTTTCATTCCTATATTGTTTTTGAGTTTGAGTTCATATCTTTACATTATATGCGCCATTACGGACTGCCTTCTTTTTTTGAGTTTTGTTTTCAGTTCATAATATATTGAAAAAACCGAAATACTTTATTTTCGGCATTCGGCATTTCTGATAGTAGCAGAAAACGTTAATGAATAACATTCGGATTAATGGCATCCGGCGGCAGTACTGTGAAAAACGGAGTTGTGGTAAGAAGCCCATCACTGACCTGTCCGTGTGCATGATTATCATAACATTCCTTTACGACATCTCCGTTCATCATCGGATGCTTCGGGTCGGTTCCAAGCTCTATCTTCGGTGCAGTAAGCCTTATTATATTATCACTCTTCAGCGTTATCGTTCCGTTGCTCATCATAATGCTATCTCCGTTAATATCGCTGATTGTTATAGAGCCGTCAGCACCCATGACGAATTTCATAGAGCCGTTATAATTCTTATAGTCTATGACAACCCCGCGCCTATCCGTAAAGTACATCTTTATATGCTCTCCCTTACGGACGCCTCCATCCTCTTCCCCATTGGAGAAATCAGTATCATACATAAGAACGTGAGCGGTACTTGAGTCGTCATCAAGCTCACCGCTTATTTCCGAATTAACATTAACCACACCAAGCCACAGCGGTGCATAATTAATATCACCCGTTACATAAACTTCCTCGCCTATCTTCGGTATCGTGTACGAACCGCCGCATAAGCATAACGGCTTTGCCCATGGCAGAAATTCAGTAGGAATTACATACTCGTCATTTTCCTTCTGGTCGTTCACGCCATATACTCTGACCTTAAGTCTTGCATCACCCTTCGGGTCAAGATTGTCTTCTATTACTCCAACGAATGGTGTCATAATCTTTCTTTTTTAATGTTACTTAAATGCCTATCCAAATTTATAGTTTACGAATGCACGGCTATCCATTAAAGCGAGAAGCCTCCTCCTCCGCCGCCTTCGTCTCCGCCTTCATCTTCATCCTCCTTTTTCTTCTTCACCTTCTTGAACTTGGATTTATCCGCTCCGTCAAATGCTATCTTCTCCGCATCTTCATCCTTGTAGCCTTCCTTTATAAGAGCCTTCTTCGCCTTTATCTTCCTGTTGTTCTCCAGGTCTTCGAACTTGAAGCCTCCGTATGTGCGAATGAGATATTCCAAATCCCAATACGGCTCATCGTTGCCATCGCTGTCCTGTGTAACAAGCGACTGCATAATATTGCTTATGGTCTGAACCTTGTGGTCGAAAAGCTCAAGCTCACGCTGTTCGGTAAATACATTATTATTCGTGAACTTCAGCATAAGGCTGTTACGGAAGTTCGTGTCCGTTATGAGTTCCTTATGATTAAGGCAGAGTTGGATGTAAAGGGGCTTTACAAGTATTTCCTGCCATATAGCACGGATGCGGTTTATATAGTTTGCGAACTTCATCTCCTCACGCATCATTGATTCTGCGGTAAGCGCATACTGACCGCGCCCCTGCTCATTATCGAAACGTGAAAACGGAATTTTTGAAACACCCCAGAGCTTGTACTTGAAGTAGCGCAATGCCTCCGTATCGGAAATATCAGGACCGTCACCGCCAAGCGTCTGTACCTGCGGGCTTTGTCCGTCAACCTGCGGGAACCAGTATTCCTTGTTGAACGGCATCATCGGCTTTCCGTTGCACATCAGTTCGCCCGACTCCCAGTTGAAGTCCACGAGCTCCTTATAATGATGCATTGTTTCGCTCAATGTCTGCTTACCCCTATTGCTCGTATCTTCAACAGGTATCGTGAACATAGTCTTGAAGGAAGCATTGGATACCGCCCAAATGATACGCGTGCTTTCCATTATGCGCAGAAGATTGAAGCAGCGTGCCAGCCTTTCAACATAACTTATTCGGCAAGCCGAATCGAACTGCGAGTAGGATATGTAGATAATCTGCGAGTCGTATAGCACTCTCTGCCGCTGCGGGTCCTGCGGATACTCAATCCATATCTTCTGATTTGTGTCCTCACTGAAAGCAGGAACAAGATACAGCGGGTCGAGCTCCTTGAAGCCGGTTATATGCTTCTGCTCATCGTTGCTTCCGTTCTCAACATCATAAAGTATTTCAAAGGCAAGGAAGCCATCAATAAGGAACTTGCGGAAATAGCCCCACGCCATATTCTGGTCATAGAACGAGAAGTAGTTGTAGAGCTTGCTGAACTCATCATATATCTCCTTCTGGAGCTTCTCATCCATAGTCTTATTATCATAGCGAGGCTCGCAGAAAAGTCCGTCATCCGTATAGCAGATGCACTCGTCAGTCATTATATCAAGTATTTCCTCAACTTCATCCTGCACGGCAAGACGGCGAAGTTCCATCCGCTTCTTGTCATCGTATGTGCGGTCGAAGATTGGAATATTCTTGTTCATCGTGGAATCCGTGAACGAATATCCGTTGAATATGTCATAAACGCTTCCCTGATACTCGAACTTCTGACTTTGGCTCTGCCCATACTGCTGTGTAGTATAATTTATATCATACAGACCAAGTGAACGGCTCGTCTTGAAAAGCTTGCCGTCAAAGTCCATGCCGAGAGTGGAGAGCTTGCGAAGCCGCTTGCTCACATTATTCTGCGGTGCAACCCACGCAGCAGTATCCCGCCTTGTTTTTATGAATCCTGCCATTTGCCTAAATTCTTAAATTTACATTATATCTTATTTATACGAGCCTAAAACAAATAACTTGACATCAGCCTGTTGTATATGTATATGTCAACCACGCACATGTAACTTGTGCTTGAGTTAGTCCTTTCGTGGAAATTAACCTTCACGTCAATATCGAACTGGCTATCGTCCTTCGAAAGAACATACTTCATTATCTGCATCTTGATTTCCGACTCTATGTACTGCCCGCTTACATTGGTCTCGAATATGTACTGCTCAAGATTAACCCCGTAGTCGGGCATGCATAGCACAGAGCCTTTCTCCGTATAGAGCAGCATTTCTATTTTCTGCAAAAGGTTAATGAGCGCGTTGCGGATTTCCAACGCGCTTTCCGAGTATCTCGGACTCCCTTCGGGTATGCAGAACATCTCAACAATATTTGACATACATTATTTATACTTGGACACGCTTATGCAAATGCGGCGGAGTAGATGCTATTGAAGTCCACAGCCGCATTACCGTTCTCCTTCATTACATCAAGAAGCTCCTGCATACGCCCGCTTTCCGCAATCACGTTATCGGCTATCCAGCCGAAAGCCTTTGTCTCGAAAAACGCATTTGCATTCACACATGTCATCGCCAAATCATCATGCCCCGTTATAGCCTCGTAGCTGTTCTTCTTCTTGCCGAATACATTAAACTCCTTCCCCGTCTGGATATCATGTATTATCATGCGCCCGCATGCTACATTGGTTCTTGTCATCTGGCAGTGTATCTTCTTATTCTCGGCATTTACACGCAAGCCGTATGTATAGATATCGCTGTCGAGGCTGCGCTTGAACTTCAGTATCACGCTTCTCATAAACTCATTCCTATCACCGAATACATAGCCGAGCTCCGTCATTACCTCGCCGCCGAATGCATTCCACTCAAGAACTATCTTGACATTATCCGTGTACATGAGCTTATGCGTAAGTATGTAAAGGAACTTCGCAAAATCCTTAAGCGACATGTAATTATGCGCCCATACGCCAACCTGCTCCAAGCAGATGTAATCGCTTATCTTGTTCGGGCTTCGCAGCGCAATGACATCTTCGGGTCGCATAACGCCTATCTTGAATATGTCGGCAACAAGGAAGTCACCGCCATTACCTTCCGAAAGGTCAACGCTGATAAGGAAGTAGTCCTTCGTATTGGTTTTCAGCGAAGGCACGTCAATATCCGGATGCCAGCGCAGATACTTTGACTCCTCCATTTCGTACTGGTCGAATATTGACGAAGTATCCTGAACGAACTTGACCTTGTCCTGCTCGACGCGCTTCAAGCCGTTGGGCGATAAAAGCAGATTACCCGTAGCCAAGAACGAGTTTCCGTACTGCGCACCGAAACGCTCAAGACCAAGCTCTCTGTCCTCTCCGCCAAGTATCGCTATTGTCTTTTCCATCCATCCCTCGTCACGCTTAACCCACTTATGCTGCTTCTTATCCCAATCGGGAACCTGCCACCAGTCTATCCTGTACGGCTTAAATCCGTTAAGCCCTTTCTCCGCAGCAGCGTATATCTCGTAAAACAGGTTCATGCCGTTAGGAGTTGATGTGATAATAATCTTACTATCGGGAAGCGAAGTTACAGTAGGCATGATATTGGAATAGAACTCATCAATGATGCCTTTCTCAACATGAGCGAACTCGTCCAAATAAAGCAGGTTGATTGTAAAACCGATACCGGAACGGGGCGTTGTTGATTCGGCAATGCACTTGCAGCCGTTGTCGAACTTCAGGTCAAGAGCACCCCACTTCAATATGCCCGGCTTCATGAAGAACGGCACATTCTCTATTATCTCCTGAACTTTCGAGAGAACATCGCGTGCTGTGCGCTCCTTGTTCGCGGTAAGAAAGACATTCTTGTCGTAGTTGAAAAGGAGATACCAAGCCAGATAGATTGATGAACTGATTGTATTATGGGACAACACCCCGTTGGTATAGTACCTGTGCGTGTCATCGTCAACGGACACATCGTACATACAGAACTTGTAGTTATGCCGTCTGACGCTCTTTACGGTCTTTATGCACCCGTCCCCGAACAAGCGGTCGCCAGACTTCAAATCCTTGCAGAATACTTCGGCAAGCTCGCTTGTAAAGAATATATGAGTGTCCGCACACTCTATTTTAGTACCATCCGTAAAAAAGACTTCATACACATTATACGGCTTTGTCTTATATACCTTCGTGGCGGGTACGAACCCCATATCACTTTTCACCATAAGCGATATGTCCTGCTCGCCAATGAACTTGCCGTCATAAACCGCCTTGCCCCTGTTCTCGATGCGTTCAATGAACTGTATCAGATGCCCTGTGATATTTTTAACGAAGCGTATGCCGTGCAACTTATATAAGAAGCGTTTAATCTTTGACAGTAATGTATCACCGTCATCGAATACTTCACCAATTGCCCGTTTCTCGCCGTTCTCCGTATCAATTATAGTCGAATGTATTGAGCATTTCCCCGATTGCCTTGATGCGAGAATAATTGAAAATCTATTCTCATCAATCACATCAAGCACTTCCTCCTGATAATCCCTCAGCGTTATCTGCGATACCGCACCGCCTTCAGCGGCGTTCTTAACCCACGCATAGTGGTTGGCGAAGTAGCGGACATCGTTCTTGCACTTGAGCAGTTCGGCGACCTCCTCCTGCGTATACTCGAACAGCAGATTCGCCTTGCGGTACTTCTTGCTCCCGTTGAAAAGCGGGCATTCCCCCTTTCGCTCTATTCCCGAATCAATATCATCTATATATTTTTCAACAGTTTTCGTACTCCATACGATACTGCGTTTCTCATCCTGTTTCTCACCTAAAGCAGCCATAATAAAAAGAAACCACTATTATAATTTATTTATAAATAGTGGTTTTGTATTAACTATTTGATAACCAAATGATTGATTATTTGGTGTTTGTTATGTACTAATAATCAAACAATTACATTAGATGCTACAGCATGCCGTTTTCCGTCATAAGCATTGATATCGAGCGAAGAACTCCGCTTGTCTTCCTGTATTCCATTACGGCATCAATGTAATCGCCCGATACGATACGGCTGTATGTATTCCGCATTATTTCATCAAGGCATTTATAGTTGGATTCAAACGCCACAGCAACCGGATTATCTGATACCGGAGTCGGTTCAGGTGGAACAGGCGATGGGGTTTCAGCTTCATTCAGCTTTCTGATATCTTTGAAAAATACACCCCATTCGCTATTGATATAAGCATCGACGGAATCCGTAGGCACATACAATATGCATTTTTTACTGATTGTAGCATTCCTAAAAGCATCAGCATGTAACGCAGGCGGCACTTTCGCCTCACATATAAAATATTTAAAACTGCTCGAGAGAGCCGCGAATGCACCATCCCCAATACTTTTCATGGTATCATGCAATATTATATGATTCAATTTAGAACATCCCCCGAATACTCCATTAGATATTGTTGTTACAGTGGACGGAAACGCAATTGTTTGTAAGCCTACATTACATCCCGAAAAAGCATTTTCACCTATTCTGGTCAATGTTTTAGGAAATTCAATTTTCTCTAATCCTCTGCAATTATTAAATGCTCTATATCCAATGCTTAATACGCCTTCGGGGATAAAAACTTGCGTTAATGTCGTTTGTGCAGAAGTGCCGCCATCAAAGAATATGCCTATTTCCGTCTCCCCGTCTTCCAACGTAACTTCACATCTCCCCGTTTCAGGATTAAAAACATTACTATGTGAATTAAGCCAAGTACTACTTATCGGCATATTGTCACTCGTAGTATATTCTAAAATTAAATCTGCCATAATCAAATATTATATTATTAAGAAAGCTTGCACTTTATGAAATTAACTATATTATGCACGGGACTCATCACGGCTGTCTGCACAAGCGAAGGCTCTTCCCACAAGCCAAGCGACTTAATGTACTTCACTATGCCGCGTGCATGTATTTCCGCGCATATTTCATTACTTTCCGGAGTAAGCAGGAACTTGCAGTCCTTCTCGTTATCCATAAAGAAGTTCTCACTCAGGGTAGCGGGACAGTTCGTATTGGAAAGGACATAATAGTTAGCCTCATAATCATCATCCCCATCCGAACGGTCACTCCTGAAATGAAGATTATGCTTCGGAAGCATCTCCTTCGCCTCATCACATAGGCACTGCGCAAATGCATCAGCCTTCGTAACGCCCTTCGTAGTCCAAGTTGACCAGCCTTCTGCATTCATCCACTTGTCTCCCATGCCGAGCGCATTCACATGCACGGAAATAAACACAGCCGTCTTGCCTTCCTTCTTCGCTTCAGCCGCATACTTATTCGCACGACTTACGCGTGTTGACAGCGGAGTATCCGAGAGCTCCGGAGTTATTATCTTATACTCTATGCCAAGCTTATCAAGCTTCTTCGCAAGCACGGCAACGGTATCGCGACACCACTTGTATTCAAGCAGCTGCCGTCCATCAGACAGCTTCGGGCTTCGCTTGCCAGCCGTATTGCTGCCATGACCATTATCCAATAAAACAACGAATTTCATAATGCACTAAAAAATATCATATATGATATTTATATGCATATTAAGAATTGTTCCCCTTGACATCCTTATCGTAATCACTGCGAAGCGGAGGTCTGCCTTCGCGACGTCGCAATGTTACACGCTCACGCAAGGTGGTTGAGTCATCACCAGTGTACAGCTCAAGCCCCGTGATAACATAAAATCCCGACAGGCTCTCCACGAGTATCTCGTCATTTCCTGCGTAAAGAGTTCCATCGGCTGACGGCATCGGATTCGTCTGGAACTTACTTCCAATGCCGCCTACGCTTTCATCACCGATGCTCGGCGTATTGTCGCTCTGCAATTCAGGATGGTCTTTAAGATAAATGGTAGAGCCGTCCTTCGCTTCTATGGTCATATCCTTCTCTTCAGGATGGTCTATCAAATTATCTATGGCGATGGGATTGCGCTCGAATAAGCTTACTTTCACACGGCTGAATTTAGTAAGCGCAGGATTGAAGCACGGCAGCTCTATATCAAGCCCGTACTTATCCATATCGGCAAGACACATGGAATTGAAATTATCCGCATACATGTATCTATCATTATTATCATCCCCGTTTATGCCGCAATTCGTATATGTCCTGAGATTCTTATTCAGCGGACTTGGTTCCCCGTCAATAAGCCGCCCCCTATTCAGCGGCATAAGCCCGCTTGTCTCGAAAGCGGGAACGGCAACTTCCTCTGAACGCCACTCCTTCGAAGAGCCGTTATACCACTGCGAATACTTAATGTATCCGTCGGTCAGGCAACGGCTATTATCGCTCACTATCCTGTAGTTATCAAAGAACAGCGACCAGTTCTTAACCGCCAAATTATTAGTAAGCTCATACTCCCATTCACGCTCCACGCCTTTCCATAGGTCAACCTTATCGGTTTCCGCGTTCTCTATCTCATCGCTTGCGTTAGCCTGCTGATAGTCATTATCGTAATCATCCGTTTCATTATGGTTCGTATTATAGACAGTACACTTCCCGCAGTCTCCGCCCATATAGAAAAGACGATTGCACTCAACAAAGTTAAGATTATAGTACCAATCTATATACGATGTGAAAAAGCTCTCTTCATCCAAATACGCATGGCTTGTGATATGCGTAATGAAATTGTCAAGCGTATCATAGCCGCTGCGCCACACCTGCGAATCGTCAGTTGATTCAACATTGGTAGCGAAGCCAAGCCCTATTTCATCCGCTATATTAAGAAGGGAATCCCTTGTCGTGCCACTCTCGAAATGATTATTCAGATACATCATGCTCGGAATGTTCAGCACGCCCGTCAGCGAATACTCGCTCATATTGCCGGAAGTTTCATCTCCCATGACGGTATACTCTTCCCCGAAATCGGTTATAAGGAAATCAAGTCGTATCGGCTTGTACTTCTTTTCATCACCCATAGACGCAATATAGACATTTATGACCGAACCTTCCTTCGGGTAGTATTTCGTGGCAAGCAGATTATTGGCATCCATCAACCTTACATACAGCCTTGGCGCGAAGCCCGTGCAGCTCAACCTGAATGACGATACATTTGTGGGAGTGATGATATACTGATTATTGATTTTCAAATAAGGAATGAAGGCGTACATGCGGCTTTCCTCACCTGTCGTTGAATTCTGCTTCGGCACAGCCTTCCCATCCTTGCTCTCCGTATTGAGTATGGCGAGCTCGTCCAACTTTACGGTCGGGTCTTTAATCTGCAATATCTGCAATTCATCTTCCGTGTATGTCCTTGCCATTGTTCCTCGTATTATTTCATGAACGGATTACGCATGCCTTCAAAATCATCACATGTATATGTGATGATTGCTTCGCACTTGCCGAATGTAATTTTCATCTCAGGCGGTTTTGAGCGGTCTTCAGGCATTGTGGTTATTTCAATCTTCATATTATCCTGCTCATACGAATACGTCGTGCCTAAATCGTATCCGTAAGGAACAAGTTTACTAATCTTCATCCACAATTCACGAATATCATACCTGAAGCCATCGTATGTCACGATATCCCCATTCTCCGTTTTACTCTTTGTCACGGTATCCACAATATCCATTATATTGTGATTGATTACCACAGCCTTCTTGTAATACACGGGGAGCATCCTCTTGAGAAACTCCGCTCCCGTATAGTTTATGTCCTCACCGCCCGTGATGTTATGTATACCGGCGTACTCCTTAATCTTGAACTTGCCCTTGATTGCATCCTTATTGCGATGCTCGTACACCTTGTCGGTATTGAGAAAATCATACTCTTCGAAAGGTCTGTCGCAATACATGAAGTAAGCATTGTCCCCGTATATGAACCAATACTGGTATATACCGTTCTTCTTGTTCTTGTTGTAGAGGTTGATTGCATTGAAAGCATCCGTAAACGGCTGGTTCCATTCGTCAAATTCTTCCTTCGGTATATCAACAAGCCTGTACACGCACTCGTTGCCAACATGGAATATCTCGCCCTTCGGGTTTCTTATGACCATGACATTGACAATGTGCTCCTTGCCGCAATGCTCGCATGTTTCACCGCCTGTGTTCCTGTAAGTGTCTATGAGCTCGTAGTCGTCCTTCGGAAGATTACGTGCAATGTATCTCGTATTATTGACGGAGATATTCTGCATATTGACCATCCCCGCCGTGCTTGGATGTATATCATTAGCCAATGCTTCATTTATATCCCCCTTCATAGCGAAGGCGAATACCTTTCGGAATGTATCAGTATCAGCATGCTGAAGAAAATCATCATTAAGACTATGCAGCGAACTCGATACATAACTGTCCGTTTCAAGCATCAGCTGCGAATCATAAAAATATCTTATCGTCTGCTTGAATCTATGCGCATCGTGTTCATAGTTGGTCTTCGAACGTTCATCCGACTCATATACCTTATATTTTTCAAAATGCTTCTTGCACTCATCAATTAGTTTCATGGACTTCGCAGCAAGTCCCCACGAGCTTGTATATTCATCAAGCATACCGAACACTTCCCTTGCCTTCATTAACGGGCGACGGCTCGTTACACGGTTGTAGTTGTAGTTATTCAGGTCGAACATTTTTGCGAGATTCGGAAGCCTCGTTACATTGTTTCCCGTCTTTACGGCAAACATAAGATACGGAAATTGCGGATTGACCTTTATATAATCCTTCGGTGCATGTTCAGCCTCCACGACCGGATACACCCATACCTCCTTGTCCTTATCGTATGTAAATATGTACTTATCACCCTTATCCGTTGAAACGAATTCGTATGTACATCCGAAAAATGTCGTTAATCGCTTCCACTCCCCGACATTTTCTTTGTAGTAAATGCGGAATCCCCAGTCCTCCCAGCTGTTCCACATTTCACTGCTTATACCCATAATATGACGGAAGTAACCCATGAATAATGCATCAAGATTACAATACTTCATATCCGTAAGCTTGCAGAAGCGAACGTCATTCAAATTATTGACTTTGGATATGGCTTCGTTTATGAACTCCTCCGCGCTTAATAACTTTCTCATAATCAGTAGCCGTATTATGAATTATCTGACTTCAACATCTATGACTTCCTGCACATCGAAAACATCGAGCAATTGGTTGTATGCTCCAGTTTCATCCACATCGTAGAATGACTCGCACTGCTCATCGCCATCCATATCAATGAATGTGAAGGTATAGCGACGCTCCCTTGCCTCATTTATCCTATGGAACTCATCAAAGCTCGTGATAACATATCCTATGCCTTCCTTAACGTCCTTGCCTTCTCCGCCATTATCGTCATTGCTATCCTTAATGCCATCGGCAATCTTCTTCAGACGCGCAAGACCGCCTTCCGATTTCACTATCCTATTGAATTTCAAGTAGCTGAACTTGCCGTTCTTATCCCTTAACTCCTGTGGAATACCATCGCCGCTCTTGCCCTTGAGCTTCTTCTTGAACTCTTCCTTCAGCTCATTGATTTCCTTATTCTTCTTCGTCTTTTCAGCTCCTTCGGCAAGTGCTTCTTCAGCACCCTTTCCGGCTTCAACGAACTCATCGTCTATCTCCTTAAGTTCCGCCTTATCCTTCTCGGTAGCCTCCTTTTCGATGATTTCACGAGTTTCATGGTAAACTACGTTACATGCAATTTCCTTGCTCTTCAGCTTCATAAGGTCAGCCCATTCCTTTAACTGGTCGTTCTTCTGCGCATGAGTATCAATCTGACCGAGTATGGCTTCAAGCTTATCGTGCAACGCCTTATCACCGCTCAGGAACGCAAGACCTGATTTGGTATTTACCGAGCGTTCATGATTTTTCTTATCATCATACGACATGGCAAGGTCTGTCGCAAGGTTTCTCATTTCCTTGAACATCTTTACCTTGTCAAGATTCTTCGCCACATTGAGCGCACTCTCCACATAGGAGTTTATGTACTGGATGCAGAGCTTGCGTATAGCACGCACTTTCATCATGTATCTTACGGAAATAAGACCGAACCATCCCTTTACCTTCGGGGCATCCTTTACGGGATACTTGGTTGGAAGCTTCTCCTCGCTTTCGTTCAGCGATATGCGTTCAAAGCAGTCGGTATCAAGCATTTCGCTTTCATTCACGAAAGCAGGCATAAGCTCGTCAAGCTGATATCCGATGCCATATTTCTCAAAAAGTCTATCGAATGTTCTCATAGCAATAATTATAAATAAAATAATACACATTAATATTTATATCTTTGCTGCAAATGGATATTATGACATTTGATGAATTCGGTTCAAGTCATCTTTGGGAGGCTTTCATATACGACGATAACGGAGAAAAGCTCAAAAGCAAACGCTCCGATTCGTTACATGTACGATGCGGCTATCTTGAAACAATAAACATAAACGGAATAGGCGAGGTGGTCGCAAAGATGGACACGGGCAACGGCTCGTTCTGTTCCATACATGCAGACTCGTTCAAGGTGGACGGTGATATGGTAAGATGGAAGCTCGGTGATATAGAGTTCGAGACTCCGTACATCGGAAAGTGCAATATCCGCAACAGAGGGGATGAAGAGAGAATCAAGACAAGGCTCAATATAGTATTCAAAGATAAGATATACGAGAATATTCCGTTCACTATTGCACGCCGCAATAACTCCTATGCCGAAGTGCTGCTCAACAGAATATTCATCAACACGATAAATGCCGTAATAGACCCGTCAAGGTCTTTCATTGCGACACACAGACCAAGCGGCTTCACAAAGAAAAAGAAATTAAAGTCTGGCGAATAGCAGGCTTCCGCGTATTGCTTCGTATTCAACGCCATCAAGCGTTATCGGAGTTCCCTTGCCTATCGGCTTCACTATCCTATCACCGACCTTATATTTCGTCTCCCCTTCGGGAACAGCAACTATCGTGGCAATGCGCTGCCATTTCTGAGGTATCACTATGCCAGCCTTCGTGGTAATGTCTTCGAGCTTCTCGTCCTTGACGAGGACATACCCGTTAACCATTTGTATTTTCATCATCCGTATTATTTTCTGGGTTTTCAATTTCTACGCTTTCCTTCGCATTGTCGTTCTTCGCCTGCTCAAGCATTATCATCAGGTCGCGCTGCCCCCTTATCTTTGCCGTGCTGACCTCGTCCTCGCTTTCAAGTTCAACAGCTTCGCTCATTTCAACATCACTTGACACCTGCTTCAGGGAAGTTTCTATCTCCGTCAGGTATTGGCTCTTCATCTTCCAAAGCTCTATCTCCGTCTTTTGCAGGTCGGAAAGACATCGGAGCATATTGGGATTTATGCCGTCCAATTTCATGGAACGCATAATCTCCCTTATGGCATCCTCGTTTATTTCTATCTGCTGAAGTATTTTGCCGAAAGTGCTTATATCGCTGTCAGCCTTCAGCTTGACATAGTTGATTTCACCCGTCTTCTTCGCATAAAGGTCAAGCGCGCTCTCTATAAGATTCTTTGCCGATTTATTGGACTCGGATGCAAGGGCATATTCAGCCTTATCGTATTCTTCCTTAAGGCGCAGAAGCTCCTCTTCGTTGTTGGTATCATCGTCAAAATGCATGGTATTGTCATCCACGAAATTACCGACCACGCCAGCCGAGAAATCATTAAGCATGCTCGCTATGTCATTGGCTTCCGCCCTTCTATTATTATCATTCATATTGATATTTTTTAGTTAACAACACGGGTTAGTTCATTATTTATATGGAAGCGGAATATCAGAATCTTAACTTATTCGGCTGCCAGCCTATCGTAACGCCAAGACCCACATACGGAGCCGGGCTTGCTGACAACGCCCCATTATTCGTTATAGCCACCCCATAGCCGACAGTCGCACCGATGCATACTCCGAAATGCTTATTCTTATCGCTTTTGGCATTGGAGAGTGATATTGCAGTGCCATCATTAAATGTAGTATTCGGGTAGTCCGTCTTAAGCCTTACGAAGGTCTCGCCCTTCTTATCAACATACAGCGTAGCATCAAGCCAAATGTTCTGGCTGACCGATATCATGCTCTCGCCTATATCCATATTGCACGAACTATCAATGGTGTACGGAATGCTTACATCAAGCGAACGGGAGCTCTTAACGAACTTATCATCCTTATGAAGCGAAACAACGCCCCTATCGCATAGACCGCCATATATATTAACAGTGTCATGGATTATATCCCCGTCAACATATACGGTGTCCGTTATGCCAGCCACATATCTTATTATGGTAATAGGCTCTTTGCCCCTTTCAAGCTTCAGGCTGTCAGCAAGCTCATCTATACGGAGCTGCATGGCACGCATCTCCGCGCATTGGTAAACTCCATCCTTATAGTTCTTCAGCGAGTCATTCGCAGCCTTGAGATTATTCTCGTACCGCGCAAGCTCGGATTCAAGATATTCGTTGCGGCTGCACGAGCGAGAAAACATCACAGCAAGCACAACAGCACCCAATACGACAAGTATGGTAAACCAGTTATTCTTCAGAAACTCTTTCATAATATCGTCAAATATACAATGTCTTATTTATATAAGACGATACGGAAAGATGCATCAGAACAGCTTATTGGTGGTTTCCATATCCACGTCATTGATGAAGAACTCATTGAGCAGGCTCTTGTCCTGCACGCAATGATAGACATCCTTATACAGCGTTTCCTGAATGAAATTGGGAAGCTCCCTTATCAGGCGCAGATACTCTATTGAAAAATAATCGCAGAACACTATTACAATCAGTGCAAGCGGACATTCATTGGAAAATTTTTCATAGATTTTAATGAAGAACGATACAAGCTCGCTCGCACTAATCTTCGCGCTCTCCTTGTTAGTAATATCATTATAGTTCGCATAATGCGTGGAAGCAATATAATTGGTTATGGCATCTTCGGCTTCATCGTAACCGTTATTCTCCACCTCCGCAAGAGCTTCCTCGTTCAAAGTAGCACTCAAACCCTTCTGCACTTCCGATAGCGTGAAATCGGTTACATAATCCGCAGTGCCGTCAAAGTATTTCGATTTGAGTTTCGTAGTATCCAGTCGTTTGCCTTTCAGTCCCATATAGCGGTTTCATTTATACTATATTTATACGACAAATATATTGAACTTATATGAATAGTCCTTCATATATTTTACTTTTTTTCACAATATTTACTAACAGCCGCAAGGTGATAATTCCGTTTTCTTTTCAGTATTGCACGCAACGGGAAGAAATATGCCGTTTTTCACGCAAAATTTTATCCGCAACTGCATAAAAAATGCATAAAATAATTGTTAATACGCAGATAACTCACTGATTATTAGTGCATTAAATAATAATAAAAAAATTTAAAAAAAAATATTGTCGTATTAAATATTTATTTATATTTGCAATAGAAGATTAGTAAAAAACAACGGCGAGCCAGATGCCAAAATAAAGCCGCAGGGCAGCGGGACAAAAAAATGACAAAGCAAGCAATCAACTTCGAAAGCGCAGTAAAGAGCGAAAATTACAAGAACATCATTGCGAACATCACACGCAAGTTCGGCGTAAGCAAGGACAACCCTGATTGGAACCAGGAATTTCAAATAATGCTGTGGCAATGCACAGAGAAGTATGACGAATCAAGAGGTGACTTCTGGGGCTTCGCATACTACTCCCTGAATGGCGTAGCAATAAAGCTTGCAGCGAAGGATAGGCTGGTACAGCTTCCATACGATGCCATCTGCGGAAATCACGGTCACGATGTAGAAAGGAACATGAGCTGCGAGTTTGACTCCGCACGAGGAGAGATAGACGAAGAGGCTGACGAAGAGGTAACCACCAAGCTTTCACTTGCACAGGCACTCGCAAGACTTACCAAGGAAGAGAGATACCTTGTAGAAGCAAAGCACGGGATGATAAAGATATCCTGCGAAAGCGAGAACATCGACAAGATAGCGCAGACGATAGGGATGAGCACCACAGCGGCACGCAAGACCTACGCCACCGCAATAAATAAGATGAAGGCTTTTATGCAGAGAGCATAAGGAATAGGCAAGATAAGGAAAAAGGGGCTTTTTAGCCCCTTTTTGCGTTTATATCACTTCGAACATACATCTATCCGATTTATAGACATTGCCGTTTGTGTCGCGGATTATTAGCTTCACGTTGTATCTTCCCGTATCCCTGAACATGTGATGGAAGTTCTTATGCGTACTCGTTATGACGGGCGTATTAGGATTATCCAAATTCCGAACTTCCCACTGCGGGCAGCACTTGCCGACTATTCTTGACGGGGAATAGTTAAGATTGACATCCGTATTCGCAGGAACCCTCGTAAATGCATTCATATATGTCGTATCAATCCATGTCGGATTGAAATGGCTTCCGTTGAACCATCTGTGCATAATATCCGATATTAAGCTCTCCGCTTGCGAAAGCGACCATATTCCGTTAACGCATGTCGGGGCATCTTCCAGCCTATTTGTACGGGCATCTTTTATGCCGAAGCCAGTATGCTTCGCAATCGCTATTATTTCATATTCCGTATAACGCCAATCGTACTCAGGCAGACGGAACGGGGTGAAGTAATGATACTCGAACTCGCTTATGACTTCATCATTGCTTTCGTTGAGCATCTTCGTGTAATACTCAACATCGGACATATCCGTATCGTTATCCGTGAAAACAAATCTGCCGTATCTATTATCCACCGTCAAAATCTCAACGGCTATATCGCCTGACCATGTGCGCATACCATCGGAGTCAAATCCGCCAAGCACAAAATGCGGAAGAACATCACCGCCCATCACGGTTGAGTTCCAATCAAGATGCTCAAGCGAGAGCCAATTCAAGTCCTTGAGATTATCCCAGAAGTACATGCCGTTCCAGCATGTATTGAACTGGTTATTCACAGGCTGGTCGAATGTATTGATTACCATGCGCTCATCGGCATCTTCCGAGTCGTAGTACTCGCCTGCAAATGTAGCCCTGTTAAGACTTTCGTATGTAGCCGTGCGCATTTCATCCCAAGTTGCATCGCATGATATGTAAGGGAACTGCCATGTCATATCGCTGTCACGCCATTTCATATCCTTCGGGATATCATTCCAACAGCCGTATGTGTCGACCTTATGCTTGAACCATCCCGTTACTTCCACATTCTTCGGGAGCACTTCAACGCACTCAGTCTTTATGCGCTCGGATATTGAGTTGTCGAAACCCCTTATCACGCAGCGCACGCTGTACTTGCCGACATACGGAAGCAGTATGCCTATATCCCCGTAGCCGTATTTGAACGAGCCCGTTATTGAAGTGAAGAACTCCTGCGTATCATCTTCAGGCTTCCATATCTCCCAAGTTACACGCTGGTGGTTCCTTATATTATTCTCGCAGTCACCCCATGCATAATCAGCCAAGTCCCATTTGACAAGAGCGTCATCCCAAGTAGCACCAAGACCTGCACACTGAAGTCTTACCAATGCTCCGCACAATGCATTCTCGTTATCGGGCAGATGCTCGTTCATATCGTCTGTGAACGCATTAGCCTTTATTGCATTGTACTTCAAGTTAGGATAATAGTGCGAGAAATTGGCGACATAATAATTACCGGCAGCCTGACCGCTTATAGTATGAATAATTGCATACAATCCTGTCGGATGCCCGTTTGCCGAAACCCTTATTGATGTTGAGTCAATCTCTATTCCGCACTCAACTATATTATCTTCTTCATCTCTTATTTCAACTATAGCGTTTCCGCTTGCATGGCACGGAATTACGCATGTATCCGTATCCGTAAAGTCAAGCTCCGCACGGAAAGAATACAGTCCGTTGTTCATTCCGCCGCCCGTCTCGGTGGCAATCTTATACTTGTAATAGTTCCATGTGCAGCCGTTCTTCGTATCCTGAACATCGTACAGGGCTGGCATGCCGAGCAGTTCTATCGGCTTGCCGTTATGAAGGCGCACGCCGTCTATCACGCACTCTTCGTTCTCCAATCCGCTGAAACTCTCATCCTTATCGGCTGCCAGGGGCATTATCGGATAATCGTTCTCATCAACTATATTGTATGCCCTCACATATTCATCATATATGTCCCGAAGAATAACATCCCCGCTTTTCGGCTGCGGTATATTCTCATTGAAAACATTAAAGCGGCGCAGGTCCTCAAGATATACATCTTCCTGCTCCGTCACCACATTGAAATCGCACTCGCACCCCACGAAATTATCAAATGTACACCTGTCGCTGACATTCGTTCTGATTACGGAGTAGTCAAAGCCGAACATCTCCCCGACCATATCAACTATATGGCAGTTAAGCGGAAGGAACTCCTTTTCAAGCTTACGGCGGAATGCATAAAGCTTTATGACGGCTTCCTCTATTGTGAACGCAAATACTTCCTTCGTATCGGGGAGGTCGTGCGCATCACCCATTCTGCCTACGCTTTTTATCACGCGGTCTATATCCCACGCCATTGTCATCTTATTCGTCTTGCGGAACTTCCTGCTCGGCAGGCTAACTTTAGTGCCATTAACCCTGACGCTCTCCCTGTCCACAAGCGAATAACTTGCTGCGATGAAATAATTGCCATAGTCCTCGCTTGTAACATCGACATTCTTCCACCACTCCTTTATGTGTATGTTGTCATAGCCGAAGTACCGGATGACATTTATAAGCGACTTATATGAACCGATGTACGGATAGATATTATGACCTTCCATAAGCATCTCCTTGCGCTTCTCGTTCATAAGCCGATAGTCAACCTTCTGCTCCTTTATGTCGCTATCCTTGAATATCTTGAAGTCATCATTAGTTATCCGATAACCAAGATTTGAGCAAAGGGTGCTGAAACGCTCATCCTCATCCTCGCATTCGGCATAAACGCTGATGACGGCTACCTTCGTGAATGTATCTTCGGAAGCACTGTAATAGAGCAGAAATAGGTCACGCCTGAATGTAATGTATGTACTCTCTTCATTGCAGAAGCATAAGTCCACCACGCTTGCCGAAGGCACAAGATTAAATATATCATACTCGGCACGCTTAAGCTCCCCGTGCATATCCGAACGCTCCGCATTAAAAACGCTTCTTGTTTCGGGAAGCTCCGTTATCCGCAATTCCCCAAGAAGCTCTATATTCGGGCAATTGTAATCATTATAGACAAGCGCACTCGTATCTTCAGGCGGACATACGCTGTGGTCGAAGCGGAACATATTTATTTCCGTAACATCCATTACGCTGTCATCCCATGTCCATACATAATAATCATCGGGGCTTCCATCGGGAAGATAAGCCATCTTTCCGTATTCGTATGTCTTGACTCCGTTCTTAAGAGTATCCCTTTCCGTTTCATCAATTTCATAACTCAACCAGTTAACGGGATACTTCTGCAAGCACATTATCTTCTCGGTTTCAAACAGCCCGCGACTGACCTTGTCAATTATAACGGAGCCTGTCCACAAATCCTTATCGGAATCGTAGCTCCATCCATAATCGTGTCCATGCTTGTCTATGAATAACAAATCGGAGAACGCCATAATCGTCTACAAGTTTATATGCATTATTATTTATATGCGCAGCGTTATTCCCCGTACAGCGAGTTCGCATCAGCATAAGTACGGATTACGCTGATAAAATGGTCAAGTTCATCATCGAATACATCAACGAAGCTCTCGTCTTCCTTAAGACCAAGCGAAACTTCAAATCCGCGCTTCTCCAAATATTCAGCCATGTCAAATATGATATCGGCATTCCGTATGTACATCCGGTACACGCCTCTTCTATCAGCGCATGCACTTCTGCTGAAGCACCTTATCGGAACGGGACGTTCTTCGGCATCCAATATAATATGGTTTGATAACGAAAGATACTCGTCACCAGAGTTCATAATATTAAGTTCGTGCGATATGGAATTGCATCCGAAATATGATTCAGTCTTCGGTCTGCCATTCACTTCAATATCAACGGATGCGGACTTGGTTAATATATCATGCGTAATAAATAGGAATGTATCCGAATTGGCATAAATCCCCATTTGGAATCTCAGGAATACATCCGTTATCCCCATCTGGTTCAGAAACTTATTATTCAGCTTACGCATAATCATGCATATATCATCGCAAGACCTTACATACTCACGAATGGTCTTCAGTCTTGCAATGCAATCGATATCATTGAAACTCTCGCTTATACGCCTTATATGCACCATACCACATCCGCTATATATTCAAATCCCTGCGTCTGAAACGCCTGTTCTGCGGCTCGGAATAGCCAGGCTCCTTTATGACATAGTTCTTCTCCGCACTCGCATCATTGCTCCACATGACGCTCTTCGGCATCTCATCAAAGTTAACATTAAAATCAAACTCGGTAATTATGCCGCCGGTACGCAGGCACAGCCTTCCGAACTCATCTTCGCGAAGCATGATAACGCCTTCGTCCTTGACATCCTTGACCATATCCATAATTTCGTCAAGCAGCACGCCATGCTCGAATACGGGCATGAAGCTCTTAACTTCTATATTGCACGATACCGTGTACTCCTTCTTCTCGTTCAAGCCGAACTCCGTTGTCCTTTGCTGCTGGAAATCAGTCGGCAAGGTATAACTGCTCTGTATCGTCATAACGCCCAAATCCACATAGAATATATTGGCTGCGTAAAGCTTGCTCATAAGACTTTCGGTAAGCTTAAGCATCTCAAGCTGATTGCTGCACACGAAATTGCAGCTGAAGGACACATTAAGCGGAAGGAAGCAGCAGCGCATATAGAACGTCCGGAGCTCCCCGTTCACTTCGTGCGTAAACTTCGTCTGCACAAACTTATTCATCTGGCTTGCGCTGTCTATGCCTATGCTTTCAAGTTGCAGCACACCGCGCGGAACTCTCTCGTAATCCCCGATAGCCTTGCCGTTGGTTTCCGCATCGTATTGGAACTCGTCCTTAAGGAAACGCTCGCTGCCCGTCACGCTGTACATGAACGGAACTTCCACCTTCGTAAGAACATTCTCGCCCGCTTCATTTACATCGCGCTGATAAATATAGACACGATTACGAAGCTCGGCAAGCAGCGCAACTATTATGTATCGCATTACGCTGCCGTCATAATTATATGATTGATTATATCTGCTCGCCGGCATAATTACTTCGGTATCTTATAGAATATTTATACACGCATATCATTGTATGCGCTCTCCGAGCCTGACTATGAAATAGAACATCCCGTATTGGAACATCTTGTAGTCCGAGCCGTTAACTATTATTATATCATCCACTTCAAAAACCATCCTACGACCCGTACGCCTATTCATAAATGTCACAGTATCAAACTTCCGAAGCGACTTCTCTATTACATGAATATTCGTTTCGGTGGAAGCACAGTCACAGAAGCGGGCTATCCAATAAGGCTTTATTTCACGATAATCCCAGTCAATCTGCTTCCGTTCTATAAGCCCTCCCCAATAGGTATTGACGGGGAGAACCAAATTCGTATCGTTTGCCATAAATGAATAATTATATTATTATTTATAAGGACTCGCAAAAAATATTCATATAATTTCAATATAATATGATTAGAAAAAAAAATATTAAACTATGGCAGCAATAGACGAAGACGGAATGATGAGAATGGTAGACGGAAAGAAGTATTTTCTGAAACAGGGCAATGCGGTTTCCGATGTGTATAACAAGAATAAATACCACGGTACGACAATGTACTGCGTGGATTATGAATTCTACATAGACGATGACAAATACATCATCACAAAGCACAGCCGTGTTGGTGATGGCTATCATTATTCATTAATTTGGAACGGACATAACGCAGGGGAAAGCTACACGAACCTTGCGCGCATTATACTCAAGGCAAACGGAAAGTAATTTTTAATTTTTTTAATAGTATGGAATTAAATGACATTTTGAACGCACCTGTGCCGGCAGCAACAAGCACTTATGCTCCAGTGGCACACTCGGCTATCCATAACAAAATCATGGACTGCATCAATAAGAACGGCTTTATGCTTACCGATACTGCGGTAAAGGCGAAAAGGTCGGACTGCTGCATTGTAAACTACAAGCTCAAAGACCTTGTGGAAACTTACGACCTGTCCAATGATATGGGCATCCGCATAGGTTGGAAGAACTCGTATAACAAAACGGTATCCTTCGGCTTCGCAATCGGCTCGGAGGTATTCATCTGCACCAACGGCATGGTACACGGGGAATACACCATAAAGAAGCAGCACCGCCAGAACGGACTTGAAAACTATGTAACGGAACTTATCGAAAAATACTTCGAGAATATCCGTGAAAGCCACAACGAGAACGTCAAGTTCGCAAAGTATCTCATGGGTAGACAGATTGACGAGAACGAGGCACGCCGCGTAATCGGACAGCTCTTCATTGACAGCAAGATATTGAACAATACGCAGCTCCGCACAATGAGCGACCAGCTCTACACAAGCGACAAGTTCGCCAACTTCACCGACAACAAGGTTATCACCGCATGGGACTTGTATAATCACGGCACGGAAGCACTGAAGTCATCCGCAGTGGTTAACGACTTCACGAAGCACGAAAACTTTAATAAGTTTTTCATTGAAAAATTTTAGTATTTCAATATATTATAGATGTAGAAACAAAAATTAAAACCTAAAAAAAATTAAAATTATGACTCTTTACGAATTACAGAATCAGCAATTGGAGCTCAACGCTCTATTGGAAGAAATGGGTGGCGAATTGACACCCGAAATAGAGGAAAAACTCACAATCCACGAAAACGAAATCCAGAACAAGATGGAATCGTACTGCAAGGCTATCAGATGCTACGAAAGCGACATTGACGGCATCAAGAGCGAAATGGAACGCCTTAAGGCACGCAAGGAAAGCTCCGAAAAAGCAGTGCAGCGCATGAAGGAAGCCATGCTCAACGCTATGACAACCTTCGGTATGGATAAGATTCAGGCAGGCACCTTCAAGATAGGTACGCGCAAGAGCCAATCGCTTGACGTACTTGACGAAGCACTTGTACCTGACAAGTTCAAGAGCGAAGTAACAACCATTAAGGTTGACAAGAACGCCATCAAGGACGCCATTAAGAACGGCGAACAGGTAGAAGGCGTTAAGTTGAACGACAACACCAACCTGACCATCAAGTAGTCTTACACATGCTATACCGAAACGGGGCTTGGCGGTAACGCCGAGCCCTTATAAATATCAGCAATCGCATATATTTGCATTATATGGAAGTTAATAGGAGAAGCATAGAGAATAGGGCGCACGAGTATCTCATGAAGGAGCATGTCTCCATACTAAACAACATTCTGCACGCAGGCAACATAAAGCTTGAAATGCAGTATCATAAGGATATAGAGAAAGCATTTGCGGCAGGAGCCGAATGGAAGGACGGACAGCTGAAGGATTGCCTTGACCTAATCATACAGGCTGTTGACCATGAGTATCTGCGAACCGATGGAACTTACGGGAACTTATCATACGTTGTTTCCGACCAAATCAAATACTTGAAAAGCTTAAGAGAAAAACTATAATGCTATGGAAGATAACAAAGTTTACAATTACCGATGGAGAGAGCCGTACAACAATATATGGCATACCACAAGATGCAGGGTTCTTGAAGTACTGCCCAAGACTCTCAGGATAGAGCTTCTTGGCTTCGGCAAAGGCGGAACAAGACCTTATACCATGCTGAAAGTGCAGAAGAAATCCGTAATAGACTGGAAGGAGCCTGAACCTGAACGCACAATTGACGACAGCTGGAAGAAATGGAATTACTTTGACTAAAAAAACATTTTTGCAATGACCACGAACGCACACGATATACTCGGCGGGCTTATGAAGCAGGACAAGGATAACGAAGTCCTTGAAGCTGCTCTGCTTGACGAATGGAAGGAATACGAAAGCAAGAAAACGGAAAGCGCATACGACATAGCGAAGCGGATGTTCACGGACAGCCCCGAAAAATGGGAAACGCTTACCGATTACGAGAAGGGCAAGAACTCCTTTATGATAAACAGGATATTCGCCATACACTATCCCGTAAGCGCAAATAATCTGAACGGCTTGAAGAGCAACGGAATCGGGATAGTTGAAACATGGAGGCGTATCGCACGCGGCTATAGGAACATTCCCAGATGGGTATATACGAAAACGAATAAGGCTATTGACGAGAACCCGCTGAAAGGCTACAAGAAAGAAACTACGCTCTATTACATACGGGAGCACGAATGCTCGGAACGCGATATGTACGATATGTGGAAGCTGAACGGGGATGAGTTCCTTAAGGAACTTGATTACATAGAGAAGTACATAATAAACGAGGAAGGCACGCTGAAAAAGAAAAAGACAAAGAAGTAATGGCAGAAGATACGACAATAGAAATAAACGGCAGCATAAACTCGCTTCTTCATGATATAGAAGTGCCTCTTGATATATTCGCATCAACGGCTGATGCCGAAATATACGATAGGATAAAGAACGAGCCGATACAGAACTTCTCTCCGCAATACCTGTCCTTCATGCTTCAGTCAAGAAGGAAGAAGCTCTACAAGTATGCAGCGCGCAGCGAAAAGAACAAGGAGTACCTGTATCTCACAAACGACGTATACAGCAATTTCAATTTCATAGAAATAGCCCTTGCCATCGATATGTTCCCGAATTTGAACTCGGTTACATTCATACAGGAGCCTTTGGAAGAGAATATGGAAGGTGTGCTGACATTCTCCGATGATATAAACAAGGCGTTGAATGCAAAGGTGCGCGTGTCATCACTTGGAGTAAGGCTTCGCGACTGGTTCGATGCGCAGACAACGAATGAAATAAACAGGCAGATTGCCGTGCATAACGAGAAATTCAACAACGCCATGCATAAGGACAATCTTATGCTGATTAACGATGTAAACTCATTCTTCGATGTATGTGCAAGCACATTCTCGGCAATGGGCAAGAACCCCAATGACAAGATACCGCTGTTTGAATTAGTGCCGAAAAGCATGATGGAAGTGCCGGTATTCATATTCACGGATTATCTTGAACGATAACAAATTGTTAACACAATGATAGAAGTTACCATAGGCGGAAGCAGAAAAAGCATTATCATAACAAGCTGCACGCAGACGGAATATGAACAGCTCGTCCTTGACTACACGCGCAGACCTGACGGATACAGATTTAATCCGCTGTACAAGAAGAAGCTCTGGGACGGCTACATAAAGTATATTTCAGGTGCAAACATACCGCTGGGCAGCTACGAGTATCTCAAGTCAATATGCGAGAAGCATAATTTTGAACTATCCATAAACGGCATTGAAAAGCTCTGGGATAACGATATTACTCTGGATGATTTCACGCAATGGTGCGGAGAGTTCTTTGATGGGGAAATACAGCCGCGTGAATACCAAATAGAGGCAGCCTTCAATATACTCAAATACAGGCTATCCATAAGCGAGCTTACAACGGGAGGCGGCAAGACACTCGTATGCTTCATGGTCTTCGCATATTTGTACGATATGCAAAAGATACACGGCAAGATACTCATGGTAGTGCCGTCAGTCCAGCTTGTGCTTCAGGGATACAAGGACTTCACAGACTATAACAACTCAAAGCTTCCGCTGAAGGTCGGCTGCGTATGTGACGGGCAGACACTCAAGGGTGACGAGAACATAATTGTCGGCACATACCAGTCACTCGTGAAGTTCGTTGAAGATGACCCGGACTTCTACAAGATAGTGGAAGTTGTCGTTGTTGATGAAACCCACAAGCTGCCAGCCAAGAGCATAAAGACCATAATGGAGCAGCTCTGGCACTGCGACTATCGTTTCGGTGTAACGGGTACTCTTCCGAAGGAAACATCTGCGGAGTATCTGACGCTGCTGACCTACCTTGGACCCAAGGTGACGGACATAAAGGCGAAGGAGCTTCAGGAGAAAGGATACATATCCACATGCAAGATAGTGCAGATAATGCTTGATTACACAAGCGACGAAACAAAGGAGAGCTTTGCGAACGCGACGAAGCATCTGCGCAATGCGAGCAAAGGCACGGATGCCTTCACGCTTGAAAAGAACTTCATTATAGAGAACGAAAAGCGGTTCCAATACATAATTGGGCTTGCAAGAAGATGCACGAAGAATACGCTTATTCTGTTCCACCATATAGATTACGGCAAGCGGATATACGGCAAGCTCAAGGAGCTTGAGCCGAAGCGCAACATCTACTACATAGACGGGGCTACAGCAAAGGAGACAAGGGAGAAAATCATAGCCGAAATGAACAAGGCTAACGATGGCTCGCTTCTTATCGCTTCGTACCAAACATTAAGCACGGGCGTATCGTGCAACCAGATATCCAATGTCGTATTCACGGAAAGCTACAAAAGCCTCTTCATGGTTATCCAGTCAATCGGACGTGCGCTGCGTCTGAAGGACAAGAACGATACTTCAAAGAACAAGGCGACCATTATAGACCTTGTGGACGATTTCCGCATAGGCAGCTACAGCAACTACACATACTTGCACGCTTTGGAACGCAGGAAACTGTACAGGCAGTACGAATATCCGCTTGAAATAAAAGCCGTCAAGTTCTAATGAATATAAATAGGAACGTATAATCCTTAATACCTACACAAATGGCAGAAAGACACATAACGCTTCCGCTGTGCTATCTTGATTTGACACGCGAAGAAGAGAAGAAGGCAAATAAATTCATAGCCGAGTGCATGAAAAAAGCCGATTTATCGCTTAAGGATTTCATATTCTCATTCGATAATACATCAGGCATAGGAATCGGCATAGAAATATCATGCCCGAAAACGAATGATACTCAAGATATTACGGACTATCATAGATGGTAGTTCAAGAAAAAATCAAATTATAAATAAAATAATATGATTTTTCAATATATTAGAAATGAAAGCGAATGCGAAAGTAAAAGCTTTCAACGCTCTTTGACATGTTGATACAAACCCGATAAAAGAAAAACAAGGTTTGTGCGCGTGTGCGTTAAACTACGGATACCGCCTTCTCGGAGGTCGTGTCGGAAACGTAAAATACGAATTGCACGTATTGGCGCACCCCCGCATAAAACCAAAACATATCAAGTGTGCTCGTCTAATGGTAGGACAGTCGGTGATTCACTGGCAAATACAGGTTCAAGCCCTGCGGCACTTCAAATACAAACAATTAAAAAAAAACAAAACAACAATGAAACTATACATTAAAAATGAAATCATTGGGAATAACGCCAAGCTCGCCAAGATGCTGGTAAGGGAATACAAGGCTGTGTTCAGCACAGGAATGTATATCTTGGAAAGCATCACAACAATAGAAGAGCTTAACGAACTCGTAAGGCGTATGATAGGCGTTCTTGCACAAACGGGAATATACCCGCTTATAACTCCTTTCAAAGATGCCTTGCTAATAAATTTAAGGCGTATGGATATTGACTCAAGAAAACTCATAGGGTAAGTCAGTGCAGAATGGAAATGCACGGCAGGCTGAAGCCTGCACACCGAAAGGTGATGAGTGTTCGAATCCTTCTTACCCCACGCTTTGTTATTTTTTTGTACAGCGCATCTTTACTATTGCGAAGAATGGTAAAGATGCGATTTTTAATTTTTTATTAAAAAATGAAGAAAAGATATAACTATTTCTATAAGATAACAAATCTAATAAACGGACACTATTACTATGGAGTTCATAGCACAAATATATTAGATGACGGTTATATGGGGTCTGGTTTAAGAATACACATGGCGTATAAAAAATATGGTTTAGAAAATTTTAAAAAAGAAATATTAAAATTCTTCGATACCGAAAAAGATATGTACGAATATGAAAAAACCATAGTAAATGAAGAACTTGTAAGAGATAGAAACTGCTACAATATTCAGCAAGGTGGAAAAACATTTAATACAAGTGGTTTGTTTTGTGCCAGAAACAAGGATGGTAAATGTTTCCTGTTGAGCATAGATGATGAAGCATACATAAATGGCGAAATAAACGGTAACTGGAAAGGCTTGCATCATACAAAAGAATCCAGAGCAAAGACAAGAAATACTATGACAAAACCGAACTCTAAAAACAATAGAGTGTGGGTATCCAAAAATGGCATAACAAAATACTTGCTAAAAAGCAAATTAGAATCATTCCTAAACAATGGTTGGGAATTGGGACGAATTGGTTACAAACCAAGAAAAAATGCACAGGGTAAACCTATTACACAATAGGGAGAGTCGCGTAGTGGCAATCGCACCTGACTGTAAATCAGGCGGGGTAACCCTTCGGAGGTTCGAGTCCTCCCTCTCCCACTTCTTAAAAGAACGAGAGGGCTTGTATGAATTGCAAATGTCACGGACTCAAACAAGAAAAGTTTATAGGCTATTAGAGGATGACTGTTTCTTTAATTTGTTTTCTTGTACTGAAGGTCATCATTGCCGTGCCACCAAGCCGTGCAAGTCCAAATGGTGCGTTAGTTCAGCTGGTCAGAATGCCGGCCTGTCACGCCGGAGGTCATGGGTTCGAGTCCCATACGCACCGCAAACATATTATAAGTAGCCAATGTAATATCTCTCAACCGAACAAAAGTAGGTAGGTGCGCACATTGGTAAAGATTGGCGAAAGTATATGTCAGTGGCATTCGTATAGCGGTCTAATACATTCACCCCGAAAGGCGTGAGGGACGTGGGTTCAAATCCTACATGTTACGCCCCAACTTTTTTTATTAAAATAATATTTATCGGCTTAAGGTTTCGTGCGAAATGGACGCAATCAAGAAAAGCATGCAAAAGCAAATAACGTGAAGATGAGAAGCGGATGGCTGCATCTTTAAAAGTTTTCTTGAGCTGAAGGCTATCATTTTCCATCAGTACGGAAACGCAAGCCACCAAAGAAACAGCGTCATGGATTTCACATGTCGTGAGACGGATATTTAAGTGGCGCATTTTTAACAACATCCTGTGAGAAGGAATTGGTATACTACCGCCCTGCGGATGCCGTTGCGGGCAGACAAGGGGAAGCAATGGAAGTGTTGCATATAGGTCGGATATTGGCGCAAAGCAATATCACTGCTGGTTCGAGTCCAGTCGGGATGTCAAAAAAAACTGCGGGGTGGAGCAGAGGTAGCTCGCAAGGCTCATAACCTTGAGGTCGCAGGTTCGAATCCTGCCCCCGCTACACAGAACGCCACGATTTTCAAATGGTCAGGCTGGCGACTAATTTGCAAATTAACAATCGTGAGCGATACCGTGCATATACGGCGTTGTACGCGACTACGCTGGTACGGCATACGCAATATGTCGAGGAATTCAAATGCAGTCAGCAGAAAAGCATTGGGCGCGGTGTTCTTTTAAATGAACAATAATTCTCATAATAATTTTGGTTATTGATTTCCGCGAGGTTGTGGTACTTAATGCTCTGTCGTAGCAGAACATGCAAAGTTGTGCGTTGTGAGGCGACCCCCAACAATATCGCCAATAGGACAATGTGCGTAAAAGAGGAAGAGGGCGAATGTTTGAATGCAATTCGCGTGTAGCGGCTTTTTGATGGAACTACTTTGTTATCCATAATATTTAAGTTTTGAATTTCCACCGCCTTACGAGTTATTGCGGTGGTTTTGCTTCCCGTAGCCCAATTGGATAGAGCGTCTGGCTACGAACCAGGAGGCTGGGGGTTCGACTCCCTCCGGGAAGACAACAATCACGGGGGCTTGCAACGGTTTTTTTCCGACAAGATAAAGTGAAGCCGTGACGTTCTTCATCGGCATTATCCGAAATATAACGCCGTGCATTCCGCAAGTGTCCGAAACGAGAGGATGAATGCGAATAGGTCTCGTCCGGAGAGTGTGTGTGCTCCGGTAGAAGGAACAACATCGGTAACGATGCCTTATCAAGATTAAATAGCATTCTGTGGATTTTTTACTGCCCCGTGGTGTAATGGTAACACACCAGACTTTGATTCTGGAATTTCGAGTTCGAGTCTCGGCGGAGCAACCTACTAAAAAATCTTTTCGAGGTGAAACGATATATCCTCGCCGGGCATCAGGGTCGAGCCGACGCGTTCGGCTTAACGAGAACGGCAGACAGCGTTCCCGCCCGGACTTACTCACATAATCGTGAGCGGCGTATGCACGCCAAATATACATCAGGTCTGCTTCCCAATCCGGAAAGGGATTCTTTAAACGAAGACCGGCTCACAACGGACGGCAAGGCGTTGGGATGAACTTACAACATGCCCCCAATTCACAGAGGGAACTTTGCTATCGGCTTGCTGTGGTCGCGGCGCACCGATTACCTACGACCAAGGTAGATGTTGCCTTTCTTAAACCCAGACCGCTGGGGAGTCTGCGTGAATAATGCGGTGGTTAACTTTTCTGCAAAATACACGGAGAGCCAAAAAATCAGTGGGATGGCAGCACCCGCCTTAAATACTCTTCCCGTAGCTCAATTGGATAGAGCGTCTGCCTCCGGAGCAGAAGGCTGATGGTTCGAGTCCATTCAGGAAGACACATACACAAAGAATAATAATATAATATAACTTTTTGAATATGAACTGGAAGAAATGGACAGCAATCGGCATCACCGTAGCGGTGGTCGCAACAGGCATAATCCTTCACCTCGTACAGCCGACAATAAGTTTCGCTTGGACTGAACTTATGTGCGCATGCGCATTCATAGCGGGTGGCGTATCGGGCTATCTCGCAAAAGGTCATATCGTCAAGAAGAATGACGGTAACGACTATGCGAACGTAAAAGGCAGCAAGAAATAATTTTGCATTCATAGGCTTTATTAAACATTTATCATCACCGAAAGGCTTATGCGAAACAGCCTTTCGGTTTTTCACGGGGATTTAGTTCAGTTGGTAGAACATCTGGTTCGCAATCAGAAGGTCGCGGGTTCGACTCCCGCATTCTCCACAAATATAAATATAGTATTGCCCTGTGGTGCAATCGGTAACACACCAGATTCTGAATCTGGAATTTCGAGTTCGAGCCTCGGTGGGGCAACGCAATAGGCAGCCGTACTGCCGAATTTAAGCCTGTGGAGAGCCCAACAGTGGATGACCGTCTGGTGACAGACCTAAAAAGCGGTGGTTCTGCGAAGCAGGAAGCGAAAATACAATATTCCACATACGGTGGTGGTGTAATTGGTAACATAACAATATCCGAAAAGTTTAAACCATACACCCGACGATAATTTTTATTCATTGTTGGCGACCGCCGTGAGGCGGACGCAGGCTGGCGGTTGGATAATGACGCGTAAAGGCGGTTGTGAAAGCCAACGGAAAGCACTACATCGTTAAGTGCCAGCCACCATCAAGTCGTGGACGGATATGACAGCCTCTAACCGTAGCGACTCTAAACAAGGAAGGCTTGCAGGTTTCGAAGATGGTTGGGCTTTCCGAGATGAACAATATAGCCACCATCAACACCAAACGCCGAGCGCAAGTATGGGACACGTTCAAGTCGTGGTGACGGGAGCACCGGGTAAAACCGGCCGGCTCGCGGTCAAGTAGGTCGTTAGCGGGCTTGCATTCGGTGTAACAACAATGGTCGTCTCCGTACTCGCGACCTTAAATATATGAGAAACAGAGTCGCAGTAACCGTGTTGCGGCAACTCTTAAAACAACTTGACAACGGCGCATACGAACCGAGAAAACTGAAAAGGGAGAAGGTGAAGGATGTGCTGCTGTCGTTCCGAAGAAACTTGCAGAAAGCAAGTAGTGAATGTAGTGAAACTATTAATTTGAATACTTTTGACTATGTTTAGTTCTTCGGAGGGAAAAGAAACTCTCGATACGCTCCCGTCGTCTAATGGTCAGGACGCGAGATTCTCAATCTCGTAATATGAGTTCGATTCTCATCAGGAGTGCAGTACCCGTAGTCAAGTGGTAAGGCATCGGACTGCAAATCCGAAGGCACTGGTTCGATTCCAGTCGGGTACTCGCAGAAAGACGCTTTAGCTCAGTTGGTTTTCCGAAAGGATAAGAGCACCTGCCTTTTAAGCAGGAAGTCGCATGTTCAAGTCATGCAAGCGTCACTTCACCTACACTCATTGTTTTTTTACTCGGCGGTTTGTATTACTTTGACAATAAGCCGCCGAATTTTATGGTGTCTGTAGCTCAGTTGGTTTAGAGCACTGGATTGTGGCTCCAGAGGTCGAGAGTTCGAGTCTCTTCAGACACCCTTGCATTTTTACGATTATAATAATACCCGCGCAGCTCCCAAAATGCACGGGTACGCTTTTACGGCTTCGTGGCGGAATTGGTAGACGCGCCAGCTTGAGGGGCTGGTGACCTTTGGTCGTGGGGGTTCAAGTCCCCCCGAAGTCACTTTATGGAAACATTGGATGGAAGTGCAAGCACCTACTGGAAACTTCCTGAAAGCGCAAGCAAAGTCGAGGTCTAACGGTGCTTATGACCGAGGTAATGGCGGGGCGTTGGTTCGAATCCAACACAATGTTTTCATTTATACGGAGAGTTGCAGGAGTGGTAACTGGCCAGATTGCTAATCTGAGGTCTGCCTCTGGCAGCATGGGTTCGAATCCCTTACTCTCCGCCAAAGCAACATGCTGCCAAGTAGTCGCGAATATTCAGGCAGTATGGTCAGAAAAAAGTGTATGCGATGCGATTGCGCAAAGCCATTGCATTTAGAGTTCGAATCTCCTCTGTGGCGTAACAACGTCACATAGTTTAGACTGGTTAAAACATTCTGACGCTTTTTAAATCGCGGAAGTAGTTCAGTGGCAGAACATCGGCTTCCCAAGCCGAGGGTCGCGGGTTCGAGTCCCGTTTCCCGCTCAACACATAGGCTGTGGACAAGGTGGGCGAAAGTATTTTTTCCATAGTTTTACACCAACGCCCGCCTTTCCTAAAACACATTGAAGAGATAGAGGACTTGCCTTCTAAACAAGCGGCACGGAGGAACTTGCATCCGACCTCCGTTTCAATGCGGTAGAACTCCGCTCCCGTGACAGCGACGAATGATGCAATAGCGGTTCACGGGATACCTCATGAAACTTCATTTTTTAAACGCCACAATAGCTCAATTGGTAGAGCAGCGGTATCGTAAACCGCAGGCTGCTGGTTCAAGTCCTGCTTGTGGCTCAAATAAAAAACCACCGAGACACAAAGAGAGTTAAATACCCGTGGAAGTCGGGCGCGTGCCGCTTCCGGCGACACGCGGAGTCGGTGGCAATAACTGACGAGGTGTAGTTCAGTTGGTTAGAATGCTTGCTTTGGGAGCAAGATGTCGCAGGTTCGAGTCCTGCTACCTCGACATAACGGTCGGTTGGCGAATAGGTTGAAGCTCAACACGAAAGCCGCAAGTAAGCGGTTGCAAACGCAGAAAACGGGAAGTAGGAAAGTGAAAGACGGTGGATGCATACACGGCAGTTCAGTAATGGAGCGGATGCTTATGGGGTTCAAATCCTCGCCGTTCACTATTTTTAGAGTCCGCACGGACATGTAGCTCAATAGGTAGAGCAGCTGGCTGTTAACCAGCAGGTCGCAGGTTCGAGTCCTGCCATGTCCGCAGAGCCCTGACGCGCGGGGGAACGAAGATGCTCCATCCCTGACGAAAGTCAAATGTGAGTCCGAATCGTAGGTCGGCACGCCTTTGCAGAGTCGAGCGGGGTTAGTTTAATCGGCTCTGTACTTTTTTACAGCATATATGAACATTATAATATGTACGACAAAGGAGTGTAGTTCAATGGTAGAATGGTGGTCTCCAAAACCATAGATGAGGGTTCGATTCCTTCCACTCCTGCCCATTTGTATCAACATGAAACATGTAATTAAAATTATAATATATGAAACTGAAAGCAACATTCTGCCTATGCGATACCCCTACGGCAAAGGGGCGCATGTACGAAAAGACAAGCATGCTAAATGCTCTGGAAGAGTATAAGAAAAATCTCAATAACACGAATGCGGCTCTTGGGGAGCTTGAACATAATTTGCCTGAACGCCCATTCTACGAAGATAATTTTCTATGCGATACATTTTCGCTCAAGCTGGAAAACGCTTCACATATTGTAGAAAATATAGAATACGACGGCTGTAAGGCAATCACGGGAGAAATAACTCTGCTTAATACGCAGTCCGGCAATATCGTATCGGATATGATAGCCGATGGATTGAAGCTGTACATGCAGCCGCGTACGCTCGGAGTGGCGGAAGGGGACAAGTATATGACGGATGCAATCGTTTCATTCGATATAACGGCATCATGCCCGTTCAAAGCCGAAGGCATCGAACTACAGCCGATTGCAGCGGAATAGCCGCATGCGTATTTTTCGTTATTTTTAGATTTATAAATAACATGTAATAATATTGTTATTTGTAACTTTTGTTTAACGAAAAATTAAATAGAATATGGAAATTCAACAGATTAGATTCATAAATCCGGTTGATTTTGAAGAGACAATCCTTAATGTGCCTACAGAGAAAGGCGAAAAATTCTTAAGAACAAAAATTTATACGGACGAATATTCTCCAGAAACCTTTATGAAACTTTGCGAGAAGTATCGCGGAGTTGACAGAAGCGGCATCAGGGCATGCGCAGATTTCGAACAGATGAACGGCACGCATCTCCTTGACGAAGCAACCGTGCAGAAGTTCGGGGACAAGTACTACTTCGAACTATCACCGAAGTACTCGCTTGTTACAAGCATCAAGAACGAGAAGCACATCGACCCGGACCTCTTTGATGAGAATGTCCGCTACAAAATGCCCGTTGTCGTATCGAAGCAGTCAAACGGAAAGATAGTAATCAGCACGCAGCACAGCATCATGCTTTCCACGAAGAAGGAGCTCATAGAGGCAAGCAGCCGCCAGCGCAAGGATACCGCATGGGAATGCCTGATAGAGGCTCAGGTCAACGGAGGCTACCGCGTGGATGTAAACGGAGTAAAGTGCTTCATGCCGGGCTCATTCGCAATGCCGTACAAGCTGAAGGACTACACTTCGCTTCTCAACAAGCGTCTGAATGTAGTTCCTATTTCATATTCTCCGCAGCACGACAGCATCGTTGTATCGCATGTGGATTATCTGAAGATAGTACGCGGCGCGGAACTTATGACAATCGCCGAAAATCTTGAGAAGGAACCGCAGAAGCAGTACACTGGCATCGTAACGAAGGTCGGCTTCAACTACATTCTCGTTACCTTCCTTAACGCTTCGTGCGCAAAGATACCTACAACGGATATGGACGAGGAGACGCTCGCAAAGTTCGCAAACAACGAACTCGTTGTGGAGGAAACCGAATTGAACTTCTACATAGATGCCATAATAGATTCGCAGACTATCATGGCTACGCAGAACTTCCGTTCACGAGAAATATGGAACAACATAAAGGAGAACGCACCCGTTGGAACGAAGGTCACGGGAACTATCCAGAACATCAACAGCAATCTCGTATTCATCTGGCTCGATGAATTGGATGTAATCACGGCAATCGCACGGCTTGATAATCATCAGTACGAAGCAGGCACGCAAATACAGCTTATCATCAAGAACGTTGACACGGATAAGCGGATGGTGGAAACATCGGTTGCGAGCAAGCGGTATGCTGAAAGGCAGCAGCAATAGCATTAAGCGTAAATTTCTACATATCTTGGCGGATGCATAAAACATGCATCCGCTTTTCATTTCCAGACTATTATAAATAATGTATCTAATATTATATTTGCATTTTATGAAATGGGAACTGAATAGACGAACCGGAATGATGGAACCCAAAGGGAATTCAGGCATCCGTGTAAGCGGACGCATGGGCGGCATAATGGTGGAGGACTTTGACAGGCATATCCAATTCCTCATACACTATGGCTCGGACGAAATAACTCACTGCGTAGGCTGTACGGCAAGATGCCTTAATCTGTTCGATACCAATACCGCAAGAAGAATAGCGGACGAAATAGCAAGGGTGGCAAGAAATCATAACACCCGTACAAAGTATTCGGACTTCAGATATTTCGCACGCGGCATGAAGGTGGACGAATGCGAGGATGCAGGAAATCCAAATCCGCCAATATCGGGAATGGGCGAAATAGAGTTCCCTCGTGACGGCAAGCCGGGCAGCGGCGATATGCTTGAAAGACCGAAAAGAAAAAAGAAACGCGGATTGAAGGTGAATATCCAGCCTGCACAGAAAACCATCATGAACTTCGATGAATTCGTAAATAATAACTAAAGCATACAGCATTATGGCATACACTCCGTTATTAAAGAAACTCAATAGGCAGGGCAGTACATTCTACACGTTCAGCAGTGCTGCAAAGGACTTGAGCAAATGCTTGGGCAACAGCAGTCTGCTTGAGTTCAGGTTCTCTCACTTCGCCCTGCTTAACATACCTGATATAGTGAACGAATTATCACCTAACTATGACTCACGCTTCCCGCAATTGGATGGAAATAAGCTTAACATGTGGACGCATGAGAATAATAAATTCATTTGGAGAACGGACTTCGCCAATAACAAGAAGGATACTTCGTTCATGCTCGCAAGCATGCTCCAGAACTATGTATTCAACTTCGAGGAACGGCTGCTCTCAAGAGGCACATCGCTCGACAGCGACAGAAGCATAGCCGAAAGGATATTCTGGCATTGGATGTACCGCACGGGCGCAATAGGATGGCGCGAAGCAAGACAGGGTGCTGAAAGCACGAATACGGTCACAAGGAGAATAGAGGACGGAGATGAAAATTATTCACGCGTGGTCAAGTATCTCGGCAATATAGACATAACGAATAATGTGGATATCAATGCCGATGCATACACGGAACTCTACATACATGTTCCTGCGGAAGCGGGCGATACCCCGAAGATACTATGGTACAATGACAACTCGGCTTCTTCCGATATATCGCAGGATGAGTTCACAAAGAATAATGTTTACGAATGCCAGAACCTTAACTGGATTTTCGGACAGGAAAGGGAGAACGATGATTTCATAAACAACATAACGAGCGCAAATCCGGCAGGACTGCCGTATTCCGCAATATATGATGTTGACGAAGTGAACGAAGAGGATGACTGCTACATAACGGAGGATAGCGACAACGAAGGCGTATGCATAGATTGGGATGCCGAGAGTTACTGGGACATAATGAACAACGCAGCCATCAATACGATGGACGAATACAACGCAAGCACGCTCTCCGATACATTCGAGTTCAACGCTGTGCTTGTGTACTACGATATAGTGAACAAGAGCAGCGGCAAGCGTACAACGAACCTTTACGGAATTATGTTCCTTGACGACATTAAGGCAATAAACGGGGCTGAATACATCCAGCGTTACCCGAAGTACAAGCCAACCGAAGGTGCGGTAAACGGAAACTCATACGGCTTCAAGCTCAATCTCCGAATAGATATAGAGCCGAATAAGCAGGGCATAACGACACTTGTCAACGAGTACAACACATATTCCATGGGGCTATTCGCAGATGCGATAATGCGCATTCAGGAATGCACGAATACATTTATGCATCTGCGCGAAGAGCAGTACGAACTTTCCAAGAAGTACGAAGAGCTTGAAACGGTCATGAAGTCAATATACAGCGTCAAGGCTCTTAAGATACAGCTTGACGAACTTGAAAGAACCGTTGAAAACGCGGGTCTTGCATTCAGCGACAGCAACGCAATACTCGACCTGATATACAGCCTGTCAAAGCAGATAGAGCAGCTCGTGAAAGGAAAGCTCCCTACGGCACTTGCATTGCAGCTTGATACGATAAAGGCTGGATATAATATAGACGTTGATACGAGCAGCAATGTGGATGCACGAATCAATCTCAAGAATATGGGATGGCAGCAGTGCATTCTTCAGCCGCTGAACAACGCAGCCTTCGGAAGCATAACGAAGGATAATCCGTTCTCGCTCGGCAGCTCGGCAAGCGGAGATAACCGCCTTTACGGAATTATGAAGGACGGCAACAATATGATAAGGGTGTACACCGACCCGTATGCGTTAAGCATGTATGATGTGAAAATCTACATGGATGATAGCCTTTCGAGCTGGCGTAAGGGACAAACCATCCGTCTTGTATTCCCGACCATGCCGAAGGAGATACTGAATAACAGGCAAATCATATTCTACACGGACAAGGCTTGCAGAAGCGGAAATACTGATATCGAAATGGGATACGGCTGCGAAATAGTCATCGAACAGAATGACCTTATCGGAGATAATCCAATCATAGAAATAACTTGCATTGACGAAACATTTAACTCAGGCAATGACTCGCTGATTGCCGATGTAATACGATAGACGATGGCGAACATAGTTCATATAGGCATAGACTTCTCCATTAACTCCCCAAGCGTGTGCGTGGAAACCAATGGCTGCGACATGCGCTGGCTTTCGCTGTTCAACTGCGATGGGAAGCAATGGCAGAAGCCGAATCCGACAAAAGAGTTCAAATGGCATAACAAGCTGATAGGTCTTGTACGCCTTGCTCCGTACATAAGATACAAGGCTGGCAAGAATACGGACTATATAGAAGAGCAGCAGCAGAAGATAAAGGACGCCTTCGCGCTTGCAACGCATGCCGTTATGCAGATACGCGAAACCATTCCCTGCGAAGAATACGAGATAGCGACCATTTCGCTCGAAGGCTTCGCCTTCGGAAGCAAGGGCAACTCGTTCATAGACCTGATTATGTACAACTCGATACTTCGTGAAAAACTCTTCCACGAGTTCGGAGGAAAGGTGATATTCATCATACCGCCGGCGCAGGCGAAGAAGCTCGCATACAAGGGCAACGCCAACAAGGAGGATATGATTAGGGCTTTCATAAAATGCGAGGACGAAACATTAAGAAAGACTGCACTGTGGAAAATGCTCGCCAAAGAGAAGAATATCGACTTCAATTCAATAAAGCCGATAGACGATTTGGTGGACAGCTACTGGATTATGAGGGCTGGAAAGAACGAATGGCGCAGAAGGCTTGAAGCCGCAATAGAGCATGCGAAACGGCATCCAAGGCTATTCGCCTAATACGCAATATAATGCAGATATATTGCATACGCTCATTTATAAATAATGAGATAACATTTTTTCAGCAAAATGATAGTAAAGACATTCAGGGCATTTAACGAAAGCAAGGAGATTGACGGCGATAACTTCGATATCCTTATGGATGTTACCGAAGCCATGAAGGATAAGGACAATATCCGCGTGGACAAGAACAGCCGTGATATCACAATCAATATTTTCACTGACGGCAAGTTCAAGCAGTACGATTCGTGCAGGACATACTACATGATGCAAGCCAACTTCAATCCGAACTTCTTCGTAGCCGAAGTGAATATACCCGATACGAGCAAGACGAAGGGCAGCGAATTCTTCCCGCTCAAGCTGAACAAGGAGTATGTGCATCAGTACATACTATTGACCGGCGAAATAAGGGACAAGCTGAATCTTGACCCGCCTTATTATCTTGCCGTATGGTACAGAGATGATGACAAGCAGACAACGCTCCCATCGTTCAGCCCAAGCGTTGATATTAAGAATTTATAATTGGCGATAGAATGAGTTACATTGATAGAAGCCGCGTAAGCGCGATAGACATACTGAAGGACTGCTACAACTACCTTGTGAAAACATACGAGGCGAGTGATGCCGTGCTTGTGCCGTCATCACCAAGCGGACAGATGCTTGATGTAATTGCATCAATAGCGGAACACATATTCATATATCTTGAACATGCAGCTTCGGAACTGAACATGCAGACAGCGCAGACGCGTGCAGGCATACAGGGACTTTCGGTGCTTACGGGGCATGACCCGTGGCGCGGCAGCTCGGCAAGCGGTCAGGTATCGCTGAAAACGAACCCTGCAAAAATAGAGAACGGGGACAGCGTGAAAATAATGAACTATTCCGAGTTCGCAATAGACGAAAACGGCTTGATATACTATCTCAATCTCGGTCAGGATTACATAGTGCTGCACAACGGAGATGAGCCTATTAACGTGGAATTCGTGCAGGGCTTGCGTACAAGCTCAACATTCGTTGCAACGGGCGGCAAGCTCCAGACATATAATGTAAACGAGAAGGGCATGACAGACCATACCCGTATCCGAGTATATGTGAACGGAGAGGAATGGACGCAGGTCAACAGCCTCTGGGATATGACGATGGACGGTCATCAGTTCATGTGCCGTACTTCAGCCAACATGGGACTTGGCGTATACTTCGGAAACGGGGACTTCGGAAAGATGCCGGATACGGGCAACAACATAGTCGTTGAGTATGTGCTTCACAACGGGGCTTCTGGAAATCTTGCAGGCGGCAACTTCGGATACAAGTTCAGCACGGGCGGCTTCGATATAAACGGAGGCGATTTGGACTTGAACGAAGTTCTCTCCGTAAGCACAATCGTTCCGCCGTCAATGGGAAGCGACTACGAGCCGCTTGAACTCACACGGCTTCTTGCACCGAAGACGAGCAAGAGCCTTGTGCTTGCAACGCCTGATTCGTACATTTCATACCTGAGCAAATTCTCGCAGTTCGCATTCGTAAATGCATACAACACGAAGGATGACGGATATCTTGATGACGACAATGTCATCTATCTCCAAATACTCCCGAATGTGAAAATGAAAATAAGCGGCAGCGGAGGCTACGATTACTTCACGCTCCCCGAAGAAGAATACATACTTTCGGATGAAGAGAAAAGCGGAGTAATACATGCTTTGGACGACAGCGGTCAGCAGCTCATAAGCACGGAGGTTGTAATAAACGATTATGAAATCCGCAGATATGCACTCGTGATAACGCTCCGCTGGTTCCAGAAGGCTGACAAGGCTGCGATACGGGCTAAAATCAGGGAGAAGCTCAATACATACTTCCTGAATATAAACCGCACGGACTTCATTCCGAAGTCGGATATCATAGCACTCATAGAAGGAATAGAAGGGGTGGATGGCGTAAATGTATTCTTCGTATGCGAGGAGAACGAACGTGCAATACGCGACGGCTACTACATAAAGTACTATGACCAAATCAATCCGAATACGCATCTGCACGAAACCTATACGAAGAAGATTACTCTTAAGAAAGGCGAGGACCCGCAGATAGGTCTTGACGGCTTCGGGGACATAAAGCTCGAAGACAATATGATTGCAATAATACGCGGCGGCTGGAAGGACAGGTACGGTAACGAGTACAAGACCGAAATCACGGATAAGGACTTGAGCGGCTTGACCATTCTGTTCACAAAGGAAACGGAGGACAGCCTTTATAACACAATACAGCAGCAGCGTCTGAATAAGCTTCTTAACGGATAACGACTATGGAAATACGCAAGGTAAATAAGTATAAGGGCTTCAAGCCGCTGACCAACGAGGTCAGGGAACAGGGCTGGGTGGTTCATTTCACAGGGCGCGATTACAGCAAGACATTGCTTCGTGACAATGTCAGCAAGTATATGCTGCTGAATACCAAGATGGCTGGCTTCATTGACGAGCTTACCCCGATGATGGTGGAGCTTGTGGATGATGTCAAGTATATCCGCAACTTCACGAATATATGCGTACCGAAGGACTACAAGAAGATAAATTAGGAACGCATATAAATAATGCAAACTATTATTAAACTTTTAATACAGGGAATATGAAAAAGATAACTGATTTTCTTAACAGATGGGGCTTCGTAATAGTAATCTGCCTTATGGTTCTGCTTTATGCAAAGTCATGCTCAACGGGAAGAAGCGCGGATAAATGCAATAAGCGCATCGACGCATTGGAGAAGCAGATTGCTGCCGATGATTCCGTATTCAGCGCGGCATTGAATGAAATAAACGGCAAGTGCATAGAAAGGAATGATATGATTTACCTTCTCCGCACCACCGAGAATACCAAGACTCTCATTATAGAGGAGCTTGTGGACAAGAAACAGCTTTCCATGCAGGATTTGTATAACAACCTGAATGACGCGGAAGGCAAGAAGTAACGGACAACTTCGTATTAAATAAGAAAGTCGCTATACCGTGAAGGTGTAACGACTTTTTTGATAGTAGCAAAAATCACATTAATCCAGATAAGGTTCGAAGAACGCTCTCAACTTCGCCCTCACCCTATTGTCCCAGCCCATAATGCAGCCGTTATTAATAGTAATGGCGATATAATCATCAAAGCCGTTCTTATCTATTTGCAGGAACTTCGGCACATACTCCCCCTTCACTTCACATAAGGTTATATCACCGCCATTCGCAAGAATGGAATACACACCCATATCCACAACCTTGAAATATACTTTTACATTAACATTATCATCCCAGTTCATAATTTGACCTGAGCGAATATCAACATCCCATTCAATCTCCGTGCTTCCATCGCACCGCAGCTGCGAACATATCTGACCCGGTATCTTCCATCCGATTTCATCAAGTTCTTCCCATGCCCCGTACTGACCTTCACTCTCATCATAAAACGCACACATGTATCCATGAGCCGCAATCCCTATGCGAAGCGTAAGCCCGTCAAAATAATCTGCATGTACGGAAACCATTTCATTCAATCTTTTAATATGCACCATAACGAAATCCGCCTATTATGGATTATTTATACGGATATTATCGAATTGCACATCCTTATAAATAATGCAAGGATATATTTTTATTACAATGCCGACAAGAATAGAAGAGCTTGCTTCAAACAGCACAATGTATTATCGCGGGGATGAGTGCTTGGAAATAGCACCCTTTGATAATTACTATATGTTCACAATCTATAAGGAAAGTTCCGATAACAATAAGCGTGATTCAAGCGTGCCGCTTGACCTTACGCACATCGGCTTCATCTATCTTATCTTCCCCGATGGAGAAAATGAAGTGCGCATACCGAATTACACGGATGCCAAGAACATTGACATGGTCAACGGGCAGGTCGTATTCAAGATATCGAAGGAAAACGCAAAAAGAATACTTGCCGCTTCAGCAGGCACTTTCTACATTACATCGCAAATGACGGACGGCAGGACAGCCGGTGACGAAACAGTCCTGTATACGGGAAGATGGGTGGACTTCGCTTCGGGCATGGCTGCGGCACTTACTTCAACGATAAACTCCCAAAGCGTAACAATAACGGATTTGCAGGCAACGCTCAACACGGAACGCGAAATATACAGAACGGAAATAGATAATCTGAAATCCAAAATCAAATCACTTGAAGCGCAGATTGAAGCCGACGAAAAGACAATATCGCAGCTTCAGGCTACGATAGATACATACAACAGCGATGTTGTGGATTACATCACGGCAAACATACTTTCAACGGAGTATACGAATGATGCCGCAGCAAGAAAGGAACGCGAATTAGGGTATAAAAAAGACAACTACTCAAAGGAAAAGGAATCACAGAGCTCCAATACCGAAAAACAGCAGAATAGGAACTCATCAAAATACGAAGTATATTATTAATAATGAACTATGGGATGCAACTGCGGCAGAAATAAGATGTTACCGAATCCTCCGCAAAAGGAGCAGCAGCCGTCGTCCGGCGGCACGGGCGGAAGCAGCCGTTCCACAAAGTCATCCAACAGCAGACAATCCAAGCTCGCAATGCTTAAGAAAATATGGGAAGAAAGCAGACCAGTTGAAATGTAGTCAAATGTAATCAAAGGTAGTTAAACGCATTTACACGAATGTTCATTATGCTCGCTTCAAAAATTAAATTTATAAATAATATAGGGAGTGCAAGCAACGAGGCACTCGAAAGCGTTTATAAAGATATTGGAGGATTCCATCCGAACTGGTTCTCGTTGCATTTCGCCAGACGGACAATCCTCCGCTTTTTTGAAGCGATGCTTGTGGCAAGCAAATATACCAAAGTGTTCACAAGCGATGAACTAACCCGCCAGAAATATGACGAGTTGTATAGCCTTGCTGTTGCAATCCGTGAACATAAGAACGAAGTCAGCGAGGAAGTCTGCAAGGATATGCTCCGTTATCTCGATATGACCCCGATGACATTCGTCAAGGAGATGCGCAATAAGTACAAGGGTTTAATCCCGTCCAGTTTCGACAGCCACATATACCAGTCCGTGATAGATGCCTACCAGAACAAGTTCGACGCGATAAACAGACGATTGAAGTTTGAGTGTGTATCGTTTGTCGGCTTTGAACACTACAAGCGCAAGTGCAAGGGACACAAGGCTGGCGATATGAAGCGCGTAATAACCAAGCGTAAGTCAACCGACCTATCAATCTGCTTGACCTATCTTGCCCGTTACGGGAACGAAAACACGGTTGTGTATATTACCAAGCAACTTGCTAACGGAAACCTTGATGATAAGAAGCGCGGTTTCTACCAGAATATCATTGACAAGTGCAACAAGTTCGGTTTTGATAGACTGATGAAACTTGCATTATCGCTTCGTACACGGACACTGAAACGCTACTGCAATCCGATTGTGTTCAAGTCGCTGACATTCGCTGGACGCTCAAGAAAGAAACTCATAATTGATTACAACAAGAATTACACTTCGGAAATAAACGCCTTTGTGTCGTTAAGTTTTCCAACACGGAAGTCGATGGACATACCAGTGAAGTTCAGCAAGGATTGGCACGGCAAGATGTCGGACTACTGTAAGACCAATCCAGACTACGAATATGTTCTGGTATTCGATGAAAGGAAACACCAAGTCAGTGTAAATCTGTGCAAGGACGGCGAACGATACATTCCGACCGTAACCGATAAAGACAAGACCGTTGGTATTGATGTCAATGTCAAGCACAACCTGTTCAGCGTGTCGGACGGCACGGCATACGACTACGATAGGGAATTGGTTAATGACTATTGTCGTATGAAACGGCATATTGATTGGTTAAAGTCGCGTGATGCAAACTACGCCATCGGTAAGCGCAGACAAAGGAAGTTAGATACACTGCGCAACAAGATGCAGAAGTCCGAGCAGCAGTTGATTTCAACGATGTGCAAGAACTTGATGCACGATGGTATAAGGCATATTGTTCTTGAGAACCTCGACAACGGCTTCGGCAAGTCCTATGTAACGGATGAAACGCTGGACGGCATCAATTTCAATGATATTGTCAAGTTCTTGGGTATAAGTTCCATCAAGCAAGAGATAGAACATATCGCCCGTAACTACGATATTGCTGTTTCTACTGTTCATTCAAGTTACACTTCAAAAATGTGCCCTGTATGTGGATGTATTGACGACGGGAACAGGCTGACACAAGAAGATTTCTGTTGTGTTGAATGCGGTCATAGCGATAATGCCGACCACAACGCATCGGTTAACATAAGGAACAGAGTATCCGTAACCGTGTTACGGGAAAGGCTCTTAAAACAACTTGGCAACGGTGCTTATGAACCAAAACGCTTAAAGCGCGACAAGGTGAAGGAAGTGCTGCTGTCGTTCCGAGGAAGTCCGACTGGAAAGTCGGATAGTGAATGTAGTGAAACTATTAACTTGAATGCTTTTGACTATGTTTAGTTCTTCGGAAGAAAGCAAGCGCGGCTAATGCCGAAGCATAATACTTTCCAAACTATCCGTTACTTTTCAATATATTGATATAAGAAACATATAATAAAACAAAATGGACGCAAGACAACAGCAGGAAGCGAATAAGGCGCAGCTTTACAGCGGCTATCAGGCTGCAAAGCCTACGGAAATAGTTTCTCCGAGAAAGATAAAGTTCAGGGACAACGAAATCCGCAAGGCTATTGAGCTGCTCAATCAATCATGCGTGGGAGTTCTCATAACGGGCGACGGCGGCGTAGGCAAGACGGCACTCGTGGAAGGCATAGCGGACGCGCTCACATATCCGCAGTCAGGTGCGGTATTCGATAACGAGCTTATACGCATCAAGCTTGACGAAATATGCAAGTTCATCAATACCCCGTTCGACATAGACAATAGAATATGTAACGCGTTGGCGGAGATAACGCAGAAGCACGCCATAGCATTCATAGATGACATAGATGCCTATACGGAAGATGATACGATAGACCTTGTGGCTATTAACGACTATGTCAAGAACGGCACGAAGATTATTATATGCGCTTCCCAGACATTCAAGAAGAAAAGCAGATTGAGGAATTTCGCAGAAATAACGCTTACGGAAATGACCAACGAGCAGACCAACGAAATACTCGGAGAAGCACTCTGCAAGGTGTCCAATACTTATAGCATGGATGAAAACGTGCGGAAGAAGCTCGTGGAAAGTTCGAGCAGATACAAATGGAAGCTGAACAAGCGTGCGCTCTACCAGCCAGGCTCCGCATTCTCGCTCTGCAACGCAGTAATAGCGAACGAAGAGTACAAGTTCAACACGAAGCATCTGAAAATCAATACGCAGAACTGGACGGATAGCCTTGAGTCCGATGATATAGACTTCAACAAGCTTCTTCTTGACAAATCGCAATACCGGCATGATGCGCTTGCGAAGCGCATGCGTGCTTCGTACAACAATACCATCCGCAGCATATCGCTTGACAGCGTATATGATGTTCTGCAACGATACACGGGCATCAATATAAACACGCTGCAAAGCGACAGCGTTGCAATGCTCCGAAAGCTCGGAGATAACCTTAAGGCTCAGGTCTTCGGTCAGGATGAAGTGATAGACAAGCTCGTAAAAAGCATAAAGCGAAACCGACTCGGAGTCGCAAAGAAGAAGGGTGCTATGTGCAACTACATGTTCATAGGCGCAACGGGTACGGGCAAGACCTTCCTCGCAAAGAAGCTCGCAGCCGAACTCTACGGCAGCGAGGACAATCTGCTCCGCTACGATATGAGCGAGTACAGCGACGAGATAAGCGTAAACAAGCTGATAGGTGCGCCTCCGGGATATGTCGGATATACCGAAGGAGGCATGCTGATAAAAGACCTTGAGTCACATCCGCAGTGCGTGATACTTTTCGATGAGGTGGAGAAAGCGCATCCGGCAATCTACAACCTGCTTCTGCAACTTCTTGATGAAGGTCATATAACGGATAATGCCCAGCATAAAGCAAGCGTCAAGGACTGCGTGATAATACTCACATCGAACGTGGGCGTAAAATCGGCTCTTGACTACAAGTCAGTCGGATACAGCAGCGAAGATGCAAAAAAGAAGCAGAACGACATTGCACAGAAGAGCATAATTGAAAATCAGCTTCACAAGCGTTTTGCACCTGAATTCCTTAACCGCCTTGACGGAGTATGCTACTTTGAAAATCTCGGTGATAACGAATACAACAAAATCTACGATAGGGAGATTTCACTCGCAAGCAGCGAAATAGCCGAACTCGGATATACGCTGAAGGTGGATAAGAAGGTTCGCCCGCTGATAGTTGACGAAGCCAAGAAGGAGAATCTCGGAGCAAGGGCTTTGCTGCGCGTTATTCAGCAGAAATTATTTGATGTAGCAACGAGCCTAATCGTTGACAACGAAGGCGAGGAAAGGCTAATAAAGGCTAATGTGGGCAAGGATGGCGAACTCGTTGTCAAACTTAACTCCAAGCAGCATGATTAACTGCAAGTATCTGGGGACATTGGCTGGGAACGGACAGAGCATCTGCTTTGCCGATGACGATGTATCATTCCCGAAATGCTCGGAAGCATGTCCCAAATATGAAAGGGCGGAATATAACGGAAACTTAAACGAAACGAAAGATGGTACCGGAAATTGAATTTGAAAGCTGCTGCGCATGCAGCATAGGAAAGTTCACGATAAACGGCATAAAAGCCGATGTGGACGACTTCGGTGATGCGTATGACCATGATACCGAGAATAGACCCGAATACGGCTGCGGGGACTACAGGTTCGAACCGCACAAGTATCCGAGCCGAGCCGTGCTTGAAAAATACAAAATAGAGCTGATAGACTGGTTCGAGATTCAGGCTATGCTTGAAGAGAAGCTCGGCATCGGCAGATGCGAATGGTGCGCATAATGGTTTCACAAAAAAATCGTAATATTCAATATATTATAAGTGAAACAAAAACATTACGAATATGGCTTACAAAGTAAATTTCAAAGAAGTGGAATTGGCGGGCGAAGCAACCGCAAAGAGAGTATGCGAAACCGCACATGAAATGATTAAGGAAGGCATTTACGCCTTCATCATAAAGAATGAAAACGGAGACGTGCTGCTAAAGGCTGATGCCTTCAATAACAAATCGTGCGGAAGGTTCACAAGCGACACCAACAATGAATGGCTGCGCTACTGCCAGACAAACAAGGTATGGGATGCTTTCGATAGCAAGTACAGCGACGGAAATGACGGCATTACAGATGAATGTGCCGAAGAGTATGGTCTCGAAAAAGATGAAATGGATGACTATTATGACGAATACGAGGATGAATACGAGGATGAATAATACCGAACAATATAATTTTGAACCCATGCTGACAACATTAGGCACGGACAGCGAGCGCAAGTTCGCATGGGTATTCCAGAGGGTAAACGATATTGACTGCATCGTACTTTACAAGCGGCAGAATGATGGCACTTTCGTTGCGGACGAAAAGAACTTCGTATGCGCAAAGCCCGTCAAGGCTGTGGTTGAAACATTACTTTCAAGAATGAACTTATAATGGCGATATATGAACGGAAATAATATCATATTCAGATTGCATATCCCGTATTGGAACGAAGACGAGCATCCGTTCACAATCACGGGCATGGATGCGGAAGATACGCTTCAACATATAACCGGCTATAAGAAGGGAAGCGATGAGATAGTATGGGACATCGACATAGAAAATGGCGTTGTGCTGAACTGGAACGGGCAGAAGGTGGATGTATTCGATAAGCTGCGGGACGGAGGTACTTACGAGCTTGTAGATAACGGCGAAGTGATATCGCATAAGAACGGCTATGTGCCTGACTTCCTTTACATAGGCTACGGAAGCGGCTTCGGTGATTACTTGCAGTTGAGCGTGGATGCTTCAGGTGCAATAATCGGATGGGATGAAACGCACGCGAACGACTGCCTTGCGATGTTCGGAATATTCAAAGCCGATAAGCAATAGGTATGCGGCAAAAGAATAAGACGGAATATATTGGACACAACGAAGCCGAAGGAGCGGCTTCGTTGATTTTTGTATTCAGCCATTACGGGTATAAATAATTAAAATACTAAAATAATGATTATCTGCGGTTATCAGGGAATAGGCAAGTCAACCATTGCAGGTCAACTCTACACGATTGACCTCGAAAGCAGCAACTTCTACATTGACGGGGAGAGGGACGAGAACTGGTATAAGGCGTATGCGAACATTGCGCATCACTTGTCCGAGCAGGGCTACATTGTGTTCACGGCAAGCCACAAGTTGTTCCGCGAATATATGAACTTACATGGCATAGAGTTCGTGACCGTATCTCCCGCGCTCGAACTGAAGGACGAGTGGGTGGAGAAACTGAACCAGCGTTACCTTGCCGACAGGTCGGAGAAGAACTATCGGGCGTATATAAACGCGAAGATAAGTTACGAGGACAATGTAAGGGACTTGCAGTCGGAGAAGAACGCCTATATTATAAATAGCATGGACTACCTTATGTACGATGTCATTCGGGAGGTCGGCGAAAAGTTTTAACTTATGTTTATCGGAATAACCATATTGTGCGCTGAAGATATTAAAATTGAATAGGAATGGTACACATTAAAAGGATAAATGAAATGAACGGAATTGCAAACTTAACGGAAAGGCACGAGGAAATATATTGGATGCTGTCATCACTCGCGAAGCAAGTCGGAAACTGTCAGTTTTGCGTGTTTCCAATGGACGACCCCGACTTCACGGAAGTTGAAGACGGCACGCTTTTCATAAGCGTTAGCGGCGGACATAACGGCGGAAGCGCGGTCGGAGGTTTCAAGGAAAACTGGGAGGAGTATTTCGATACGCTTTCAAAGTTTGTCCGTATGGCATCCGATAGCGGATTGCGTCTATGGATGGTCGATGCAAGCAATGACTGCCTTGACGATATGTTTACCGTTCGGTTCGGTGTTGGTGATAAAAATAGAAAGGAGCGATAAAATGCACGAATGGGGCGACCAGTGGTTCAAGGAGCACGGAGACCACCTTTACAGCGCGATTGACGCTTTGGAAAAGCGCATACGCAAGTGGGCATTGATGCCTGTATGCGGAAAAGAAAAATATGGCGCGTACAGGGACGATTTTCTTTCGTTCTGGGACGGAAGCATCGGTTCGCTTTTCTGCGGTTACAGGATATGGTGGGGTGCTAACTGGTGGACTAAACTATGGTTCAAGTTAGACCACACTCTCATCCCGTACAGGAAGTCGCAGTTCGGCTGGCTTCGCGGGGGCATTGCCGACTTCAACAGGCTCATAGGGCTTGTTCGGATTGTCAATTGGTGGCAGGCACGGAGGCTCAACAAGGCGTTCCAAGTGACCTGCAAGGAGTATCCAGATGTGGTTGACGAACTCATAATGGACACGGACTGCTACAGGTGCATAAAGCCGTGCCGTTGGGGTGATGTTGACGGGGAGGCGATACACCGCAAGTATTGGACACCACTGAAGCCGAAGACCGAGACGGTAACTTTCGAGTGTGGTGGCGTTACTTGCACTGCGCAGGTCGAAGTTGAACAAGATGATGAGGAATAGTTATGCCAGCGACAATACTTGACGGGAACAGATACTCGGAAATGGAGGACGCATTGTTCAATATGTATAATGCGATTTCCAACCTGCGCAGGCTCGTGATACTCTGCGAGCGCGAAGGCGAGATAGCATACACGGACGAGGGGCGGGGCTTGTACTCGAACCTGAACAGCCTGCAACGGGCGTACCTGCACTTCGAGGAAGGGGGCATAAGGCACATATTCTCCGAAGCGGAGATGACCGCGACACCGAGAGGCGAAAATCCTATGCTCGACCAACTCATAGACGAGTATTACGAAAGGCACGGCAAGCGGGTTTTGTGCGGTGAAGCCGAAGGCGTGTACGAGGGCATAGGCGAGGACTATATGGACTTCTACCGAATATTGCGCACGGACACTGGCGATGAGGTCTGGTGCAGGCTGTGCGAGGAAATGAAAGTAATTGGCAACGAAAACGATAAAGGCGATGACAACAAAAAAGAACAACGGGACGCTGACACAGAAGGAGGCTTCTGAAAGGGCGTACAGGAACAACAGGAAGTACAAGGGTGAGGGTGAGGAACTCGCACGGGCTATGTTCGTAAGCGGTATCCGCTACGAGCATTCAAGGCGCACGGACAAGGAAGCGTGGAAGGCAAAACTAAACAAAGTAATCAGGTTGCAGAAGGAGGCATCGGACTTCATAGACAAGTGCCACGATGCTGGCATAGACCTGTTCGATACCGTCATCTACGAAAACTTCTTCAGGATGATGGACAAGTGCATTATGGAACTCTGCGGGGACGACAAGGAACTGTTCGACGATGTGCAGTGGTACATATTCGAGTACCTCCCGCACCTTAAAGAGAACGATGCCGAACCGTGCAAGGAAAACGCAATGGCGCACGACGGGGACGACAACCCGATACTATATGATATGGACTCGCTCGCGGAGTGGGTGCTGGCGGGAGCGTAAACTATAATGATATGGAAAAGAAACTGCTTACGGAGGAAATGTTGCTGAAGGGCGGGTTCGTCTTGCAGGAAGGCTTGGACTTCCCGTTCGACTTCACACCGCTCTACGAACACCCCGACACGAAAGTATATGCGATAAACTCGATGTGCGGGAACGACGGCTCGGAAGACGAACCAGTGTGGCTGTGGGGCTTCAACGACAACGGCAAGCCAGATGGCGAGGGGACTACGCTTGACGAGTTTAACGGATTTCTTTCAGAGAACGGATATGAAACATTAAAAACATCAGGGGAGGAACGGATATGCCGATAGTACCGAGTATGAAAGATATGGGCTTCAACATTCAGCCGACCATAATATATGAGAAAGTCGGAAAGGTATGCGTGGGAAGAAAAAGACGAAAGAAAGCGCACGGCACGGAAGCCGATACTCTTGGAAAAGAAAAAGCCCGATAGGAATGAATAATAAAAAAAAAGGAACTCAACGCTCCTTTTTTTATTATTCTTATGGATGCTCCGTTATTCTATCCAATAACACATATCATTATAGAAATCATTCAATTCGTCTCCTTTTGCTCTTATAATATCAGAAATTTCATCAAATTTATTTTTGAAATCACCAATCATCTTATTTTTGTCTGAAGGATTTAACAAATCGCACTCATTCACTAATTTGGTATAAGTTTTTATTGCTTTTGCCACTTCATCTTTATTTAATTCAAAATATATGATATTTCCATCTTTGTCAATAGTTGAATATCCAATAATACGAAAATTACATCTTACCTCTCTAACCTTGATGATGTTTTCATCATTATATTCTGGATTGTGACGAGTAATCTTAATATATGACCGATATCCATTGCTTTCTTTATGTTTCTGCAAATCAAACTTATAATAATCAGGAAACGAATATGCGTTTGGTTTGACATGACTCCATCCAGTTATACGATTTTTTTGAACAAATTTGTCAAGATAATTGTTAAAATCAATTATTAGATTCTCATTTTTCGCTATCTTGTTTGTCACGGATGGTCTTGACATAAACCAATCCCACAAGTCCATTTCATATTCAAAGGCGTGTTCGCCCGGCGACCATTTATATGGTGCTTCGTGTTCACTGTCATCGTAATAATCATCAAAATAGCCGAATGAATGGTCTTCATCAAATTCATTTCCGCGTAATTCTCCAATATATGAATATTCATCAAATTTCATTATATGTGACATAGTTTCAAAATTTATATTATTCTATTATTATTTATATTTTGTGCTTCCGCTGGAATTTGCTACATCTGCCGATAGTTATAAATAAACATAGCGGAAATAAAAACCGCTTTGTGAATGAACTAACACTCTAACTTTAATTATATGACGACAAATTCAAACTACGGAATTATCCACAAGACGGACATCGTGAAGTTCCAGAGGCAGTGCCTTGCACCGCGAAGGGACGAAAAGATAGGCGAGACGCTCGAACGGGCGGCGGAACGCTATATGAAGATAAGGGCGGACATAGTTCTGCTCGAAGCGGAGAAGCAGGCGATAGTCTCCCACATACGCTCATTCGATGACTGGGAGTATTTCATTGATGCATTCTCGGACATCTACCGGCCAGATGTACCATACGAGAAGTTCAACTCCGTGTCAGTGTGTTCGGTCAGAGACGATGGCGGATGCGGCAAGGATATGGTGTGCCTTGAATATGACGAGCGCGGCTGCGGGGCAACCAAATCGGCAAAGTGCGTGACATTTGGGTGCTGTACCTTTAAAGACCTGCTCGACATAGAGAGCATCATCGCCGAGCGCAAGCGGTACTATGAAACGGACTACGGTGGAACGGACTACTGTCGGACAATCTATGGCGGTGCGGAGGCGTAAAAAAAAGCAAAGGCGGCATTTAGCCGCCTTTTTATTTATGCGCACGTTTTAGCGATGAACATAAAACCGCACGAATAGAGCCAAGAAAATGGCGAAATACTATAAACTAACAAACGGGGATAAAATTCATCCACGTTTGTTTATCCGTTTCCGTTAAGATTATTTCTTTTCGGAAGTCTGCTGCTGTTCGCCAGCCGTATCCTTTTCGGGCTTCTCGCATTTAGGCTCTTTATCCTTAAGCTGCGAAAGCACGCCCATCGCATTGAAAATAAGGGCTGCATCACCGAATGTATATACGCCCGCCTTGCGTCCCATATCCAACGCCTGGTCAATTACATTTAAAGCTTCAGTAATAGTCATAGCAAATAATTTTAAGTGTTAAATATTCTAAAAATTCAAATTCTCAATATCAATATCAATATCATCAGGTCTTGCGTTCTTCAGTATATCATCATTATTGCCTGAGTTCATACTGAAGCCATTATCGTTAACATCATAACGCTCCGCCATATTCTTGTTTCCGACCTTCGCCGGATTTATCCGCTTCGTATCATTAGTTACGGATGCCACCTGATTACGAAGGTTAATATCATTGCCCTGCTCGTCGAGAACCATTCCGTTCTCAACAAGGCGCATCTTCGAATAGTCTATATCCAGAAACATGCGTGAGTTCTTCCCGTATCCGTCACGAATCTTAAGTATCTTAAGGGCGTACTCCCTATCAAGACGCATGGAAGCGTCCTGTATAATGCCGTAGCCCTGGTCTGCCGTGTTGAGCAGGCCCGTACTTTCGCTCATATTCGCCACCGTTATGTCCGAAGTGTCGAACCCGCTTCGGTTAATCTGTGTCGCCGTTATCACGAGCAGTTCGTACTTCACGGCAAGCGCACGCAGGTCTTCGGCAAGATGCTTGATATTTATGTAAGTATTGGATGCATCACGGCAGCGATAGTTCTTAAGAATATTTATGTAGTCAACCACAAGGACATCTATCTTTATATTATGCGTGTCCTGCAATTGCTTCAGATAATTCTCTATATCTATTACCGTTGCATTTGATGTCGGGTACTCCTTGACGAACAGCCTGCCTATCGGTGTAAAACGCCTTTGTCGGAAACTTTGGATTGCGGAGAACATCTTATTCTGGTCAGCCGCTATTTCGTCATAATGCTTCAGCTCGATATCAAGCATATTAGCACCGATACGCTTGATAATCTTCCTGTCGCTCATTTCACATGTTACATAGACAACGTTCTTGCCGGACATGCAGAAGTTGGCTGCATCGTTACATAAGAATATGCTGTTATGCGATAGTATGCCGCATGTGTAATATCTATGCTCTTCCGTATCTACTTCAATATCGTACATGTTTTCGCTTTCGCCCGTGCATTCAACGCTCTCAACCATCTCGCAGCCGTCTATAGTCTGTATCATATCGGGGCGCGTATCCCTATTCAAGTCCTTCGCGTATATGGCATCCCACTCCTCATCAAAAAGTATGTGCGTATCGGCGCAGCGCAGCTCCTTGCCGTCTAACGTCCTTACTTTCCACACTTCATACGGAATCGTTTCACCAACAGCCTTTATATCAGCCCATCCGTTATCCGTCATAACCTGCCAGTCCGAAGCATCCGCCTTTCCTGTGTACTTCCTGACCGGCTGTTCCAATATCAATTCCATTCGCAAAAATTAATTTTTAACGATAAACAATATATTGAAATTATATGATAAATTCACAGAATACCGCATATTTCTAACGCCGCTCGAACGTTATGTCCATACCGAAGCAATAATCCTTCTTATTCTTTATTCCGTAGGTAAGCTTCATATTCAAGCCGCCGCTTCCGTATGTGCTTCTTGTTACATTATTTACCTTACGCAAGCCGTGCGTATATTTCATTACATTGCTCTCGCCGAAATACGAATAATCCCTTGACTCCGCTTCATCCGCACTATCCATCTCCCATAGGCTTACGGATTTTACCTTATACAGCATAAGCAGATTTTCATCTATATACGCATTTATGTCATCATCAAGCGTGGTCTTGTCCCCGTATCCGAATATCTCCGCAACCCACTTATGCATCTCATTCTGAATTCTGCCGTATAGGTACTTACGGAGTATGCTCTCTCCGCTTACCGCAAATGTTATCCTATCCTTATCCGGCGTTATGGCGACGTCAACATTAGCAATCTTAAGAAGCCTATTACGGATGATTACTTTATAATCGAAAGTCTCAACGGTTATTTCGTCCGGAACTTTCATATTCTTGCTTCCGAGAAAACTCTTCTTCTCCTTCATGCTTGCCGTTCCATGTACAAAGCGTTCCTTTATATTATTAAGCGTGAGCAGATAATAGTACGGGTCGAAGTTGGAAGAGAAAATATTGGTATCATACTTCGTGCCTACGGGCAGAATATTTGACAGCGGGAATATCTTCCGTCTCTCCAAAGCCGAAGCCATATTGTAAGCCGACTGGTTATTATTAACCCTATGGAAATGAAGAACGGGAAGCATGCCGAAGGTCGGATACCAATGTGCAAGCTCCGTCCAAGCACCCCTTGTGTACCTCAGGAATGCAAGCTCATGCTCGTTAATATCTTCCGAAATATAGTTCTTCGCAAATGTATCGCTTGCAAATATCATATCCCTGAACAAAGGCTCATAAAAGCCGCTGTTACGAACCATGCGCGATATGTTATATCCGCGAGTATTGTAATCTATGCTCTGTGAAATAAGATTCTTGACAGGCACAAGATAGTTATACTTGGCGTTGATTATTCTCGGCAGGAAGCGTATGCAGTAACTCCACCCGCTCGCAGGCACATCCCCGTCCGCGTACTCGCTTTCACATACTTCATAGCCATCATTAATTTCTCTCAAATGCCTGTAAACTATATTACCCTTCTGCTCCGTGTTCACGATATGATATATATTACTGAATATGCACTCATCAAATACGCTCAATACATCACCAAGCGTTCTGTTAGTTATAATGTAATTATATTGCGTATCAGATGACAGCGGGGCATCGCCTATGAACTCCACTATCGCATTTATATCACTTTCCACACGAATAACCTTGCATATCTTGTATGCGCTCGGATGATGACGATTATATGCGACTATCCTATTATCCGAACCGCTTATATCCCTTAATAGATTAGTGCCTATTCCGTTAAGACGATAACGATTGGCATCGTCCATTTGAATGAACGACATCTTTCCGTAACCATACACATTATATGTCTTGACCACGCCATGTTCATCCAAATCCCTTACGGACGGATAATTATAAAGCATAGTACGCGTTATGGCAATCGGGTCGTAAATATGTATATCGTTCACATCATATCTTCCCGTTTCCGAAGAATAACCGCAGTACTTAAAACTATTCGGTATGTACTTTATTACGCATACGAAGCGATACTTATCATTGCGTATAATCTGCAACGGCTTTATGTACTTCTCGTCATCATCGGTTGGAACGACTATTGCGCTGAATCGATATCCGTCCATATCACCTGAATTCACAGTACGGATATTCCGTATGTTATTGTTAATCTCCTGCGCATCATCGCTCTTCTCAAGAAGCTCAAGACCTATTCCGTGGAAATAAGTAACACTCGGATATTCATCCGTGCCGTGCGAGAATATGCTCCAGCGATTCCTGTAATTAAGCGAATCGAACGCCTTCTCCGTATGCGCATCGTCAACCATAAGCGAAGCATCACATGTAAGTATTTCCGTAAAGCAGTCACGCTCTTCGGATAGCAGCGCATCAACTATGCCGCTGCTGCCCGGAAACATATACATGTACTCCTTCTCCGTAAAGCCAAGATATGTCCAGCTCTTCCGGCAGTCACCCATATCCTTGTACGGATATACATCCATTATGTAGAACCACTCCTGCGTGAATGCACGAGTATCAAGATTATCCGTTGTGACGCTCGGAGAAAAGTTAAACTCACCGAAGGCGTTATTATTAGTATGGCGATACGGCTTCTCACGGACATTGTAGCCCTTGTAGCCCATGACCCATTTGCCTATATACGGCACTGTCTTGCTGACAAGACAGTTCTCCGTATTATAGTTCTCATGATATCGTTCATACTCATTCGTAATATCGTCAGAGCTGTTGGAAATTACATCACCGTTAAGCCCCGAATACTCGAATGTATCATCTATTTCTATTTCATCAGTATGACCGCCTTCGTCATAATCCACTTCAATATAAAGGGATACATGATAAAGATTAGGGTCTATTTCGTCACGATTTATATCATGCTGCGGTATAATATCATCAGTGTACTGCCTGTCTCTCTCGTCAAGACGCCATTTCAGGTCGGTATAAAACGACAAATCAACATTAAAATCAACTTTCGTTTCGTCATCAGGCGGCAGAAGCGTGCCATGAAGTATCACGTTTCCGCCGGTATTGTAGTCCGAATCAGCATCTTCATCGGAGCCGCCGCCTTCGCCTTCATCATCACCGCCTTCTCCGCCTTCGCCTTCATCATCACCGCCTTCATCGTCACCCCCTTCATCAGCATTATACAGGCCCTTCTCCTTATCAAGTCCGCCTGCATCCCCATACAGCGAAATATCCTCGCACGTATAAGTATCGAAATCACGGAACGGGAAGTATGAAAGAATGCCGTATGTCGGAATGTACTGCCGATACAGATAAACGCTGTCCTGCTCCACAATGACATTATCGGCATCAAAAAGAATATCATACTGCATGCCGCCGTCAAAATCGGTTATGACTCCGTCTTCATTGCATACTATATTATCAAGCGTCTGGACTATGGCATTGCTCTCGCAATAGCCGCGTAACGAATTGGCGCGGATATAAGTACCTTTCAGGTGATTGAAAACGGATATATCGTCAGCCGATATTGTTATCCTATCATACTTGTTGCCATGTACGAATTTATATCTTACTCCATAAATGCTGTTATCCGCAGTCGTATTCTCATCAACGGATACACTATCCGTCATCTCCGCATGGTCAACGGATATGAGCCTGTTGAATCGGAATATCCTTTCGCAGTCACCTTCGTGCGGTTCGCTTATGACAAGATAGTACGGGAAGCCGCCGCAGTTCTTCGTGTTCATAATGACGCGGTTGCCGTAGCAATAAAAGTCCATTATATCCAATCCCGTGGACTTAAACGCATTCTTGACCATTCTTGCGAGCTTGCTCTTATCAGTATTCGTTCCGCAGAACCTGTTTCCTTCCTGCCAATTCTGCTCAAGATACGGGATATCTTCGGAGTCATAGCAATATTCGCTTCTCACTTCAGCCACAACTTCATCACCCTTGCGTATCTCAATTCGCATAAGCGGCGGTATATCGTCAAGAATATCAAAGTATATCTGCTGGTAGTACCAGCCGCCTGATTTCCTTACAGCCGCTATACTTGTATCTTCATGAACGAATCCCGCAAAGTCAGCAAGGTCAACGGAAGTATCCTTAAGATGCAAGGACGAATCCACATGATTATCAACTATGTTCAGCTTATGGGTGCCTGCATTGGATTCGGCATAGCAAATACAAGCGCATGGATTATCATCATACCCATCGAACAATCCCTTCGTCACCCCGTCTTCAATGTATGTGAGATGAAACGCGTCGTCCCTATATGTTATGGGGACACGGACACCATTCGTATCGCTCTTGACGCATTCGCCCGAATGAATGTACTTATCGCAGCCAAGTACCTTCCAGTTGAGTTCAAACGAACCCATATCTATCTTATTGCAGTACAGACCGAAATAGCGTGAGAACTTATAATCCTTGCTCTTATCATCATTGAACAGAAACTCTATATTGAGCAAGTTCGCAACGGCAAGGCAATGACGCTCAAAGCCCGAAGTCGTAAAGTTATCAAACTCCATGATGGTCTGGTCTGTCTCAAAATACTGCGAGTACTGCATTTCCGATATGCACTTGAAACAGCCGTTAACTATATCAATTCCGCGATACGCAGTTTCATGCTCCTTGTCCACGCTCACATCAAGCGGAGTCATCGGAAAGTCAGTCTGCGTAATGTAATTATGCAGATACGTTCCAAGCGGACTCTTGCCGTCACGGAGGTCAAAGCATTTCACAATATCACATCTGTCAAGTATATCCGACTTGAAAACCATATCGGGCATAATATCATTCTCGGAATGCGTTTCAAGCCATTCCTTCATGTTAAGATATGACGGGTCGTCTATTCTGAACACTATGTAATAATCAGGCATCTGCTGCCCAATCCACAACGGAGCGAACAAGCCCAGCTCTTCGGGATATGTAAGCGAATCTATATACTCGCATCCGCACCAATAGATAGTTTCATACTGCTGCGAATATGAATCCTTCACGCCCATATCCGAATATTCCTGCCCGACAACATACGGAATGGAATAATCAGTATCAGCATAGAACTTCGCCAAGTCGCGATTATAGGCGGACAACGGACTTACTGCGAAATGCTTGTACGATTCATTCGCAAGCGTTTCATGGGCATTAATGCTCTCAAGCCACAAGCCTTCCCCATTGGTCATAATTCTGACATTCGTGGAGAGCTTCGGATTGGTGCGCAGAAGCCCGAAGCTTGGCGTATCGTGAATAGCGAACTTCGAACGGTCTAAATCTATATATTTCCTTGACATCAGCGAAAAAATAAGATATGTATTATTTATACGGACAATAAATAAAGGGACTATCGGAAAATAGCCCCTTTATCTTTTATGGTAGTTTAATCATCCATTAGATGATATCAACACCGTCAAGCTTAATGCCTAATGTTACATACTGCAACTGTGGGTGATGACCAACCTCAACGATTGCGTAACGAGAACTCATAAGCATTACTGGTCCGTAAGTGAACTCACTTGTAGTTTCTACCTTTTCTGCAAGCAGATATGGAGCGAACATCAAGCCTGGCTCGCCTTCCTTACCCTTACGACCTACAAGGATTCTTGTGTCGCCGAGTGACATGTTCGGGTCAACATAGATTGCAATGCCCGAAAGGTTACCGATTGGGTAGAGGCTCTTGTTAACACCGAGAGTGTTGCTCATTGGATAAGGCATGAAGCCTGCGCAGTCCTGAAGTGCTGCACCAACTGTACCGCTAACTACTGCGAAGTTACCCTGTCCGAGACGTCCACGTACATGGATTACCTGTGAAGCGTAGAGTATCTTCGACATAATGCGTCTCTGGATAGTACCCATTACTTCACCGCCCATGTGAACGTTAACAGCCTTAATAGGAAGAGTGTTAATCTCTTCGCCATTGCGTCCGTATCCCAAGAAGATGCTAACCTCATGTTCAGATTCAGATTCCAGACCATTGGTATAGTAAGCAGAAGTCTTGTTTACGCCTTCTACCTCTTCAAGCTGATGTGCGTTGATAGCACCAAGCGAGAACATCTTATCGAGAATCTGCTTGTTGATGGTCTGCGTCAATTCGTCAGCCAATTTAGCTTCAACCTGTGCTACTGCGTCGATTCCGTAAACCTTCAAGTCAGCAACCTGTTCACGGGTGATAGCTGCGCTAACCTTGATGGTGTTAGCCTTGTAGTCAATGTCGAATGACTTAAGACCAATCTGTCTTGCAGGAGTTTCCTCACCAAGACCACGGGTGTAAGCACGAATATCAGTTTCAGGATTGTCGCCCAAGAAACCGCGACCGCTGTAAGAAGCGATATGGTTCTGGAGAGCCTTTACGTTTTCAACCGGTACAAGACCGCTTGCGAAGCTGTCAAATGTCAAAGCACTTGGCTCGCCGCTTGCTGGATTGTCAACGGTGATAATAACGCTGCCGTTTGAAAGTCCCGAAACAAGTTCGAAGATGGACTTTTCTGCACCTTCTCCACCGAGTACGGGAGCTTCAGAATGATGAGCTTTTTCCATAACTCTGAATAATGGATAGCCGTCAACACGGTCAGGATGCAAGAAAGTCAACTTATAGTCTGCTACAGTCTGTGGGTCCCGTCCTTCTGTTACCAATGCGAAATGGTAATTTTTGTTAGGAACGAATCTGTAGGTATCGGCTCCTGCTTCACCATCATTGAACTTCGCATTCAACTTAATCATATAAGGAGCAGCGGTGTTCTTAAATGTTCCGTTCGAAGTTGCAAACGGGTCGCTTGGATGGATACGTCCGCCTTCGTACACATAATCAAGATACTGCTGTGTTCCGTGAGGTGTGCTCATAGGAACAACATAAAGAAGGTCGAGTGCGATAGTCTGTGCTGCAACCTGCAAGCCCAATGGAAGGGTCGAGAAGGTCTTATCACCGCTACCAGCAAGACCTGGTTCATAAGCAGCGCGTGTGAAAGGGCTTGGGAAGCGAACATCACCCATACCGCCAATTGTCATATTGGGGTTAAGATGTGAATGTCCATCTACGCTTTCGTTAAGCATCTTTTCATTCATTGAATGGTAATAAGCGTATTTGCTCATCCAGTTCAACTTGTTAGGGTCAGTTACACCGAGAGATTCCTTGATGTGGTTAGACCAGCTCTGTTGGATTTGGTTTTCGTTTAAGTTTAAATACATAACTCTATTATATTATATTATAATCTGCCATATCACTATGGCTCTTTCAAGAAATGTATTGCTTCTCCCAACAAAGTTTTCTTCTCCTATAACTATGTTTCAAAACAAAACATTGTTCTTTTTCATTATTTATATTTTTATTTTTTTCAGCCAAGTCCGGAACATTCATTCCGAGCATGGCTATAGTGCTCGTTCGCACATGAATATTTATATTTTTATTTTTTTGCTACTTGCAAAAAAATCACATGCATATTATAATGATATTATATTTGCCGTTTGCTACTTGCCTTTGAAGGTAACCGTGTACTTATCGCCGGTGGTGGTCTTCGTACCTTCGATGCGACCCGACTTCATTACGGTTATGAGCTCTCCAACCTTCTTGGAGAGCTCGCTTATTGCAGCACTATTGCCGCTATTGCCGTTCTGTGCAAATACATTAGGAGTCTGGGGCTTATTATTGCTTCCGCTATCACCGCTGCCGGAACCGCCGCCTTCAATACCGCCTTCCTTAATCTCCTTTATTATGTCGGCAAGAAGCTTTATCATCTCTTCAAACAGCTCCTTGAACTTGCTATTCTTATCGGACATATCACGAAGTGCCATCATCATATCGGCATACGGCTTAAGCTTCTCGCTGTCAATGTCATTTATGGATTTAACCATCTTATTGACATTGTTGCTTAAGTCGCTGAACACCCCGTCATTCTTCGCCTTCCTCAATGTGTTGATAAGATTGGTCGTGCTCTCTATCTTGTAGTCCTTGCCGTCAAGCCTGTGTATTGAGTCCGAAATGCTCGCGAACAGGGTGTTGAATGCGACCGCACCGCCTTGGTTGGCTTCCTGCAAGTCGGAAAGCAACTTGATTTCCAGCGGGACTTTGCCGAGCATTGTGTTCGCCTTGACAAGCAGTCCGTCCATCGCATCAACCTTCTTGCTCGCGTTTGCTATGTCCTTCTCGTCAAACCATACATTTAAGGTTGCTACATTGCCTCCAAGCCCGACTATGGCATCGTGCATAAGTTCGGTGTCGGTCTTGTCCTTCGGCAACTTTCCGAGTGCAGTAACCACATTCTCGATAAAAGGTATCATATCATTCACATTGGTCGTCGCGTTCTTTATCGCCTTCTTGTTGAGCCAAGTAAATGCCTTCCCCGCCGTATTGCCCTTTTCGTCATACCAGTTGTAAAGAAGCCTTGAACCCACTTCGCCTTCTTCCCGTGCAGCACCGCTCGCAGCCGATATAACGGTAAACACATTCGAGAGTGCGCAGAACAAGGTGTCATCACTGTCATTTACGAATTTCTCGAACTCGCCCTTGTTCTTGTTGAGCGTCTTAACCATCTCTGGAAGGGCGACCATAACATCCTTCGCGTCCTTCGTCATCTTGACTATAAGCCCGACATTCTCAAGGAACGACTTTGTATCGTTCTTCGGCATCTGTATCGCGGTCTTGCCGACCATCACCGTTGCCGTACCCGTGTGCTTGCCCTCTATCTCCTCGCCTATCCTCGTGAATGTTGCGATTGTCTTTTCAACAACTTGCATGAGCGTATCGTATGTCGCGTCAAGATTTCCAGTGTTCTTTATCTGCGACATAGTATTGAGCGCATTGGCTATACCGCTAACTATGTCGCCTATGCCCATAAGGGACGATATTGCAAGCCCTATGTAGCTCCTCTTCTCCGTCTTTGCAGCCGTATATGTGTCGTCCGTGAACCAGTTGCCCTTCGTCGCCTTCGCAGGCTCTATAATTTCCTCGTACATTCCCTGCTTCTGAATCTGCTCGCCTATTTCGGAGAATACATGCCCCATTGCGACAAGGACTTCGGCGGTCGCCTTCATTGCACCGCTTCCACCAGATACAGACCAAGTCTTCATATCTATCGTAGGCATAGTACCGAGCTTGTCAACGGCAATCTTCGTCATCTTGTCCATGCCATCGGCTATGCCCACAAGTTCAGTCCCAAGCCCCTTCACGGCTTCGATGCCCATCTGCACCCTATTCTTGTACTCCTGCTTCGTGAACGACCCGAATGTCTCGCCCATAACCGTCGCAAAACTCGATGTGTTCGTCGTTTCAAGCAACACTGTGTTTTCATCACTTGCGACCGCCGCAAACGCAGTTCCGAGCGCGCCAACCACCGCCGCTATGTCATTGGCGAGCTTCACGAGCTTCTCACCCTCGAATTCCTTGCCCATCTTGTCGCGCCAATCAACAAGCCCCTGCGATATGTCAGTAAGTGCCTTACCAAGCCCCTCGACCGAGCGGATGCCAAGTTCCATATCCGTCTTTGTAAGCCCCCTGAAGTCAATGCCTATGAGCCTCTGGAGAAACGAACCGCCAGTGTTGGCGTTAGCATTCTTCTCCCCAAGACGCTGGAATGTTTCACCTATTGTGCCTATTATGGTCGTCATGTTAGCCATATCCTCTACGCGAATGTCGGCGTCCACCCATTGCATCAAGCCCTTGGAAAGCTCGTTTATTGCCACTCCCGCCGTATGCAGTCCACGGGCGGTATTTTCTATTGTGGCGTTGTCAAACGGAGATGATATTGCACCGCTTATTGCGCTTCCGAGCCTGCCGAAGAAACCCTTGTTCTTGTCGCCATCCTTCTGTCCCAAGAATATGAGCTTAATTCTATCTATCGCATAGCACAGGTCGTCTATATCTGTACGCGTCGCACCAGCATCAATCCATTGTCTCAAGCCCTTACCAAGCGATACAAGGCTTTCGCCCATAATACCAATAGCCTTTCCAGCGGGGGCAATCAGTATGGACGCGACGCCTATTGCCGCAAATTCAAGCGAAAGCGCACCAAGTATCTTCGCACCCTTTATTATCACTTCGGGCTTAACGTCTTCAAACACTTCCGCAAACGGTTTCAGCCCCTTTGCGAAAGAGGCGAGCGCAACACCCATGCAACCAACGGCTATATCGGCGGCAGCGATAAGCGGCGACGCGAAACCAAGCGCAGTAAACTCAAGACCGAATATGCCAAGTATTCCAGCAGCCTTGCCAACAGTTTCCCAACCAGTTTCCTCTATGGATTCCATATATGCGGAGACACCGAACCCGAATACTCCAAGCGCAACCGCCATAAGTCCAACGGCAGCAGAACCGAGCGCAGTAAGCGAGAATGCGAGACCAAGTATAATGAACTCCGCCCCGAATATGCCAATAAGGGCGGCAGCCTTGCCCACATCGCCCCAAGAACTGTCCTTTATGGCGTTCATGTAGAACCCAGCACCCATGCCAAACAACGCCAAGCCTATGCTCATAAGTATGACGGAAACCGTACCTTTGGCTATGTTCGACAGTTGCTTTCCAGCCAGATTGAATGCGTATATACTTCCGACCATAAGCCCGAATACGGCAACCGTGGTCACTATCGCGGCTGGGTCAAGCTCTCCGTTTTCATTCTTCCACAAGTCCTTCGTCATCGCGTTGCTTATGTAGAATGCGGCGGAGAATATTATAAGTCCTATGCTTATGGCGGCAATCGCTCCCAACGCCTTCATCGAACTGTTGACATTCTTCGATGAGCCTATTTTGTTGAATACCCACAAAGCACCCATCATAAGTCCAAATACAGGTATTGTCATCGCAAGCGCGGCGAGATTTTCGCCGTTGAACTTCCCGTCTGGGAACAAGTATGATTTGAGTATGAGTGACGAAAGGACAAGCGCACCAGTAAACACTATGAGGCTTAAACCCATCAATGTAACAGCCCACGCAGCATTTTTAACATCTTTGGTAGTCTTTTTACTTCCGAGCATAGAAAACAAGGCAACCGAACCCACAACGAGCGGTGTTACCATGCCGAGTGCAATCATTGCAAACGGTGCAACTATGGCTGCAAGCACTATCCCAAGCTCGAATGTTAATATTCCCGTAGCCATATACATAAGAGCCTTGCCGCCCCTTTCAAGTTCTCTGACCTGTCTCCTATCGCCAAGCAACCTGAATACCCACGTTGTTGTTTTTATAACAAGTGCCGTTATTGCAACGCCCACAAGCGCAACGGGGGCAACAACCGCAGTTAAAGCAAGCATGGCGTCAAACATCAGTATATCTTTCCCAAGTTTCTTCAACACCTTCGCGCCGCGTTGCAATTCGATTGCACGCTTAAAGTTGCCGCCCGTAAATGTTTTTGTACGCTTGTTGTACCTTGCTCCGTATATGTTGCACATAATTGCGGTCGCAACCATTTCTGTAGCCTTAAACAAACCGCTCTTTGTTACATCTTTCGGTGAAAGAAGTTCTATAACCTTTGCGGATAACAGCGACTTGCGAATATCCTTTAAAAACTCCATCGTCGCGTCACCGAGCTTGTTAATTGCCGCAGACCATTTAATAATTTCAGTCGGCTTCATTCCGTGGTTGTACTTCATTACGCGAATGGGTTCCATCATACCCTCCGCAGCATAGTGCATTTTCCTTGGAAATGTAAGAAAATCCTTTAATTTTATATCACTCACTGCCTTTACGCCAGCGGCAAGGTTTTGCGGGCTAAATGCTTCTGCTGTTTTGGCAAAATCGCCAAACTTACTTGATTTGCCACCTCCGCCAGTTTTAGCAGCACTTCCCATGATGCCGCCCTTTGCAGCCTTATCGGTAGCCGAACCCTTTGCGTTCTTTTCCAAGGAGTGTATTTTTCGCTCTATGGTTCTTAACGCACGCATAACATCGCCGTTGAGGTCATCAACAGCTTCCCATACGCTTGTAAGCCCGTTTGTGAGTACTTCGTTGTTCTCCTTCAGGCAGGCTTCTATGGAACGCATCGGCGTTATCAGGTCATTGAGCGTAGCTTTTGCCATTGTATGAAATATCTACTATAAGTTATTTATAAGAAGCATATATTAACGAAGCGGGAACGCAAGTCCCCGCTTCATACTAAAAGGCAATATATTCGAACGATTTATGCAACAAAGCTGTTTTCGATAAGATTCTTAACATCTTCAGGAACTGTCTGAAGGAGTGCGTTGTTGTAGAAGTAAGTCTTTTCAGTCTTAATAATAAGAACATTGTTCAACTTTGCTTCAACATATCCCATCTTTTTCTCACTTCCGTCAGCCCATGTGCCTGCCTTACGCACTGGAAGATAATCCGTAACTTCCGAAATATCAACATTCCTATAAGCACCGGATGCATCATCAAACATCATGTACTGCGTCTGCGGCTTACCATCATTGAAATCAATTACAATGTAATATACGCTTGGGTCATTATCATTCTGCTTCAGGATGCCTTCCCAACCAGGTACATTGTGCTTACCGAAAGACTTCATACTTGGCGTATAGGTATCGTTATGCATTGATGCTTCCTGTGCGCGGAGCTTCTTGTAGTCAATACCTATCTTGAAAATGTATTCGGTCTTCTTGTAAAGTTTTGGGAATTTAGCCCATGAACCATTAACACCCTTTGCGTTAACATATTCGCACATCGGATTCGGCATCTTTTCCCCGTTAATAACAATATTCTTAGTCAACTTCTTATTTTCAAATGTAAGAGGCGATACGAATATCAAGTTGGCGGCACGACCACGAGCCTTGAATACATTACTCATCAAAGTTTCAGCATCGGAAAAATCCGGATAGTCCTGAATATTAGCAGTGCTTCTGTTGAACTTCATTTCGTTCAAAAATTGGTCAAATGTCAATATGTATCCCATAATCAAATATTTTTATTCTATTATATTATTATTTATATTTTAATATTTCCGAAGATACTCATTCACGAACTCACTGCTATCCATTATATGCCTGCCGTATGTCATGGATTCGTTCTCTTCATCGTTTTCCCGGTCATCCACAACATCATCATTATAATAATGCGCGGCAAGCTCCACATCGCAGTCATCATCCGCTATAAGCTTCTTGCCTATCGTCTGCGGAAGAACTCCATAGAAATTATATTCCGTAGGCTCTATCTTGTTATCAGTGCATATAAACGAGCCGTATACGCATTTAGGTGAGCCTTCCAGCGAAGTAAGCCCAATCCCCGAACAGTTGAAATCACCCTTTACCGTTCCGAAATTAACTATAAGCTTGCCGTTATCATTAACGAACTCCTTCCCTATACGCAAATGCTCCGCGCAGTTATATTCGTTCTTTGTCTTATTGTACGAAAGATTATACTTCTCGCATACATCCGAGCCAAGTTTCTGCGTGCTTCTATTCAGCACGGTTCTATGCTTACCGCTGTAACCCTTCTTCGGAAGCCAATAATCAACACCAAGCCGCTTATCGTACTTTTTTGAATAATCACCGACTTTGATTTCTTCATCAAGTATGGATAACGCCTGAAGCTTCGTAAAGCCCTGTTCAACAAGAAACTTATGGTAACTCATCTTGCCGTCAGACTCAAGAAGCTTCATGTACGCAGCCTCGTCAAGAAGATTGAAGCCCATTGCATCAAGCTTTTTCTTCTGTGTTTCGCGCTCTTCCTTCGTCTTAAGGATAGCCTCATTCTCATACTGCTTTCTCGTGGCTTCGCGGACTTCCTTCATCTTCTCGTCTATGCTCTTCTCCTCCTTTTCAATCTCGGAATTCTCAATGCTGTTCATCTGCGCAATAAGGGAAGACAAGCCTTCCTGCGAGCGAAGCGAAAACATCTTCACGATTTTCATCATGTTCATATTTATCTTCGTGCAAATATTATATGCACGAATTTCCGCATTGCTCTTGACGGCACTTGCATACGATGCGACCATGTTATCACCTTCCTTCGAAGGCTTATTACCAAGCTGATTAAAACGCTCCTGCATAGCCTGAAGCTCCTTGCCGCTATTGTCGCGTACAAGCTGCTCTATTGTCTTGCCGCCTTCCTGAAATATATTCTGGCGATAGCCTCCGTATCCGATATCCCTGTTCATCTTCGTATACTCGCTGCCTATCGTCTTGAACTGCCTGATTACGCTTGCTGTAATTTCACGACTTCTCTTATCAGCCTTAAGCTGCCCGCTTGCAATCTCATCACTTCCGTCTATCGCTGCTTCAAGCTGTGACATGCATATATCCCTTACCTTCCTGAAATACTCGCTGAACTTCTCCTGCTCACCAGCAACTCCGTCGCGGACAAGCGTAAAGAATGTATCGGCATAAAGCTCTATCGTTATAAGGGCATTCTGCAAGCACTCGCGTACTATCGCCATATAATAGCGATACCCCAAAGCCATAATCTGCGCCATACGTATGGGGGCTACAAATATCTTGAAGTTAACTATATTGCACATCAGAACGTCCGTTGTGAAATTACCGAACTTCAAATCTGCAACATCAACGAGAGCCTGTATATTAAGTATAGCCTTATCGAACTGAACGGATAGGATATCATCTATGTGAACGCCGGCTTCACGCTTGCGCTGCGCCTTCAGCTCTTCGTTATGCGCTTCAATCAGCTTCTCTATATCATCAACATTATCATTAATACCCTTGAAAACATTCTTACCTGTGGCTAATATCGGAGCAAGCATCTTGGCAAGCTTATGTGTTGTGCGTATTCTTCCGAACAAGCCCTCATATAAAGGCTCATATTCATCGCCTTCAAATCCGAGAGCGTGATTATATTCATTTATGCATAAGATATGAGTACTCATTGAATATCTGCTTTTACTATTATATTATTTATACCACGAAAAAAATTCTATGAAATATAAATAATGTGTCAGAATGATTATTCCGACACTATTTGAATTGAAGAATATAATTTTTTACTACGATGGCAGGATTACCACATTTTAGAAACTCGGCAAGTGCTGTTAACCACTGGGAACCCGTGTTCAAGTCTATGTTTGAAGTAACACTGTTCCCACCGACTGGCGGACATCCTCTACTTATAGAACAGGTAAAAACTGTAGGCGGTCTTGGCGACCTTAACCCAAGTGTAGCAATCGCTGAACAAAGCTACAAGCAGGCTACAAGAAGCTACGCAGCAAACCCAGAAAAAACCACATTGGATTTGACAATAACCTTCGAACTCAACTTGGACGACGCTAATGAGAACTTCGTTTACACGACCATGAGAAAATGGTGGGATTTGCGTTGGAACCCGCTGACAGGAACATCCGCAATGAAAAGACAATATGTAGGCACGGGCGTAATCGTGCAGTACAACCGCGACGGAAGCATCTACAGAAGGATTGACCTTCAGGAAATGATTCCAATGGGACAGCTTCAGGATGGTCTTGGCGACTTGGACTATAAGTCAAACGATGTAGCCGTTCTTACAGCACAATTCCGTTGCGACTGCTGGGATGAACAGCAAATTGGTCTCAATAGATAATATTCTAACGGGGCATAAAAAATTAAAGGCGGTTTCTACACCGCCTTTTTTATTTTTGATAGTAGCAGAAATCACTACTTATTATTTTTCGTCTGCTGCGGCTTAACGGCACTTATCTCATTATTCATGCCAATTGATTCCTTGCTGTTCTTGCGTGCAGTTGACTTATTGATAGCCGTTGTCATCGTAGCCGAGTTGAACTGTACAAGCGATGCAGGATTAATGTTACTTGAAGTCTCCCCATAGTTCGCATATACCTCTATATCGAAACTGAACGGCTTATCCTTACCGAGCCAAATATCAAAGCCGAGCCTATTGGCGAATCGTATATTGGAGATGTTCAGCCTATTGGATACCGATATGGTGGAATCACCGAGAATGCGTCCGGTACCCGTCTCACCTTCACCCCAATAATCTGTCATACGATATTGGAATGTAAACGGAATTGATATCACCGCACCGCCCGTAACGACCTTGCTTGAATTGCGTGCATCACCTTCCACCTGTATATCATCACGTATGGCTGTATTCATGAACAAGTAACTTGTGCAGCTGTCCTTTCCGAGCAGATATCTGTCATCGTCATCGTATCCGAGCTTATGCGTGCGAGGCATCTTAATGCTATTATTATCATCCACCGCAAAATCCGATATTACATACTCATACGGAGCCTGCTGGAATATAGTGTAATCCATGCGCTTCGCAAGATTATTCGCAACAACATTCTGCGAAGCCGTTATGGTACTTGCCGAAGCCGTGCTTGCCGATGCGCTGCTCGATGGGCTGCTTGACGGAGTGGCACTGCCCGGATTGAGAGAAGCCGTAGCGGACATCATAGCGGGCGTAGCCTGTGCGGTCTGCATCACCATGGAAGCCATATCAATGTTCGGAATGGATTTGAGATTCATAACCTCTATCTCATCGTTTCTCGAAATCATGAACAGATACTTCAACGCCTGATTCAAATGAGCGGAATCCATAGATGCGACAATATCTTCGGATATATTAAGTCTTTCGGCAATTACACCCTTCAATGTAGCCGCAGGATTATCACCGGACAAGTACGGATGCGATGAATGCACAGCAAACTTATAGTCATTATCCACAAAGTCCTGAGCGGATACGAAATCAAACTGGCTGCTATCCGAATCGGAAAAGCCATTGAATATGATATGCTCTGCGGAAGATTCGGCATCCATCTTTGCGAATTGAATTTCATGGCTGTCGAATACCGTGCTTACATCATCAGCCGTTTCTCCGTACAGCGATATATTATCGGATATGTTCCTATAGCGAAGGTTAAGAAACTGGTTCTTGCACTGCGCGGACTGGAAGTTAGTGCCGTTGTTAACGCCCGCTATTATATCCTCATTTGCATACAGGTTCAGCGGCACGCGGTCATACTTGTAATAAGTATTATAGTCATTATCCTTGACATTGTATGTACTCGTACTTTCGATGGTGCGGTACTGACTATTCGTCATACCGAATCTGCGGTTCGGCATATAGCCCCTTACCGAAGACCATTCGTCGCTTTCGTCAACCATAATCGTACGGCTTCCGTAATACTTGCTCTGAAGCCGCAGGCCCGTATCGGCAACATTGTGGATATTAAGCATGAAGTTCTTTGTAATAATTGCACCCTTCTTGACGCTCAACTTGCTTACTTCATCGCTATAGCTTCCTGCGTATATCTTAAGAAGCCCATTCTCATCAACATTATAGACATTGCCGCTTTCATCAGTTATGGTAACAACCATCTCGCCCATTGCGTTGCCGACTATATCAAGAAGCTGTCCTATCTGCGTCTGCATCTCCGTAAGCTTTTCGAACAGCGAAATAGGAGTCTGCTCCGCACTCAGGAATCCGCTTGCTATACTCTGCGTAGTATGCACAAAGTTCTGCTCGTTGGCATAGAAGCTGTCGGCAATATGCGATATGACACCCCTTGTTACGAGAGTCTGGTCAATCTGCAACTGGCTCTCGTCAGCCGTATTGCCGCGCAGTATATCTTCGGCGGGGCTGTTAGTTGAAAACTCTTCAGGGAACGTTATGATTATGGAATCACTCCAATCGCTGACAAGCGGATTGGATGGATACCCCGCTTCGCTTACGCTCGCAACCTGTATTTCCACCTTCTCGCCCTTCGTAATCGGAATATCAAGCTGATTTATGTTTACAGCCTCGCTGTCGTTCGTATTTATCTTCTCCCACTCCCAAATGCCTTCAGGATTCTTAATCCTGTTACGGAGTATGCTCTCGGTCATATTCCAATTGCTGAAAGTACCGCGTGCAGTATTTCCGAGCTCTTCCGTTGCATTAGTATCACCAAGCGGATTCAAATATCTATATCGTATCCTGAATCTTATTATGGATTGCATCCCCGTTGCTTCAGCCGACCTTTCCTTCGGCATCTCCCAGAAGCCGCGTATGCGGTATTTCGGCTTTACGGAAAGCAGGCTGTCCGAGTTCGCTATTGATGCTATCTCATTGACCGTACTGCTATATGTATTCACAAGATTTTGATACTCCGACACTTTCGTTTCAAGAAGCATCTTATCATTCTGCCGAAGCGTATCGCTTGCATAATTCGTGGTTTGTATTTTTGACTTAAGGCTGTTTATTGCAGAACGCTTCTCGGTTATCTGGTCGGCAAGATTATGCTTCTCATCGTTAAGCGTCTTTACACGCTTAACGCTATCCACTTCCGTATTCTGCTTGTTTATCTGAACAACCTTGAAGTCATCCTGATTGAGAACAGGTACATTGGGCTTAACGCCTTCCGTTGATGTCGGATACCAGTCATTCGCATAACCTATCATCATCGCACCGAAGTCAACAACATATCTCTGATAGTACTGCATAAGGCTGACTACATTGCCGTTGCCGTCACGCATAGTAAGCTTATTGCTGTCAAATCCGACTCCGCCGCTCCATTCATTAGATGGAATATTGCTGTCAGGGTCAACCGGCTTTATGAATATCACGCACTTCTCACCAAAGCCTACTGTTGCCTGAACCTTTATTTCGTTATCCTTCTCGCTGTATACGCGGAAATAATTACTGCCGACACGGATGCTTCGGAAACCCTCCACAAGCTGAAGGACAACCGTATTCGTGCTTGTATCTATATGGACTATCTTATATCTCGTATCTATCGGGTCGCTGACAACTTCAAGCATATCACCTACTGCAAGCTGCTGCGTATCAACATACGAAGCCTCGTTATCCGTATATGTAAGCTTATTCAGCCGTATAAGCCTGCGAGCCGAAGTAACTTCTTCGCCGTTAACCACTTCGGTAATCGACTTATTCGTTATGCCGAGTACATCGAACATGCCGCTGTATCGTCTTGCGCGCGGAGGTATGTCCACAACTTCCTCGTCAAGAATATACTTTATGCCGTTTGATACTATATCATTGAGAAATTCATTATAATCTATGCCGCTGTTGCCGTTAAATTTATTATTGAATAAAGTCTCCTTCGCACGAGTATTCGTTTTCAGCAGAAAACGTTTCACAATTACACGCTCCGTATCTATGCTTACCTTGCCCGTCAAATCTATATCAACGCACAGAAGCGGGTTAAGCATATTCTCAAAAAAGTAATTGCTCTTTACATTGAACTCGTTAACGCTATTCAGACTCGTTATGGTCGGGGCTTCGCTCGGCAGACGCATCATCATGAGCTTGCGGTAAGTGCCATCGGATAGGCGCACCGCACTTCCGTTATCGTCCAAGTTGCATAACGCTTCTATGTTATTATTCAATCGCTCAATGGCTTGGCGGAAATATCCGAATGACGGAATGGTATATTTGCTTATGTTGCCATCCTTATCCTCAATATTCAATGTCACCGTATCGGCATCGCTTGTAACGGCTTCATTAACCTTTGCGAAACTCTCAACGGAATTGTTGTTAATCATCATCAGCTGCTCAAGCAGACTACTCAAATTGTTACGACTTTCCATGCGTTAAAACTAAAAAATCACTATTGAATTATTTATATATGACACCGAACGGATAAAGCAAAGGGCGCATGCTGCGCCCGCCCAATATAATGCCGTTATATCAATCCTTGTTATTCTCGCCATCGCTGTCATCTTCAGGCTCATCCTTCTTCGCTTCCGATTTCGGAACCTTGTATTTGGACAGCTTCGGAGCAAGCTTCGGATACGCTTCCATAAGTTCCGAAAGCGTATCGAAAGACTCCTTGTAGTACACATCATTGGAAACCTTGAACATACGCCAATTATGCTTAACCAGGTCATAATACTTTATGTACCCCATCTCGTCCGTAGCCTTCTCGCTATTACGAACAGGGTCGTTGGAAGGCGCATCGGAATACTCAAAATTCAGGTCTATGAAATCCTGCTTAAGCGTACCGAAGGCGAGACGCCGCTCATTGTTCTCCTTGAAGTAAACGAACTTGACATACCCATCTTCAAGCAGCTCCCTGATATCCTTCCGCTTGGCTATCTTCTCCTCGTATAATTCACGCACCGTAAGTATATGCATAACTAATCGGTAGTATTAGAATCTGTTACGGGTGTGTCATTGGAATTCTCCGTAGTCGTATCTTCGGCAGAATTGCTATTTATTGGAATCAGCTCAATCAGCTGGATAAGCTGCTCTTCGGTAAGAACCGTATTTCCAATCTTAATGCCGGCTGCGGAAGTTGAAACAATACCTTCCACCATCATATCCCCGTAACTTCTGACATCATAGCCGTTTGAGCCTATCGTGATGGTGCTGCCGTCTATAACGAATTTGTCCGATATGACGTCTATCGCATCCTTAAGGCTTCTGAAATTATTATTAATAGTAATGCGGCTCGCATTCAATCCGTCAGTTCCCTGAATTTCGGTAATATTTATCATAGTGTAATATAAATAAGTTATATGTTATTTATAAATCTTTTTGTATGGACTTCAATGTAAATGTATCCAATCTGTCGAATATGTCAAATCTATTGGGTTTGGCGAATGCAGCAAACCGTCTTGATGAGAAAGCGAACAGGCGACACAGGGGAAGCAGCGCACTTGCGACATTCCTGCGCGGCGGCGTACCGCAGAACGGCTACATAAGCGGACAGCTTGAAGGTGCTAACAAGATAGTTTACGGAATGGAAGACCCCACTTATCTTGCGTTCCAGCTGATAGTGGATACATCAAACGGATTGTTCCGAACCGTACAATCAAGCACTTCGCAGACAATCGAAGACCTTTCAAAAAATGACTATAATTACACAGCTATTGAATATCTCAAGGCTTGCGAGCATGCTCGCGAAGAATATTATCAATCGGCAGGATTAAGCGGAGCGCGGCGGAATACTCGCGGAAATATAACAAGCGCAAGAGTAAATCTTGAAAGATTTGTTGCAGGCTTCTCCGACATATCCAAGAAATATCCGTACTACTTCCAAACAATAGAAGGCTTGCAGGATGTCTATAAGAAATACTACAATAATGAAAAAGACCCGTTTCTCGGAGGAAACGACACATTAGTGAAAGTATCATGCCTTGAAAGTCTCGACTTAAGAATGACGGCATTATTCGATTCCTACTTCAAAGCCGTGTATGACAGGCAGTACCGAAGAATGATGATACCATACAATCTGCTTCAGTTCAACTGCACGGTCATAATACACGACCTGCGCAGACTCGTATGCTACTCAAATTCGGACTACAAGACATCCATAGATAACTGGAAGGATGTGGAACAGAATACGAGCATGATTATATTCCGATTCAAGAACTGCGTATTCGATGCGGATTTGGTAGGGGAGTCAATAGCAACAATGAGCAATGCCGATAAAACCGAAGCAAAGGCGTCGTTCCAATTCAAATACGACGATGTGCAGATAGACGTATGCAGCCTTGCCGATATGCTTCAGGATAAGAAAGTTGATACCAATCTCAAGGCTATACGGGATGTAACCGACCAGAATGTGTATGCAGCGCAGCATAGCGATACGCACGAACTTGTAACAACAACCGAAAAGGATATGGGATATGAGAACATATATCAGGACAGCAAAGGAAAGGGCTTATTCGGCACGCTTTTCAATACAGGCAGACAGGTATTCGGTGCTGCAACATCTTCGTCGTCAATGGGCAATGTCTACTCGGAAGGGGCTATCGGATATCTTGACAATATGTTCAACTCAATAGGCGTAGGCGGATTCGGCTCTTATGCGAAGGGCGAAGGCAAGCAGGTTATGCGCAGCATGGGTGAAAAACTATTCGGGGGAACTGACGAGAATGGACAACGAAGTTTCATGAACAAGCTGACAAACAGCGGACACTTTAACATATAGGAGGCGAAATATGGCAGAAATAATGAACAAGGCATTGCGCAGAGGAGTGCAGATAATGCTATTCACAAAATATCTCAAAAAATACATGCCGCAGGAACCCAACATACCGGACCTCAAATTCTGGACAGAATTCCAAATGCCGCCAATGCCTGATTTATCCGCTTTGCTGGAAGATATAAAAAAGCAGGTTGCGGTCAATCCGCAGGATATCTATACGGAAGAATATCTCAAGGCGGCTGACGGATACAATAAGAAAATGGAGGAAGAACGAGCCAAGCGCGATAAGGCTCGTAAGGAAGCGCAGGATGCAATAGATAACGCAAAGAATACAAAGGATATTATCAAGCAGCAGATGCAGATAGCGGAAGCCATGCAGAAAATGGACGAAGCTGACGAAGAATATAAGGATGCAAAGGAGAACTGGTGGAACGCCTTTGAATTGGATACTATCCAGAAATACAAGAAGCTTACGAAGGAACAGAGAAAGGCTGCAAAGAAGGCTGCGGATGATGAAACAAAAGCCAAGAAGATGGACGCTCGTGCAGCAATGAACCAACTGATGCAAAGTGCAATAATGCGGCAATATAAGAATTATGTACAGAAGGAGCTCGCCATAGTCCAGCGCAAGGCTGAAGAACTTATAAAGTTCTACGAGGACATGAAAACATTATTCACGGAAACCCCGAAAATGATAAGGTCGTATTTTCTGGATGAAGATGGCGAAGGCAAGAAGATGGTGGACAGGGAATGCGACAAAATAGACCGCTGCTGGGAGAACCTTTGCGAGGCATGCAAGGAGTTAAGCGTGGACATAACAACAATGGTCGGAAAAATACCGAACCCCGATGTAATCGTGGTCGGCACTGCGGCGGGCGTACCGAACCCTGGTCATAAGATAATGGTCTTTATGGAGAATGTAAAGAAAATTGCAACCGACATAAAGAAAGTCCTTATGTACATTAAGGAAATGAAATCCATTGCCGAAAATCTCGGTTTCAGCATGGAAACTATCGAAGCATTCTTGGGAATGATAAAAATCATAGAAGCATTAACGGGCGATTACAAAAAGCAATTCCGCAACAGCGTCAAGCAGATGCAGAAGAAAACGAAGTGGATTGTGGAAACAATAGAACCTGTTGAAGACAAGGAAGAAAAAGAGGACGATGATGATGTAGTCGAGAATGACGACAAGGAACCAGAATACAAAACCAGAAAGGCTGGTTACAAATACGCGGACTTGGATGTTGACTACGAAAACTTGACGATAAGTGTGAAGGGCTACAAATGCTACTGCACAAGAGCAAGCGGGTGGGAGGATAATTATAAGAAAGGCAATGGATGGAAGAAACGACACAAAAAAGCATTCCGTAACAGCACATACAGAAAAGGCGGAGGTGACCATACGGACAACAAGGGCAAATACTATTACTATATTCCCGCAGATGAAATGGACAGGATGTTCATGCTCGGCAGTTCAAGTCTGGATGATGTCATTATAGATAATAATAACTACTATAGAATAGACGGATATGATGTGAACGGAAATCCAATTCTTGTCAAAATGACAAACAACGAGATATATGAGTTCAACAAAGGCGGTGCGCTATACAGCTCGGCATCATACGACTACGAAAACAACACAACAAAGCTCGTGCTTGCTGACGGTCGTATCGTAACAATCGACTATCTCGCAAGCGAAGGCGACAGAATAAAGCTCAACGACGGAACGTATGTCCAAGTAATCTAACATAGCAAAAATATAAATAAGTTATAATAAAAAAAATATTGATTATGATACATATTAAGAAAATTAATGAGTTCGTTAACGAAATGGCAAGAATGACAAAAGCCCAAATTAAAGATGAAAAAGATGAATTATTATACAAAGCTCAACAGTTGAAAGCTAAAGCAGGAAGGCTTAAGAAACAAGGTCGAGATGATGAAACTAAGAAAGCTCTTGAAGATGCGGAAAAGTACAAGAAAATGGCTGCTGAGTGGAAACCAAAAGAAAAAATCAAAGAACGAACAGTAGCATATTATGAGTTGTATTGGGAAAGAGGCCAGTTGCTTGGAGGAGGTAGGACAACGAAAGGCTCTCCTATTGAAGGCTGTCTTCGAGACCTTTTCATGCAAAAATTAGATTATATTGAGAGCAATGTTAGGAGAGGAGAAGGTATAAAGAAACCTCAAGAATGCTTACAAGTATATAGTCCAGGAGATGTAGTAATGCCACCGAGTATGAGAGACCTCAGTGACCTTTTAGAATATTGTGCCAGACCAAAAGCTGGTCCATTCCTCTGGTATAATTGGGATAAGATTAAAGAAGTTGTAATAGAAATTAGAGAAGATGACGAAGCTCTTTGGCGATACAAAGGTGAAACTCAGTGGAGAGAACTTCCCAGAAAAAATAATTTCGTTATTCGCTTATAGGAAGGAAGACGAATAGCAAAAAAAAACATATAAACAAGTTATAATAAAAAGATATTGATTATGATACATAACATAACAATACTTTAAAACCGCAGGCGTTAACCTGCGGTTTTTTACGGCGTATAAATAATATGTTATTAACTTTTAATTTCAACCATTATGACAAGGGAAGAGCTTAATACGCACATTGCCGATGTGCGCGATGCGGGTGAAATAAATTCCTTCTTTATGCGATGCAAGACATCATGCGGCTTCTCACAAGTAAGAGGAAATAACAGCAGCCTTGACGCTGAACTTGATAAGATAGAAATGCTGAAAGGCGAAATGGGTGACAATCTGCCGATAGAGGTCATTGCATTCTTTTCGGACGACCACATAAACATTTATGTGGAAAAGGATAATTACGACTATGTCAACGACTACAGCTGGGAAAGTCACCAGCACATCAACATACCATACATTTGGAACGGCAACTTTCTTATACTGAAATAACTATGAAGAAGATAATTCTATTATTGGCGGCTGCGCTGATACTCGGCAGCATTCATGCACAGGAATCTTTCAGGGCAAAAACAGTCTATGCGAAGATAGTGGAACTCCGTTGGAAAGTAAAGTTCGAAGACCATATTGACCGATATGTAATAGAGTGGTCAAAGGATGGCGTATCGTACGACAGCATAGCATCAGTGGACGGGGCTGTATGGAATCCGAAGCCGTACATGTACAAATGGTACGACGATGTCAGCCATATAATGAGTACGGATACGCACTACTATAGAATTAGAACCGTATGGATTGACGGCGGCTACGCATGGTGCAAGCCTGTCATGATATCGTGCAAACGCAAAAAATACTGATAAATTATGCACGCTGATGTATTTGTACTGATACTCGTACTCGCATGCATATTCACCTATGTCACCAATAGGCGAAACAACGGAGGAAGCACGGCATAAATGCCGTACATTCACAAATATCCATATAATTTCAATATATTATATGTAGGAATACTCTAATAATGAAATCATTAGGGCTTGTAATTTGGATATGCATTCTTGCCGCAGCCGTATGGATAGGCTCTGAATACGGGCATGACAAGAAGCATAAGCAGCGTCATTAACTAATTGGAATATGCGCGCTATTCGCAATAAGCCTGCAAAAGCCAAATCCGTTATATACCAAATACAAGATTGTTCGACCAATGGGCAAGGTTAAGGAAAACGGCACGGGCTTGTTTTAAACCCGTGCACAGTTATTATTGTAGCACCTGTAACGGGGCATCTACATGCCTTTGCACAAACGCTTGCTGTTGTGAATCCCATTCGTTTATATAAACAGTAATAATATCATTGTTCAATGTAATGTAATATGTGTTTGATATAACTTCTCGACTGCCGTAAATAATCCTAAATGTTGAATCTTGACATTGTGTTGCCAATTGATAAATGCGGTTTATTGCATCAACACCTGTGGTTGGTTCGTCTTGCAAATTAAAATATTTATGGGCAACACGAATAGAGCTCATACCGTAAGTATAAATGTCTGCGCTTTGGTCGTATGATGATGACCAAGTGCCATCATAACGAATGTCCATTACTGCCGCGGGTTCAAGTGTTAGGTATATGTATGTGTTATCATCCATACCTTTATACAGATATATGACATATCTTTCCCCCCATGTATCAGTTATTTTACTGCTTCTAAATACAAATGCACCATTTGCTTGTATATAGCCGTTATGCAAAAAAATGTCATAATACCTATCTAATGAAAAATCACCACTATGATATTCAAAATTGGTTAGCGATATTTCAAAAACTTGTTGGTCAGTGCCACCGCTAACTACGGATATAATTACCACGGGTGCTTTTCCGGATAAGTATTGCGTTTCTATTGTATCAAACAATAGTTCCGTGCGGATTACTTGGTTTGGTATCCAAAGTTCATCGCCGTTGTGGAAATCGGTGGGATATACCCTTACTATGTAATCGCTTCCGCCACCGCCATTTGATGATATTATAATGTTTCCGCTTGCATCGGTGGTCACTTCAGTTCCACCCGCCCCTGTGATGCTTATGCTATCGCGGATGTTATCGTATTCTTGTGAGGTTTCGTTATATTCGTAGCGTTGGATAGCCACATTGCCGTTGGTTGCATTTTGCGGGGCGGTAAGGGTAAAGGATTTTGAAAGCAATGTCGTTGTTGTCTGCACCGCTATTTTATGTTCATTTGTGCCTTGTATTGCATCGCCTTGCCCAATTACAATTTGCGTATTGGGCATAAATGCAGGGAATAATAGGTTTCCGCCCTTATCCGTTGTAAAGGTAATGTACTTATCAATTCTATATGTATAGTCAGGCGGCGGGGTAAGTTCCACTTCAATTTCGCTATAATCAAAATCGGTGAGTAAATATTCACCCGTTACACCAAAACCTAATCCCGCTGTAGAATAATCGCATTTTAGCACAAGGTGCTTGCCGTTATCGTATGCGTTGATAATCTGTTCGAATGACGGTGCGTTGGGGTACTGGTCTGTCTGGCTGCCGCCAGTTGCATCAATTACGAATGTGTTGTCGGGTATTTGCAAACGCCTATCCGTATAGTATATATATGTTTCGTTGTCGCTTGGATTTACAAACAATGCAAAATAATGCGATGATACGGCATTAAGTACATTTGTATCATAAAATATAAGCCCATCGTTCGGTATTATCGTCCCCCCGTGTCCGTCTGGAATATTATCCAAAATATCGCGTGCGCAAGTGCTTAACTTCCATACATTAAAATCATCGTTACCAACTTGCTCCGTTAATATAAGCAACGGGTTCTTACCTTGTTGAAACGCACCAATTATGTCCGCAAAATCAACTCCAAGTAAAACGGGAACGCTTGAACTTTGTACACTTGCTGGTGCATATACAGGATAGTTGCCGTCGTCCACATCAGCATACAATGTTCCATCATTTTGTTTCTTTATTGTTAGCCCGTCAATCTTGACATCGATTGCCTTTTCATTATTGTCGCCCCACGCCTGATATATGGCTGAATTATTATCCCAGAGTATGTTCGGGTTCACATTCGCTTTGAAGTATATGTATGTTTCGTTGTCCGCTGGGTTTACAAAGATAACAAGCAAGTCCGTGGTCGTTCCGATGAAATTTAATGTCGTGTAGAATGTTATTGCATCCGTAGGAGTTATTGTTCCGCCATGTCCGTCTGGTATAGTTGCCAATGACGTTCTCAAGTAGTCGCTTATCTTGATGTGGTTAGTTTGCTCGGTGCTATCTTGCGCGGTCAGTACGAGTATCGGGTTCTTTCCCTGCTCAATAGCGTCGGTTATGTCGGAAAATTCCGTTCCGAACAAAATCGGAGTTTCGGATGTCGTTACTGACGCTGGCGCGTATATTGTGTAGTTAGAATTGTTTAATATATCCACTGGGCTTACTCCGCTGTCGGTAAGGTTTCCAAACGCGTCAAGCCCCGCGAAGTTTCCGCTTGTCGCCCCAGCCACCTTGTCTGCCTTGTTCGCTATGTTCGGAAGTTGTTCATATATGACAAGGGGTACGCCCGCGCATAATGGCATGAGTTCCCCGTTATCGACTATAAATGCCGAACCTGCTGGGTAAACGCCTTCTGTCCAACCGCCAATCTGGTTGTATGTACCCCAGTCCCAGTTTGTATTTAAAAGGTTGACGGTTGGAGGGGTGTATTGGTTATTTGTACGGGACGCTGGTGTCCAGTTTGTGTTATATCCAGATGAACCGTAACCCATTACATCCACCCAGCGGTTTCCCGTTAATGTAACATTTGTTTGCGCAACCCATTCTGCTCTTCCGTTCTGGTCAAGCGTACATGCATCATATTGGTTTTTGGCAAATCTGAATTTATGCGCTTGGCAGTTGTATTGCAGATTTGCTGGTGCGAACTTGACATAGTACGAGTTTCCGCCTAATGTTATTCCGAATGCCTTTTCGTTGTCGCCTACAACTTGTATTAGACGGACAGCAAACGGGTTTAGCGATTGCCAGTTATCGTCACAGCGAAGAAAATCACTACTGCTTGTTGTGTTGTATGTTGGGTCGTTTGCGTAATCGTCGTACCAAGTAACACATGCAGACACATAAGCCTGACCGAGTCTTGAACCAGTCCAATAAAGATGCGAGCCTATACATCTTGCTTCTGTCCAAGCCCTGTTAGGAAATGCGGCACACGGGAATAATACCGCGCCTTCGCTTTCGAGTTGCCTAAATTGTTGTATTGTAAATTGGTTGTCGCTGTAATGACCGCCTGCACTCTCTGCATTCCAGTTGAATGCGATGCTGGTTTCGTTTGCGAAGTCGTCTGGGAATAGCATAAGACCCTTATATTGCCCGTCGATTACACAGAAGCATTTCAGTGAGCCTTCGTTCGTTCTCTGGTGAACTATATATTTTATTTCAGCAGATGTAAATGAACGCCAAGTTCCAGCAGGATATGTTAATGCTGGTATTCTGTCATAAACATTGCACATTACGCGGTACACTTCGCCGTCTTGTGCGCCTTGCGGCAATACCGCTTCTGGAAGTTCTCCCATATATTTTGCACCGCCGCCGAGTGATACCCAACTTGTGCCGTTATGGTAGCACAATGCGCCGTTGTCGTATTTTAGCGAACCCGCGCTATTTACCGCTCCATTACCACCTATGCCACTAATTGTATTACCATTAAGGTCTATGCTATTGAATATTTGCTTATGATTATTTTCCATATCAGTAATCCAATGACTATATACTTTATTTATAAGGAATGCATTTTTATTTTGCCATATAAATAAAATACACTATTATTACAAATTAAATTGTCTAACAAAATTAAAATACAAATGAACGATAAAACATATTTCAGAAGCAGCATCGCCTACGATGTATGGGCAAAGAAATACAAGGCGGATGACGACAAAACACCAAGCGATACACTGAAAAGATGTGAACACGAGTTCAAGAAAGCGGATGACAAGTGGGTGCGAATCATAAACAAGAAATTGAAAAAGCGCAACGTGCGCAACAAGTTAAGCAACAGCTTCTTCGATATCATGCTTCACGAAGGCGAATACGATACGCAATGGATGGACGGCATGTTCGATGACTTCTCGCATCTCATGCTCGGAGGCTCGCTCGTATCGGGACTCGGCACAAAGCATCTCGCTTCATTAAGCAATTGCTTTGTAATTGACTCGCCTGCCGATAATCTATCGGGAATAAACGCTTCCGTGAACGAAATGGAAAATGTATTCTCGCATCGCGGCGGAGTCGGCTTGGACTTGTCAACCCTTCGTCCGAAGGGCGCACCCATACATAACGCGGCGAAGATAAGCGAAGGCGTAGTAAGCGTAATGAAGCACAAGTACGGAGAGAGCGCAAAGTATATCGCGCAGAACGGAAGACGCGGAGCACTCATGCTCATGCTTGATGTCATGCATCCAGATGTAATGGACTTCATAAAATGCAAAAGGGACAACGTGAGCGTGACCACAGCGAACATAAGCGTGAAGCTGAACGGGGAGTTCATGGAAGGCGTATTATCGGGCAAGGATACGATATACATCCAGCGTTTCCCGATAGATTACGAACTTTCGCATGAAGATACGGAATTCATCATGAACTGCATAGATAACGGACAGATGAAGATTGGCGAGCTCTACTCGTATAATGATGCATATATCAAATGCATGAAAGTAAAGGACGTATGGAACGAACTTGTGATAGGTGCAAGGGACTGGGCTGAACCAGGCTGCCTGTTCTGGGACAATGTGGTTGCAAATGACCCTGCATCACGATGGGACGACCTCCGCCCGATTGCAACGAATCCATGCGGGGAACAACCCCTTACGGCAGGAGACACTTGCCGTCTAATGCACTATAACTTAAATACTTTCGTAAAGAACAGATTTGAGAAGGGACTCGCCTTCATAGATTACGCAGATGTCTTCAATACCTTCTACAAGCTCATGTGGATTGGAGACGATGTCATTGAACTTGAAGTGAATGCAATAGGGCGCATAATAGGCAAGCTTGAATACGAAGGCGAAGGCAAATCGCCTATGGCTGACTTCTGGCGCAATGTGCAGAATGTCGCACTATACGGAAGGCGTGTCGGAATAGGCATATCGGGGCTTGGCGACATGTACGCATCGCTCGGAGTTGAATACGGAGAGCCCGATATAACGAATAAATTATTCTCAACAATACTCAACGCATTGCTGACGGCAAGCACCGACCTTGCCGTGCTGAAGGGCGAAGCTCCGTGCTTCCATGACGACGACATAAAGCCTTTGTTCGGTTTCGGTTTCAAGAATTTTGTCCGTGTGCTTATCGAACGTTGCATAAGATTCAATACGGCTGACGATACGAAGCCGCGTGATAACTGGGAGACTTTCATTTCTGAAGAATACCCCGAACTTTGGGAGCGCATGCGCAAATACAACAGACGCAATGTAAGCGTGAACACCGTAGCCCCGACAGGTACGGTTTCACTGCTCGCCGGAATAACAAGCGGAATAGAGCCTCTCTTCATGGGCTGGTACCGCAGGAAGGTAAAGCTTGATGACAATGCTACGGAGTACGACGAGATAGACCAGACAGGAAACAAGTTCAAGTACTACAATATACTCCACGAAGGCTTTGAAGATTGGATTGCGCATACGCACCCCGAAGTAAAGATAGATGAACTTAATGATGATGAAACTTCCAAGCTGTTCATGGAAAGCCCGTACAGCATGCAGACGGCTCATGATATAGAATGGGAGCGCAGGGTAAAGGTGCAGTCAATCATCCAGAAATACATAACAAGCAGCATATCAAGTACCGTTAATCTGCCGAACGACACAAGCGTGCAGACGGTTGATGAACTATTTAGGAACGCCTACACATCCAACTGCAAGGGCATAACGGTATATCGTGACGGAAGCCGCGAAGGTGTACTTGTGAAGAAGGAGACGCAGAAAGTTGACACCAACTACACGCACGATGTAAACGCCGTAAAAAGGGAGAAGAGCCTGAAGAGCGACGTATTCCACTTCTACAACGGCAAGGAGAAATGGGTGGCATTCGTGGGCATTCAGAATGATAGACCATACGAGATATTCACAGGGCTTGAGGAGAAGCTTCCTACGCTTCCGCCGAAGGTTACGGCAGGAAACATCGTCCGCTACAAGAGGGACGGAGCGAGCTGCTATGACTTCGAATACTATACGGAAGACGGAGAAAAGAAAGTTGTGGAAAGCATAAACACAACATTCAATCCTGAATTCTGGAACTACGGAAAGCTCCTATCGGCAATGCTGCGCCACCGCATGCCTCTCGTCTACATAGTCAAGACGCTCGGAGATATGCGCTTTGAGAACGACAGCATAAACAGCTGGCGCACAGGCGTAATCCGTGCGCTGAAGCGTTGGATAAAGGACGGAACCAAACTTGGCGAGAAATGCCCCGAATGCGGAGAAACGCTCGTAATGGAGAATGGATGCAGAAGATGCCCTTCGTGCGGATGGAGCGCATGCGGATAATATGATATTGCGCTTATTTACATTTTTATAAATAATGTATAATAGATTTTTTTATAGTCAATGGACAATAATATCATAAGATTGATAGAAGCATATCTCAAGACCGGAAACGATATCGAATGGGTTCGCACCGTGCTTTATCGTCTTGGTATAGTCCCTGAAGAAATCGAAGCGGGCATAGACTACTGGAAAAAGAACTTGAGCGGGGCAGCACCCGAAACGGTAGACACGAAGCTTGGCTCTGATGACTGGGGCAAAGGGGGCTTCTGCCGCGTAAAGGATAAGAATAATATATCAGAACATAAATTTATGAAAAATAATTTTAGTTTATTGGAACTTTGGAACCGTTGCACAGCCACTCGTGAAAAACTCAACGAGATGGTTGCGGAGAACGGCAAGCTCGGCTACAGCGCACTTATAGCGCGTGACCTTCTTGAGAATGCTATGTGCAACTTCCCTGCTGATACACAGACAATGGCTGCAAGAGCTGTCGCAGGATTCAATATTGATGAAAATAAATTCAATCCATCAGCAAAATACCGCATCGCAAGCATCATAACCGAAAGGCTTTCAGACCAATGGCTTGACTGCTGCAAGGAGCTCTGCGGATACATTGCCGAAACAATGAAAACGGACAAATGGGGCTATGTTGCTGCACAGGTAATGGGCATTTGCGAGGCAAAGATGGACAGGGAGAAGATGTATGTCGGACTCTATGAACGCCTTATGAACGGATTCAAGAATAACGACATAAAGAATGAACTCCGTCAGGCTGCATTTGAAAACGAATTCTGGTCAAACGAATGCAAGCAGGTTATGTCGCTCTTTGAAAGCGAGAAGGCTGGCGATAGGAAGAAAGTAAACGAGAACGCAAACGCCAACTACGCATGGAGCGAGATAAAGCTTTTCACCCCGGTTCTTGTAAACGAAAATAACGAAAAGATATTCAATCTCTTCGGAAAGAACTACATGATAAGCGAAGGTCGCCTTATGGAATGCAAGGTAAGCGATGAACGCTACAACGACTGCATCAACGGTCTTATGCTCATGCACTACAATCCCGTTCATGAGACTCTTGACTACAACGGGGCGAACGGAAAGGTTCTTGAATGGAACTGCAAGGACGACACCATCAAATGCGGCAATGCCGACTATACCAATATGGGAAGCATCGCAATGATGGAGAAGCTTGAAGCAAGCGGATTGTTTGACAGACGCAATGTAAACGACCTTAATATTCTTGTAAAGATGTTCGAAAGCAAGGATATGGTTTACACGCTTGATAATCTCCATGCATACCAGAACAATCTTATTGCAGGATTGTACCTTACCGTTCTCGCAGTTGATGAAAGCAAGCGTATTTATGCAAATCAGGTCGACTTCGGCAGGGGCATCAACGAAATCTGCTGCTGGGGAACGGCAACGGAGGCTGTAAAGGCTCTGAAGGAAGGCATGAACTACGATGCAAGCGGCATCTTCAACAAATGGCTTATCAGCGAAGGTGACGAGAACGCACGCAATGCGGAAAGACGCGAACAGCTTACGGAGCGTGTAAACTACCTTAAGAGCAAGCGTTCGGAGCTTGTTGAGAAGATGGCTTCATTCCCTGAGAATGTTGATGTATCCCCCATCAAGGAGGCTATTGCACTCGTAGAGGACGAACTTAAGAAGAACGAATGCGAACTCGCAGCATGCACCTGCGCAAACGGAGTGACGGTAAGCGGTACGCCCGAATGCATGTGCAAGCCTGATGACTGCGTTGTGGTAAAGCTCGCATCAACGGGCGAGGACGTATGGGTGAACGCAGCAGCCTTCGCGGAGGCTGGAGCGGATTCGCAGCTGACCGTAATCAATCCCACCAACCAGGTCGCAATGGTAGTTCCGAAGAGCCAGCTCATTTGGACGGTTGACGCACAGCCGAAGGATACGGCTGCCGTACCGACCATCGCAGCACCGGCGGCAACGGTAACCACGGTTCTTACCGATGGCAGGAAAGGCTGCGGATGCTGCTAAACTGCGGAAGGCTACTTTTCAATTTTTCATTCATAGGATAAGAAAGGGGATGACGCAAGCCATCCCCCTTTCGCTATCATCATACCTTAATATCCTAATCCTTTATCACCACGCTGTTAATCTTCCTGCCAGCCTTCGCTTCCTTTGCACGTTCAGCCCATTTTTCGCCCCATACGGGCGTTAACAGGTCGGAGTCAAGTATATTCCTAATACGCTTCATCTCTTCCTTATATTCAACGCTGTCCTTGTCTCCGCTTGGCATTTCAGGCGGTTCGGGAAGAGGGAATTCGTAGCCGTAAGTATCAAGCCATCTCTTCCGCACAAGCGCACGCATTTCGGCATTGCTCATATTCTCATCAGGCTTTATCAGGACATCGGCGAAATCCCTGTTCATTACATAGTGGATATCGCATGCGTCCGAAATGGGCATAATGTTCACCTTGCTTCCGAATAGCCAGCACATAAGGTCGACAAGATGCATGTACAGCTCCGCCCTTCTGCTTATGAATTTCTCATTCTCACGGAACTTGTAGAGGTCACCGTCCCTTTCATAGGGAATCACGAGCATGCTTGATTTGGCAAGACGCCGTATCGTGTACAGGATGCTCACCGTCGGTCTATCGCAGAATCTCCTGTAAGGCTTCGGTGTTTGGCTTTGGAGCAGGTTCACAAGCCGAAGGCTGAATGACTCGGCATCCGTTCCTCTCCAATCAAACTTATCATTCATAGGCACGCGTATTTCGATATCCGTTATGCGTGCATTCTGGTCAAGTTCGAATGTCACGTATCTTCCGTTTATGCCGAAGTACTCGAATGGAATCTCGCGGAGGCTCTTCTTATTGTAGTATATAGCACCCCTCATTTTTCTCTCCCACTTTTCGTTTGCCTGTGCGACCAGTTCAAGCCGCTTCATCTTCTCCGATAAGTAAACATCTTCTTCTTCGCTCATCTTATTAATATTTTGATTCCTAATTTTGATTCCTACTTTATTATTTATACCAGACCGCTTCAAGGCGATAGCCTTGAAGCGGATGACCTTGCCATAAGCCTATCGGCTTATGGCGGATGATATTCATGTCGGATATAATGCATTTTCCTGTATTTAATCATATTCGCATAGCGGACGTATCCATAGTAAGAATAGAATGATAATAAGCATAGAAGAAGCCTTCATATTTCTTCATGTGTTCTTCTTATTAATATGGGGTTGAATTCGGGATGTGATTATGGTCATAAAATGACATTATATTGCAGACGGATGAGAGCATGCTGTACGGATAAGTATGATGATATGGGGGGTGTGACGCACGGAAACGGCTTTTTTTGGGGCGATATTACGGGATATGACAATACGTCTAATGGTCGGGTGTCCGCCCGACCATTCCGTTCCGATGTATTTTATTCATGATTGCCCGCTGCGGGCTGATGATATTAATCAGGAGGCTCCACGGGTATCTTGAAGTCTCCGCATAAGTATCTTATTGTCGTTTTCATATCGGTGAGGTACTCCGAATATGGTATCAGCTCCTCGCCTTTCTCCCCGACAAGATTTTCTATTGAGCATTTGTAGTGGTTCCGGTATGCGCAGAAATTATCATTCACGGCAAGCGTGCAGCTTGAATAGTGGATTCTTTTCGTATTCTTGCCCTTGTTTGATTTTATCAGGTAGTTCTGTATTTCGTTGTAAAGCATGTTGTAGGTTTTCACCTGAGCCTTATTCAGCCTTGCCGTGCCGCGAGTGACATAAGTGCGAGCCTTTGATGTCTTCAGCCCGCAGTCCTTCATCATCTTGCGGACTGTGAAAGTGCATACATTCAGATATTCCGCTATCTTGGCAATGAGCGTGGAGTTGAGTCCGCATGTTGCATCAATCTTGCCGTATATGATATAGTTGAACATCAGAAGTTTCCTCCATTTGCCCTTTATCATATTCGTTTCCGCGCTTCGTTCCCTGCATCCGCTCAATCCGCCCTTCCATTGCCTTATCTTCTTTCCGGATGCGTACTTCCATCCGTCTTCGAAATCCTTTTTGCGCTCGTAGTCCATGTATCTGCCTTTCTTCCGCGAGTCCCCGAACTCGCGGTTGGTATTCAGCAGCATGTTATAAGCCTTCGTGAGAATGCTATGCGCCTTCTCCTTTGTTATATCAGGCTCAAGGTAGCGCAGCAGCAGTGGTGATGAAATCCAATAATGATGCCTGCTCGTTTCATTCATGTAGGCATCGCATACGGTTCCGACCTTGTTGTCGCCGTATGCCTTGACATACTCGGCAAACGCCTTGTTGTGCTTGTACTTGGCTGCGGCAAGATACTTTCCGTAAGAAATACTTTTCTTGTCTGACTCTTCGCTATTCTCCACAGGCTTGTCGTTCTTCTGCGCTACGGCTTCCGTCTTCGGCTCAATATAAGTATCGTATATGTTCCTGCATGCGTTGGATACATTATCGAAGTCATCCTTGAACTTCGGATTTATTATGCGCGATAGTTTGTCGATATTATTCGCAGTCATTACCACTATGCTTCTGCATAATTGCGAAGCATCGTGCATCACGAAATTGGTGTCGTGCGTGACAGGCGAGAGCGAGCCGTCATGCACGGAGAAGTTTACATAGTCTTCAAGATGGTTGCAGTATATGTTTCTGCATCGCCAGCCTGTGAACTTCGTATCCCCGTCAAAAAGTATATTCAGCATTCTTGTGACAGCCGAGTACGATTCGGCTTCCAAGGTGCGCAGTTCCATATCCGTGCATAATTTCGTATCCTTCGCAATGAAGAATTTTAACTTGCGTATCGGCTCGTTCAGATACCAGTGCATCTGGTAATGCCCGTTGCTCATGTGTATTGATACTGCGCTCGGCAGCGGAAGTCCCATTTTTTTAATTTGCCCGAACTTCTCGTCTATCGCATCCATTACGAGCTTCAATTTCTGCTTCGGTGTGACGGCAAGAAAATTCCTTTCGTATATATCGTCATCCACATCCACAACGAACAGCTCCCGGTATCCGTGGCTTCTTCCCACGCTCGTGGAAAGATAAGTATCGTTCCTGCGCCATGCTTCGAGTATATTCCCATCGGAAGAACTGTCATACCTGTACGGGCTGTCGGAGTTCTTCTGCGCACCGAATTCCATAGTATGATTCTTATTCCATAGTTTTGATTTTTCCGTCGCAGCCCCGTATGTTCTTGATACGGATATGTTTTCTTCGCCCTTTACAACACAGCTCTTTCGGAACACACCCTCATCTATTGTGGTGGTGCTTTTCATTATGTCGCTTGAGAATATCGTTCTGCCGTCCTTCAGCGCGAACGTTTCTTCGTTCAGGTATGTCTTCGGATTGTAGGCGCATTTGTGGATGTTTCTGATTGCTATCATTTCATCCCCCTTTCTCCGCTTCTGCGTTTCTGCCGCCTATTTGATTTGATTGCCTTTAGCATCGTGATTCAGTCCTTTTATATTATGTCGTGATTCCTAAAAAGAGACGCAGGGGAAGAGTTTCGAACCTCGTTTCCCCACTTCGGATTGAATCACGGAAGTTCCGAATATCGTCTCTGTAGTATTTATAAATTCAGTTTTCATTCAATACTTATAATACCAATATATTGAATATTTTAAAAATGTTTTCAGCAATATCTTTTTTTATGCTTTCCGCCCCGTGCGTGGTGCTTCTTGTCGCCTTTCCAGTAGTACATGGAAATCTGCTTCCCGTACATTGCAATCTCCTCGTCGCGTGACTTCTTCCTCGCAGCCTTGATTATGTCGAGCGTTGTCTTGTCTATCGTGTTCTTCTTTTTCCTATTCCTTGCCATTGCCTGCTTCCTCCGCCTTCTTCCAAGCTCTCTTCAATTTCGCTATTCTTTCAACCACCGACTTGCCGAGTTCCTCCGCTTTGTCCCCGACCACGCACTCGAAGTCAACGATTGCGTCTCCCTTGTCAAGCAGCCCGTTGCCTTTCAGGAACTTGTCCGCCTCGCAGTAGAATATGCTGAAGAAATAGTCCTCCGCACTGCCGTTGAACAGTGCGAGTTCCCTTTCAAAGACTTTCGCGAGGAAGCCCCTGTCTATGTTGCACAACTCGAAGAGATAGTTGGAGTATGCAATACCCGCAGTGCTTGCGGTTGGTATGTCAACAAGCCCGGTTTCCCTCGTTTCGGAACTCCCTTCGGGCGTGTATCTGAACTTGAATGTAAATGCAGTTTTGTCCATACTTCTATTTGTCCTTTTGCCAAGGCAGTGTCTCCGCAGCCTTGAAGTTGTAAATCGGCTTGATTATCTCCACGACTTCCGCAGTATCCCCGATTGCCGAGAGTATCTCGTCCATAGGCTTGTACGCCATAGGAGACTCGTCTATCGTGCCACGGCACACGGAGGTCGTGTATATGCCCTCCATACTTTTCTCGAAGTCTTCAAGTGCAATCTCGTCCTTCGCTTTCGAGCGCGACATAAGGCGACCAGCCCCGTGCGGCGCGGAGCAGTTCCAGTCCTCGTTGCCCTTGCCTACGCAGATGAGGCTTCCGTCACGCATATTCATAGGGATGATGACCTTTTCGCCAGCCATTGCCGAAATTGCGCCCTTGCGGATAAGCCCGTGCTTCGTGTCCACATAGTTGTGGAGTGTCTCGAACCACTCGAAGTCCTTTAATGACTTGCCCTTGAAATACTTGGACACTATGATGTCGGCTATTGTAAATCGGTTCAGGTGCGCGAACTCGGCGCAGATTGTAACATCGTGCAGATAGTCCGACATGAATTGCCCGTAAACATAGCATTGCTCATCCGGTATCCTGCACTCCGTAGCCTCGCATTTCAGTCCACGCAGAGCCTTCTGGATTTCACTCTTTCTCCCCTGACGCTTGTACTCTCGGATTATGCGCTCCCTTTCCTCGTAGAGTTTCTCCTTGCCGTGACAGAGGTCAATCGCAATCTTCTGGTAGTGGTCGCAGACCTGCTTGCCCAAGTTGCGCGAGCCTGTGTGTATTACGAGATATATATCCCCGCCTTCGCTTCTGTCGAGTTCTATAAAGTGGTTGCCCCCGCCGAGCGTCCCTATGCTCCGCAGTATGCGCCTTGTGTCTTTCAGTTCCCGATAGCACTTCAACTTTTCGAGCTGCTTGAAGTCAACCGCCTTGCCTTCGCGGACAGCCATCCCCGAAGGGATTTTGAGCCTTATTAGGTTGTCAAATGCTTCAAGGTCGATATCTACCTTACCGAGATTGACACAGAGCATCCCGCAGCTGATGTCAACTCCCACGGTATTCGGAACTATCTTGTCCGAATAGGTTGATGTGAAGCCGATTACGCTTCCCTTGCCTGCGTGGGTGTCGGGCATTATGCGCACGGTTTCATTCTCGTATGCCGGGTTGTCGAGCAGTGACTTCAGCTGGTCGATGCACGCATGCTCTATTGTCTTGGCGTATATCTTCGCTGTATTTCCTATTTTATTTTTTAGTTCCATTTGTGCGTATTTATAGTCAGTGATAATATATTGAAAAATGTTGTTATTTTTTTTTGCTTGCGGCTGAATTGCCGTATAAATATAGTATGGCATATAGGAACATATCACAGGCGAAGCGAAACAAAAGGATGAATTCTATACTCAATATGCGGATATACAGAAAGAGATGAATGCGTATATTGAGTATAATAAGGATGTGCTGTTGTCGTTCCGAAGAAATCTGATTGAAACATCGGATAGTGAATGTGGTGAAATTATTGACTTGAATACTTTTGACTATGTTTAGTTCTTCGGAGTTCTAATTTCGTGGCTTGACAAATACTGCCATGAGCAGTTTGAAATATTATCATGCCACGAGCCTGCGTTATCGCTTGAGAAAATGAAAGCCGTTCCATCGTTTAAGGAATATAAGTCACGGCAGATAATAATTAATGATGTTTTGTGCCAGAAAACCTATCACAGAATATTTATTCGTAAACGATAGCATTTTTGTTTTTATACAATATATTATTAATGAAACAAAAAAAACAGAAATGGAATCGGAATATTTGAAAGAGAAAGAGAGTGAAACAACCGCTTGGTTGAGCGTTGAAACCACGGGGTTGGATGTTACGAAGGCAAGAATAGTCAAGATTGATATTCTTGTGGTACGCGACAAGAAGGTGTCCAAATCATTGAACACAATGGTTAATCCGACCATACCGATACCGCCTGAAACCACAGTGGTCAACGGCATTACGGATGCTATGGTTGCGGATGCTCCCAAGTTTTCAGAAATATCGGCTACGGTCATGAACTTCATATCGGGATGTGATACGATAGGCGGTGACGCGGTATCATTCTTTGACCTTCCCGTGCTGATGGCGGAGTTTGAAAGGGAAGAGATACCGTTGAGCTTCATCGGCAAGCGTATCATAGATACGCACGACCTGTACAAGACATATTGTAGAAGCGACCTGATGGACAAGCTGCGCATGCGTCTGACACCCGAAGAGTATGTAAAGCTCGTGGACTACACGAATAGGAACGAGTCATGCAATAATGACGCATTCTATTCCCTTATGCTTTACAGGAGCATGGTTAAGGACTTTGATATCACGGACGAGAGCGTGGACGAAATATGCGGTAATGATAGCCGTATAGACCTTGCGGGATTTTTCAAGCGCGACAAGGACAAGAATATCCTAATCAAGAAGGGCAAATATGCCGATATGGACATAAACGATGTGGATACTTCGTTTTTCACTTGGATGATGAAGAATAAGAATCTCGGCTACGATACGCGTGACGTTGCCCGCAGAATAGTTTTGTGCAGAAATAATAAGGGATAATATATTCGGTAAACGACGAAAGGGCTGGCAATGCCAGCCCTTTCGTTTATTGGTTTATGATGGCAATCGGATGCTTTATGCCGCTTTCCTTTTCGGTACGTTTTATCGCAAGCTCTATTACGGATTTAAGGTCATTGACGCTGCCTTCATAGTGCCGTATCTTTTCGAGATGCTTATGCATTTGTTCGTTTTCGTCCATCTTTTGAGTGTTATATTATCTTGGGTTGCTTACTCTGTCGAGCAGAAGTTCGGGCTGTGCGTTGTCGCATATTTCACATAGATGTGAATCGCGTACGGTGTATTGGCTCAATAGCAGATTATGCTGCTCTTCCTCCGCTATTGCGTTCCATATCCTTATGTTTGTGACATCGGTATTCGGGCAGCCGACAAGCGACCATATTTCATTATCAAAAGTAAGCGAATATCCATCAAGGCATTTGTAGTATATCTGCGTCAGCTTGTCATCCATCTTGTTCTTCTCCGATTCGCCCGTTCCGAGCTCGTAAGTCCATAAGGCAATCTTGTTGTCGGCAGGTTTCAGCGCAAGGCAGATGGCGTACCATATATTCTGCTTTATGCAGTCGTTCACATTGTTCGGATATATTGTGAACGGATATGTCCTTGCGTTCACCCGTACTATTACGCCTTTATTAGTAAGCGTCAGTTCGAGCGCATTGCCCTGCTGGAAGAATGTGACGGAGTTCCTCCATTGCAGAGTTCCTATTATGTCTTCGGCGGGGTATTCTATGCCCCTATTATATTTGCAATATAATGTAACTCTGTGATTATCATAATCTACAGCTGATATTCGCTGCGTATCATCATAGCCCTTGAGCCTTATGAATACGGCATCGTTCTTATGCAGCTCCGCAATATTCGCATCTTCCGAAAGCGTCAGTACGGCATATCCTTCGTCGTTCTTGTCCACGGAGCTTACTCCCATTTTGTTTCCGAGCTGCCTTGTTCCTAATTCGTTCCGCCTGAACCAAAGGCTTATCATTTTCTCTTCATCGGATGCAAGACCGCCATCATACCTGTAAGCCACAGCCGTTTCACCCGTTCTTATGCTGCCGAGCTTGTAGTGGTGCTTGCTGATGACCGTCCAGCCGTTGTAGATGTTTTCGGGCTGTATTATCAAGTTCTTGTCAAGTATTCTGCGCACCATGTCCTTCGAGCCTGTGCCGACGGTATTAAGCTGTTCGGGCTTGCGGACATCCTGCTCTTCAGCCTTCGCCTCAACATTGAATTTATCGTTATCAAATATGAGCGTGCGTGTGGATAATTCAAGCTCTTCCGTATCGAAACGCACTGCGGCTCTCTGCTGGTACGGGGTGAGGGATACGCGCCAGTATGCGCCGGAGTACATATAGTCGTCCGTTTCGCTCACAGCGTTTACCTCATACATTCTATTCATGTACTGCTCAAAATAGAGATAGTCGTGAACTTCGGGCTTGCTTCCCATTCCGAAGGATTCCCAGAACATGCTCTTTACGATATGCACTTCGAATACGGTTTGGAAGTCAAGCATCATGGCGTTGAAGTTGATTTCCCTTGTCGGCAGATTGTTGTCGGGTATGACAATCTTGACGGGATTCTGCGCAATGACATTTTCGAGATTGTATTCGTGAAGCACGACATCCTTGCTTCTTTGGTCTGCCGAAGTCTTGAAATATGTTACGCAGATGCCGAACATGTTTCCGACGAGCTGCGTCATTTGTCTGTATATTGACGGGGCGTTGCCCGTTGCGTACGGATTGAACATGCCTTCCGTTCCGCAGCATTCGTACACAAGTCCGCCGCCACCGCAGCATCCTCCGCCATCGCTTGCGCTGCACAGCGGCACGCTTTCCACAAGACCTTCCACGCTTGTCACCTCAAGTGCGATGCCGTTGAACGAAAGTTCTCCGTCACCAACCTGTGTCAGTTTATATTGCGGATAGAAGTTCTTTTCGCTGTTAAGAAGAATCTTCTGGAGATTTTCGGCAGTAAGTTCGCGCCAGTCATTATATAGTATGCCGTCCGTGCTGTATCTGAACTCTTTTTTGTAGTATAGTGTTGGTGTTTCGCCCGTTGTATCAAGCGTATAGTTGTTTACCTCCACAACGCCCTTGTACGGCGTTTGCAGGCTAATCAGGAGGGCATCTCCATTCGCTGTCGTCTTGTTGCCTATTACTGCCATGATGTCGTAATACTCTATGTGTGTTATTTATATGGATTGCATGCTGCGGCTTCGGAAAGTGATTCATTCGGTAATTTATAAATAAGTTATAATATATTTATGTCATTATGGCTATTGATAGTAATATTTCAAAATTGAACATTCGTTCAGCCGGAACAAAGCGTTTGGAGATAGACCAGACTATCCAGAATACTCCGTCCGCTATTCCGTCAAACGTCCGTTTGCTCGTGGGTTTCTCTAAAATCGGGCCTGTTAACCGTCCTATTTTCATTGAGAACACAAAGCAGTTCGTTGAGACTTTCGGCAACATAGACCGCACTTTGGAAAGTCGCGGATGTTATTTCCATCGTTCGGCATTGGCTATGTTGGAAGTAGCACCAATCTACTGCCTTAATCTGCTCAAGACCGGAAAGGACGATGTAATTGATGTAATGGACTATTCGTTAAGCGTAACCAATCTTCGCAAGGACACGAATAGAAGCACGGTTCAGGGTTATGTTTCCGCAATGTACAGGGGCATGTACAATATAGATACCGTTTGGACTCCTAATGACGAATGCATGCTTTACAATATCGGACGCGATATAAATTGGAACGATGGCGATTCCGATAGCAATAAGTATCTCACCAACAATTTGTTCGTTCTTACCAATATCGGCAAGAAGCCCATTTCGGTTCTTGTTACGAAGTCCGCAAAGGAGAACGTTAAGAATTATGATATTTCGGCAGTTGAATGGTACGGCAAGGGTAATGTTCCCGAATATATCCACGATGAAAGCTACATCAGCGACTTCTTCGTGGATGTGTATGTATTCGACGGCAAGTGGGGTGCAGAAGAACTTAATGAAGAAGTGATTTACCCGTACCAGCGTTTCGCAAGCGATGTGAAGTTCTCGAAGTACTTTGATAAGGAAGGCGGTCTTATCCGTAAGCTTAAGAAGAGCGATACAACCGATACTTCGCTTTACGCATTCCTTAACGAAAGCGATGTAACAATTCTTGGTAAGTACACCGGCTGCCTGCTTCCTGGTTTCGTTGATAAGCGCGGACGTGACTGCTACATTGAGCGTATGATAAATAACGATACCGAAACCACAGGTCTTATGTGTGCAATCAACGAGGCTGTATTCGGTAATATTCCAATCGGTGATTATGCTGATGGCGTAAGCACAGGTTATGATATGATAGGTCATACGATTGATTATGAAAACGAAGAAGAACTTGATGTTGAGTTCCTTTCGTACAAGGGTACTATTAATATTAACGGGGAAGATGGTATCAGCGAAGTAATTGATACGGTGAGCGTTCCCGAAGGATATTCAATAAAGGACAACGAGTTCCTTTTGCAGAATAGCACAACGCCTGTTGCTGAAATCAATCCTGGTGATTATGTAGTCAGCAAGAATGCATCCAAGCTCGCAAGGGTTATGAGTGTTCAGGGTAAGGATTTCGGCGGCACGAATTATAAGCTTGTAACATGCTCCACGAAGGTTGACCGCCATGAAGTTACTTTCGAAGGCGGATATGTAATAAAGGTTAAGACCTTGACGGATATGTTCCCGTACTACCAGATACAGAACCTTGAAGGATTTAAGCTTATGCCGCATCATCAGCCTAACGGAACTAATGAGCGTCAGAATGAAATCCTGAGCATGCTTGAAGAAGATAGCAAATACAGCAACATCTTCAAGGCTCTTACGGACAGAACATTCATTCAGTTCAGATATTTGGTGGATTCCTTCGGCTTCGGAATTGAAGAGTCGTGCAAGAGCGTTTATACCAAGCTCTGCAAGAAGAGAACTTCGGCATTGTCCATTATTAATGTTCCATCGTGCGCGGATTTCAAGAACTCGCATGACCCAAGCTTCATTGATAGCAACGGAAGCGTAAGTGCAGAACTTATATCGCAAGGCGGTGATATGACGAAGTCGCCATCATTCCTTTTCAGCCTTCCGACTGAACTTGAAGGTGCAACATACGGAGCGTACTACTACCCGTATTTGAGAATATACTCGAACTATTCGGTTGTAAATGTTCCGCCTGCCGCTTATGTTTCAAATAACTATATTACCAAGTATGGTAATGGATGCGCTTGGGAGAGCGTGGCTGGTGAAAAGCGCGGAGTTCTTTCGGGCAACGGCATTATAGGAACTGAAGCAAGTCTTGTTGAAGACCATCGTAATTGGCTTGAGCCGATGGGTATCAACTCGATTATCTACCGCGACGGCATCGGCTGCGAAATCTATGCGAACAAGACTGCAAAGCAGAAACCGGAAAGCGCATTGAGTGCAATTAATGTCCGTGAGGTTTGCATCTATATAGAGGATGAAATCGAGAAGGTTCTTGAACACTACCTGTTCGATAACAATACTGCACAGACCCGCTTGGAGGTTAAGACGCTTGTTGATAACTTCCTCCAGAGCGTTCAGGATTGCGGCGGTATCATAGGCTTCCATACAATTATGGATAAGTCGAACAATACTGACGAGATGATTGACAAGCGCATGGGTGTTATTGATGTTTACATCGAACCTGCTTCGGCAATGGATGTACTCATTCAGCGTGTCACAATTCTCAAGAGTGGTCAGATTGAAAGCGCAGGCTTCTAATTTACTTGCTATTCATAGTACGGAAGGGAGTGCATTATGCATTCCCTTCCTTTTTGTATCCGCATATAAATAATGACAGGGAAGATATAAATAATAAAATAGTTACTTTTTTATATGGCGACCAAACCTACAATAGACGGAAGACGGTATATTCAGCTGACGAATAATATACTTCTTGAGTATATCTATATCTGTGACAGATATGAAAAGGGTAGCGATAATAGGATAGAGGATGACCTTATCGGTATAGATGCTGATGGCGACTTTGTGGGAACATACGCTTCGTCCAATATTGTCGGCTCGTGCCTAATGAAGAATAAATATACCAATGAGCTGTATTTCTGCAATACGGATGATATGAAGGAGCTTGCCGGCAATCCGCTTTCCGATACAATTCTTCCCGTTGATACGGTTTCAACGAAGTGGGTGCAGTGCAAGAAGTACAAGGGTGAGTACTATACTTCCCGTGATAACTATTGGACTGATAATAAGCTGAAGAACGGGGATTCGGATGTTAAGATAACGGGCTATCCGAATACGGAGTACATCGTTTACGATATAGTAAGGGTATGGTTCCAGAGCGGCTATGTAAGCGGATATGACGGCTGGGTTCTTAATGCATTCACGAGGGATTCGAAGAACAGATACGTCAATCTTGCGTGCAAGCTGTTCATGAATACCGATACGCTTAAGGTTGCGAGCGAGCCTTTGTGGTTCAACGACAGGCTCTATAATAATTACATAGAATGGAGGCAGCCGTCCGTTGCGCAGCTTTCGCACGACGGCAATACGGATTCCATAGTCAAGAACGGATGGGGTACTGCACATCTGCCGTACAATAGGCGCATGCCGCATGAAGATACACTGCCGTATCTGCTTACCCGCGGAGAAGGCTTCGGAAGCAATCCGTACATAGGCTTCGAGCTGTTCGGGGTGGGCGGCACTTACACAACGGATACATACGGGTTTGATTGCCGTGTGACGAGCATGCTCACAAGCAGTATGATTCCGAATAGGGCGTTGAACGATAATATAGTTGCGCGGATATGGGAGAATAGCGAAGAAGGCGATTACATAAAGCTTTACGGATATTACATTCAGGATAATAATCAGAAGTATGACCCGTACAGCCTTTATGAGTGGCTTCGTGATTACGGTTCAGGCCAGTTCTCCTTCGTGCATCAGATTACGGTCATTGAAAATTATGTTGATACGGAAACTAATGAAACTATGACCTATACGCATACGCCGGTTTCGTTCATACAGACTTGGGAGGAGCTTACCGAGCTTGATGATAACGATAAGGATGGCGACCCGACCATACATTACAGACCTATCCTTAAATACACCGCCAATATGCTGAACGAAGGGTACGGGGCGAAGATAAATTATGTTCTTCGTATAATGAACCATCGTGATAATACGAGCATAATAAAGACGGCTTCGTACAATATAATAGACCCGAAGCGGTATGGTCTGCATTTACAGGGGCTTGATATGGAAGGCGTGAATACGGTTCATGTCTATAATAGGATAGAGATGGTTGACGGGGTTCAGGTAAGCGGTGCTACAAATCCTGTCGGAAATAACGCCAACGATTCCGTGCGTGTTAATAAATATGTAACTACATCGTTTATTGATAGGCGCAATATAAAGGTAAGCATAAGCCCGGTTAATATAGCGGAAGTAGCAAATCCGACATTGGCTACGCCTACGGGTACCGGAATAAGCAGCAGTACAAGCAGAGTGAGCAGATGATATAAATAATGAAATAATATTTGATAGGTTATGGATTCCAGCGAGAACATATTATTCAGAATAGGTCATTCATGCACGCTTTCGTTTTCGGTCTCCGAGAGCAATGAAGCGAAGTTTGCGGAAGAGCTTAAGAGGCTTGGTGTTGATTTGATACGTTCCAAGCTTAATGACGGGGAGTGCATAGCGAATATATCGGGTTTGGATTATGTTCATTTCAAGCTTCGCTTATCGGAGCTTATTACGCTTATCACAAAATACGGAAACGTTGGTTCGGATAATAAGTTCGAGTACTCCGTTGAACTTCCCGAAGTGAATGCATCCAAGTTTGAGTTCGCTGTAAACTATGGTCATACGGGCGGCAATGAGACTGATGGTGTGAATAGATATGTTTCCGATATGCTCGGCTACAAGATATTGCAGAAGGGTGTTTTTGGCTGGCGTGGAATAACGCCCATTTCGCTTGGAAACGATACGGTTATTACGAATAATAATATAGAAAGGCTCATATATCCGCATTATATCATAAACATGCGTGAATACAATAAGGGTGTGATTACATTGTCTTGCGGATATTGTGCGAAGTGGCTTCCGCTTTCTGCAATGTGCGATTACTTCGCATCGTTTGCTGCGGGATGCGCTTCGCGTAAGCTTGATATCAGCGGAGTTGAAGCCGTTAACGAACTCAAGAAAAAGTTTAATGAAATCAGCGCGGGCTTTGCGGATTACGCATCGTTCATGAAAATGACGAATGGGGACTACAAGGTTTCCATGGATATGAACGATGAGCCGACATACATAGATGCTTTCTTTTCCATGATAAAGCCTGAGCTTTTCAGGATATATAATACTTTCAATCCTGATTTGAAGGTTGGTGATTCGCATATATTCGTGAATTATGATACCGACGAAGGACGTTGGCAGGTGAAGAACTACAAATGCGCTCCGTGCGGACTTGATGATGTGCGCAATATTGATATTGTAAAATGCGATATATCAAATACTTTGATATGTAATTGCAATATGATGGACTGTAAGATTAAGGAATGTACGCTGAACGACAGTTCCATTATAGGCGATAGCACCGCAGACAGCTGCATATTAAATAATTGCTACTGCGGCATGAGCACATGCTTGACGAGCTGCCATATAGAAAATAACAATACTATGGATGGCACTGTCAAGCATTCCAAAATTGAAGATAATAATTCATATACGGATAACGCCCGTTTCTTTGCGAGCAGAAATAAGAACAATCATAAGGTTTAACGGAAACGGAGTATGTGTAATATTTAATAATTATAAATAATGTATAATAGAATTCTATTTGCAAAATGAAAAAGAATAAACAGTTGATGATATTGGAGCGTGCCGACGCAATCCTTACCGAATGCCAAGGATGTCAGGACGGCGTAATCCGTTTATCAGGCGTGTTTACAAAGTTTAATGTGCTAAACGGAAACAATAGAATATATACTCCAGAGGGTTTTCTGCCCAAATTGCAGGAGCTTATGCCTGCTGTCGCTTCTGGCGCATTACTTGGTGAACTTGACCATCCGAAGAATTTTGATGTGAGCTTGCAGAATGCGAGCCATGTTATAGAGAAGCTTGAGTACGATGAGGCTAACCAGCAGGTCATCGGTACTATAAGGCTTCTGAATACCGATAGCGGCAAGAACGCACAGGCGTTGGTTCGTGACGGTATTCCACTGCATATATCATCCCGTGCGGCTGGTAACGTAGACCCTGCGACCAACAAGGTGATACTTGATAAGTTATTCACATACGACTTGGTTGCAACTCCAGGCTTTTCGGAAGCGGTACTTCACAGGGTTAACGAATCGTACGGATATTCCAATTCGGGCAATATCGCAATGTATGAGATTGATGACGATGCACTGAACGAAACAAAATCGAATAAAGAATATAATAATACTATCATGAGTATGGACAATCACGTTACAACAAAGGATTTCCAAAAATATACGGAATACATTGGCGGTGTTGTCGGTCAGTTGAGAGAATCCCTTGACAATCTCAAGGCTACAATAAAGAGTGCTAACCCGCAGGCGTTACCAGAAAAATTGGAAAGCTACCTTAATCATCTTGCGGAAGGTATTAATAGGACGCAGGAGCATAGCGACTATCTCGCAGAGCAGCTTGAGAAGAATATTAACGGCAGTAGCAGGAGTAATCTTGAGGAGAAGGTTGATGCTCTTATCAAACATAATAACTATCTTGCAGAGCAGCTCGAAAAGACCATTAAGTACAGCGAGTATGTAGCCGAGAACCTTAATGCAACGCAGAAGCATAGCGACTACCTTGCGGAGCAGCTTGAGAAGGGTATTGGTTATAGCGAGTATGTAGCTGAAAATCTTGGTAAGGTTTATGAACATAGCGATTATCTTGTTGACAACATGAACGCTATGTGCAAGCACGGTGACTACCTTGCGGAGCAGCTTGAAAAGAGCATCGCTCATGGCGATTACCTTGCGGAGAAGCTTGACCAGAATTACGCACACAATGATTATCTTGCCGAGAAGCTCGACCAGAACTTCAAACACAACGATTATCTTGCAGAAAAACTTGAACAGAATTTTGCACATAACGACTATATCGTAGAAGAGCTCCAAAAGAACTATGCTCACAACGACTATATTGCGGAAGAGCTTAATAAGACAAACTCGTATAATGCATACATTGCCGAGAAGCTCGACCAGAACTTTGCGCATAACGATTACATTGCAGAAGAACTTGAGAGAACGGCAACGCACGGTGACTACCTTGCGGAGCAGCTTGAGAACAGCGTTAACGGCAGACCGCTTAATGAAGGCAAATGGTCGGAAGCAGCGAAGATTACAATTGACGGCAGAAGCAACGGCAGCTACATGTCAAGCCTTGATGCTAAACTGAACGCACTTGTTGAAAGCGTAAGGGCTAATGTAAAGGAAGAGAACTTCATGGATTTTTTATCGGAAGGCAGACAAAAGGAATTCAACTCGCTTGACGATGATACGAAGGGCATGATTACCGAAGCAATGCGCGGCGTTAAGAACGCTGAACAGGCTACGGCGGTATGGCGCAGAGTATATGAAAGCAAGAAGGGATTGGATATCGTTGAGAATATGCCTGAACAGTTTAAGGCTACTTGGGAATCATTGAGCGAGCAGCGCAAGAACGAACTTCTTGAAGAAGCCAAGTTCTATAAGCTGAATACCGCTAATGAAATCGCATACTTCTGGCAGACACGTGATATGCGTGAAAGACAGCAGGTTGTAGAACGCCTTGATACCGATTCTGCTCGCATGTGGAATACTGAAGCCAATATGAAGGAGCAGAACGACTACATTGCCAACATTATGGGTGATGTAAAACGCAGAATGGGGGGATTTTAATACCTCCCATAAATCTGCATGATTTATAACATTAGGAGTGAGTTATGTATTATAGAACCGTAAACGAAGGACTCAACTGGACAGTTAAGGATTGCGAGATGCTTATTGACCGTGTTGATGAACGCTACATGAAGGAGATTGAGCGTTTTGTAAATAACGAAGGCATTACATCCATTCGTCAGATAAAGCCGCAGGGCATATTCGCATTGGCTGATGAAATCCGTGACCATAATCTTGAGCCGGCATCAGTATTGTGCGATATTCTCAATGGGGGCAAGAACAGCGTCTATTACAGGAAGATTCTTGGTGAGCGTGTAAAGGATGGCATGGGATATGTAACAAGAGGGCTTTCGCCTGAAATGTACGCAGCCATATTGAACTATATCAAGTGGAACGGCTATATGAGCGAATCGCAATGCGTTGTTTTGGATGCACCGATAACGGAGGCATTAGACCCAGCCCGCTACTATGAATTCAAGGACAACGACAAGCTGGGTTTCAAGGGTAAGGTATATGTTCCTGAGATATTCAGCGATGCGTTTACAATGCAGTTCGAGAAGATAACGGACAAGCAGATTTACCTTTCTATGCTGGCGATGGGGTATCCGAAGTGGACGATACCTTATAACGGCAAAGGGGATGCTACGAAGGAGCAGAGGGAACTGATGCTTATGGTTATTTACAATTATCTTGCTACGATTATTGCATCAAAGGGGGAAGTCAAGAAAGAGATGCCGGAACCGGAACAACATGTGAAGTTTCGGAATCCCAACTTCAAGGTTTACAACTAATAATAAAAAAGACAAACTATGCGTTCGTTTGATATAAATAGGAATTTTGCACGAAGCATAAATGAAAGCAAGAAGGTGGACAAGCTTACGCTTGTTCTCCTTTCTATAAATGAGAATAGCACATTCAGCAAGATGCTGCATGAAAAATGTGCGGCTAATAATTTCGATTTCATTTTCGCTGACCCGACTAATTGCACTTTGCATAGATGTGACGGTGATAAGTTTGATTTGACAACCAACGGAGTAACATACAGCGTCAATAGGAACAATACGGTGGTAATGCCCCGTCTGACCGTCCTGAAGAACAGCCAGACGAAGAACGCATTGCGCGAGTTCGAGTATTATGACTTCTTCGTGGTTAATAATCTTGAGAGCTTCGAGAACTGCGAGGATAAGTACACGACATATAAGGTGCTGTGCGCCGAGAGCCTTGCTACCCCAAAGACCACGGTTGTTAACGCGGAGAATATGGACAGGCTTCAGAAGAAGGTTGATTTCATTGGCGGTCAGTTTCCAATAGTATGCAAGTTGCTCAACGGGAAGAAGGGCGTGGGCGTGTTTATCATCGACAGCTTTATGTCGTTGAAGAGTACCCTTGAAGCCATATTCAAGCTTTCGCCTGAGAGCGAGATACTTATGCAGAACAAGATTGACAGTGACTACGACCTTCGTATCCACGTCTTCAACAAGTCGTACAACCGCATTTCGAGAAATCTTGATGACTATGAAGTCATAGGCGTGATGAGAAGAAACAAGGTTACGGGCGACTTTCGTACAAACTTCTCGCTTGGCGGAACGATAGAGAAGTTCACGCTTGCTCCTGAGCAGGAGGAACTTGCAAAGAAGACCGCTATGGCTGTTAAGTGCCGCTGGTGCGGAGTTGATATGATTGAGGATAGGGCGACAGGTGAGAACTACATTATAGAAGTAAATGCATCTCCGGGAGTAAAGGGCATATCAAGCGTAAGCGAACATCTGCCGCTTGATTATATCTTTAACTACTTCAAGCAGTTCCGTGCGGTCAATAACAATACAACCGTAATAGGTAAGATTGAAACGGCGACCATTAAGTTCGGTGATAACGATTACGAAGGTGATGTTCAGTTTAATATTCAGGCTGACGTGAATTCGATTTACGCTTCGGATGTCAACTATAATGAGCGTGAAAATAAGATAACATTCACATTCCATGATGGTGTGTACACGACTGCCGTGATTGCAACCATGACGGATAAGAATAAGAATAGATGCTATCTTGTGAATGCCGATGTTGAGTTCAACGACATGCGTTACCGCAATTGCCTTTTCAATGTATATGAAAGCGATGACGAGAAGGTATGCATGTCATCCCAGTTCATATCGCTGCTTGGTACATGCGTAAGCATTGACCCGCAGAATGACTATTTGGTTACTGATAGGATTTAGCGAAGTAACGGATTCTCCGTTCAAATATGTTTTTTATTATCTTCTTTCTGCGTGCTTCCCAAGAGCACGCTTTTTATAAATAATATATTGAACTTATAATATATCTTATCGCTATGTACATAATGCGTCTTGACGAAATGCAGCTTGCAAAAAGGTTCATGCATCGCTATCCAGATGATGAAGTGAAGTCGGCTGTATGGGATTATGTTTCAGGCTATACCACGGAAGTTAACACGAAGCTTCGTGAAGGGCATGTGCGTGCGGCTGGCGTTGTAACGAAGGTGCTTGACAAGGCGTTTACCGATACGCTTCCGAAGCTTAATGTTTATAGGACTGTCGATTGGAATTTCATGAAGAATATGTATGGGATAACGCAGGAAAATCTGCGCGAGCATATTGGCAGCATTATACAGGATAACGGATACATGTCCACGGCATCCGTCATGGCTTCCCCTTGGGCAGGCTATTGGTTTGATGAAGAGCTTATTCTTCATATAGTGTCACGCAAGCCCGTTAAGGTGGTGGATGTAAATAAATTGCTTCCGCCTGAAGATATAGACTGCGAGGAGCAGAATGAGATTATACTTCCACGCGGTTCTATGCTCAAAATAGTCGGATATGAAATCAAAAAGGGTAGAAAGCATCCCAAATGCGGCACTTACTTTATTGAAACGGAATATTTATAAATAATAATATAATACTAACAGAGTTTTAAATTATGAAAGGGATATCAAGTTTAAATTCGGGAAGGATTAACGAAGGCTACTTGCGTCCAATGCCTAATGAGCATACACAGCGTAGCGGATTCCTGAACGAAGCCGAAATAGCCAGAATAAATAGTCGTACTGATGAAACGAGGGCTAATCTGAATGATATTATTAATAATAATACGCGTAATCCTATGCCTGATTTCATGGTTGATGATAATCCGAAAATGAAGAAGTATGTGGATTTGATTTCAAGCATGATTAATAAACGCTGCGGATGGTCAACATATCATTCAAATGTATTTGTTGAAATCAACGGGAAGCGCGGTGTATTGTTCTTTGATGATAAGGGCAGTGCGATGGTAATCGGATTTACTCCTATGGATAAGAACGATTCAAGCATATTTTATTGCTTTAAGGATTACGCAGCCAATAATAAGACGGCTGATTTCATTATAGATTCAGGAAAGCTTGGTATTGTCCAGACATTGTCCATACTTTTCGATTATGTCAAGAATCCTGTTATGTACTCAAAGAACATAAAGGAAGCCGCTGAATTGAGTTACGATGATGCTTCTAAATTGTGGAGCAATCCTGATATGGGAAAGAAAAAGGAAATGGATAATTTTATGTCAGGTAAGGGTTTTAATCAGATTAAGCTGATGACTCCTGAAGGTGTAAGGGCTCTTGGTGACGAAATTGTGAATAATAATCTTGACCCTGTTATGGTTTTGCAGGATTTGCGAAACGGAACGGAGCGCGGATTGAGATATAGGGAGCTGCTTGGTGGGCCTGATGCACGCAATAGGGCTATTTCACCTGAAAGATATGTTGCAGCATTAAAGTATATTCTTAACAGCGTGGGTGGTAATATTACGGTTAATGCACCGGCGGCTGTAACGCAGCCTGCTGCTACACAAGTTGTTTCAAATCTTGGTGATTGGGTTTATAATGGGGTTGATATGAACTTCCTGAAGGCAAGAGGCGGTATGGATATATGGGAGAAATTCCTAAAGGAAGCTAAAAATTATAATGAGTCACTTCGTAGCATGGAAATAATCCTTCGTGATTTCATTGCATATACGAGAGCGACAACTGAGGAGAAATTAAGCAAGGAGGATTTAATGGGTGTTCCCACTGCTATGTTCGTGAGCGGTATTGGTGGTATCGGTAAGAGCGATACTTGGGATAAGCTTTTAAAAGACCCGCAGCTTCACATGACCGATAGGGATTATTATTTGAAAACAAACTCATCCGCTAATCCGACTGAACTTTACAGGGTTGTTTACCAGAATAATGGTAAGATTATAGTTCTTGATGATACCCCGCAGCTGTTTGATAGCAAGTATTCAATATCTTTCTGGAAGGCGGCAACTACCGTTGCGAATAAGCGCAAGGGTTTTCCTTGGATAGAATCGCCTGATACAAGAAATAAGAACTTGTATTATGATATGAATGATATTAAGATAGGCAGCGTTAAATCCGCAAAGCTTCGTTATCTCGAAGAGTGTCCAAAGGGTGCGATTGCTTCAACCTATAAGAGTCCATCACAGAAAGGCAGGGAGGAGTCCGAGAAAAAGAAAGTTGGCACAAGAATACCTAATAAATTGCAGTTGAAGAGTAAGTTCCTCATTATATGTAATGAAACGGAAGCTGATATTAAGGCACTTATGCCCGGTGCAAACTGGGGTGCAATAAAATCCCGTCTTTCGTTTATCGCCATTGCTCCTCCACCGGAGGTTATATGGGCGAAGATAAAGGGTAATCTTATAGCGGATGCGAATTTACCGCAGGCATGGGTTCCCGCCAACATGCTGGATAAGGTCATAGCATTTATAGAAGACCTGCTGCATAAGGGTGAGGCTGATAATTTGTCGTTCAGACTTTTTGCCGATATGACGCTTCGTTATTATATTAGGCGTGATTTGGATTGGCAGAAGATGATTGTTGACCAGCTCAACGAAACAACAACTACACAGGCGAAGATACGATAAGGATAATAATTAATGATTAATAATATGAATACTTTTTACGATTCGAACAGATACAATATGGGGTTGCTTTGCGACTATACCATTGAGAATTTCTGGGGTCATTTTGATAAGAATATAAGCGTGAGCGAGGCGAAGAGATTATATCATGAATTCCTTGATAATAATTCTTATGCGGTAAACGAGTCAATAGACGCATATTGCAGGGATATGCAGCCCCTGTATGAGAGTTTTGCGGATTTGAGAAAAAGCAAAGGCGGAGGTGACCCTACACAGAATGCTGAGGATGCTTTTGCCGCTGATAGCGAAGCTGTAGATGCCATTGCGACAGGTAATAATATTGCCGATTTGAAATGGGAGGTGTATAATTCAAAAAGCGGCACACCCGGTGCATACGATATTAATTTCCATACGGATTGCTTCTATCAGAATTTAGAGGAAGGCAAATACGGTGATAAGCTTAAGAATACTGATAAAATATTACCGCCATCACTTTATGATACTTCAAAGGTAAGTGATTTTACCGCAGTATTTGCATTTATGGATTTGCCGAATATGGATTTATCCGGATGGTCTATGAGAAGTGCCGAAATTCTCGATGGTTTATTCTATAAGTCAACATTCAATAATGATTCCATAAAGGATTGGAACTTCAGCGTTACTTATGTGAAGTCATTGGATAATATGTTTGCAGGCGGTGATTTCGATAAAAGCATCGTATTGGATAAATGGCAGAAGTATGTTGATGAGAATGGTGCACATAAGGGGCTTAAGCATTTGCCGACAATCGGTAAGATGTCAACGGACGAAACTGATGCGGCTCTTGATAGGGCGTATGACGATGTAATGGATGCAGGCGGTATGCTTGACCGAATTGAGAAAATGAATAGTATAAAACGAAATAATGTTATGTATTCAAGTGAAAGTATGAGACATAGAGTTATGTCATCAAGTGAGTTCATCAATGAAAACTTTGGTGATACATTAAGAAAATTTGGTTCCATGGTTAAGAAGGCTGCGAGCAATCTTCTTATAAAATTGAGAAATGGTTTCTATGCATTTTTCGATAGAAGCGGTCTTACTTCCAGAGCCAATATGCCTATTAACATAGTTAAGTTCATTAACGATGGTGGTGTTAACGGAGTATATGCTGCTCAGGGCAAGCCATTGAACTATACCGGACACGGTGATGGGGAGTATTACGATGATATCAAGAAGGGCGACACCGAATATAATAACTATAAATTGTTTGTTGATGCCATCACATCGAGCAGCATCAAACCAAGTAATGAAGACCTTAATTTCGATGATTTCGCAAACGGATTGTACGAGGATAAGATAGGCTTGAATGCAAAGGAAGATAGGAACGGACAGACTTATGTTAATATCGGAGCTCCTGATGTAGATACGGAATATCTTAAGGAATACATCAATATGGCAATTGATGAGGTTGTACAGGAAGGCAGAAGCCATGCGCAGTGTATGGTTGTATGGGGCGCACCTGGTATTGGTAAGACCAGCATTCCTAAAACATTGGTTAAGGCTGCAAATGAAGCCATTGCAAAGAAAGGCGGAAAGGCTGAAGATAGAATGGCAACGATAGTTGTTGACTGCTCCATATTGCAGGCTGGTGATTTGTCCATGCCTATGCCTGCACGCGATACACCATTGGAAGATATTTTGAGCTTCAATCCTGGTCTTGTTCAGAAGATTAAGGAGCTCGGATTGACTGAGGATGATTTGAAGGGTGTGGCTATTGCACGCTCCGATGATGCTCCGAAGACATGGCTTCCCGTATGGAAACCAACTGGTGACCGTCGTAAGAATCAACTTCTCGATGAGATAGCAAATGGTGCAACAACCGCTATTTACGGAGGAAGAAATAATGAAGAGGTCATTGGATATGAATCAAGCGGAAATGGCGGTATTCTTATGTTCGATGAATTCCTTCGTGCCGACCCTGATTTGCTGATGGGTATTGCGCAGCTTATGATGAACCGTGAGATGCTTACGGGTTATAAGCTCGGTAGCAAATGGATTGTGATGGGCTGTTCCAACAGACCTACTGATGATACGCAAATTGAAGACAGATGGGATAAGATGTCACCTGCATTGAAACAGCGTTTCTGCAATGTCAACTTCGTTCCTACTTATTCGGATTGGGTTAAGTGGGCAAGAGAAAAAGGTGGTTTCGATGAAACGACTCTTGACTATATTGGAGCTGTTAATCCATACGGAGATAATTCGCGTTGGCATAATGTAGACCCAGCCAAGTCAACGGGTGAAAACGAAGGTAGAACGGTATCACCAAGACAGTGGTCGAAGATGGTGGAAGAGTTAAATTGGACACTTAAGCGCAAAGGCTTGACGAGCTACAACGAGCTTGGCAGAACATTCCTTATAATCGCAAGTAAGTATTTACCTGATGAAATAGCAAAGGATTATGTAACGGAATATATTAAGGCTGGCGGTAAGTCTAATCCGTATAGATGGGATACCATTGTTGCTAATCCGACAGCGACTGTTGCATCGGGTACGAGAGCGACTACCGTAGTTAACGGATTGACTAACTATGTAAGGGCTAATTTTGGAGCAAAGAATATTCCACCTGCTGATGAATTGCGCAGCGTTATTGAATTCCTCGATAATAATTTTCCGAAGAATACGGATGTAATCGGAGAGTTCATTGCGAAGACATATTTCTATTGCAAGCTTGATGCAGAGGATGTTCCTGCTGTATATGGTGAGATTTGGGACGATTACGAGAATAAGCACCCGAAGCTTGGTCTTGTAACTCTTTACCAGACACTTGCTGAACAGCCTATGTAATAGATTATTCATTAAAGGATAAAGTGTGAAAAAAATGATATCACACTTTATCTTTTTATTTGAAAACGCTAAAATATTCATATAATTTCAATATATTAGAATAAGAGAGATAAATGATTATGAGAAGATTACTTACGAGCGATTCATTTATTCCGCTTTTCGAGAGCCTTCGACACTCGGATGGTAATGCGAAGTATATCGCTAATAAAGACTTTGAGATGTATGATGGGAAAGTGCTGAAAGGCTCGGATTTCGTGGATATCGTGAATCAGGCTTTCGCCTTATTCAAAATGAGGTATCCTGTCGAATATTCGTTCATAGCGCATAATACGGTCATATATCTTGGTGATGGCGAAGTTACACGAACTATGGCTGTTGATAGAAGGGGCGTTATTTACATAAACTTAAGCTTCCTTTATGAACCAACACCTCATGGGCTTGATATGAATGCTGATAATATTCTGACAATTCTATATCACGAATGTATGCATGTTCTTCTCGAGCATCTTCCTCGTACTTATAGATGGATGAAGGATAACGAAAAGATATCTTGGCATCAGATGAATGTTGCAGCCGATTTGGAAGTCAACGGTACTATGGTGGTTGACGGAATTTGTACGGATAAGTTCTGGAGAGACCAGAAGGGTTGTTATTCCGATGAGGTTATCGGCTTGCCTATGGAAAGTATTCTTGAGTATTACATGGATATTGTTAATGCATATCAGGATACTGATGCAGGCATAACACTTGATATTCAGCAGGATGGTGGTACAGGAAAGAAACCGCCTATTACTAAACAACATTATGACCCGACTACGAAGGATTATCGTGATGGTCACGAAAGGGCTACAAGGGAATGTAATAAGCTTATTGAAGCCGCTTATGCAGCATTTGGTGTTGGCTCACAGCAGAAGACAAGAACGGGTACTGCTGTAATGCAGGATACTGCGAATGCGTTGGCGAAGGCATTGAGCGATATAAAATCCAAGCTTCTTAATAAGAGCAGTAATTTTTCTGGAAACGGATTGGGCTTATCGGAATCATCTGTGGCTGCTCCGAGTGCTTCGAGTGCTTCATCAACGACAATTAATCCTAATTACCAGACTTATGCACAAGGATGGAATCAGGCGATAGACGAAAATATTAATAGGATAGAGAATATTATTTCTCATCTTAATGATGTTATAGCCAATGGCGGTAATTTGACTCCGCCTACAAATCAAAAGCCTCAGCCTCCGAAACCTGGTGCTAATCCACCTGATTTGAATACAACTGAACAACCTTTGAAAATTCCTTCATTGGAATCTCAAGCTCAAATGCAGGATGGACAAGGTCAAGGTGGACAGCAAGGACAAAATGGTCAGCAGAATGGTCAGCAAGGACAAAATGGTCAGCAGAATGGTCAGAATGGTCAGCAAGGACAAAATGGTCAGCAAGGCGGTCAACAGGGTGGACAAAATGGACAGAATGGTGGTCAGCAAGGCGGACAAGGTCAAGGTGGTCAGCAAGGACAAAATGGTCAGCAAGGCGGACAGAATGGTCAAGGTCAAGGTGGTCAGCAAGGCGGACAGAATGGTCAAGGACAAGGTCAAGGTCAGGGTCAAGGCAACGGACAAGGCAATGGACAAGGTCAAGGTCAGGGTCAAGGCAACGGCAATGGTAATGGACAAGGTCAAGGCAATGGACAAGGTCAAGGCAATGGACAAGGTCAAGGTCAGGGACAAGGTCAGGGTCAAGGCAACGGCAATGGTAATGGACAAGGTCAAGGCAATGGACAAGGTCAAGGTCAGGGTCAAGGCAACGGCAATGGTAATGGACAAGGTCAAGGTGGATACCCAGGCGGTCAAGGTGGACAAAATGGTCAAGGCATCCAAGACCCTGCTATGCTGATATATCCGAATGACGTTAATAATAAGAAGAAGGGTCCAGGTTCTGGACCACATTGGGGTAATGATGATACTCCTGTTCTTATTGCTAACCGTGAGAATGGTAAGCCTTCACTTGTTGGTGGATTGATTAAGGATAGCGATGCGAAGAAACTTCGTGAGTCTTTGCTTAATAGCGGTTTCAGTGAAGAAGAAGTTAATGATACGATGGGTATTGTTGAAGATGTTCCAGTTATAACCGAAGAAGAAGCCAAAAAGACAAGGGATGATATTATTCGTAGTAAGCCGGATAGCAAACTTGCTGAATTATGCGCAGCAACCAAAATGGATAAACAACTTATAGAGGGTGTTTGGGAGGAAATAGTAAAGCGTTTCCTTGAGCGAAATACCACTCGTGCGGGAGCAAAGAAAACGACATCTGACCTGTATAAGACACGTTGGGGCAATCGCCGTACTCTTGGTACTAATACCATAACTCCATATCATCCGAAGGTTGATGTGCAGCCGCAGAATATTCATGTTATGATTGACACCAGCGGTTCAATAGATATGGATATGGTTTCAAAGTTCGTGGTTCTTATTGATAATCTTTATCAGAAACTTCAGTATAGCGGTCTTATCATATATCCATGGGCTACTAAACTTGATTTGGACAGTATGGTAGATGCTGATGAAGTCAGAGCCAATGGTGTTGATATAGTTGATGCCGTTATCAATATGATTGGTAATAACAAGGCTGGCGGCGGAACGAATATCGGGCCTGTTGTTGATTTCATGCGTGTAAAATGGAAAAAGGAACCGAAGAGCGTATTCCTTATTGTTACTGATGGATGGTTTGATGATGACAAATTGGCAAGCTTATTCAGTTACGGAAACAAATACTTGTTCATCGTATATGGACGTGATTTGTCATACCAGTTGCGGAAACCAAGTACATCGGTATGGTATACCAATCCGAATTTTGATAGAGTTAATAGGGCTTACATTGAGTTGGATGATTAAATATGTCGAAGAAGAAGTATATTGACGCTGTTGAATTTAAACAGGTTATTAACGAGTGCTTTGGGAGGGGGGAACTTACTCCCAGAGCACTTGAATTATTTCAGCTGCTGATAGATAAGGTGGCAAGGAGTAACTACTATAAGACGGAAGACGATGCTAATGACTGTAAGTCGTGGGCATGGTACAACGTTCTGCGTTATTGGAAATCGTTTAATTATAAGGAAGAGAATGCCAATCCGTTCTCCTATTATACGGCTCTGGTCTATACAGGGTTGTCGCAGGGGTGGAATATACTGAATCCCCCGAAGAATAAGGATTTCGATGTGATTAGCATTCATGATATTCTTGAGAACAATAATAAGGAATAATTTATGGAACTGATTATTAATACGGAGAATGGGGAATACGCTGCAAGGCAGCTGTGGCATGATAGCAAGGATTCTTTCATTGAAGCCAAGCTTGATGAAATAGAAAATTCGGAAGAAGAATTTGATTACGAAGCGGTGATGGAGTGCTATAAGCATTTCCATGAAATATACGGGGATGCGACACCTCGCTTGGATGGAGTAAGCGAAGACAAGCGGATTGCCACTATCAGCTTTCCGAGCGAAAGTTGGACGATTACATGCTTTCTGCGGTAATAATTTGACAAATATAAATATAAGTGTATTATATTGTTATTTGTCAAACTTAAAAGGTAAGTTATGTTATTTGAATCCAAAGGAAGTGAAATCCGAAGCGTAGGATATAACGCAATTACAAGGGAGCTTAAGATAGTTTTTGTTAACGGCGATGTGAAATGCTTTTACGATGTGCCGCAGAATATTTATGAAGCCATAAAGAATAATGGCGGCATGGTAAGCAGCAGTGTTAACGAAATGCTTAACGGCAACTATAAGAGCAATATAATGCTCTAAAAGGTTTTATGTTGAACAATTTTAAAAGTATAATTTATGGACAATACCACTAATTACAATGACGACCTTCTGAAAGAATTTGCAGGCGGTGCAGGTGCGTCCGAAGCAAATACTGATATTAATCAGGAAGAAGCAAAGGTTGTTGATTTGGGCAAGGTTGATATGCGTAGGCATAAAAGCGATGATGACCCTGATATCAAGAAGATGCATGAGCTTCTTGATTATTTGCCGATTGAAATGTCTTCCCTTCCTACAAGGGGACGCTTCTATCAGGATACTATAAAGATTTACATCCGTGCAGCGCGTGTCGGCGAGGTGCGTGAGTTCTCTATGGTTGACGAGGAAAATCCGAGTGATGTAATCGACAAGATGATTTACATTATTGCGAATTGCTGCAAGGTCATGGATGGTGAACTTCCCATTTCGTATAAGGACTTGCTCGACCATGATAGGTTCTATATTTTCAAGCGCATAAGCGAGCTTACATTCAAGCGCGGGGAGACGCAGATACAGCTGCCTGTTCCGGCGGATGCGTGCAAGACTCCTGGCTGCAAGCCGCAGAAAACAATAGTGTTTACGAGCGATATGCTTCAGCATGCCGAACTTGACCCGAAGCTTGAAAAGTATTATGACCCCGATAACAAGTGCTATAGCATCCGTACGAAATCTTACGGAACAATACAAATTGCTCCTCCTAATATCGGTGTGGCTACTGCCATAAAGCAATGGGCTTTATCAAGGGCTCAGGAGAAGAAGGAGTGGGACCCGTCACTTGTGCAGATGATTCCTTATATGCATCGTGATTGGAGACGCCTTAACGATAAGGACATATTCAAGCTTGCGACCGAGTTTTCAAGCTGGGATACTAACAAGTTCAATATTGTTTACAGGTTCATTGAAATACTTAATACCACGGCTGGCAGCTCGCCTAACCTGAAAGCGGTCTGCGAGAAGTGCGGCGGGGAGCTGGAGGTCCCCCTGACGTTTCAAAGTGTCACTGGAGAAGGCGGCGAAACAACGGGAGGAATTAAGCAATTCTTTGTTCCGACTCTTTCAAATCTCACTGACGAACTTCTTTAAGACTCAGGTGATAATGTTCGAGAAGCTCAATATGCAGCGCAGTGAGCTTCTTGCCATGCCCTTCTATGAGTACGAATATACTATTGATTATTATCAGGAGATACTCGACGAGCGTAAGAAGGCTGAAGAGGAACAGCAGGGTGAGTATGAGAACAAGTATAATGTTCAGGAACAGAGCCGTGATATGATGAATCAGGCAAGGAGCAATTTCAAGATGCCGACCATGTCTAATTTCTCGATGCCTAAATTCTAATTAATTGAATAACATGCGGCGGAAGTGCATGCAATAAGCGGACGCTTCCGCCGTACTTTTGAACAAGTATGTGGTTTTGAAAAGAATAAATATAAATAATGTGTACTAACCATTAAAGGATAGTTTATGAATCGCAAGATAGCCCAAAAGATAATCAGGTCACACGAGATTACGGGAAGAACTTTTATGTCGCCAAGACATACGATGAAGGAGCCTGACTACAAGTTAGGGGATACCGTTAAGTTCAATGCAGGATATCCGATTATGGACATACATGAAGGCGTAGTGTATGTTGTTGACCGCTACGGCACTTTCGGGCAAAGCGAAGAGCCGTCCTACGATATCATGGTGGAATCCGAAAATTGTCTTTACAAGCACATACGAGAAAGTTTAATCATAAAAGATGAGGATGAATAATATGTCTAATGAAACGAATGATAAGATAATATTCAATTATCTTACACGCGGAGGCGTAATAGGCAAGGAGGTGAGGGAAACGCTTGATTACATGTATTCTCTCGCACGACCTGTCATAGAAAAGCCGTTTCTTGAAATATGCAGGGAGCTTGACGAAGAGAGAAAGGCTTGCGGTGGTGACGAGAATTGGCGCAAGGACTACTGCGACGGCAAATACCTGTATCCATCGGACTTCTATTATTTGCCTGCGGAAGTGCAGAAGGTGATAAGGGAGAACCGTCAGGAAGCATACGGCATAAGCACCCATTGGGAAGATGCTATGGAACATCTTATGGATATACTCTACAAGGGCGGCGGAATACGCGAAGTGCATACGCCTACGGAGTGGAGTAACGGAGAGCCTGTCCGCCATTGCATAGAAGTTGAAACGATAGATAAGATAATCGGTGATGAAGCTGCGGAGAAGCTGAAGGACGTCCTTGACGGCTACAAGCGGACATACCGCTGGGGGCTTCGTGATGTTAATCAGTTCATGTGGCTCTGCTGGGCTGCACCAAGTACCAATCGCGAGCTCGTGAAGAATGCATGGAAGGATGCCTTCGGGGTGGATGTTGAAATTCCGGATGACAGCGAATGGGCTGATGAGTTCTATGCAATAGACGAGCCGATGGATGTTGCGGATGACGATGAAGGCGGAGAAGAAAATAACGAATAGGATATGAAAACGTTTCTGCTCATATTCACAATATTCTGGGGAGTGCTGCTGTTCACAATGCTGTTCTACCGCACGTACTTTATGATATGGGCGTTGAAGAACAAGACCAAGTTCTCCGATAAGACCTTGTGGGCTACAGGGGCGGTGGTGCTTCTTTTTTCAATACATCTTGGTTTTCTGCTTGTAGAATGCGGTGTAATATGACGAGTGAATTAACTGACGAACAGAAGTCGCTTATCTGCCGTATATCCGCAGATGAGGAAAGCGGAGGTCATCTGCTGCGCGAGCGCGGCAATGATTATTATGAGATGTGCCGTCTGATATATTCGCTTCGTGATGATTACGAAACCAGACCGCGCTCCATGTTCGAACAGGAAGTGCTCGACTATTATAGGGGTACGAAATCCCCCGAATTTATGGCGATGTACGACGAGAAGTATAGTTGTGCGTCGTGAGAAAGATAGTGCGAAATATGCGCTATAATAATATAATTTTGACGAATGAAAAGTCGTGTTAATGGAACATTCAAGCCCGCTGCGGTGAGCGTGATAGATGATAACGGAAATGTATATGAAACCATATCTGCGGTTGCGCGGAAGATAGGGGTGGCGAATAGCACAGTCGGAAGACGGATAAAATCCGATGGATATTATGAGCATAAGGGTGTCAAGTATTATTTCAATAAGGCAGGCAAGGGCGGAGTCGTTAAGGTTAACGACAATCAGGTTGTTGACCAGAAGGAGTTTGATGAGTTCAAGCGCATGAAGGACGTGCAGAGCCTTGGATTTGCGCAGTACTCGTTCAATTATAACGGCTTCAGCGGCAAGTCAAGGCGTTATGCCGTCGCGCTGTTTTCGGATGCGCATATAGAGGAGACGGTAAATTCCAACTCCGTGCTTGGCTTGAATGAGTACAATATCAATATTGCGGAGAAGCGAATTCAGAAGTACTTTGTAAATCTTGTGAATTGCATTAATGCCGATAATGTGAGCGAACTCATATTCGCAAGCCTTGGGGACACTATTTCCGGATATATACACGAGGAGCTTGCCGAGTGCAACGGGCTGTCCCCGCTTGAGGCTACATATAAGGCGCAGAGCCTTATCGCGTCCGGTCTTGAATATATCTGCAAGAATACGAAGCTTGCATCCATAAAGTTCATAGGCATCGTGGGCAATCATTCGAGAACAACGAAGAAGATACATCATGCAAACGGCTTCAAGTTGAGCTACGAGTGGCTTATGTACAAGAATATCGAGGACAGGTGCAAGTCACTTAACCTTCCGATAGAGTTCGCCATACCTGAATCGGAGGTCGCCGTGGTCAATACGCCCGACAACAAGAAGTTCATATTCGCGCACGGTTTCCAGATAAAGGGAAGTGGCACGGGTACGGTGTGCGGGATATACCCAGCACTCAATAGGCTCTCTATGAAGTGGAGGCAGGTGTTCGGTCAGGACAGGGTGTTCATCGGGCATTTCCACCAGTGGGTTTCTATAAGCAATGCTGTGGTCAACGGCTCGATAATCGGCTATAACACTTTCGCCCTTTCCAACGGAATGGCGTTTGAGGAACCCTGCCAGTATTACGGGGTGTTCGACAACGAGATGGGAGAAGTGCTTGAACGCAAGATATACTGCAAGTGATTTCTTGTCATTTCATTCTATATGAAAAGACCCGGTGGAAACGCCGGGTCTTGTTTTTTCTTTTCGGGATTGTCCCTTTAGTTTTCACAGCATAGTATCAAATGTGTATCGGGGTCGCCTTCACACTGCAAATCGGCGACATACATCTTTATATTTTTTGATAGCCAGCGTGCACTCCACTGGTATTCAGCTCCGTGGTGCTCATATATATACAAGTCGTCACTCTTAAATTTGTATGACCATGTTCTTACCCGGTCGGCGTAATATATCTCCGCTTTCACGTTGTTTAATATGTAATCCGTGACCTTTGATATGTTTTTGCACGATTTCTTATTAAGGTCATTTATTGATGTGTATCCGTAGAGGCAATCTTCCAAATCATCATTCAGTTGTGCGGTTCCTTCAAAATCACCCCCAAAGGTATATGTCTGGTACGGGTCAACACCAAATGTATCCTCTATATCACCTTCTCCCTCACGCAGCTCACTTGTCTGGCAAAGCACTTTAATAAAATCTCCTGCCACAAAATCGTTTAATGGGGGGTAGTGGATTTTTGTCATCATAAGCACAAGGTCATCGTCAGTCATCTTACCAAGAAGTTCTTCTCGGAAATCATCATAGTCCTTATCGAACTCATAGCACATATCTTCCGCGCAAAATTCTTTATTATGACCGTTTCTCCTCCAGTCATCAAGTATCTCGTCCACTGAATGAAAAACACCATCGTCGTTTGTTATTCTCCGTGATTTGTTTTCATTTACGAAATCTTCAGTTCTTAAAATGTGTGTCATGTTCGGTTTAAAATTATATATTGATTTATTTATTGTGCAACTATATTCTTATGTCGGCATTCACTCTGACCAATTTTCTGTATCCGATACGCTTGAGTTCGGCTAATAGGTCGTTTACTGCCTGAGTATCGCTGCTTGTTACATCTTTTGTGCGGTTCATCATATAGTCCACAGAAGCGTCGGAGTGCTGACCTATGTGCGAGTAGCATCCGATGTATTCCCCGTTCATCTGGTCGGGGAAGAATGCTATAAGCTGTCCGTTGTATTCCTTTCTTATGACCACATACGTTTCGCTTTGGCTTTCATTCATTGATTGCTCGAAGTTGCGTTCAAGGGCGTTTATTGCGGATTTCTTGAAATCGCCCCACCAGTCCCTGAATGTGAGTGCATCTTCCACGGTAACCGTTTTCTTGTATTCCTTTTCGGCATCGGATTCCAATGCGTTCACGAGCTGTTCAGCCTTCGTGTATTTCTTCGGGTTGTCGGCAATCGCCTGCGCGGCGGTGTCAAAGAACCAGCCTTGCACTTTCACTATCTGCGCCCTCGCCTTTATTGCGGACAGCAGACCTTCGTTTACCGGGTTGCTTATGAATTCGTCAATTTTTTTAATGTACTCCATGTGTAGAAAATATATTATTATTTTATTTATATAATGCTATGGATATTCTGTTATTTTTCAATATATTGGTATTATAATAAAATGAAGAGCGAATATGATAATTGAAGAGATGCGTGAAAGGCTGTCGCATGACGGCTATGATGGAGTCATATTGTTTGACAATCAGAGTTATGACAAATCATTGATAGGCGTAACGGCTGACGGGCGTGCCGTCTATGATTACGATAGGATGGTTGCGGAGTATATGGAAGATAACGGCTGTGATGAAATGGAAGCAATTGAGTGGATAGATTATAATACGATAGGTGCGGTAACCGCCGGCGGTTTTCTTCCGATAGTTCTTATTCGTAACGATGATGACGAGATGGTGGATGCCGTAACGGATGAGAAAGTTGATATTGCGTATCGCATACAGGCTGCGTGATTATTTGTATTGCATATAGGCTGAATAAGCCCGGTGGGAGCCGGGCTTATTATTATGCTTGTTCCGAATATTAGAATTCTTCTTCGTATTATAAATAATGAAGAAGATATTTTTTTTGTTATGGGATATACGAGTACATACAGGAATTTCGTTAATGGTTCAGGGCGGAAGCCGAGCAAGCCGATGAACGAATATGACGAGTACGGGACTTTTGATTTCAGTGACCCGTTCGGTGAGTTTCTTAATAGCGATAATGCATCGGTTGTAATATTGTCGGCGCGCGGAAAGTCCGGATATGCGGCTAATGATACTATTGAAGTATGGGAGGACTTCCTGCAAAAATGTGAAAGGATGGCGAGCAAGAGTGACGGCGGGTGCAAGATTTCAAGAAGCAGCCGCAATAAGATGGCGTACAATATGGTCGTATATGAAATGAACGGCTCTACCATTGCCGATATTGATTTCTTCATAGTGTATTTTAATGAAAAGAAAATCCGCTACATGCATGAGCTTTTGTAGGCGGAAGATATAATATATTTTAAGTTATGGCAGATAATATTAATAGGGGGGGGCTTCGGTAAACTTCCAGAATGGTTCTGATGACGCGAAAGCATTTTATGATGTTTCAAATGGTGCAATGTATTCTATGGAAATGGTTGCTGATGCCATTGCCGAGAATAAGCCTATCAATGCGGGCTCGGAGATAAGCAATGCCTTCAGCGGACTCAACGGCTTCCTTATTGAAAATGTATAATACCGACTTATTCGCTGTTTGTCGGATATTGTGAAAAGGAACATGTTATTGAAATGACAAGTTCCTTTTTTTTCAATATATTATAAGTGATGTTTAATGGCATCGCTTATTTTTTTTGTTAAATTTAAATATATGATTATGGCTGCCGTAATGATTATGATTGTATTTCTGGCGTTCAACGCAGCTCTTGTTTGGGCTGTACTTAAGTTGAGAAAGTATGTGCGCACGCAGACGTGGATTGTTGCATTCCTATTTTACTGCGTGGCTGCTGTTCTGTTCGTAGCCGGGAACTATGCGATAGCATCCGTTTTCATTAATCTTCTGCGATAGTGTGAACGATGCTTATAATTTCAATATATTATGATAAAGAAGATTGAATGACAATGGACAAGATGAGTAGGAAACGGGCGATGCATGCTGCAATATTCGCACTTATGCTGCTGACCATGATAACCGTGATAGCGGTAACGCCTGCGTATTTGATATCATCGGTTGTTCTGTGCATCCCTGCAAGGTTCGTATGCCTATGCCTATGGATTGCGGATGGACGCGAATATACTCTTGATAGGTTCAGGGTAAGCAGCATATACCAGAGCATATTGGATTGGTTCTCCGATTGGGAGAGTGAGAATGCAAGCGCAACTCCGGAATGCACGGAATGCGAGTTCTTTTCTCCGCATCTTGAATCGTGCGGACGTACGGGCTTATGCTGGAGAGATAGCGTGACAAAGGAAGTACCCGAAATGGATGCGGTAAAAAGAATAGGATGTTTTACATATAGAAAGCAGGATAATGGAACCGTTTTGTGAATTGAAGGACACGGAGAAATACCCGAAGGTCAATACCGAGATTGTTAATGAAATGCATAGGGATATAAGCAGTCTTATGGATAAGACGAAGTGGTACTTATTCCCGAAGGATGAGAGCAGGAAGCGTGCTGTAATAACGAATAGGCTGCTTGACATTTTCTCCCATCATCTTGAGAGCAATGTGTATTTGTACGGAAGCTGGCGTGATGCGTACAGCAAGACAGGCTCGAAGCGTGATGAAGATGTTACAATGAAGTTCAAGAATATACTTGAGACGGATTTCGCGAATATCCGCAGTTTTGTCAGTAGTGCGAACGACGGCAATTTTCCGAACAGCGTCATGCTTTGGGATGGAAGGGGCTACAGCAGATTTACTGCGATGTATCGCGGCGATACTAATCCGGCGAAGGTATGCAGGGTTATCGGACGAAGCTGCGTTGAAGATGAAATAAAGCGTGTGAAGAATATCATAAAATGCGGCGGTGCATGGTATTACGATGATATGCTGAAGGAGCTTAAAGGCGAGAAGAATGGCGGGTACTATATCATTGTGGATGATGCCGCAGTTGATATGAATGATATTCCTATGGAAGTGCTTGATTTTGATGTTAATGAAAAATAGACGGATATGATAGTTTATTGGTTAAGCGTAGCGGTTACATTTGTGGTGTTCCTATGGATAATGATAAAGGATATCAAGTATGATAATATACGCGGACGTCGTCTTGCCGTAGGCTTCTTATGCATGGTGTACTCGGTGGTCGGCATAGTGCATGGTGCGACTGTTGTGCCGCGTGCGATGGATTTCAGACATAAGTATGTGGTGGCTTTCTGCAATGCAGAAACCATTAGGGACGGATGCGCCCCGATGGATTCATGCACGAAGCGTGCCTTGATTGATGATATAGATGAAGTGAACGAGCATATCATATTCAATCGTAAGTATAACGGGCATTGGTTTCTTGGTGCGCTATGCACGGATATGGTGGCGGAGCTTCCGATTATTAACTATGACGAGTAAAGGCTTATGATGACTTTTGTGTACTTATTGATTTATATAATCCTGTATTTGATAGGCATGTTCGCCATATCGCTTATGTACGATGAACTTGGGTTATTCGATAAGCGCGTAAATTGGCAGTATGCGCTGAATATTGCCGCAAAACTGTTATGGTTCGTTTCGTGGATTGTGGTCGTTATCTGGTACATAATCAAGTATCTTATTAAGATGATTATTTTTCTATATAGGAGTGTATTCGGGCGATGAACAGAAGGGTATGCATAAAGATTATCAGGCACGGCAGCCGATACCCCGATAGCGTGGTGCGGAGTGCAAGGCGGAAACTTCGTGCGGCTTACAACAGGGCTTGTAGAAAGGATTTCAGAGATTTGAAGAATGCATCCGAGTGATGCATTTTTTTTTGTATTATTTGGAATTATAAATAATATGATGCATCATTTTATTTGATAGGCGGATAATACAATGGCTGAAAATTCTAATTTAATCACGGGATTCGGAGATATGTTCAACGGCTATAATGGCGGTTGGAAAGTATCAGGTACGGCTCTTCCGAAATACTTATGGAAGGAAGATGGCGTGCAGAAGGAGGAAGTTGAATCCGGTGAGGGCAAGACGGCATACAAGCGTACGGTCATTACGGATATTGAGTCCCGTGATGTGTATGCCCCGTATTCGCTGTTCTCCAATCATAAGCTGTTCTCATACGCAGGCATAGGCGGTGCAGCAGGCATGTTCGGCAATTATGAATCAATGGGCAGCCGATACGATGATACCAAGCTTGCACGTTACGGGGCGGCTAAACAATGGCAGGATGCCGAACCTACTTACGCCAATATCATGGAAGCCTATCAGGGAATAGATGCTGCACGATACAAGATACAGGACTTCATATACAACAAGTATTACGGGGCTATTCCTCCCAACTACCTGATTACGCTTCGCCGCTATGCTAATCCATGTGATGATATTCCGTTCACATTGGCGTGGGGTGAGCTTCTGCATCAGGCTATATATCCGACAAGCGTCATGCTTCCAGTTGCAACGGCAACTACATATATGAGCGAGGTGGCTGGCAATAAGCTTGATGACATTATTTCGATGGGTTGGAACATGAAGTTCACGGATACGGAAAGTGAAGTTCAGGTAATCAAGTCCAATACGCCTGGTGCGACGTCCTTCGGATACGGAGCGAAGTTTAACGATAAGAACGGTGGAAACTTCACGAATGCGTTTAACTCCACTATGTCCAATCTGTTTACGGGAACCAATTATACTTATGCGCAGCAGACCGTTGCTGCGGAGTATGCCCAGATGGACCCGATGGAGAAGTATTCAAAGTACACTGTCGGACCCTTGGATGTGATAAAGACAACCAAGAAGCGTGATATGGGCTTGGAGTTCGCAAACGATTTTTCATTGAAGTTCGCATACGAGCTGAAGTCGCTTCAGTATGTCAATCCGAAGATGGCGATGCTTGATATAATATCCAATATGATTTCCATGGGAACGAACAGCGGCTCGTGGTGGGGTGGTGCTGTAAGATACTATGGTAACGGCGGCGGATACGGAAGGCAGATAGGTGATGTGGATGCTTTCATGCGGGGCGATTACGCTGGATATTTCAAGAGCGTTGCAGCCAATATAAATGAGTCCATAAAGGGTCTTAACGGAGGTGCCGAAGTAAAATCATTCGCGGATGTAATCAATGTGATAGGTAACTTCCTGAAGGGTGCTGCGCAGAATTTCCTTGGCTCGCTTATCAACGGAAAGCTTGGTCAGGTGGCGGCTCAACAGCCTGCTCATGCGCTTTTGGACGGAGCTCCGACAGGCTATTGGCATGTTACCATCGGCAACCCGCTTAATCCGATACTGATGATGGGTAATATGGTGTGCAAGAAGGTTGAGATGAAGATGGGCGGCGGACTCGGCTGGGATGATTTTCCAATGGAATGTAATTTTACATGTTCGCTTGAACATGGCAAGCCCCGTGATGCAGGCGATATAGAATCCATGTTCAACGCAGGTCGCGGACGCATTTATCTTCCTCCGTATCTTGGGTCGATAGATGGTGCTTCCGAAGCTGATAAGGCTCGTCATGAAATTGCGGAAGCAACGCTTGATGCCGAGGTTAATCAGACTAATCCTATGACTATGCCGCTTAAGGCGAAGCCGTCGAAGGGTGCAAGGTATGCGAAGGAAAGCGGATACAGGACTTTGGATAATACTATCGATAGCCTCGTTAAATTAACACGATAATATGATATGAAATATATAGAAGCACGATGTCTCCGTATCGGGCTTCTTTTTATATGGGTATTTTTGTTATCTCAATTCAGTCGTTTGGGATGGTTTCGTGATTGAGACAAATATAAATAATGTAAGGAATGAACATTATAATAGATGGTTTAAGATTATGTTTGAAGTTATATTAACGGCAGTGATAACACTTGTAACCACGCTTGTTCCGGGCGGTATAATCTTCTACAGACAGAACAAGCGCATAAAGAACGCCGAAGCCAAAGGTAAGGAGATTGAAAATATTGCACGCATCATTGACCAGTGGCAGGAGACTGTTGCGGAACTCAAGGATGAGAAGGAGGAAATCAAGAAGGATAAGCAGGATGTTACGGATAATTATAACAACCTGATTGTGTCATATCGGAATGAACTTAATAAGTACGAGGAGCTGATGAAGGAGAATAAGCGTCTTGAGCTTGCAAATCAGGAATTATGCTGGTGGAAATGCGTAGTGCGCGGATGTCCGAATAGGAAGCCGCCTCGGGTGATAGATGAGATGGAGGAGCACATCGGTGAAGATGTTGATAACGAGAAGGATTAATTAAAATAAAAGGTAAGATGGTAACATTTCAGGAGATACTGGAGCAGAACGGCATTGAGTTTCTTGATGCCCTTATGAACAACTATCTTGTGGTTTACACGAAGAAGAATTGCAGCGTGTTGAGTTTCATGCGCTGCGGAGAGGAACTTAAGTTCTTCAAGGGCAATGACAAGGAGGAAATAACTCCGCTTAATATTGCAATCCATAATTATTTCGAAGAAGGCATAAATTACATACGCAGGGCGAGCAGCATATTCTTCAGGGAGTTCCCTGAGAACTGGCTGTTCAAGCTTAACTATTATCCGAATGTATCAACCGATGTGAGTGCAGTCGGAAGCAATGATAATCTTTTGGAATTATCCGCTATGGTTTCGGAGAACGGGGCTATCATGAAGGAGGAAGCCATGCTTTCGCCATGGGCTGAAAGGCTCGGCGTGGGGTATGTAAAGCCAGTATTCAGCGGCTTTCTTAATGAGTTCCAGAAGAGCAAGCTGTATGCCTACATAAAGGAGCCTGTACTGAATGCCGATGTTTCGTTCAGCGCATATATTATGAGCCTGCTTAATCCGAGTGTTAAGCCCGAAGATTCCGAAGGCTATTATTTCAACTTCTACAAGAACGGAAGCAAGAAGGCAACTGCGTTGAAGCTTATAGACCCTATGATTGCAGCGTTGACGAAAAAGACCAGCGGACATGATGTGACGAAGGATAGCAATACATCCGAACTTGTGCTGCTTAACTTCGTATGCTGGCTGAAGACGGTTGACCTTGATAAGTATAAGGTTGACGGGGATGATGATGACAGCCGTTATCTTGACTTGATATGCAAGCTTTTCAATGACTATATAGATGCTGAAAGTGCGGTTTATAAGTCCTACATTAAGGAGAGCTTCAATTTGATAAACTTCGATAGGATTACAAACGATAGGACTCGTGAACTTCTGAAGGCGCATCCGCAGTATCAGGAGCCTTTCCAGATTATTGCAGGCAGCTTCAAGGCGCAGAAGGATATTGATTATGTTAATCCGACATCGCTTATGAACAGCGAAATAGTGACTTCGTTCAATAATGAGGTTGACAGCATAATGAAGAAGGTTTCCGTGGCGAATATGACGCAGAAGGAAATCAATCCGAGCAAGCCGCATGGTGTGAAGGACGAGCCGAAGGCTGAAGTTCCTGAGAAGTTCCTTACATTCCTTGATTTTATTTCACAGGATAAGGATAGCGATTATGTGAAGTCTATGGAGCGAGCGAAGGACGAAGATAAGCCGAAGCACGAATCGAAGCCTGAAGTAAAGAAGGACGATAGCAAGTCCGAAGAGAAGAAGGACGATAAGAAGAAGGACGATAAGAAGAAGGAAGGCGGAGAAGACAAGGGTAAGGATAAGGAAGAGAAGAAGCACGAAGAGAAGAAGGATGATAGCAAGCCCGAAGAGAAGAAGGACGATAAGAAGGAAGAAGGTAAGGGCAAGGATGAAAAGCCCGAAGATGAAAAGGGTGATGAATCCGAAGAGAAGAAGGACGAAGAGTCCGAAGAAGATACCGGCGAAAAGGACAATGGGGAAGAGAAAGGTGATGATGGAAGCGACAGCGATAATGCCGACGGCGGTGACGATAGCGGGTCGGATAATGGCGGAAGCGATGAAGGTGCTTCGGATGGCGGCGAGAAAGCCACGAAGAACAATAAGAAGAACGGCAAGGGGAAAGATAAGGATGGCGAAGACGGAGGCTCGTTCAAATTATAAACTATAAATTGTTACATATATGATACACATAAGAAGAATAGATGAGATGTTAGGTGTCGGTGCAGAAGGCAGGAAGGCACTTGAAGACATGTATCTTGGAAAGACGATACGGATAACTTATCTTAAGGACGAAGATGACCGATACATTGGTCGCGAAGGGGTTGTGAAGCATATTGACGATATTGGACAGCTTCATGGCACATGGGGCAGTCTTGCCGTTATTCCCGATGAGGATGCATTCGAGATAGTTGGAACGAACGAGAGCAGACTTTATGAAATGGCTGCTTGGGCGCATTCCAAGGAAACTTTTGGTGTGCTTGCAGGAACGCTTATGGAAAGCGTTGTTGAGTGCTGGAAGGCGCATTTGCTGACGGGCAGCTACGCTGCGCATGAAGCCCTTGCCGAATACCAGAGCGATATGATGAAGCTTGCTGATGGTCTTATCGAAGCGTATATTTCCATATACGGAAAGGTCGGCTTGAACTTCATAAATACGCTGAAGTGCGATGAGCCGATGGCGTATGCCGCTTCCCTTAAGGATATCACATTGAAGTACAGGTCGGTATTCTCCGAAGACCCGACCATTGAAAGCAAGATTGACGATGTGCTTGGTGCGATAGATACATTACTTTACAAGCTGAAGAATTTATCATAACGAATAATGAATAACGGTACTTTGACACGAAAACCACTGCTTGATGACGGCTGCCGCGATATTGGAGCTGCGACCATCAAGTATGATGACCTGCTTAAGATAGAGGCGGGCGTGCATATCGTTACGAAGGAAGAAGCCGGGCGGCTTGATAGGATAGCGTGGAAATATTACAGCGGAATTGATAAGCTTGATGCGCTGCTGTGGGTAAACGATATATACAATCCGTTTGCGATAGACGAGAAGGATATACTTTACATTCCGACCATAAAGGATACCAATGCGTTCTATAAGCAGCCCGATGAAGTATCGTTCCCTGATTCGTCCGAGTCAAGCACCAATAGCCTTATCGACTCGGCTGCAAAGAAACTTAATGCAGGAATGAAGCTTACGAAGCAGGAAAGCCTATCGCTTGGTGCAAGCGAGTACGGCGGGCGCAAGAACGATATCCGTAAGCCGAATGAGCTGCGCGAAGGTGAGGTTACGAAGCGTGTTGAAGGAGGTTCGCTTCTGCTTGGTATCAATATATAAATAATTAAATTTAGAATTAATATAAAGATAATAATATGCAGTATATTAAGAAATTCGAAGAGTTTGTTAACGAGAATCAAGGATTCGGTTATCGCGATAACGGATGGTACGGCAATTCAATGAATGAAGGCTTGTTCAACAGGGAGCCAGCACCAGATGCTCCGACTGTTGCTATTACGGCTGATTTCATTCGCGAAAGCTCAACCGACCAGATAAGTGATGCGTTTGCAGCAATACTTGCAAATGCAATGTATAACTTCGGCTACGATGTAGGAGCTGCAATTGATGCTGTAATTAATGGCGCAAAGAAGGGCGGAGAAATCATGAAGAAGGGTTTGCTCGATGTTCTTGACGAGCTTAAATCGGATGCCGAAGCAGCAAAGAAGTTCATTGAAGGTGTCGGTAATATGATAGTGAAGGCTCTCAAGGGAGGCTTTGATTATGCGAAGAAGGCTGTTACCGCAATTCCTAATCTTATAGTTGCATCGGTTGCATTCCTCGTTAAGCTTGGTGTTTCGGGGTTTGACATTGCAAAGGATGCACTGAAGAAGGTTTATTCCATGATAGCGGATTTGGCGAAGAAGGCTTACGAAGAAATATCATCCAAATTGAATAAGGCTGGTGATGCGCTTGAGAATGCATACAATGCCGTTAAGGACAAGATGGTTATTTTCTCGAAGGTCTGCTGGGCTATACTTCTTATGGTAGGAAAGAAGATAGCGGGTGCAGCTGAGGCTTTCGGCGGATTCCTTAAGCAGATATTCAACGATGCGAAGGATAAGGCTGCTGCGGCAGTATTGGTTGTAAAGGAATGGCTTTCGGCAAAGGCTGACGATGTTGCCAATTATGTAAAGAGCGTGGCTGGCAATATAGCCGACAGCATCAAGGAAGCATGGAAGGGATTAACCAAGAGCGTCCGCAAGGCGTACAATGAAGTTGCCGATAAGCTTAACGATTGGATGAACAGCATCAAGGTTGCAATGAATAAGATAGGCGAGAAGATATCGGAGCTTGCTGGCAAGGCTGGTGATAAGCTCATATCGGTTAAGGATGCAACCGCATCGGCTGTCATAAAGAAAGGCGTCAAGGCATTGAATAAGAAGAATTATCCTTTGGATAAGGTAATCGACATGGTAACCAATGCCTACAACGAAGCATTAGTTACTGACAGATACGGCAATGTAATGCTTAATGAAAGCCTTTATGAGTTCAGTCTTTCAATGATTGACTAAAATTGATTCATATACTAAAAAAAATTAAATTACACTTGGAAGCATGTGGTAGCGCATGCTTTTTTTATAAATAAGATAGTATATAATATATTTGATTATGGTACATATTAAAAGAGTTGACGAGATGATGGGAGCTTCGCTTTACGGAGGCAATGGTAATGGTCGCATAACATACGATTCCGAATTGGGTTATAATCCTGATGAGTACATACCTAAACTCTTCCGTACAAAATCGGCATATATGAAATATGAAGGATTTTTGCAGATTGCCGCTGATGAACTTGGCTTCGATTTGACCATAAAGCCCGCTCCGTATATTGGAAGGGGCAACTATATCAAGATACACGGTGAGCATTTTTCAGCGGGCGGCACGAAGGATGGTGAGTTTGAATTGTTTTGGAAGACAAAGAATGATGTTCCCGTATCAACATATCTTCGTAACGAAATGAATGTCAATAAAGTTAATTACGCGATTGTGAGCAGGCTTGCCGATGAATACCAAAGTCGGTATGAATAAGATATAAAAAAACGGATATTTAGGAAAGCCCGATTATTGATATGGTCGGGCTTTTATTTAATTATCGAATGTACGCAAAAAAATTCGATATATTATGTGTGGACTATATAAATAAGATGAACTCTTAATTTATATTCTGATGGAAGATAATTCCTTTAATAAGGAGAAGGCGATGAAAGGCGAACCCGTATGTACGCGCGACGGGAAGCGTGTGAGAATAGTATGCTGGAATGTACGGAATGATAACTTCCCCATTCTTGCGCTTGTGATGGATAAGGACGGAAGGGAGCATCCGTATGCGTACACGGATAACGGAAGGGTTGTCACGGGCGGGCTTCGCTTGGAAAGTGACCTTGTCATGTATGACAAGAACGAAACGAAAAAGAAAATGTACGATAAGATGCTAATGATTAAGTTTATTTTCAAGGACTGCGTGGGTGCTGATTTTCTTGAAGGTGTGCGAGGGAAGTGCCATGATACGATAACGGCTAATATTCTTGGCGATAGGGAGCTTCTTATATCCGTTCCGTACAAGAAGCCGCCGGAGCTTTATTCGTATATAAATGCGCTCGCAGCCGAATGTTCCAAAGGCTTAATCCATGATTTCAAATGCGTATATATGGATAAGGAAGAGACTTTCGGGGAATGCGGATACTATGAAACATTCAGGGGGGTGCTGCTTGGTTCGAGATTTGTAAACAAGGTAAGGCAGACCAAGACCATTAGTGAGTTTTTCAGCAAGGATGATATAAGGTTATGCGTAGGCTGCTGATATTATTAGCCGTTCTGCTTCTGCTGTCGGCTGGATGTTCCGCAGTATATACGGAAGGCTTGTACCATATAGATACATACGACGGTTCGGATATGATGAATGACGGGTATCCGATGGCTGATTCGCTTCATTACTTCCGTGATGTCGTTAATGGGATAACAACAGAAGATAATAAACATATTCAAAAGTAGTCAAAAATGTTCAAAACTAATCCGTATAAATATATTATAGTTTAATAATAGAAACCGAAGGAGATGGCGGTTTCAAATATAACATAAGATATATAATGGTCATAGACGGCAAATATACAAAGACATTTAGGTCAAACGAGTTGACCCGCCAGAAATACGGCGAGTTATATTCGTTTGCCGTTATGCTTCGTGACCATAAGAATCTTGTCTCCGAATGTGTATGCAGTAATCTTGAACACTATCTGGAATACTCCAAACTTGACTTTTTAAAAGAGATGCGTTCAAGATACAAGGACGCTGTTCCGAGTTCGTTTGACGTTCAGTTATATACCCAAGTGTTCAACTGTTATCAGAACAAGTTTGAAGCAATCCGCAAGCATCTTGAATTTGAAATAGTGAGTTTCAATGGATTTGAATTTTACAAGCGTGACACCAAGAAAAACAAGAAAAGTGACTTGAAGAAGGTTGTGACAAAAAAGAGTAAAACGCCTCTTTCAATCTGTCTGACATACCTTGCAAGATACGGAAACGAGAACACGCTTGACTACATCAACAAGCAGTTGGAAACCTGTGATGACAAGAAACGAGACTTCTACAACAACATACTGCGTTGCTGTGACAAGTTCGGGTTTGACAGACTTATGGAACTCGCTTTACGGAAACGAAACAGAATCATTAAGCGTTATTCCGAGCATCCGATAGAGTTCAGGTCTTTGTCATTCGGAGGAAGGTGCAGGAAGACGAGAATCATTGACTATAACAAGAAGTTCGGTTCGGTAATCAACTCTTTTGTTAGTCTGTCTGGAATCGGAAGGAAGTCATTTGTCATACCCGTGAAGTTCAACAAGGACTGGCACGGCAGTATGAACGACAACTGCAAATCCAATCCCGACTATGAATATGTATTGACGTTCAATGAGAAACGACATCAAGTGAACATCAACTTGTGCAAGGACGGAGAGAGATACATACCAGATGCAGGTGACAACGTGGTTGGCATTGACGTGAACTGCAAACATAATCTGTTCAGTCTGTCAAATGAAACCACCTACGACTACAACCGACAACTTGTAAATGACTTCTGTAAACTCTCGTTGGATGTTGATGAACTGAAGAAAGACAAGAACTACACCATCGGCAAGCGCAAGCAATGGAAACTTGACACGTTGAAGATGAAGATGGTTAAATCCGAACAGCAACTCATTTCAAAAATGTGTAAAGAATTGATGTTGGGTGGCGTAAACCATATCGTTATGGAAGACCTTGATAACGGATTCGGCAGGTGCTATGTAAAAGACAAGGACAACGATGACATAAACTACAACAGAAAGGTGAAGTTCCTTGGATTGAGTTCACTGAAAGATGAGGTTGAACACATTGCAAGGAAGTACGGTATTGCTCTATCAACAGTGCATGCAAGTTACACAAGCAAGATGTGCCCGATTTGCGGTTGCATTGCCGATGAGAACAGACCTAACCAAGAAACCTTTGAGTGCGTTGAGTGCGGACATACAGACAATGCAGATTTCAACGCATCGAAAATATAAGGAACAGAGTGACCGTAACCGTGTTACGTGATTCGCTCTTAAAACAACTTGGCAACGGTGCTTACGAACCGAGAAAACTTAAACGTGAGAAGGTAAAGGATGTGCTGCTGTCGTTCCGAAGAAGTTTGATGGATAAATCAGATAGTGAATGTAGTGAAATTATTAACTTGAATACTTTTGACTATGTTTAATTCTTCGGAAATACGGCTTCGGCTTTGAATAGTTGCGGTTTTTCAATATATTGTTATATGGCTATTATATTGAACGATATGAACTATTACGAGAAATGCCGTTCGGAGAACGGAGATGTTACAAGCCGGCAGTATATCGAATGGCTTGGGAAGCAGCTGAAGCCGTCCATTGTGCTGAAGTATGATAAGCCGGTGCTGCACTGGCATGATTGCGTACGGCTTGCGGTCAATGGCTGTGATTGGAATTTGATAACCACCATTGAAGGCATGAAGTCCTTTTCGGATAAGGATGTTGAAGAAATAAATTACATATATGGAAATCAATAAGTTACGATGGAAGAACTTTACATCGTGGGGCAATGGGCTGAAGGAGATGACATTCAGCCGCGAAGGTATGCTTAATTTGTTATGCGGGCGGAACGGCTCAGGCAAGTCGTCCATAGCCAATCTCATAGTGTATATGCTGTACGGCAAGGTGGAAGGCTTTATGCAGTCGGAGATATCCAACCGTACGAACAGGAACTTTGAAGGCGAAATAGAAATTACATCGGGCGGCAGGAAGATAGTGATTAGGCGCGGTCTCAATCCTTCTAAGTTCGAAGTTGAAGTTGACGGCACTCCCGTTGATACGGCTGGCAAGGCGAATGTGCAGAAGTGGCTGGAAGAAGATGTGTACGGCATCCCGTATAATCTGTTCCACAATGCCGTTGTGCTTTCGATAAATAACTTCCAGTCGTTCATTACATTCACTCCGAAAGATAGGCGCAATATAATAGACCGCCTTTTCGGATACGAGGCAATCAATACCGTGAACGCCAATATAAAGGAGCAGATAAAATCATATAGGGGGAAGGCGGATGTCTTAAGCGGAAAGATAAGCGGGTATGAAAACTCAATATCGGGCATAGAGCGCAAGAAGGCTGAAGCTGAAGCGGAAGCCGCAGCTTCGCATAGGAGCGTTGAGCAGATACAGGCTGACATAAATGCCGTTACAGCGGAAGATGAGAAGTACTCGGCTGCGCGGAAGAAGATTACGGAGTACATAAACGAAGCCAATTCGAAGATAGCGGACTTGGAAGGCTCGTCTCGTGAGTACGGAGCTGATATTCGCATTACGAACCGTTCGCTTGAGCTTTATAAGAACGATATATGTCCGACCTGCGGTGCGAAGCTTGATGGTGATGAGCATAAGCACAAGAAGGATGCGCTTGTGGAGAAGCTGAACAGCGATACTGCGGAGATGAATTCCATTAACGAGAAGGTGGGCGAATATAGGGCAAAGGTGGCTGTTGCAAAGGAGAAGTTCTCGAAGGCTGATGCCAAATGCACCGAACTTATGAAGAAGTCAAGGGAGCTTGAGCGTGAGATGGGAGAGGCTGGAAGCGTCAAGAAGACAACGGAAGGCTTCGATGCAATGATAGCCGATTTGCGCAATAGCATATCCGAAGCCGAATCGGAGAAGGCTGAATTGGAAAGGAAGCTCGGACTTCTTAATATAACGCTCGGAGTGTTCAGCGAGAACGGCGTCAAGAAGTTCATAGGGGACATATACGCCCCGATGATAAACTCGTATGTCCGCGACTGCTGCGAGAAGCTTGACATAAGATACAGGATAGAGTTTGACGGCAACTACGAATGCAAGCTGTACAGCCTTGGTCAGGAAATAAACTACAAGACCATGTCCACAGGCGAGAGAAGAAAGGCTGATATAGCGGTTACGCTTGCGTTTCTGCGGATGGTCAAGCAGCGCATAGGTAACATAAATATACTCGTGCTTGACGAGATATTCGCAGGCATAGATGTGGTGAGTGTGAACAGCATGCTTGAGCTTCTGCACGATTATTCAAGGGAGTGGGGCATGAATATATTTCTCGTTCATCATGCCAATCTTGACAGTGCAAGCGTGGATAAGGTGATAGAGGTGACGAAGGTAAATGGTTTCAGTAATTTTACGGAGGAATAGGAATGGCAAGAATATGGGTTATAGGGGATACGCATTTCGGCATAAGCAATAACAGCGCGGAATGGCACGGAATTCAGCAGGAGTGCTTCGACAAATGGCTCTTTCCTCTTTGGGAGAAGGAAGTCGGCGCGAATGATGTGCTTGTTCATTTGGGCGATGTGTTTGATGACAGGCAGTCGGTCAATGTGCAGACCATGAATATGGCTATTGGCATATTCGAGAGATTGTCGAAGATATTTCATGGCGGCATTTATGTACTCTGCGGAAACCACGATATGAAGAATATCAAGAGCAATGAGGTCAATAGCCTCGCATGCCTTAAGTACATACCGTGCGTGAATATCATAACGAAGCCTGTCGTGGTGCATAGTTTGGATAACATTAGACCAAGCATGGCGTTGCTGCCGTACACCCACGATGACGAGCAGCTTAATAAATGGGTTGCCGACCATTCGGGCTGCGACTATATTTTCGCACATGCCGAAGCGGTGGGCGCGAAGTACATAATGGGAGGTTCCATGAGCGACAAGGGCATAAGATATTCGGGCAAGGCGAAGCTTATATGCGGTCATATACATTTGCATCAGGAAACGGAGCGCGGATGTCTGTTCGTAGGCACTCCGTACCAGTTGAACTTCGGGGACTGCGGCAACGACAGGGGCATACTTGTGATAGACGGCAAGGATATGAAGTTCTTGGAGAACCATGTATCTCCGAAGTTCGTCAGACTGAACTACTCGGAGATTGGACTTTACGGCGAGAATGCCCTTAACGAAATGATGCACGGCAACTTCGTGCAGATGTTCGTTACTAATGATGAAGCCGTGACGGGCAAGGCTGAACATGCAATAGCGAAGCTCTCCGAAATATCGGGCGCAAGGGATATAAGAATGTCCCCGATTGATGAAGATACCAATAAGGTTGCCGATATGGAAGTCAATGTAACGGGCAGCAGCCTTGAGCTTGAATCCATCGTTGACGAATACATATCCAATCTTCAGTATGATGATGAAACGAAGGGGAAGGTTCGCAAGCTCTCCAAATATTTTCTTTCTGCTGCGACCAAGTAGGCATGAATATAAATAATGCATGTTCTTTAATTTATTCCACCAATGGTAGATGCATGCAAATACAAGGGTATGCTTGACGCGCTCCGCGAAGCGGGCGACAAGCTGATTAGTGATAACCAGTCCCTCATGGAGTGCGGCTGGCAGGAGTTCGTAATAGGCGATAATGTGTACTTCGGGCGCAATACGGAGAACGGATACTCCCTTGATAAGGGGGTTGTCATTGGCATTGCACGCCACGAAAGACGCATGTGGCAGAATCCGAATAAGCGCGGCAGGAACAAGTACGACTATGATATCTGCAAGTATAGCATACTTACGGTGGAAACGGCAAACGGCAAGTTCGAGATAGATAGCACTTATGTCTATAAGGAGAAAACGGATGCCGTGCTTGTTCTTATTAATAACATACTTCATAACTACGAAAGTGTAAGGTGATGAAGGATTGCGGCAACGGAGTCGGTGTGCTGTCCGCATCGTGCAATGGGATATGGGGATATCACATCCGTTTCGAGCTTCTTGATGATTCCACGAAGGGCATGGCGTTGCTGCCGATAACTGACAAGATGTACTGCGTTCATTTCTTCAAGTCGCGGAAGCCGTATACGGACGACGAGATTGAACGGCTCGTTTCGTGCGTTTCGGAATATCTCAAGCCTGGTGACATGGTGACGTCTCGCGGCGGCTGTACTCCGGGCGGCTTGCATGGCGTTAAGCGTTTCGTGGGACACGGCTTTGTCAAGACGGGCGAATATTACGGCGATAGGCTTTACTGGTCGGAGCCTGAAGTGGATATGGACAAGTTCTCCAAGTGGGTTGCGAAAGCGGAGAATAATGGCGATTTCCGTGCCGTGTGCGAATGCACCGAATATACTTTGGACAGTGTTCAGCCTGTGATTTGGGAGGTGCGGAAATTATAAATATTAATAGATGGTTTTGTAAAAGAAACATAATATAATTGCATTATAAGTATGGTAAATTACATTAAAAGGATAAACGAATATGCAGGCGAAGATGCTTGTGCAAGACTCGTAAGGGATTTGAAAGATGTGATAAATGGTTATTGTTCGTACAAAAGCATGAACGATAATGGCACTCCTCTTGGTGCAGGCGCATTCCTGAAGAAATATGGTAGTCATTGTGATTATTCAATAAGGAATAAGGAATGGGATGTTGAAGAAGTATACGGCGAAAACAGGGTTGTCATAAAATGGATATCACAGGGTGATATTACATCGGAAGTGGCGAAGGACTGCCTGCTTGATATGCTTGGTGATGTTGTCGAAGATTGCGCGGATATCGGGGACAATGTAACATTAATCGCTTGGGAGCGCGGTAAGGGCGACGAGCGTCATCCGCAGATAAGTGCCGCTTGGGATACTTATAGATGCGAGTGGACTGATGTAAAGGTTAATGATGGCGGACTTCGGACAATTCCTATGCGTGAGAACTTGCAGATGAATGTGCAGGTGGATGTTGGAGCACTTGTGTCCAATATTGAATTTCAGCAGAACGACGCATCGAACTGCGAGCCATGGAGTAACGGCATGGACTATAATGAGTGGGAGAGAGAATTGAAATCATCCAATATTGATTTTAATTTCGATTGGACGCTCGATGTCAAAGGCTATCGCAATTCCTTAGTTGAAGGTTATGTAAGAACTTCCGTCGCTTTGGATGGCAATGGCGGTGCTCGCATAAGATTTACCGAGAACCATCTTTATGATGAGGATAATGGCGAGGATAGAATTATGATGATATGCCTTGTTGAGAACTTCGGTCATGATAAGATAGCCAAGCTGATATGCGATGAATTGTGGAAGGAGTTCGATAATGCGTTCTTGGATGCACTTGGAAATCCTCCGAACTATAATGTTAGTTCAATAAGAAGCATGTTCCAGTCGGATTTGGAAGAATCCATTGCAAGCGATATTTACAGCGAATTCGGAGAATAATAATACTGCCAATTAAATACACGCCGGCTCAATGAATTTTGCCGGCGTTTTTTTTGTATTTTCTTAAAAAAGAACATATAATTTCAATATATTATAAGCGTGGAAACTAAAAAATAGAAAGCAAAATGAATGGATTTCGTATGGTTGCCGATATGCAGTCGGAGCTCCGAAGGACAACGAAGGGCTCGGAGAAGGAAAGCATATTGGCTGCGTACCGCAGCAGGTTTGATGATAAGTTCCTGAAGCGCATTTGCGGCTATATCTGGGGCGATATTCGCTTCAAGGTATCATCGGAGCGTGTTGTTGAAAGAAGCCGTGAAATAGCGGCACAGGCGGCGGAGCCGCTGAACGATGAAACGCTGTGTGCGTTTTTTGAATCGCTTCCGGACTATAATGGAAGCAATGAAGCCGTTGATAGATGTGCGCAAGTATATAATTGGCTTTGTGCGAATTATCCCGAAACGGCTTGTCTGTTCCTTAATATACTCGATAAGGATTTCAGCTGCGGTGTGAACCGCAGGCTGATTGAGAAGGCTTACCCCGACTGCGCCCCGCATGCATTTGCCGTTGCGCTCGCCAACAAGTATGCCGACTACAAGGACAAGGTGGATTTTGAAAAGGATGTGTGGTACGGAAGCCGCAAGTGCGATGGCGTTCGCTGCATTGCGATAAAGCGCAATGGGGATGTCAAGTTCTATACACGGCAGGGCAAGGAGATACTTACGCTTGCCGTATTGAAACCAGTGATTGAAAGCACCCGCATAGACAATGTTGCATTTGACGGAGAACTCTGCATAGTGGACAGCGATGGCAACGAGGACTTCCAGAGCATAATGAAGGAGGTCACACGTAAGAACCATACCATCCAGCATCCGTTCTACCAAATGTTCGATTGCATACTGCTTGAAGAGTTTGATAGGTGCGCCGGTACGGAGCTTTTGGAAGCAAGGCTTGAAAGGCTTAACGATGTGTACTCGAAGTTGTCCGAGCCAGCCAAGCGGTACTGCAAGCCGTTGTACCAGAGTAAGGTGCTTGACGCAACCGAACTCCGTATCCGTTTCTCGCAGGCGGTTGACCTTGGCTGGGAGGGGCTTATGATAAGAAAGAATGTTCCGTATGAGGGGAAGCGTACCAACAACCTCCTTAAAGTAAAGGGTTTCAATGATGCGGAGTATGTCATCGTTGACTATGCTCTCGGAGATATGCGCTTTGCGGAGGACGGCATCTGGAAGGTCGAGCACTGCCTCGCCAACATAACGATAGAGCACAAGGGTTGCCGCGTGCAGGTCGGAAGCGGGCTTACGAGGGCTGAACGGAGATACTGGACGGAGCATTGCTCGGAACTTGTTGGCAAAATGGTCACGGTGAAGTATTTTGCCGAGTCGCAGAATCAGGACGGCGGGTATTCGCTCCGCTTCCCGACAATCAAATGCATATATGACGGCAAAAGGGAAGTATGATAAATAATTAAATGAAAGGAAGTTCATGTACTACAACGCTGTAAAATTCGATACGCTTGGTGGCATGCTTGCATGGCTGAAGGCTTGCGATGAATCCGGTAGGGAAGATATTCTCATATCATGTGCATCCGAACTTGATAAGCCGTTCCTGGAGCGTGTGTACGGATGGGTGTATGGCACAAGGTTCCCCATATCGTCGCCGCGCGTGCTTAATCATCTACGCAAAGTAAGATATTTTGAGGCGATGGCTCTTGACGATGCTGAAATTGCGGAGTACATTGATTGCATATCACGAGCAAAAGCCAATGAGAATACGATTGATACATGCGCACGGGTGTACGGTTCCATAAATGCGTACAATCATGATACCGCGCAGCTGTTCCTTGATATTCTGGACAATTCGTTCGGTGGAGTGGACAAGGGGACTTTCGGCAGAGTTTTAGGAATTAAAAATTAGGAATTAAATATATTTAATCATGAAGGTAAAAATTACAAAAGTGAACAAGGAGATTTTGAGTAATCTCGTTAAGCAGATGGTGACCGTAAACAAGTTCGTCACTATGAGAATTGACAGCGAATCAACAAGCGCAATCGGGTATTTTCCATCGCACGATGTTGTGAAGATGTACAGCGTAACCAACGGAGTATTGTTCGAGAGCATTGAAGCCCACGAGAAGCCAATCAGAGTAAGCATCACCAATGGCTTGGAGATATTGCTCGCCCTTCGCAACTACCGCGACGAGGACATCGATATCATGCTTCAGCTTGATGAATCGGAAGGCGGAGAAGAACTTTATGCGTACAAGATGTCATTCGTATCCGAAAGATTGACCATTGAGCTTTCGTGCGCTGACAAAACATTCAGCGAGAAGACCATGTCTCCGCTTGCACAGGACTTGCTGGACAGACTGTTCGATACCACGAACAAGAACTGCTCCTTCGTAATTGACTCGAACAATATGGGCAGCATCAAGAGCCTTTCTTCAATAGATAAGGCTGTAAGGTCTTTCGGCTACTCAACCGATGCTGATGGTGTTGTCAGAATTTACGAGAAGCGTTACAGCGATGATGACGATGCCGACAACGACTACTATGTCTACAATATGATTCTTGTAAGGGATGCCGTAGGCGAAAGCGAGAAGCATTCGTACATGTGCAACAAGAACATATTTGCGATTATGCAGGACAAGGATTGGAATGTGGACATCTGCCGTTCCGATGGAAAGATTGTCTACAACAGCATGACTGACGAAACAACGGAGAAGGTTACCATTATCGGTGTAATTAACGATATCGCCTAATTGATGGAAGCTCTGAACAATTATCTAATCATAAGGAAGGACGAAGCGGCTAATGCCACTCCGTCCGGACTTATATTGCCTCCCTATACGGGCTCGTCTTCCGATGGGAATGTGGGTGCGCCTTACACGGGCGTTATCACAAGCATAGGCTCGGAAGTCAAGGGTTCGTATAAGGTCGGCGACCATGTTGCGTTCAGTGATTTGTCAGCACCGTATGTGCTGGATGATGGGGGCGGCACTGTTCTTATACTTGCGGATGAAGATATTGTTGCTGTAATAACGGAGGAATAATAATGACAGAAGTCAGCGTAAAAGACCTTATTGAATGCAAGCGGCTTGATACCAATATCAAGAGCCGATGCGCAGAAGTATTCGAAGAATACGTCAATGCGCATATAGTTCCGTCTGATTACACTATGGTCGGGGGGAACTACTATGTGGATGTCAATGAGAGAATGATATACTTGGAAGCCGTGCCGCTTAATGATGACTATTACAAGTATACGCTTCCGCTTCCGTTTGATGTATTCGTAAGCGATGAAGCCGTGAAGCGCGATATACTTGAAGTCACAGCGTACAGCCGGCGCACATGCAAGTACAGCATGCTTTCGGATATCAAGGGAAGGCATGTATATGTTGCAGGCAAGATGACGGGGCTTCCCGTTGACGATATATTCGCGAAGTTCAATAGGGTGGAGGGAGTGCTTGTGTCAAACGGCAACGCAGTTCTGAACCCTGCGGTCATGTGGCATTTGCAGGATACTGACGGCTTCCGCAAGGAGCAGTATCTGAATATATGCTATGCGATGATTCGCGAATGTGATACCATTGTCGTTCTTCCGTGCTATGCGGACAGCGAAGGGGCTAACAAGGAGATATCCTATGCGGAGAGCAGGGGCATGGATATATACTATCTCAATGCTTCCGATGACTCCCTTTATGTTTTGAATAAGATTAATATTAATAATTATAAGGATTAGGAATATGTTAAATTACGATGATGCAAAGGCTTTGTTTAAGGACGAATCGTTGAACGAAGTTGTTAGGAAGAATATCTATGATTTGGACGAGCGTTTTAAGCACGTTACGGAGTCCATTGCTGATGTAGATAGCAGAATGACGGAGAGCGTGGACAGGGTGTATAATGATATTAACGGAAGAATTGACGAGGTGAGCAAGTGGTTCAACGAAAGCATGCATGACGAAGTTAATGATATCCGCAATAGTATTGAGAATATTCACAAGGATATGCACGCAGCACGCAAGGAATTCTATGATTCTATGGATGAGATTCGTACGGAAATGATTAAGCTCAATAGCGATACGGCTGAACGCATTGATGATGTATTAAATACGGTGGATAAGAAGTAAAATAGTAATTATAAGGGCGATATATTGTTAAATTTGTAAAAGCGTAAAATTTATGGCAAAAGAAAAAGGCGTATTCAGCATTGCCGACTTGAATGCGGCGATGAACAAGAACTCCAAGTTCGGCGGACTTCTTGCCGATGGCGGAGGCGTAAGCAAGATTACGGAATACATCCCAACGGGCAATTATATGCTTAACGCATGCGTAAGCGGAGATTTGCTCAAGGGCATTCCGAATAATCGTTCGATTTGTATTTCGGGCGAAAGTGGTTGTCTTGAAAAAAACGAATATATAAATATATATGTATTCAAGACTTCTACTGATTATGACGGACACGAAATACACATCAAATGATTTGCTTTTTAAGAAATCAAGGAAAAGGGACTATTCAATGAAAGGTGAACTCGAATGTGCTGTGGGCTTTGATGAATTTTATCGTATTATGATAGATTCATACAATGTGTGCGCTGACACGGAACTGCTCGACCGCGAGCGTCTGGAATTGCTGTACGCCAAGTATTGCAGTGCGTTTGAGTGCAACAAGGGACATTTCGGGGAAAGGCTAATTATCAAGGACAGTGGCGGGCATAAGGTTTTGAACCCCGCTGTTGTCTTTGACAATCTTATTCCGAGAACAAAGGTTGTCACCAATGTTGACTATTATGTGAACCGTTGCTACAAGAATGCAGGCGATATGGTTCGCAGGAGGCAATCGTTGACCACCGCATCTTCGTTTGTTGAGAGATACGGCGAGGACGAGGGGATGAGAAGATACGGGGAGTTTCGTATAAACCGCAAGAATGCGTATTTGGAGAAAGGCGAAGATTACATGCGTGAGTGTGTGAAGCGTATGCGCAGGAACTCGAAGTCCTGTCCAGAGTATTATGCGGGCAGGATAAACCCCGAAACTGGCGCGGAATATACCGAATGTGAAATCAAGGAAGCCATACACGAGTACCAGACAAAAGTCGGTAATGTGTCTGCGAAGAAGATACGCGAGCGCAACGAGATGACGCACGATGTTAGTTGCAGGCAGGTTGGCTACTGGATGCGGAAAGGGTATTCCTACGACGAGTCGGTTGAGCGCGTGAAGCGGATACATGCGACCAATACGGTTGATGTGTATGTGAAGAAATACGGGTATGAGATGGGGGTGTCCGAATGGGAGAAGAGAAAATCCAAGTGGTCTGCCCGTATGCGCGAACTGAAGTCACAGTCTGGGAATGTCGGTAATTCCTATTCAAAGGCTGCCTGCAAACTTTTCGACAGGGTTATTGATGTATTGCGTGTAGAAGGCATCGTTTTCAATAGTGTCTATTACAGGGACAAGGAGTTTTCCAAATGGGATACCGAAATGGGCAGGGTGTACTTCTATGACTTCGTGATAAACGACATAAGGCTTTGTGTCGAATATAACGGCATAATGTTCCATCCGAAGGCGGGGGATTATAACTGGACTTGCCTTTTTAGCGGCAAGGGTTATGATGAAGTTATGGAGTACGACATGCGGAAGCAGGATTACATAAGGTCGCTTGGATATGAATTGATAGTCGTATGGGAGGATGATATTTTTGAGAAATCGGTTGAGAGAATTGTAAATGCTTGTAAAGGATTATTGTTTAACGAGAAAGATAACATGGAATAAAATGAATAGGGAAATTATTTTGAATGAAATGTGCGCATATCCTGAATATGACAGGTGTGTGCTTGAAAAGATGTCGGACGAAGAACTTAATGTTAAGTTCAACGAACATTGTAGAAAATATTCACAGGTCGTAAAGGCATCCGAAGTGCATAACATAAAGGGTACTGTTGCCATTGATACGCCAGACGGGTATCAACTTATCGGAGACTACTGGATTAAGGGGAACAAGGAAATCTACAGCGTCAAGGTGAACGATGTCATAACGAAGGTTTCGGGCGACCATCTTTTCCAGACAGACGAGGGATGGGTGCTTACGCGCGAACTGACCACCGACCATTCCATATTGACAAAAAACGGGTTCAGCAAGGTGCAGTATGTTCGGAAGCACAAGGAACTTGAAACGACATACGATTGGGAAGTTCTCCACGAGAACCATAGATACTGGACTAACAGCGGGCTGTCGTCGCATAACACGGGCAAGACCTACCTGATACTCAATATGTGTCGTGAAGCACAGAAGAAGGGTTACTTCGTGGTGTTCTACGATAGTGAAAATGCGGTGGATGATGAATTGGCTTCAGGCTTCGGCATAGACCTCAGCATGTTCCGCTACGAGCCTGTGCAGACTGTACAGGACTTCCGTTCCAATATTACGCAGTTCGTTGATTTGCTTATAGAGCAGAAGGAGGCCGGTAATGAAATACCGAAGGTGTTCATTGCACTCGATAGTGCCGGCAACCTTGCTACGCAGAAGGAAATTGATGATGCAAAATCGTTTTCGGATAAGTCGGATATGAGCCGTGCGAAGGTTATGAAGTCCATATTCCGTATTCTTATGAGTAAGCTCGGAATCATCGGAGGCTCCTTCGTATTCAGCAATCATATTTACAAAACCCTTGATTTGTATGCAACTACTACCCAAAGTGGTGGAACCGGGATTGTGTATGGTGCAAGTATAATTCTCAACCTTTCGAAGGCGAAGCTGAAGGAGAGCGACGGCACGCAATCGGGTATCATTGTGACTGCAAAGCCCGATAAGAATAGATTTTGCAAGCCGACTGTCGTGAAGTTCCATATCAGTTACACACACGGCATGAACCCGTATGTAGGGCTTGAAGAATACATGTCGTGGGATAACTGCGGTGTGGAGCGAGGTAAGTTCATTACCGATAAGGAATACGCGAAGCTCGGAGAAGCCGACAAGGAGAAGGCTCGCCAGCATCCGCTTGATGAAAATGTATATATGCTCCCGTCTCCAACCGGCAGAAATATATGCACGAAGCACTCAACGGAATCCTTCAAGCTTAACGAGATATTCACAAAAGCCGTATGGACTCAGGACAGGCTTGCTGAAATGGCTGCTTACCTGAAGCCGATATTCGAATACGCCCATCATACCGAAGATGAGATTGAAGATATCATCACGGAAGAATAAGGCTTGTTTTTGTTTTTTATTTTTTGTTTCATTCCCCGTCCGTGCCGCAAGGCGCGGGCGGTTTTTCTTTATTAAGAACGGACGGCACGCAATGTACCGTCCGTAAGAAAATGGAAGAAAAAAGAAAATGTACATTATTTATATATCATCGTCCCCCTTATAAATAACCTGTAGAAACCAAAGGGAATAATACGATGGAAGGCAATAGGATAATATTCGTATGCTGCGCAAGCGATTCAATCAGGGACGAATATATGGCGGGCAGATATGCTGACGAGATAGTCGTTACATTCAAGCGTGATGATTTTCATTTATGCTCCAATCTGCTTGTCATGAACTCCGACTACAAGAAGATGCTCAAGGACGTCCTTCGGACTTCTTCGGGGATTGTGGTCAGCACGGATGTGATAGATTTGAACATACTTGACGAGCTGTTCATAAGAAGGGTGCTGAAAGGCGGTTATTCTTACGAAGCGGAAGTTATTTTCTGCGATGTGGAGAACGCTTCCATTCTGAATGACTATCGCCCGCTTCGCCTAAAAAACGGCTTTGATGCGGTGCGGTACATTCCTGTGCATTATACGGCATCGCTTCCCATATCGGATGCGGATAATTATTCCCGTGCATCGGAGCTTCTTGAAATGTATAATGATGATACGCTTCTCCATAAGATTAACGAGTATGTATTCCGCACGATGGAATGTTCGGGGGCTGGGGATGCTACCTACAAGGTTATGCCGATGCTCAGGGATGACGAGTCGCTTTCCGATGAAAGTGCGCTGATAGTGCAGAATGTCCTTTACCAGATAATTGCTTCAAGCGGAAAGGAGAGCGAGTCGGCATTGGGCAAGCTGAAGGATGTGCTTGGCTTCCGTGCGTATTCGGCGTTTGCGCTGCTGCGCATAATTTATTCCCGAATGGATATTTTTCAAAATAAATTCAATATATTGTAGTAGGAACTAAATATAAAGTATAATGAATATTTTTCTAACATCCGACTTATGGCTGTACAGGCATAACGCCATAAGTATGTTCGGCAGACCGTTCGAAACCGTGCAGGATATGAATAATGCGCTGATAGAGAACTGGAACGGGACAGTCGGGGATGATGATATAGTATTTGTTCTTGGCGGCTTCAATTACGACAGCACCAAGTTCGAACAGATAATGAACTGCTTGCGCGGCAAGGTTGTCCTTATACCGCTTACTACGGATGTGCTTATTGCGAATCAGAATAAGAACTTCTTTAAGTATCAGTTCACGAATGTGCTTTCATGTGCGTTCAATAAGTTTGAGGACGTGCCTGATGACGAAACGCTCAATGGGATAAAGATAATTCTTGTACGGGCGATAATGGAAGGCAGGAGCCGCAAGCTCCCGAAGGATGTGTTCGCCAATCAGCTTTATGGGCAGATTATCAGATACATGATATCGAAGAACGAGGTGAATGCGCAGCTTGCCGATATGTGCGTGAGCCTTTGCACAGATATGGCTTATGATAACGGGGATGTGAAGGAGATAGGCGAGAAGTTCACAACGGGCGTCCGTGATATGTTCAGCGGCAAGGATGATAAGAATCAGGTTCAGCTGATTATGGATGCCATGAATATGGATGCGCCCGTAAAGCAGATGGAGAGAATTGCATGCAGTGAGGACCCGTTCATAATAATGAACAAGAGCATATTCGAGCTTACTGATTACGGGGTTGTCCTGAGCGCATACCCGATGCTTGATTGGAATGGAAAGGAGCATGGCGTGCTGAATATACACGGCGGTACAACGAGGTCGGATTTGTACGAAGGGCGTTTTAATGTTCGCACGGATTTGTGTAACTTTGCGCCCGTTTCGCTTGCATCCATTGTTGAATTGAATAAGATAGTTAAAAGTCATGATAAGAAAGCTGATAAGGGAAATAAAGGTGCATAGGGCTATTCGGAACATTTTCAAGGATGCCAATAACCTGAACAGGCTTAACGAGTTCGGTTTTGATATTGACTGGATAGGTCGCATATACGGCATAGTACAGGTTGATGCGGAGCTGCTCGGAATGCAGGAGCGTACATGGCAGGAGCAGTACGACAAGATGAATGCGATAGATATTTTCATAAAGGATAAGCTTGTTCCGCTTGTCCGCTTCTTCAATGAATTGCAGATAAGCAACCTGCTTATCTACCCGGATAATTACGAGCAGTTCGAAGGGACTAATGACTTTCTCGTTGTCCTTCAGCCCGAAAGCAAGTATTACTCCCCGAAGAAGCTGATAGTATCCCTATCCGTTCTCGTGCCGCTTATTGTGATAGCGTGCGTGGCGTGCGCAATATTCTTATGATGGTGTAATATTCGGAAATATGAAAGGAAATAACATTAAAGCCATTAAAAAGCATTGCAAGAGTTAAACTTATAAATAACATGACATCAGCCGATGATAACGATGAAGATTAAATACGAGGCGAGCGATGAGACAAAGGCGTTCATCCTGAAGTGCAGACGGCAGTATTCGTTCGCGCTCCGCTTCGCGTACAACCGCGTTATCGATGGTTGGAACGGCAATGAAAGAAGAAAAATAAAGCGCAACATAATGTTTCCAGACAGCGAAGCCTACAAAGCGTCCATCTCCAAGTCGTTGGAAGAATTTGGACTGGACGACGGTGTTAGCCTTCTGGATGCGTATGATGCGTTAAAAAAGTCTGGAGACAGATACAGGCTTTCCTTCGACCGTTGCGGGACAAGGTTTTCGAGGTGCTTTTCAAAGGCGAGCCTAATATTAAAGAGTTTTAATGATTTTTAATATGAATGATAAAAAGCAATATCTGAGCTATTCATTGGACATAGTGAAGGCAAGGGACGGGCGACTGATGTTCGACCTTGTGAATGATGCGTGCGACACGCACAACATATTCGACGGGGACAAACTCGTCGAAAGCACGAAGGAGTGGAACATAAGGTACAATGGCGTTGAGAACAACAACGACCCAGAATACGAGTTCGTGGATATGACATCCCCCGAAGCACCAAATATGACTACGGAGGAATGGGACATATTGCGCCTACATTACCGCAGGCTTCTCTGTGGCGATAACTGGACGGACGATGAAATTACGGGTGCAAAGATACGCCTTGCCGTAGGTATGGCAAAACGCTTTAAGATGCCTCTCGACTTCGCCTTCGGGATACTTACCGACAAAGAGAAGGCTGTGTACGAGGCGAACAAGGAGATGTATGACAAGTGCGAACCGTTAAATGTATAGCAGGATGAACGAAAAGGATAGGCAAGAGGTTATCAGGGAACTATTATCCCGAATACAATACGGGGTGGTGTTCAAGGTGGACGAGAATGTCGAGGGCTGGGAGAAGAACAATATCCCAGTCGAAGGTGTGGAGAACGGTGTCGGGAACATCGGCGGGCGCAATGTGGAAGCCATGCTCGGTGCGTTCGAGCGCGGGGACATAGACATAAGGCTGTATCTGCGCCCGATGGACGATAATGCGGATGCGTGGATGAAACAGATGCGCCACATAGTTGAATATGACAACGCGCACGGGGGCGGACGCGAAATGACCGACCTGTTCCTGCCGAAGTTGACGGAGTTCATTCTCGGCAACCACTACGATACGAACGATATGATTGGGCGCGGGCTTGCACTGCCCGCCCCAGAGGGGATGTATAACGAGCAATAATCAAGGATATGGCAAGGGAAGAAAAACAAATATTATTAAAAGACCTCTGCGCAAGGTTGCCGTATGGTGTTATCATAGATATTAAGTATAATAAAGAACACGGCAGTAGCGATAGATTAAGAATCTGTAGTGAAGGCAGATTAACATTGAACACGGATTTGGTTGGTTTGTATATTGAGGAAGAAATATATCTTAAACCATACCTCCGCCCGATATCAAGTATGACGGTAGAAGAAGGTGAAGGGTTAGAGCAGATTGCAAAGGAAACGCTCGGTGATTTTATGTTTAGGGCGGAAGAAGATGGCGGTGCAATTTATCACATGGACAAATGGAAAATATTAAGCCCCGCAATGTTCGACTACCTTAACTCCATACATATAGATTATCGCGGGCTGATTGAAATGGGCTTGGCGTTGCATGCGCCCGATGGAATGTATAACAAGTGTGAAACTTCAAATATATAGGGATATGACAACGGAAGAAAAGACTACGATTATGAATATGGAAATCTGTGCAAGGCTTCCATACGGGGTGAGGTGCAAGGTAAATGCAAAGGGCTTTCTCGATTGGGTGCAGGATGTGTTCGAGAAGAAACTCGTGGTGTCCACGCCCGAAATATGCGATGTTCTTGCCAGAAGGTCGTTCGTGATAGAGGGTATGCCCGCATACGACAGGTTCACTCTCAAGGGCTTCTGCGACTACGGCTGCGGCGTGCCGTCGCGCTTCATAGAGTTGTGCCTGCGCCCCCTTGACGATATGACTGCGGAGGAGCAGAAGGAGTACAACTCGCTTTATGCGGAGAACGATGACGGCAACGAGTATGACGACATGTTGCAGTACGGAAGGCTTACCGACTGGCTCTATGCCAACCACTTCGACTTCCGACACATCATCGAAAGAGGGCTTGCGGTTGACAGCGTGAGCGTGCCGAAGATAAAGCGGGCGTTCCTGCTCTGCTCGAAGCCCCACATCGCCATAAGAGAGATGTACGGAAAGAGTTTCGACAACATAACAAAGAACAGGGAGAAGTATCTCGCCTTCTTGAGAAAGGTCGATGAGGACGGGCGCATTGACGAACTCTGCGCCATTATGAAGAAGCACGGGCTTCTCGTCACGAAGACATATATGGGTATGACGGACGAGGAGAAGGATATGCTCCTTAAAGACCTCGCCACAAGGCTTCCATACGGCGTGAAGGTGCATTGCGAGTGGCACGAGCATCGGGAGGACGAACCAACAGCCGACACGGGCGAACTCGTGGCTGTGGATATGAAGGACAGGATGATAATGTTCCACCGAAGCGACGGGCACTACTGGACTGCCGTTCCGTTCAACAGGGACGGCTGTACGGTCAAGCCGTACCTCCGCCCGATTGAAAGTATGACGGAGGACGAAGAGAGGGCGTTGAAGAGCCAGATGCGGAAGGACATCAATGAACTTGAAGAGATGGATGAAAGCAAGTGGTTCACGAAGGGGATATGCCAGAACGCCGTGAGCATCGACTACATCAACGCGCACCACCTCGACTACCGTGGGCTTACGGGCATGGACTTGGCGTATGAAGCCCCGGATGATATGTATGATATTAAAATGTAGTTTATGGAAACATTATCGGCTGTTGAAGAACTTCAGCGTGTACTGCGGAATACTATGGCTATGCCTGTCAGGGATTTTCAGAAAACATTGGTTGGTGAAAATGGCATTTACAAAAGATACATGGGCAGTCCGTTGAGATATGCCGGTGGAAAATCGCTTGCAGTCGGATTGATAGTATCGTATCTTCCGAAGAATATAAGGAAGGTTGTTAGCCCATTTATTGGCGGAGGCAGCGTTGAAGTTGCAATGGCGAAGGAGCTTGGCATTGAAGTCATTGCATACGATATATTTGACTTATTGGTTAACTATTGGCAGCAGCAGACAATTAACGGAAAGGAGCTGTATGAACGGCTTTGTCGCATTGAGCCGACAAAGGAAGAATATGAAAGAATAAAGAATATTCTGAAGGAACATTGGAATAAGAACGATGGGTACGATGGCGGATTGTCTCCAATTGATGCAGCCGTGTACTATTACTACAATATGCAGCTTTCATACGGTCCAGGTTTTCTCGGCTGGATGTCATCCATTTATCTTTCGCGGCAAAAGTATAATTCCACAATAGAGAAGGTGCGTGATTTCTATTTGCCGAATTTGAAAGTATACAATAAGGGCTTTACGGAAAGCATACCTGAAAATCAGGGGGAGTTCCTATATCTCGACCCGCCTTATGTGCTGGATGAATCTTCGGATAGCAAAATGTTCAAGGGTATTTATCCTATGCGGAACTTTCCAATTCATCATAACGGATTTGACCATAATAAATTATGTGAATTGCTGCACGAGCATAAGGGTGGTTTCATACTTTCGTACAATGATTGTTCTTTCGTAAGGGAAGCGTATAAGGATTTTGAAATACATGACGTGCAATGGCAATACACTATGGGGCAGGGTGAAACGAGAATTGGTAAGAATAGGAGCGAAAGGGATTATGATAACGGAAATGTAAAGACATCTCATGAAGTTTTAATAATTGGAAAATAATCAAGTGTATGATTACTATTGAAGTGGATACTATGCTCGGCAAGGTCAAGTGCAACGAGCGGGACTACAAGAACGCACGGGAGGCTTTCAATATGTGCTGGGAGATGAAGCGCGACAGATATTCGGAAAAGGAGTTGCAGGGCTACTTCGACAACTTCCTGTACGGCTACCTCGTGGCGATGAAGGTTTCGAGAAGTTCATATCAAAACTGTTAGTGCTATGGAAAGCAAGAAGGACACAATGACGCAGGAAGAGCAGAACCTTCTCATAGACGATATGCTTCCGCGCATAAGGCGTTCAAAGCTGCTCGCGCGGAACAGCATGGACTGGCATATTCTCCGTATATGCGGTGTGGATTTGTTCGGTGCGGTGGTGTTCGCCCGTGATACGGACTCTTATTACAGCAATGTTACGGTGGATTTGACCGACATAACGGTTTACCTTCGTTCGATGTCAACTATGACGGAAGCGGAAGAAGATGAGTATAATGCGCTCAACGGCTATGAAAGGGGAGCGTTTCCATCTACATTGGAAGCGTTCGACTGGCTCTTGGAACACCGCTTCGATTATCGCGGTCTTATCGGCATGGGCTTGGCTGAGGAAGAGCCAAGCGGGATTGCGGACGATGTATGATAAGTTTTCGTTATATTTCCGAAATTATTATTATAATTACAATATATTATAGTTGGATATAATATAACGAACTATGATAGAAGAATATAAAATATTAGTTAAAGACTTATCGACAAGAGTACCCTACGGGGTAATTGTTCATAATCTTTTGAGAGATTATAATCAAAAATTATTCGGTATCGAATATAAGCATAGCACCATAACCGTTACGGGACCGGAAGAAGGCAGTTTCTGTGTAATGTCCGGAACTCCAATAGTTTTCAGAAAAGGTGCAAAATATGTACTCCAATGGGTTCCATACCTCCGACCAATGGAGAGTATGACGGAAGCCGAAAGGAAGGAATATGATATATTAAGCCGTATGGATGACGAATACTCGCAGCCATACGATTCTTTCCACCTGGTTGAATGGCTCTTGGAACGCCATTTCGACCACATGGGCTTAATAGGGATGGGCTTTGCATTGCCCGCACCCGAAGGAATGTATGACAACAAAAATAATTAAGGATATGACAGGTGAAGATATGCAATTAGTCGCGAAGGCACTCTGCGGATACCTGCCTTACGGGTTGAAGTTCAGGCAGACTGACGAATCTACCATAACATTAAAGGGGCTATGTGTCGAGGGCAATATCATAACGGTCAATCCGAAAATGCAATACGGGTTTAATCTGGTCAACGAGTACGGGGACTTGGAGTACAAGCCCTACCTCCGCCCGATGTCATCAATGACCAAGGAAGAGTTAAAGGAATTCGTTTCATTTACAGGCCAGTCTATGTGTAGATTTATATGCGAGGCTACGAATACCGACCATTGGTTTAACAACTATGAAGAAGAAGACTGGTTAGATGAACATCACTTTGACTACAGATGTTTGATTGAGAAGGGTCTGGCGTTGCCCGCACCCGAAGGAATGTATGATAATTAAAATTATAGCAATGGTTATGGCACTAACAAAAGAACAGAAACAACTCCTATTGGATGACCTCTGTGCGAGGTTGCCCTATGGTGTAAGGGGGACGGTGAAAACCACCGACGGCAACGGACAGGAAATCACGGATGATGGGATAATCAACAGTGCCTTCATCAATGAGCACGGCAAGGCATACATCTGCGTTGATGGTGCGGAGTATGAACTTGAAGATGTCAAGCCTTACCTTCGTTCGATGTCAGATATGACGGACGAGGAAGAAACACAAGTGCATAGGTTTATGGACATTGTTACGAATGAAAACTATGGCGATGGCTATTCACCATCCGCTTGGGATGCAATGAACGGTTTTGTGCAATATTGTGACTCGCATCATCTTGACCACAGAGGGCTGATATTTAGAGGTCTCGCTCTTGAAGCACCAGAAGGAATGTATAACGACTAAACGACAGCGATATGACAGAAGAAGAAAAACAATTATTGTTCAAAGACCTCGTGGCAAGAGTGCCGTATGGTGTAGAAGGCAAAACACTCGGCTGTAAAACCTGTACATTGGTGTATATTGGCGTTGCTGGGGATTTTACCGCCGACACATATCACGGATGGATAGGGCGCAAGCAGTTCGTACCTTATCTCCGACCAATGTCAGATATGACGGAGGACGAGTTCAAGGAATGGCACGACAAGATTAGACCAATGTATGACGGCAAGCCGTATGAGTCGGAGGGTGCGGACATCGACTTTTTTAACAAGCACCATATAGATTATCGTGACTTGATTGGGAAGGGGCTGGCGTTGAAAGCCCCAGACGGAATGTATAACGGGTAATAATCAAGGATATGACAGCGGAAGAAAGACAACTACTGCTTGCCGACTTATGCGCGAGGCTTCCGTACGGGGTGAAGTGCAAGGTGGAAACTTGCGCACCACCAGCAACTATCGCGAGCATAAACAATGAAGGCGGAGTGACGGTAAGGCTTGTTGACAAGAACGGAGCGACACGAGGGGTAGGCTGGGACTACTTGGCTGATATAAAACCTTACCTCCGCCCAATAGACACAATGACCGAGGATGAGAAGGGTGAATTGTGGTTTCTTCTGGCAGAAGGAAGAACAAACATAGAAATTAACTCCAATGGTCAACTCATAACAAGGGAAGGTGTTGAACTTGGATTTAACTACCCATTTGTATGCCCACAAGGTAGTAGCGAATACATTGATTTTCTTAACGCCCATCACTTCGACTACAGAGGTTTGATTGAGAAGGAGCTGGCATTGAAAGCCCCAGATGGAATGTATAATAGTTAAATTTATAATAATATGGAAAAGTTATTTGGAAATACAGTAAAGGTAAAATACTGCAAGACCGACGAGGAAGTCTGCCAGTTCCTGTCGGAGCAAGCCAAGGAATACAACTTGAATGTCGTTATGCACTGGTTGGTTCCGTATGGCGAAGGGATAAAGGTTTTCTATCAAATATTTTGAAATATGAACGAAGGGGAAAAACAACTACTACTCACGGACTTGTGTAGTAGATTACCGTATGGTGTGAAAGGAAGAGTATTCACGGAAACATCCAATGGAAAGTATGACATTAACGGAGATATGATTTTCATTGATGAACAGTTTATTGTTGTATTAGACCAAGTTAATATACAAAGTGAAGAAATTAGACTCACGGCAGTCGGTGATGAAGAAACCGTTGAGTTTATTGATAATGAACAAGATTTTGGGAAACCTTATTGCATAGAAGATTTTGAGCCTTATCTCCGCCCAATGTCGAGTATGACGGAAAAGGAGAAAAAAGTATATGATAAATTAAGAATGAACTATTATAAACTTTTTTCAACCGAGTCGTCATCCAACCTTATCGATTGGCTAAATTCGCATTACTTCGACTACAGAGGTTTAATTGAGAAGGGGTTGGCGTTGAAAGCCCCAGACGGAATGTATAACGGACAAAACGATTAAGACTATGACTGAAAAACAGAAACAACTGCTTGTAAAGGCACTCTGCGGATATTTGCCGTATGGCTTGAAGATATGCAAGGTGAAGCCGTCATTCATGAAGGAAGATGGCTTGCACATACAGGATGCACAGGGGATAGACCTTGTATTGACGATAGTGCTCACCAACACATTCGCCCGCGTGGAAGATATGAAGCCGTACTTGCGCCCAATGTCAAGTATGACCGAGAAGGAAAGGGCGAAATACCTTAAAGCCTGCGACAAGGAAACGGATGATGCGTTGGCGCAGCCAAGATACAGCGGGATTGACTGGCTCAACGAGCATCATTTCGATTACCGTGGTTTGATTGGAATGGGGCTTGCGCTGGAGGCGGAAGAAGGAATGTATGACTACAAGGAATAGTGTTGTGGCAACGGATGAAATCAACGAAACCTACCGCAAGGTCTGTGATGTGATAAACGGCTACAGGTCGTACCACACCGCATACTGCACGGGTGACGAAAGTTGGTCTGCGGACGGGAAGCGTGTAAGTTTCAATGTCCACGGCTGGAGCGACAGCGGGGACGGCTCGGAATGGGATGAACACTGGGCTGTTTACGATGACGGCAGCATATACGGGGACGGATGCACATACGGCTCGTTCGAGGAATTTGAACTGAAATGGAACTGAAAATTTAGGAATATGCCGAGATACTACAAGTATGACATTGACGACCTGAAGGAACTGCACGAGGCTTGCAGGACTGTCGGGGGATTGAACAGATGGGTTGACGGACACTACCGCTACACCTGCTCGTGCTGTGGCAGGGACGAACTCTACCACCAGTCGCCAGTATTGGACAACGAGATGTGGAACGGGGTGTGCAGGACGCTCGGACTCGAATACCCGAACGGGAAGCACCCGAACAACATAGGCAGGACTTACCGCCTTCCCCGTGACAAGGACGGGCAGGCTGCCGTCAGGTTCTACCGCTTCTTCGACGAGATAGGCAGGGTGCGGGGCGATGACACATACACTATGCTCTGTCGCGGGTGTGTGGAGAAGGCACTGGGCAGACCGCTGGTGAAAGCCGACCTGCCCGACTGCGGGCTTAACAGGATGCACATCGACGAATATGGAGATTAGGATACCGATTAGCATTTTCTGAAATTCTTATATATTTCCAATATATTATAGTTGAAAAGAAAACATAAATGGGTATGGAAACGAAAACTATCACATTGAAGGAAGCGACAGAAGCGGTCAAGAGCCTGTTTGATGTCAGCACATACGGCAACCGTCAAGATGGCAAGTCGTACTTTGTCGAGAACTCGGACGGCACAACTTTCTACTTTGACAAACGCCAGTATTGGCGCGATGAAGTCATCGGGAAGTTGAGCGAGTATTTCAACGGCAAGCGTATCGAGGGCGGGCAGTGCCGAATAGACGGTATCACGCTTTTGTGGACTACCGTTCATTTGGAGAAACTCCCCGAAGAAAAAGAAGAGAAGACCCCAGTGCCTTTCACGGATGTCTGGGAGAAGCACCGCGACCTTACGGTGGTAAAGGAAAATGATGAGGTTGTGAAACTCCGCGACCTGTCGGACGATGACTTGAAGGGCATTGTCAAAGGCAAGGTCAGCGTCAAGGCGGAAGATTCCAATGTGCCTCCGCTGACGGTCATCCGCGTCGTGCGTGGGGAGATTATGTACCGAATGAACAAGAACACATATAACCCGTCTTTCTAATGGCAACTATGGAAAGGACAACATGCTGGGAACCTATACTGCTCGGCAAAGCGAGGACATTAGATGAGTTGGAGAGGTATCGGAGGGATGCCTACGACCTCTGGTGCGAAAAACAGGGTTGCCAACAGTTCAATAAAATCCTAATAAACCTATGAATAACTGCTAAAACTTGACAATGCACATCGCCGTATGGACAACGCAAAACATAAAAATATAAATAATATGTGGAATGAATGTGACGAGACATTCCGAAGCATTTATAAAGATACTGGAGGATTCCATCCGTTTGGCTTCTCGTCACAATCTGCCGAGCGGACAGTCCTCCGCTTTTTATTGGACGAGATGTTACGGGCGTTGAAGATACGGCTATATCCTAACGGGGAGCAGCAAACCAAGATAAACAAGGTCTTGGGTTGCTACAGGTTCGTCTATAACCAGTGCCTTGAACGGAAAATGAACGCATATAAGGAATATGAGAGTTCGTTGGGCTTGACTGACCTTTCCAAGTGGTTTCACGGTGTTTTATTGAAGGACGAGCAATACTCTTGGTTGAAACAACAGAACACGAAGGTTATGAAGCAGGCAATCCGACAGATGCTCACGGCATACAATAACTTCTTCAAACTTCATAGGGGCTTCCCGAAGTTCAAGAGCAAGCACGACATAATCTTGTCGGCATTGTTTCCGCTGGAAGCCATATCGTCCCGCAACACATTCGATGATAGAAAGATAACATTAACCAAGGATTTAAGCGATATTCGTTTCAGGTGCTCCAAGTTATACACCAATAGGCTTAAAATGTTCAAGGACAATATAAGGAGTGCAACCTTGTCGAGAACCAAGACTGGGAAATACTTCCTTTCAGTCCTTATGGACATTCCAGACGATGAGCTGGTGAAGTTCAAGCGGACTGGAAATGCCGTGGGCATAGACTTGGGTGTAAAGGACTTCGTAATCACATCCGATGGAGAGGTGTTCGAGAACAAGCACTTCTTCAATAGAACCGAGCATAGGATAAAAGTGTTGCAGAAGCAGTTGAGCAGGAAGGTGAAAGGCTCTAACAACCGTATGAAGCAACGGATACGGCTTGCAAGGAAGTTCGAGCAGTTGACCAACCAAAGGGAAGCATACATACACTATGTAGCCAATTCATTGCTGAAGGACTACGACACAATATGTATGGAAGACCTTAATGTGCGCGGTATGCTTCGCAACCATAAACTTGCAAAGGCTATTGCCGAGGTTGGTCTGTACAGGTTCAGGACTGTATTGACCGACAAGGCTATGCTTAACGGCAAGCAGGTCGTATTCGTTGACAGGTTCTATCCGAGTTCAAAGACCTGCTCCGTATGCGGTTACATTAAACGGGACTTGACGCTTGCCGACAGGGAATGGACTTGCCCAGAGTGCGGAACACATCACGAACGAGATGTCAATGCCTCGATAAACATCCTGAACGAAGGTAAACGGATAATAGGCAGCCGTACTGCCGATTTCAAGCCTGTGGAGAACCCAACCGTGGATGACCGTCTGGTGACAGACCTAAAAAGCGGTGGTTCTGCGAAGCAGGAAGGAGGGACAGATGAATAGCATAGGTTTTCATAGGTTTTTCCATACGGTCGTGGAGTATCTCGAACCTTGGCGCAAGCCGAGCGAAGATGACTATTTCGAGGAATGGATTAGGATTTGTGAAGAATGTTAAGCGGAAATGTTATGGAAGTGAAGTTTAGTGGTACGATAGACGATAAACCCAAGTATCTCAATCCACCAGAACCAGACGGGATAAAGGTTGAAATCGAGTATCTCAAGGACAGGGTGTCGGACACGACGAAGATACCCGCTTCAAGGCTGCCGAACCCCAGCCACGCCGACAAAAACAAAACAGCCAAGCCAACGCCGAAAAGGGCATTGTTGATTGATTACATCTATTTTAAATACTTATTTCATATTTAGACTTATGATACGGTGACATTGTATATAACAAGCACTTTGAAATCGTAAAAGAATAATTTATGAAACCGATTTATTGCATAGAGGAGTGGATTCGCGAACAAGAGAACACCAGAGACGGTGAATTAGTAGGCTGTGTCGAAGCACCGTGGAAGGTAGGACGCTTTGGTTTTGTAAGTGAATTTACATCCGAAGATATGTTTAAAGAGGAGTTATATAATATCATCGACAGAGGCGGTATCATAGGAAAGGTTTTTATTAAAGAAGTAGCCGATGAGGAATTTGAAAAAATCAAACACCAGCATACATTAAGATTGGGAGGAATCGAATGTGTAAAGTCGAACGACCATCATTTAGTCATTGATGGCGTTCAATTTGACGAGCCGCCAGCAAAAGAATAAAAATTCAATATATTATTGATATGAATATGGCAGATAAAGAAAACGGGATTGAGTGGTATGAAAGATGGCAGAAAGAACCTGTATTGGTAGTGCCCAGAGTTGTGAAGCGTGTATCTCCGGGACATTTTGGAATGGAGTATAACGAGGTTATTTTAGAGCCAGTGACTTGGGAACAAATGCAAGAAATTAAAAGACAGCAAGGTAAATTATGACACAAGAAGAAAAGATATTGCTCATCAAGGTGTTGGCGGAGCAGTCGCCATACGGCTTGAAGGTCAGGAAAGCCAATACCAACAGGAGAACGGTAAGCGGTGTCGATGCCGTCAATGGTGTAGTCCACTTCGAGAACGACACGATAAGCCCGTTTGGTCTTGACATAGAGCACCCGCTTACATTCAAGCAGCAGGTGAAGCCCTACCTCCGCCCGATGACGAGTATGACGGAGGAAGAAGATACAAGAAGATGCGCTTTCCTTGATGATATTGAGGGAGGCATTGAGGATGCAATACCCAATTATATTGATTGGCTCAATGCACATCACTTCGACTGGCGCGGTCTAATCCAGAAAGGCTTGGCTGTGGAGGCGGAAGAAGGAATGTATAACTAAATAAAATTTAAAGAGATGATTAAGGTCAAGACATTTTCACACGAATATCAGGGGGCTGACCAACTTAACGAGTG